>Ga0114938_1000508_pt1 | contig 28888 bp, 29 predicted proteins | sample AshMeaBigSpring_FD_88675 | JGI IMG/M metagenome (GOLD analysis project Ga0114938, IMG submission 88675) | Groundwater microbial communities from Big Spring, Nevada to study Microbial Dark Matter (Phase II) - Ash Meadows Big Spring | ecosystem: Environmental > Aquatic > Deep subsurface >... | reverse complement strand
CCGAACTCCATCTCGATCTCATCATCCAGCCATTCGTGGCGCGCCTTGCCGTCGATCTGACAGCCCGGGGACATGACGTCGCTGCGGCCGGTGTAGTAGCTGCGGCGGCCGCTGCGGGCGGCCTTGGCGGCGTAATACGACACGTTGCCTGCGGTGACAGGATGGCCGGCCTTCTCGGCGGAGTCCATCATCCGGGCCGCCATCAGCGTGGCGTCCTGGATGATCTCCTCGTCGTCCTCGTGGCCGACCTTCGGGATCGTCCTCGCCACGTTGCGCAGGCGGGGCACGACTTCTTTGACAAGCATCTCATCCATCATGGGACTCATGGTGTTGGTTTCCTTTCGTTTCGGTGTTGAAAGGCGACCGGCGCGGCGGCCCCCACGCAGGAGCCTGCCGTGGCGGTTGCCAGGTGGTTCCTGCGCCCGCCGGGATGGCGGGTGCGGGTGAGAGAGGAAAGGGAAGCGGAGGGGGAAACCGAAGCGCACGACGAGGTGCCCGTGGCGCACGGGTGCCTGACTGTGAACGAAGTGTCCTTGTCAGAATATTATGACACCCTGAGCGAAGGGATTGCGGTGCGATTTATCGGTTGGAGACGTTCCATGCTGGCGAGTGCGGCGCAGGCAAGGTGCGCGTCCGGCATGAACGTTCACGCTGTCATAGGGAAAACAGCCGTTCTGATAGAGGGTGCCAGAAATCCATGCTGACAGCACTGACAGCCGCGGCATCAAGCCGCAGCGGCTCGGCGGCCGCGCAAGCTGTCAGCGCCAAAGCCGGCCAAACCACCGGTTCCGGGCTGCCGAGCCCCGGGTAGGCGGCAGTTTGGCCATTGGGGAGCCGTCATTCTGTCATGACGATTCTCTATGAGCGGCCCCCGCTGTTGCAAATCCTGCTGTTCGGGCTGGCGCTCTCGATATGGATGATGCTCTACACGTTGATGAGCGAGCGCCAAGCGGATCCGCAACAAAGAAACCCTGCGGATGAGGAACAAGATTCGTATTTGTAATCAGAGCTTTCCCGCGAGAGCACGCTGAAAGGCCTCGAAGATGAGGGCGTGGATTTCGTAGATCCGGTGCATCGGCCGACGGCTTCTGCCGTCGCGATTGACGGACTGGCTGTGGCTCGCGGCAGATGATTTGCTCATGTGGGTTTCATAAATACAAAATCCGGAAATGAAAAAGGGATGAGGAGAGCAAGTTGGGGGGCGCCGGACGCAGGCCGGAAATGGTGGCACTGTTGAAGGCGCTGGGTAAAACCTAGTATGCCCCCACTGAGGTGGAGGTTGACGGCATGCGCTTCGGTGACATGATAGTGATTGTCATGAGTTAAAAAGAAGCGGTCCGCCACGCAGCCTGATCGGTTGCGTGGCGGATCGTGGATCTCGGTTCGGTGGTTCAGGCGGCATGGGTGCGAGGAATGGCGACCTCGATTTCGTGGGTTGTGCCAGCCGGGATCGTCACGCGCATCGGCATGATGACGCAGAAGCGGCCGGTGGGGTGGCGGCAGATTCCCGGGCTGAGTTCGTCAGCCAGGCAGATTGTGCCGCCGATTTCGAAGGCGTCGGCCAGGTAGCGCGCGTTGAACGCGGTCACCGGCGGGTTGCCGTGGATTTCGACGGGCACCTGCATGGTGGCGGAGTGGCCGTGGGCGTCGCGGTGACTCAGGGTGAGCTGGCCGCGCTTGTTCCAGTCGAGCCGCACCGAGCACTGGTCTTTTCCGAGCGAGCGCAGCCAGGCGATGAGGCCGGGTTTGCGGTCGTGCGGGATGACAGCCAGTTCGTTGGCGAAGGACGGGATCACCTGCTTGTAATTCGGATAGCTGCCGACCAGCGGACGGCTGACCAGAAGGTGCCGTCCACATTGGATCGCCACCCGGCGTTGTTCCGGTTCCTTATGGTCGATCCAGGTGATGGTAGCCACGTCGACGGTGAAGTCCGGGTGACCCAGGATGTGGCATGCGGCGACCGGCAGGATGAACTCCTGCGCCGGCACGTGGGCCGGACAGCAGGCGAGGCGTCTGCCGTCGGTGGCCACCAGACGTCCGCCGTCCTCGGGTGTGAAGAACACGCCGTTGAGGATCGCGCGGGTGGTATCGGTGGACGCACAGCCGACGACATGGGCGAGTCCCTGCAACGTGGCGGGTGGCACGACAGTAGCCGCGCCCATCGTTTCCGGGCGTTCGGGGAACTCCTTGGGATCAAGCGTCGGATACACCGAGGTGGCCTCGATGCCGCCGCTCTGGATGGTGAGGCCGAGGTCCCGGGAACGACGTCCGCCGAATGCGGTGAACGCGACGATGCTGCCACGGTCGGCGCGGCAGGCGGCCTCCATCGCTTCCGGTGGAATCAGGAAACGCAGCGGCTCGTAGCCGTCCTCACTGATCGAGGTTTCGAGCCAGTGGTCGAGGTCGGTGGCGGCGAGGAGGATGCCGTTGTGATCGGCGGTGAGCAGCAGGTGGCGGAGCACCGACAGTTTGCAGCGGAGATACTTCATACGGCCGAAGAGCTTCTTCGCGCCGCGCAGGGTGTTGGATGAGATGAGGATGGTGGACATGATTGGTTAGGGTTGGGGTTCAGCCGACCGGCTTGATATAGGCGTTGACGCCGACGATGACGGGTTTGCCGTCGATGCGGGCTTCGGTTTCCTTGTTGCCGTTGCTGCTGGCGACGGTGAGCGTCTTGCCGGTGGCGGACGGTCGCGGCGCGTGCAGCGGGATTTCGATGTGGAGGACGTTGTCCTTGATGGTGGTTTTCATGGTGATTCAGGGGTTGGGATGAGGATGAGATGATCGGCTTCGATCCACTCGGTGGGGTGGAAGACGAGTCCGGGGATGAGGGTGCGGATGCGGACCTGGGTGGTGTTCGGTGGGGCCTCGATGACGAAGCTCTCGAACTGGTCGTCGCCCGGGTCCTGCCATTCGGGAACAATCTGCACGCGGTCGCCGACCTTGAGGGGTTCGGTGCCGCCGCGGGGGATGGGTTGGTTCATGCGCGGAGGTAGGCGGTGTCCTTCTGCTGGAAGAGGCTGTGCGCCTCCTCCTCGGTGAGGCCCACGAACTCGGATGCCCGGAACGAGACCTCGTCCGGGTAGAACGTGAACAGGGATTTGCGGGTACCATCCTCGAAGGTCGCAATGACCTCGGGCATGGGGTCGAACATGCCGAGCGGCATCGGCCGTGGCATGGGGGTGATGAAGGCGTCGGTGATTTTCATGGTGAAGTTGGAGTGGTTGGATGTTGTGAAAACGAAAGGGCCGCCATGGAGCTGGGGGGATGCTCCATGGCGGCCGTGTTTCACCGGTCGCGCTGATGGCGTGTCGTGCGCCGGGCTTGCCTCGCGGGTCCTTGCCGAGAGTGGTTGGATTGGAGGCGGAACTTTCCGCTCAGGCGGCGGCTGCGGTGGCGGGCTCGCTCTTGAACTTGAGCTGCTCGACCACGCATTCGCTTGCCGGGATGTCGGAGCGAACGCCGAGATAGACGGGCTGGTAGATGCTGCCGCTCTCGCGGAAGGCATGGAGGTAGCGTGCCTCCACCACGTCGCCAACTTCCGGAATCCGGTGGTTCGGCGGAATGGTGACGTTGCCGGCGGGCACCAGACTGTCGCCATCGTAGAGTCCGAGCGTGACGCTGCGTTTGGCGTTGATCCCAGTGACGACGAACGACGCGCTTTCGACGAACTTGAACTTCAACTGCGGTCCGCCGGAGTTCGGGCGGCCCGGGCTGAAGGGGGCGTCGACCTCCTTGAAGACGACGCCTTCTCGGTGGGTGGCGCGGAGTTCCTCGTAGATTTCCAGCTTGTCGTCGGGATCAACGGCGGTGCTCACCCAGCGGAGCGCCTGGAGATTCGGCGGAATGGTCATGATCAGCCCGGCGAAGCGGTCGAGGTAACGGCGATGGCGCAGATCGTTGCCCTTCACTTCGAGCAGGTCGAAGGCGTGGAGCGTGTCGCCCACCGCCTCGCCGTCGATGAGGACATCGAACGGGATGTGTTCGACCGCCTCGCGGATGGCATCCGGGATGGCGACGATGAGTCCCCGGCGGTTGATGCCGGTGATTTCACCTCCCTGTTTCCGGACCATGAGGCGGCGGCCGTCATGCTTTTCCTGGAGGCAGTGGGTATGGCCGAGGAGCAGGCGCGAGAGTTCGTCCTTCTCGATCGGGTTGAGGAGTTGGCAGCGGATGCCGCTGTCGATGCCCTCGTCGCCGGATTGCCGGTAGGGCCTGGTTTCCCCGGCGGAGGCGGAGCTGTATTGGTAACCCTTGGCCAGCTTCGATTTGACGAGCTTGTCGAAGACCTTGGTGGCTTCGGCGAGGCTCACCGGGTGGGTGGTCTTGGTGCCGGTGCTGAGGGTGTTGCCGCGGCGGCCGTAGGCGAAGGTGACGAGGTAGCCCTCGCCATTCGGTTCGATGGCGGCGTGGTATTCCTTGTCGGAGTTGCCCTCGCGGCAGTGGAGCGAGGCGGATTGGAGGGTGGGGGTGGTGGATGTCATGTGTTTGTGGGGTTGGTTTGTTGGTTTTCGGTTGGCAGAATGCCGCGAAAGTGGATCTGAAAATTCGGATTGCGGGCTCCGCATGCCGCATGTATGTTCAGTAATCCTGAACATGCGTGCAGTTGCCACACCGCCCGACCATGACCATCTTTTCGCCATCGCGGAGAGTCAGGACGGGTATTTCACGATGGCGCAGGCGCTGGAGGCGGGGTTTGCCCGCAGCACGCACAGCTACCATGTGAAGGAGGGCAACTGGCTCCGGGAGCACCGGGGGATCTACCGGGTGCGGCAGTATCCCCAGACGGAGAACGGCCATCTGGTGCTCTGGTCTCTGTGGTCGAGGGATCGCCACGGTGAGCCGCAGGGCGTGTATTCGCATACCACGGCCCTGGCGCTGCGTGATCTCTCCGATACCAATCCCTCGAAGCTCCACATGACGGTGCCACCGGGCTTCCGCCGGAACAGTGAGACGCCGACCGTGCTGGTGCTGCACAAGTCCAGACTGCAACCTCAGGAAGTGATCCGCGAACGCGGCTACTCGGTCACCACCGCGATGCGTGCGATCCTTGACTCCGCCCAGTCAGGGGATGCCGACATGGGCATGCTGGGACAAGCACTTGCGGAAGGTCTGCGGAGAGGACTGATCACGCGGAGGGAAATCAGGCAGGCCAAAGCACGCGCGGATGTCTCCCCGGTGATGAGGCAAATCCTGGAAAATTTCTGACGCATGAAATCCTACTCAACCGCATTCTCATTCCGTCGCGCGCTGGAGGACCGGTTGAACTCCGCATCCAAGGCCGAAGGGGTGGATCTCCAGCGGATGCGGCGGCAGGTGGCGTTTGACCGACTTCTGGTGCGTTTGTTCGCCGAGGGTAATCCGCCTTGGCGACTCAAAGGCGGTTACGCCTTGGAGCTGAAGCTGTCGATTGCTCGCACGACGCGCGATCTGGATCTTGGGCTCAATCCTGGCATGCCGCCGGGTGAGGAACTTCTTGAAGCTCTCCAAACCGCAGCGGCGAAAGATGGCGGCGACTTCTTTGTGTATGCCATTGGTGAACCCATGATGGACTTGGACGGAGCGCCATACGGCGGCTCACGCCATCCGGTGGAATGCAACCTGGATGGCAGGTTGTTCGCGCGCTTCCACCTGGACATTGGCATGGGTGACATTCAACGCGAACCCTATGAATGGACCGAGCCTCGCGACTGGCTTGGGTTTGCAGGAATCCCGGCGGAACGGTTCCCATCGATTTCGCGCGAAGAGCATTTCGCGCAGAAGCTCCACGCCTACACGATGCATCGTGGAGAACGCTCAAACACGCGGGTGAAGGATCTGATCGATCTGGTGCTATTGATCGACGCGGCCGCCATCGATCATGAACGACTCAAGCGGGACATCGCGGATACGTTTCAGCGAAGGCAAACTCATCCGGTGCCCGGCACACTGGAGCCGCCACCCGAATTCTGGGGATCGGTCTTCGCGAAACTGGCGGCTGAGTGCGGGATTGATGGCGACATACACGCGCAGTTTGAAAAGGTGTCCCGCTATTGTGAGGGGATTCTTTGAAGGGGAGAATTTGGCCGCCATGGAAACCGGGGGGAGCGGGTCACCATGGCGGCCTGTCATGAGCCCGGCCTGCGCTGGGGCGTGTCGTGCGGCCGGACGGCTGTGGTATGGGGGAAGGGTTCCGCGCGGGTGGTGGCGGAAGGACGCGCGAGGGACGGAGGAAGGACTACGGGCTTGCGGACTGAGCTGCCGGTGTGATAGCCAAGGAGCCGTGAAAACAGCCTGCGAAAGTGTCGATGGACGAAGCCTGCACCCCGGGCCGGCTCATGCCTGAATCACCGACCGGGCATTCATCACTGCCGTTTGGCGAACCAAGAAAGAATACCTCTGTGAAGAAAGCACTCCTCCTTATCGATTTGCAGAACGACTATTTCCCCGGCGGTTTGTTTCCGTTGTGGAACACCGAGAACACACTCGCGGCTGTCAAAGATGCGATTGGTCGTGCGGCCGCAGCGGACATCCTTTTGGTTCACATCCAGCATATTGCCGACCCCAACGCTGGCATCGCCCCGTTCTTCAACCCAGGGACGCAAGGCGCGATGATACACCCAGAGGTTCTGGCTGCGGCACCAGACGCGCCGGTGGTGATCAAGCACCACGCGGACAGTTTTTTCAAAACAGACCTGGAGAAGATACTCGCCGAACACGGTGTCGGGGAACTGCTTGTTTGCGGAATGATGACGCAGAACTGCGTGACGCACACAGCAATCTCAAAGTCGGCCGAAAAATACAGTGTGTCCATTTTGCCTGACTGTTGCACCACTGTCAGTGAGCCGATTCACCTGATTGCTCTTCACGCCGTGTCCACACGGGTGCCATTGATCAGCTCAAAAGATGCAATTTGAGCCCAGTTTTGTCGGATCTCGGCATTCTCTCGGGGGATGACTAGCCCAGCCTTGACCGGCTTGCCCTTATCACCTCTGGCATTCAATCCGCGTAAGCGATCCATGCCGCTTGCCACCAAGAAGATCGCACGACCATGAAAGTCATTTTGCTGGGAAATGCCGGTGCAGGAAAGAGCACTCTGTCAAAAAAGCTGATTGCCAAGCAACCTGCCGCGCGCTTGTCACTGGATGAGGTGGCATTTCAAAAAGGCGCGGAAAGACGCCTGCTTGCGGACAGCATCGCCGATGTGAAGCGGTTCATTGCGAACCATGAAAGCTGGATCATCGAGGGGTGCTACTCGGACATGATCGAATCCATTCTGGAAGACTGTGAAGAACTCATCTTCCTCAACCCCGGAGTCGATACATGCGTCGCCCATTGCCGGGCGAGGCCATGGGAGCCTGAGAAATTCAGCTCCAGCCGGGAGCAAGACGAAAACTTGGAGAACCTCATCAAATGGGTCCGATCCTACGAGACTCGTGGTGATGAATACGGACTGCTCAGGCATCGAGCGATCTACGGTGCGTTCGCTGGCAAAAAGCGCGAGTTCAACCATCCGAGCGAATACCAATCGGTGTGATGGAGTCGCAGCCGGGACAGGATCGGGACGGTTCCAATCGGACATCCCATGGATTCCACCAGGACGGCTCCAGACGGTGGCGGGCATGGCGGTTGAGGCCCGCCACGGCATCGTCCGGATATAGGCACTACACGTCGGGCACCGCCCCGGTGGAAAGTTGGTCGGGAACTCAGGACTGTCCGGCGATTTCGCAGGGTTCCTCTTCATCCTCATAGCCGAAGATGTCGCAGGCGATCTTCATGACCGCTGACTTCTCTTCGTGGCATTCGTCGTGGAAGTCGCCGTCGCGGAACGTGGCGGTGCCGGCGAAGAACATTCCCAGCTCGCAGTAGTCCAGATGGAAGGAGACTTCGGGAAACTGCCGGGACAGCGCTTCGATGGCCTGGATCGGCGGGCTCCATGCGGTGTCGAAGAGGGCAGCCTTGTGTTCGAGAAACTCATTGGCAACCTGGCGTTGTTCGTTTTCGTCGAGATCGCACTTGGTACCCCAGGCGTTGGAGTAGGTGTCCAGACTACGCCAGGAGGCGATCGCGCTGTCATCATAAAGTGCGGGCGGGGAAACAGGATTCATCCGTTGGAAGGAGAACCCGTCCGCCAGCCATGTGCGAAATTCAGGTGTCGCGCCGGTCACCGTCAGATGGTTTTGGCACCAGTTGGGCATGATGGGTGTTGGGTATGACAGCCGCGTCCCCCGTTGGGTCCGGGGAACACGGCAATCGGGTTGGTCTCAATTCGCCACCGCCACATGCCTGCCGTTTCGGGCCGGCGTGGTGCGGGAGGCAGCCTCGCGAGCGCGGCCCCTCGCCCAGTGGCGCAGGGCGGCGATCTGGCCGTCCATGAGTTGGGCGAGCGGCACGGTGCTGGTCATGGCTTCGAGGATGTCCTTGGCGGACGGTTCCCGGCCTTCGGCATACGCCTCGTGCATGGCGTCGATGAACACGGCTTCGATCTCCGCGCCGGTGAACTGCTCACAAGCGCGGGACAGGACGACCGTGTCGTAGTCCGTCGGCTTGCGGCCGTGGCGGGCGATCACGATGTCCCAGATTTGCGCGCGCTCCAGGGCGTCTGGTAGATCGACGAAGAACATTTCGTCGAACCTTCCTTTGCGCAGGAACTCGGGTGGGAGTTTCGAGACATCGTTGGCGGTGGCCACGACGAACACGGCTTTGGTCTTTTCCTGCATCCAGCTCAGGAACGATCCGAACACCCGGGAGGACGTGCCGCCGTCGGTGCTGCCGCTGGATTGGCTGCCGGAGAAGCCCTTCTCAATCTCGTCGATCCACAGCACGCAGGGCGCGATGGCCTCGGCGGTTTGGATTACGGATCGCAGGTTGGCTTCCGACTGGCCGACGATGCCGCCGAACACACGCCCCATGTCGAGGCGCAGCAGCGGCAGGCCGAAGGCACCGGCGGTGGCCTTGGCCGTGAGCGACTTCCCAGTGCCGGGGATGCCGACGATCAGCAATCCCTTGGGTGCGGGCAGGCCGTAGGACTTGGCCGACTCGCTGAACGCTCCGGCGCGGCGGGTGAGCCACTCCTTGAGCTTGGTGAGCCCGCCGATGTCTTCAAGGGAGGTCGCGGCTTCCACCACTTCGACCAGCCCGTTCTTCTTCAAGGTGCGGGCCTTCTCGCGGGCGATGATTTTGGAATCAATGCCCTTGGTCTCCACGACGGACAACGCAAACGCGTTTTCCGCCTCGGTGGTGGTGAGGCCGAGCGCGCTTTGCAACGCGGACTCCCGGACCACTTCGTGGACATTTTTGAGCTTCGCCGACTTGATGATGCCATCGAGCACCGTGCCGAGTCCGGCGATGCCGGGCAGGCTGAAATCGACATGGGTGATTTCATGTTCCAGTTCGGCCGGGAGTTTCAGGCGGCAACCGAGCAGGATGAGCGCATGGCCGTTCGCTTTCGCGACACGCAGGGTGTCTTTCAAGCGGCGGACCAGCATGGGATCGGTCTGTTCCATGTGGAGTTGGAGGTCGCGGAACAGAACCACATGGCGCGGGTTGTCGGCGGCGAACAGGGTGTCGAGAAGCTGGAGGGCGTCCAACGGATCAGGGCAGGCGGTCACCCGGCTTTCCTTCGTGTCGACCAGCCCCTCGGTGGAGGACCAGGCGTGAAGACGGCGTTTGAGTGACGTGCAGGCGGCGGCGATTTCAGCCTCGGCGCGGGCTTCTTCGGATGAGATGACGGCGAGGCCGGGATAGCCGGCTTGGAGGTAGGTGGTGAGTTGCTTTTGCATGAGGGTTGGGGTGTGAGGATTTCGGATGGTGTGCCGGGCTGGAGGTTCTGGTGCTCCCAGCGCAGGCACTCGGTGCGGGAGTTGTGGGAGAAGAGCACTTGGCCGGTGTCGGCGTCGTGGACGTCCCATTGCTGGGTGGTGGGGTTGAAGCGGATGTCCGTCGCCCGGACGACGTGGAGCCGTCCGAGCGCACGGAGATCAATCGCCTCGGTATAGAGGCAGCTGATGTGGCCGCCGGGATCGAAGCGGAGGATGGATGGAGTCATTGGTCATTGGTCATTGGTCATTGGTCATTGGTCATTGGTCATTGGTCATTGGTCATTGGTCATTGGTCATTGGTCATTGGTCATTGGTCATCGGTGAAGATCTGGCATGAAGCGGAGTCGTTGGGGACGACCAGCTTCACGCCCATGGTTCAGCCTTCACCGAGTTGTTGGTGGTTGGACTGGCGGTTGGATTGCCGCCAGAAGTCGGGTTTGCGGGTGCGCTCGCGTGGTTTCCCGAGCGCCTCCTCGATGGCCTTGGTCGCGGCCTCGCAACCTTTGCCTTGGAAGCCGTCGGCCTCGACGGTGATCTCGCCGAAGGGCGAAACACGGACGTGGATGCGGCGTGCAATCACAGCGCACCTCCTTCCAGCGTGAGCAGGACGCTGCCGTCCTGTTCCTGTTTGCGGAGTACGCGCAGACCGCGGTTGCGGGCCTCGCGCAGGGTCTTGTGGATGCCGTAGGATTGCAGCAGGCGGCCGTAGCCGATGCCGACTTCCCTGGCGACGTGGCCGTCCCACCAGTCGGTGGTCAGGCCGTAGGTGCCGTCGTTTTCCGGCGAAGGATCGACGGCGACGTCATAGGGGCCTTTGAGCTGGATGACGTGCGGGGCGAGCCGGGTGACGCCGGCGTAGCCGCGGCAGTTCGCGTTGGGTAGCATGATCAGCCCGAGTTCGCCGCAGGCGTCGTGCAATGCGTCGAGATCCCGGATCTGGGTCTGGATGGTGGTGAAGTGGGACATTTTTGGATCGTGGATGGTGGTGAAACGCGAAAGGCGGCCCGTCCGGTGTGGAGGAGCCGCCCTTCGCGTGGGGGTGGTCTTCTGGGGGATGTGGATTGGGTCCAGGGAGTGATCTTGGCTTCCGAGGTGGTGGGAGTGGCTTCGTGAGTGGTGGTTTTGTTGGGAGTGGGAGTGGTTGAAAATCAGGCTGCTGAGGGCGAAGTTGGCGTGTCGGGTGATGGTCTTGGCGTGGTGGGGAAAGACGTGGCCTGCGAATTACGCTTGCCGTAATTCGTGCCGGGTTTATGGTTTGCCGGTGATCGAAACTTTTGGCGATTCCGAGACTGAGCGGATCTACCGGGGGGAGCGTTCCAAGAAGCTGCCTGGAGACATCCAGATGGTGGCACGGCGCAAACTCCGGATGATTCACCAGGCGAGGGTCATTCCGGATTTGTCGGTCCCGCCGGGCAACCGTCTGGAAGCTTTGAAAGGAAATCTCAAGGGCTTCTGGAGTGTCCGGATCAACCAGCAATGGCGGGTCATCTTCCGCTGGGAGGATGGCTCGAAGCACGAGGTTTCCATCGTCGATTATCACTAATGCCATGAAACAGAAAGACCTGCTCCCCATGATCCATCCGGGTGAAATCCTGCTGGAGGAATTCATCCGTCCGATGGGTTTGACTCTGGCGTCCGTATCGCGGGCAACGGGGATTCCGGCATCGCGGCTGACGGAAATCACCAAGTGCCGGAGGGGGATCAGCGCGGAGACGGCGTTGCGGCTGGCAAGGTTCTTCGGCACCTCCGCGGCATTCTGGGTCGGCTTGCAGGCGGATCATGATCTGGAGGCCGCCGAGAGGGCCGTGGGGAAGAAAATCGCACGCGAGGTTTCGGCGCTCGTTTGACGGCGAGCGCGAAACTACGCAGATCCGTATCACCGGGTTTTCGAGATTCGCCACGCCAGCCACTCGACGAAGTTCCACTTGCGGACGATCCGCGGTCTGGCGGCCAGCCGGACCGGCAGCCGGCCCTTGTGGCGGAGGTAGTGGTGGAAGGTTTCCGCGAAGTCCTCGCAGGGTGAGGTGGCGGCGTATCGGGTGAGGTGATGGAGCGGGTGATATTCCCGGACGGTTTCCATGGACCCGTAAGGGCCGCCGAAGTCGTTGAGGAAGCGTTTGGAATCCATCAGCTCCGGCCACTTGTCGGCCACCGCGTGCGCCCATTCGTGGCGCAGGACGTCCGTCAGGCGGGTGTGGCGGCCTTGGATCAGATCGGAGAGTTGGGCTCCGGTGAGCGCCGGGATGTGGATGTCGCCCTGGTACCAGCCGTAGCAGTCCCATGAAGCTGCGACCCAATAGACTACGATGTCATCAAGGCGCTTGTGCCAGAACCCGAGCGATTCCAACTCACTGGTGACCGTGCGGTTGGCGCGGCTGACATCCTGATAGGTGATGACATGCCGACGGAGTTGGCGCGGGGAGCGTTGTTGATGGGGCATGAGGAATGGGATCGGTTGAATGGTGTGGAAAAACTCCCGCCGGATGGCAAGCGCCCGGCGGGAGTTCTCGTTACGGTGTCAGCCGACGGCCGCGAGCCGGCGCGCGCCCATCTGCCCGAAGCGGGAGATGACCTCGCGCGCGTCGCTGCGGGCGAGTTGCACGGCGTTTTCACGCAGGCGGCTGAGGCCTTCGGTGAGGTTGGCCATGGCACCGGGCTGGTTGCGGTATTCCTCGGCCGTGCGGCTGAGCAAGTCGCGGCGAAAGCGTTCGAGCGTCTGCTCCAGTTGCTGGTCGCCGGCGAAGTTCAGCGTGCGGAAGCTGTCGATGAACGTGGACAGCCGGTTGAGCGTGCGCTGGTGGACGCCGTTCTCGCTGCCGTCGATGGTGGCGAGCACCTCGCTGGCGAGGCGCGCGGTTTCCTCACGCATGGAGGCGACGCTTTCACGGATGAATCCGTCGAGGTCGTTTTGCAGGCGGCGGTTCGCCTCCTCGGCGATGCGGCGGCGGTCGTCCGCCACTTCGAGTTCCGCCATGCCTTCGGCAACTTCCAGGCGGATGCCGTCGGGCGCGGCGATCTGGAACAGCCGGGTCTCGAAGGCAAATCGTTTCGCAATGTCCCCGGCGGGCGGGAACGATTGCTCGATGGTGGCGATCAGGCGCTCGGCGCTGCCGTTCATGTGGCGGGCGGCCTCGCGCCATTCGGCCATCGCGTTTTCGCGCAACGGCGTGTAACCGGCAACGAAGTCGAGCGTGGCGTCGCGGAACTCGTCGCGGAGTTTGTCGAGCTTGTCGGTGAGATCAACGAGGCGGGGGTTGGGAACGAAGCGTCCGATGCCGCCCAGGAACGGGAAGCTGGAGCTTTCGACGGTGGCCTGCACCCGGGATTCGATCAGGGCGAAGGCCTGCAAGGAGTCGCGCGGAATCAGGCGTTTGTGGCCGAGCTGGATGAGCCGGTCGGAAACGTGTGCGGGATCGAGCCCGAGGTCTTCGGGGTTGAGGCGTTTGCAACCACGCCAGTAACGGACAGAGGTGGCGACAAGCACGCCCCGGCGGCACACGGCGTCGAGGAGGTGGGTGCTGGTGGTGTTGGGATTCATGGTGGGGATTGGTTGGTTGGTTGGGGGTGGGTTGTGGTTTTCAGGGGGAAAGTGAAACGCCCGCCGCGATCAAGTGACCGGGCGGGCATTGGGGGATGGTGGAAGCCGGGATGAGACGCCGGGTCTACTCGGCCCGGGCGAGGGCCGCCCTGAGGTCCTGCGGACTGAAATTGTGGCGGTGCATCTCCAGGCGGAAACAAGCCTCGATGGAGCGTTGCAACTCATCGTGGGAATAGACCCTGTGCGTGCCATCCGGAGTGTGGTGGAGGAGATTGTCGAGGATCTCCGGGTTTTCCAGCAAGGCCATGGGAACGCAGTCGTGATTCGCCGCCGGAAAATCGGGAAACCTCACGGTGACCCGCACCGGGGCTTCCACCGGTGCGCCACAAGCGGAGCATCGCGCCCGGTTGAGCCGCAGGGCGATGAAGTCGGACAAGTCCTCATTCGAGCGGATTTCGGTGACGACGTCCACCGGGGTGGGCGCGTGGCAGTCCGGGCAGGCGTGGCACTGGCGGGAGATTTTGGAGGATGAGATGAGCAGGTTCATGGGAAAGCGGTGGGGTTGTGGAGCTGCAGTGCATGCTCCGGGTTCGGGGTTCGGCGGAAAATCTCCCCCGAGATTTTCGGGGGCGGGCGGCGGATCCGGCATCGGCATGATCCGCCGGAGGAAACCGTGGGTTCCTTCAAATTGTTATGACACTGGAAGGGCGGGAATTGCCAGGGGCTGCGCTCCGCGATCCCGCACACGCCTTCGCGGCATTCATGAATGTCCGGAAATGGGATAGGTTCCTCCTATTGCCGCGAGCCTCCTGCCCCCCCAAGGAAATCGCGGCCAACATGACCCGGACAAGAACCCCGGCGGAACCCGAAGACAGCCTCTCCCCCCATGCGCTTCGGTTTCCGCCGGTTCTTTTTGCGGGGAATCGGTTTCCGCTGCGGAAATTGCCGCAGCCTTGCTTTCCCGGTGGCAGCGGCGAATCTTCCCTCGTTCATCGCTCCTCACCCATGATGCAAGACGCCATCGCCATCCACGGACACGACATCATCGACCTCGTCGCCACCTACCCGGACGGCATCCGGCTGAGCCAGTTGATGGAGATCGTGGACGGACGATTCGGGAAATCCGTCACCTTCCACACGTGCTCGGCGATGGGCATGAACCTCGATGAACTGCTCCATTTTCTGGAAGCCCGCGACAAGGTGCGGATTGTGAGCGGCGTGGTGTATCCGGGCGGCTCGCCGGCTTGTGAGCATTGAGATTCGGGCAATATAGATTTGCCGCTCGGCGGTCGCATTCCCGGTATCATGGATTCCGATCTGGTGGCGGTAGTCGTATGGCTATCATTTGATGGATACAGAGGTAGCTTTCCGCGAAAATGCTCTGGCCACTGCGCATTTTCTCTGGTTTTCTTGGGCCATGGACTTTCCGAATCCATTGCGGTTCCCCATACTCCCCCCTCATCTCCATGAATTTCACTCCTGACCGTTTGGTGCGTCGGTTATTGAAGGTTTCCTTACCGTTTTGTCCTGGAAACGACACTTGGATTTTCTGCCACAGGACTGTCCAGTTGATGTGTTTTCTCGCTGCAGTCGGAATATTCGGCACTGCGAGTGCGGCCCTCGATATCCAAGCGAAGTCAGTCAAGACCGCCTCTAACCAGGAAGAGGAGATCAGGGTCATTCGCATCGACCTCAAAAACACTGGCAGCGTTCCGCTCGGGCCGCTGGTCATCCAGTATCGGTATTCCGGTTTTTCGGCGTTCGACAGCGAAGAAAAGCCGGAAGCCCCCCTCAAACACACCGAAGGTAGGCTCAAACAGGAACTGCCCGTCATCGCGCCGGGCCAGCAAGCCAGCGTCGATACGCCCGGCATGAACTTCGCCGGAGAGGCCGACATGCGGAAGCTCGCCAAGGGCATGGTCCAATCGATCCGGGTCCGTGCCTGGCAGAATGGCAAACTTGTCGGCGAATACGCGGAAAAAGGCGGCAAGGCTGCGGACGTGGCGTGGCCACTGAATCCTCCCCGCGCTCCCGATGGCACAGAGGCCGGCTCCGGTCCATGGCTGCTTCTGGAAAAAGACCGCGCCGATTTCTCCGGTATCTCGCTCAGAGCCTCCGCTGCCGATGTGTTGAAGATGCTCAAGACCCTCGGCTACTGCACGATCGACGCCAAGCCCGAGCCGCTCCACGGCCACCCGCTTCGCATCACTTCCGCCGATCTACCCGGCGTCAGCTTCGGCTTCGATGCCGCGAAAAAACTCTCCGCCATCGAAATCACCGATCCCTCCCGCCTCAAGCTCACCGGTAAGTTACTGCTAGGGAAGTCCCGCCTGGAGGACTTCGATGCCGTCTTAGGCAGCGGCTCCAAGCCCGATCCCATCCTGCCGGGGCGGATGATGCCCGGCAGTTCCAACTCACGGGCTCCCGGCTCACCCTCTCCGACACCTCCGCCACGCCCGGTATCGGGATACACTGCTTTAATGGAAGGACGTCCTTGACCACCAATTTTACCGTAAGGCCTCTCCCCAAACAGTCAAAATTTACTATCTAAATCATGAAAGACTCTATTTATCTCGTGCTTTTACGGTATGCCATAGCAACAACTATCCTCGTAGGAATTTCTACAGGAATAGCAGCGCAACAGCAAGCGCCACCGTCCTGCGGCCTCACACTCGTTACCCATGGATTTTGCCCAGATGGCAAATTTCCCCAATGGGCGCGAACGATGGCTTCTTCCATTTCTGTCCGACAAGGAGGGAACATTCCTGTTTATATTCTGCGTTACAATCGAGAAACGGGAACCGTCACCCCGGATTTAGCACAGCAGAAGATCGATATGCGAGCCAAAGGAGGGGCAGTGCTATTGCTTGACTGGGCAGAACCGTCAAATAACCTGACCATCGAAACACAAACCGTTGCTGATAAGTTCTATGACTATATCTTCGGCGATTCATCGCACTGGATTGACTATCACAATCCTGCTGAAATTCCCATCCATCTCATTGGGCATAGTCGAGGCGGATCACTTGTCAGTAGAATGGCCTACCGCCTCGCTCAAATGGGAATCTTTGTCGATCAAATGACAACCTTGGATCCTCACCCGGTTGGATCTCTCAGTGATGGCCAAGTTGATGACAGCGACCAGTCAGCTACATGCTACGAAAATACAATATATTCTGACAACTATTGGCGGAATGATGGAATTTCCGAGTTTGGCATTCGGTTCGATGGGAAAACTGTTTCTGGTGCGCACAATAGCGATCTCAATGGCATTTTCACGGATGATGCATTTGACCTTTCTAGGCATTCTCGAGTCCATACATATTATCACGGAACAATCGACGATTTGGCGAGCCACGATGGCGCTGGTGGCACAATTAATTCAGGTTGGTATCCCGTTGAACCTCGCTCGGCAATTGGCTACAACTCTAGCCGGTTTGGAAAACGACTCACAAGGTCCACTGAAGGCACCCATCAATCAATTCTTGGCGGTGCGGGGGAAAGGGCACTGGTGTATAGCGACACGAAGGAATGGCCCAATGTTGCGTTTGATCAAGCCAATCGTCAATTCACCTACTTTATGGCCCAGTTGGGTGCAACAGCCGGCGAGTCTCTGTATCTTCCATACTGGTTTGGCGATCAGGACTCGTCCTCGACCATTACCTTCTTCTTGGATGTGGACACCAATCCATTCAATAACGACTCCAACCGTATAAATATTGGATCCAATACTCATTCAATGACCGACGGAGATATTCAGAGTGATTCAAAAGACTGCGTTGTCCCGATCTCAACACCGGCGGGCGATTATTACATTGGGGCAGAGGCAACTGATGGCACGTTTCGGAAGCGCTTCGACTACGTATTCACACCCGTCACGATTGCGGCGGCTCCTCAAAAGCTCGCCCTTTCGCCCTCCGAGCCCTTCGCCTCATCCGGCCCCGCCGGTGGGCCATTCACTCCGGTTTCCAAGACATGCACAGTCAGCAACCAAGGGGGGGCTAGCATCGCTTGGACCGCCACCGGAAAACCGATTTGGCTTAATCTCTCCGCCACAGGCTCCACGTTAGCCGCCGGAGGGACCTACAATCTCGTCGCCACCATTAATTCCACCGCCAACACACTCACAGCCGGCACTCATAGTGCGACGATCAAGATCAATGGAGTCGGGCCGCCGCTGGAGATTCCCGTCACGTTGGTTGTTTTTGCCGCGCCCCCTTTGCCTGGCGGGTTTGCTCCCATTCCATCCAGTTCTTTCCTCATGGGGACCACAGAGGTGGCTTGGCTGGATTGGCATACGGTGAGGGATTGGGCCACAACGCACGGCTATACGGACCTCGGTGGAAAAGGCTCCGGCAAAGCCGATACCCACCCGGTTCAGACTGTTAGCTGGTATGAAGTGGTGAAGTGGTGTAACGCTCGCACGGAATATGAAAATTGGAAGAATGGACTGAGTCTCACGCCCTGCTATACGGTTTCCGGAAACGTGTATCGGACTGACAGCAGCGAGCCTGATTGTAATTGGAACGCTAGCGGCTATCGCCTTCCAACCTCCGCCGAATGGGTTCAGGCTGCACGGGGTGGCTTAAGCGGGCTGCGGTTTCCTTGGGGAGATACAATCAACCACGATCACGCCAACTACCGCAGTGGCAGTTTCAGTTACGAATCACCGCAGAACATGGGCTACCATCCAGACTACGCTGTCGGCGGAACGCCCTACACTGCGCCGGTCATCAGTTTTCCGAAAAATGAATATAACATTTACAATATGTCTGGCAACGTATGGGAATGGTGTTGGGACCTCGGTGGTACATCTCCGAATCGGATGCTCCGTGGCGGCGGATGGTGGGCCGATGCTCTTCAATGCAGTCTAAATTACTACGCACAGGGTAGCCCCGCCTATAAGAAGGAAGATCTTGGTTTCCGCTTGGCAAAACGAGCGGTTTCCGGACAAGTAGTGCAGACACCGGTGACGGTTTCGCCTGGATCAACGATCGCTCCAGGAACCGCCGTGTCGAATTTGACTCCTGCCTTATCGTGGAGTGCCGTCTCCGCTGCATTGGGTTATGGAGTGTCGGTGCGAGACACGTCTAGCGACTATGTTGTCTATTCCAACAGTGGTTTGTCGGTTGCAACCTCCGTGTCTTTGCCGTCCGGAATTCTGATCGGCGGCAAGACCTATGCATGGAAGGCAAGAGCAAGGGATAACTATGGGTGGAGCGATTATTCAACAGAGCGCTTCTTTCTTGTTCCAACAACGTCACTCCCCCGCCCGCTGCCGTCGCTGGAGCACTCGTTGAGCAGTGGCGATCTCACCAGCAACTCTGCCACTGTCCGCTGGACTTGGCCGGGCAACCTGGCAAACACCACGGGGATTTCCATTGCCGTGCGAAACCTCGCGACAGACGAAGTGAGCAATACATCCCAAGCAGCATCGACATCCGGGTATTATACACTTGGTGGCTTGAGTCCTGCGACACCATACCGTATCAATATTGCATACAACGGCCAGCCGGGGTACTCGATTGGCAGCGAGGATCTCGAATTCCATACTCGTTTTCCAGCTCCAACCCTGACCAGTCCGGCGAGCGGAACAACTATCAACGTCACGGTCGAAAATCCCGTGAACTTCGCATGGCAGGAATATAGTGGATTGCCGGTTGGTGCGCGTATCCAGATTTCCTCTGCATCCAGCGGCTTCTCGGCGCGCACTGGATGGAGCAATCCGGTCTTTCAGGATGCGACTACCGGCGCGAACTACCAGTGGCGGGGCGGTGTGGATGGCCAGACCTATTGGTGGTCCGTGCATCAGGCATCCTCCACCGGCTCCGGCCCGCCAACCTCCTATTACAGCACGCCAAAGTCGTTTGTTTACAATGCCGTGGATACGGCGCTACCCGCGCCCGTGTTCAACACCCCTTATGCGAATATCTCCCAAGAGTCTGCAACGATCACCTGGTCATGGACGGGAAATCCAGCAAATTCCGCGGGTATCCGGGTCTCGGTCTGGCGCCCTTCGGATGGAGTGATCGTGCGAGACAATGTGACCCTTCCCGCCACCGAATCCAGCTATACCATCTCCGGCCTCACCCGGGACACGAGCTATCAGATCACGGTGTCCTACCTGCCTCAGATAGGTTACAGCATGGGTAGCGCTACATATAACTGGCGGACCAGGGAAAATGCGCCACCGGGGATCCAATCCGTCGCTACTCCCTCTATGTTGGCGGACGGAAGAATCCGGGTGGATTTCGCTGCCTCGGATACCGAGGGCGACCCCTTGACCTGCCAGATCTGGCTTATCAGGTCCAACGGCTTGCAGGTCACCAACTCGAATGTTTTGAAAGGCGCTGTTAGCAATGGCAGCAATACTGTCTATTTTACCACCAATGAGATCTCCTCCATGTTGGGGTTTGTTTCCGGAACCTACCGCGTTTGGGTCATGATTTCCGATCCGTTGCACAACACTGCCACCAATGCGGCACAAAGCATCTCACCTTCGTTCAGTTATTTAATTCCCAATTCACCTCCCGCATTCAACAGTGATCCGATTCTATCGAACTGCGCGCAGGGATCACCTCTGCTTGGACAGCTAGCCGCTACCGATCCTGATCCTGGCGATTCTCTGACGTTTTCCTTGGTGAGCGGACCAGATTGGCTCGCCGTTTCATCGACCGGGGAACTCACAGGAACTCCCATGAACGATAATATTGGAACCAATACCTTCTTAGTTCGCGTGACGGACTCGTCTGGTGAATATGCGACCGCCAGTCTGGTGGTGACAGTGGTCAATACCAATGACGCACCGGTGTTTGTGGTGAGTCCCATCATAGGGTCCTCGGCCACGGAGAACTCGCCATACTCCGGCACGGTGGCAGGAGCGGCAATGGACGCGGATGCGGGTGACACCATCACCTACCGCAAGGTTACGGGTCCGGCATGGTTATCGATCGCCTCCAACGGAGAATTGTCAGGCGTTCCAATAAATGACGATGTCGGTGTCCAAGAGTTTCTGGTCCGCGCCACAGACAATGGAGGCGCTTCCTCCATCGCGATTCTCCATATTCAGGTGATGAACGTCAACGACGCGCCAGTTTTTACTCCCAAAACCGTCTCTCTCGGAGTCCTCAAGGATACTCATCTGGAAACCACCGTTTTAGCCGCGGACATTGACCTAGGGGACACGATTATTTACTCGAAGAGCTCTGGACCTGACTGGCTAGCCGTCGCACCAGACGGAACTGTCTCGGGGTTACCCACCGCTACGGATGTGGGACATCATTCCATGGTGATCAAAGCAAGTGATAGCGCAGGACTCTTTGACGAAATCACTGTTCTAGTAACAGTATATGACACCTCGGCTATTTGGGTCAATTCATCGGGCGGCTCATGGTCGGCTTCGGGCAACTGGCTGAATGGCAACATTGGTATAGGCGCGAATGTCCCGGCGGATTTTAGCACCCTAAACCTCACCGCCGATACCATTGTCACGCTGGATGGAGCGTTAACGATTGGGGGATTGAAATTTGGAGACTCCACGCCCAGCCACAATTGGTCCCTCAATACCGGATCCGCCGGGCCGCTCACATTAGCGGCGTCTCCCAGCCCGCCTGTAGTCGAAGTGGTCAGTCAAACGGTTACAATTGGTGCGGCCATCGCCGGCAGCAATGGACTTATTAAATCCGGTGCCGGAACTCTGAAGCTGACGGCAGAAAATGCCTTCAGTGGCGAAACGATCATCGACAGCGGAATTCTGGAGCTTGCCGACACAACCGACAACTCCATTGGCACAGTACGTGGAACCGTCACCGTGAATCCAGGAACGACTCTGATTGCATCAACCATCAACGCCCTTGGCAAGGGAACCGGAGTCAAGGTCAACACACTCAACCTCAACAGGGGCACCGCGATCTCTTCAGTAAACGGCGACAACGGATGGGGTTTGACTTTAAATTTAACGGGCGGAATCCTGAGCGCGACCAACAGCGGCTATTTTTGCCTCGGTGATGGAAGTTCTGTGAACAGCTTGGCGAGCACGGCACCATCCATCATCAGCGCTGCAATCCGCATTCGCGAAGGCAACACCAACAACCTGCTAAAGTTTTCCGTGGACGACGGACCGGCTGCGATTGACTTGTCTGTCAGCGGAGCTTTGTCCTCATATAATGCCGCCTCCCCGGGCGCAGCGTGGGGACTGGAAAAAGCTGGCATGGGTACCATGTCGCTAACCGGTGCCAATACCTATGTCGGCACTACCGTCGTCAGCGAGGGAACTCTGCAAGTCGGCGACGGTGGCACCTCCGGCAATCTAGGCACAGGTTCTGTCACGAACAATGCGGCGCTGGTCTTCAACCGCAGCGACGCAACCACCGTGCCTAATCTAATCAGCGGTACCGGGACCTTGACCAAGTCCGGTACTGGCACACTCACGCTTCCCGGCCCGAACACCTATACGGGGGCCACCACGATTACGGAAGGGAGACTCATGCTTAGCGGCCCCCTTGCGAGTACGGTGGTCGTGAATGGTGGGACCTTGGAAGCGTCTGGAACACCGGTCACATCCGGCGGCCTAACGCTGGGTAGCCTCGGCAACTTTGCCATAGTGGCCGGGGATACACTGTCGGTGGGCGGGGAAGTCACGTTGGCCGGAACGCTGGATTTGGCGGCTGCCAGCGGATTGGCATCCGGCACCAGGTTTACACTGCTCAGTAAAACCGGCACTGGCGCAATTTACGGAGCCTTTGCTGGAATTTCGGAAGGCAGCCTATTCACCGCAGCGGGTAAAGCCTGGCACATCAGTTATCTTGGCGGTGATGGCAACGACGTGGTGCTGACGGTGGCCCATGCCATTGAAGACTGGCGTACCGGATTCTTCGGTTCGCCGGATCCCATTGGCGATGCGGCGGACGATGCGAACCCTGACGGTGACGGTTGGACGAATTTTGAGGAGTTCCAAAATGGCACGCACCCGCTGCAAGCAAATGCGTCCGTCGTTACCATTACCAGTCCGACAACCGAACCGGTGACCTTGGCATCTGTGGGCGACATTCTGCATGCGGCTGCCATTGCGCCGATAGGGGCTGGAGTGGCTCCGGTTTGGGCGTGGTCGGTTTTGTCCGGTCCCGCAGGGGCAATGGTGGAATCCGCTGGTGCGGCCACTGCGACCATTTCCTTCCCGTCTGCGGGGACATACGTCGTCCAAGCGTCCGCCAGCAGTGGCAACGGGGCGGGTATTGCAACCGGCACGGCGACGCGCACGGTGATTGTGGCTCCTCCCGCGTCATTCACGCTCCGGCAGGGAGAAAACAGTTACGAGCACGGAGCTACTTTTATCCGTGGCGATGGCGCGAATACGGCATGGAACAGTGGTGGGCGCGACCAAATGATCGTCGGACGAACTGCCGGAAACGTGCGCATGCTCTTTTCGTTCGGCCTGGCATCGCTACCCGCCGGATTCACGCCACAGAGCGCCAGATTGAGCTTGTGGACAGCGGCCATCGCGGGCTCGGCAGGTACCGGCACGACCGCCCTTTCCAGCATCAAGCTCTATCCGCTCCATTTCACACCGACCGAGGGCACGGGCCTGAGCACAAGTGCGACCGACGCCGAGACCACCAGCGGCGCGAACTGGACGCGCCGCACGAATGCTTCAGATGCCGGCAACTGGAAACTCGCCGGATGTGGGCCGGGCACTGCCGCCAGCGCCGACTACGCTCCGACTTTACTCAGCACCATGCCGGGCTTCTTGCCGACGGCGTTAAACTCGGTGAAAACCTTCCCGTCGCAACCGGCGTTCGCCGATGTCGTGCGGGCGGCGATCACGGCAGGCAAGCCCCTTGACTTGATCGCCATCGCCGAAAGCACGGAAACCGCCGGTGTGGCGAATGTGTTTGCACGCTTCCATTCGGACGATGCCAGCGAGGCGAACGCTTTGATGCGTCCGGTCCTGGTGCTCGGATTTTCCGCCAATCCTTTGCCGGTGATCGACTGCGGCGCGGCACCAGCGGCGGTAGCGGGATCGCCGATAAATCTTGCAGGCAGCGCCAGTGCCGACGCTACAAGCAGTGCATGGTCGCTGGTCAGCGGACCAGGAACGGTGGTGTTCAACGACCCGTCATTGGCTGCGGCGCAGGCGACATTCAGCACCGCCGGCAACTACAGCCTGCGCTTCCGTGCAAGCAACGCATCCGGAACGGTCTCACGCCTGCTTTCCGTGACCGTGACGGACCCTGTTCCCGACCCGGGGACGTTTGCCGGATGGCAGGAGGAAACGTGGCCCGGGGTACTGAATGCCGATCTCATTGCCGCGAGTCAGGATCCCGACGGCGACGGCATGAACAACCTGTTGGAATGGGCAATGCACGGTAACGCGAAAACACCCGATCATTTCGACCTACGGCTCACCCAATCCGCCACGCCCGGGAAATTCGACTTCAGCTACACCCGCCGGAAAACCTCACCAGGCCAGGCGATCTTCGTCGTTGAGTGGTCGAATACCTTGGGCGGTGACTGGAGCGCGGAGGGTGTTGGCACGGAAGTCACGAGCCCGTTCGACGCGACGAGCGAGTCGGTCACGGTAACAATCCCTGCCAACGGCATGGGCAGGCGTTTTGTCCGGGTGAAAGTGGTAAAGCCGTGATCATCAGGAAGCCCATCCACACTTGCTCGTCCATGAAGATGGAGTGTTATGAATCGGAGATGGATGCTGCCTCACAAATCCAATATCCGATGGTTTGGTTCGCTCCCGTCGCATGTCGCGAGGCGTCACTGGTGTTGCTTTGCGGATGCATGCGCGGCTACGAGTCGGTGGAAGAATACGACGTCTGCAACACCCGCGTCCTCATTCGCTTCCCCGCCGCAAAGCCCCCTTGCCGTCACTTGGCACATCGACAACGGGCTCTCCACCAGCGCCAGAATTCCGCCCCCTTCACCCGCGTGGAACGGGAGGAAGACTACCGCCAGGCGCGGGAGTATTTCAGTCTCGCTATCACGCAAATCCTCTGATTGTCATTTTAAAACGAAGCATCTGTTTGACTACAAAGCGAAGTTCGATAGCACCTGCAAATTGAATGGAATCTACTAAATTCATCGCACCCAGATCCCCCAACTTTCATGCATCCTTCAATATCTTCTGACGGGCTCTCCTCCACTCTTCGGTATCTTGCCATGCGCTTGACGCGGCTTCCAGGGCTGATCCCCTTGATGATTCTTTTCGCCGCCGTCACCGCCACGTCTGCCGCACAGTTCGGGCCATTCACCTACACCACGACCAGCACTTCGGTCACCATCACGGGATTTTCGCAGTATACTCCAGGAGTCGTTGATATTCCCGCCACAATCAACGGCAAGCCCGTGACAGACATCGGATCGTCGGCTTTCATCGACTGCATCTATGTGACCAGCGTCAACATCCCGTCCGGTGTGAAAACCATCGGAACCTCGGCTTTCCAAAGATGCACAGCCTTGAGCACGGTATCGATTCCTGCGAGTGTGACGGCCATCTATCAGTCAGCGTTTTCCGGATGTTCGGCCCTGACGGGCGTGACCCTGCCGGCGGGCTTGCCAGCGATCAGCAATTCCCTATTCTACAACTGCTCCAGTCTTGGCAATTTAACGATTCCGATTGCTGTCACGACCATAGGCGGTTCAGCGTTCTCCCAATGTGACACATTGACATCCATGACGATTCCGGCAGGGGTGGCGTCTATCGGCTCCAGGGCATTTGATGGCTGCAACTCCCTGTTGGCAATCCAGGTGGATCCCGAAAACCCGAATTTCAGCAGCCTAGATGGAGTGTTGTTCAACAAGGACCAGACAGCTCTCATCCAGTGCTCTGGTGCTCGTGTGGGAGACTATGCAATTCCCTCCACAGTCACATGGATGAATGACTACGCATTCTATGAATGCACTGGTCTAACAAGTGTTTCCATCCCGTCCGGAATCACAAAGATTCCGAACTCCTGCTTTGGGAAATGCAGTGCCTTGGCCCAGGTTTCGATTCCATCCTCAGTCACAACCATCGACTACGGTGCTTTCAGCAGTAGCGGCCTCACCTCCGTAACCATCCCCTCCGGCGTCACGACAATCAACAGCAGGGCTTTTGCATTCTGCTTTGAAATGAGCTCCATCACCGTCACTCCGGATAACCCGAGTTACAGCAGCGTGAATGGAGCGCTTTTCAACAAAACCCAGACCATCCTCATCCAGTGTCCCAGCGGAATGGAAGGCTCCTATCCCATTCCTCCCGGGACGACGCTATCTCAAACGATGCCTTTCAGGCCTGCGAGATGCTGAGCGGGGTATTGATTCCCAATGGCCTTACCAGCATCGGCAGCTACGCATTCAGCTATTGCCGCTCACTGACTAACGTGACAATTCCGGATGGCGTGGTGACCATGGGAGATCAGGCATTCCGGGAATGTACGGAGCTGCACACGATCTCATTGCCAACCAGCATGACGAGCATTGGGAATTTCACGTTCTACGAGTGCACCAAACTCACAAGTATTGCCATTCCGAACGGAGTTACCGAAATTGGGTATTCCTTCGTTTCCTATTGTAGCAGCCTCACGCAGGTGATCATCCCCTCAAGCGTGACTGTGATCCGGTCAAATGCTTTCCGCGGTTGCAGCAGTTTGGAGAATGTCAGCATCCCCGGAAGTGTCACCAGCATCGGAGACACGGCGTTTGGGCTTTGCAGTAAACCCCAGCCTCCACCGTTTCATGAGAACCAACATCCATCATTCGCCTAACGGCATCCCTCCGTCTGTAACATCCATCGGGTCAGGGGCATTCGCAGGTTGCCTCGGAATTCCGCAAATCGTAATCCCCCCAGGTGTCCTCCAGATCGGATCCTCCGCTTTCAGCAATTGTGCAAGTCTTTCCAACGTCACGATCTCACCCAACGTGGGTGACATCAGCGACTTTGCGTTCCAAGGATGCAGCGGCATCACCAGTATCACGATTCCCGCAAACGTCCAGCATCTCGGCATCATGGCCTTCCGGAATTGCGGCAGTTTGGCGAGCGCCTATTTCATGGGAGCATCACCCTACATGGAAGTCTCGGTCTTTGATAATGCGGCCCCGGAATTTACTGTCTACTACTTCAGCGGATTCTCCGGCTTCAGCTCACCCTTGTGGCGCGGGTATCCCGCCGTCGGCATGGGAGACAAGACATTGGAGAAAATCTGGCTGATCGATCATGAACAGCCACACGACTCCAGCCTCATCGCTGATTCCGATGGTGATGGAGTGAGCCTTCTGCTCGCCTATGCCCTCGGCCTTGACCCCCGGAACAACCTTTCCGGCAGCCTGCCCAAGCCGATCATTGCATCTGGACAAATCCACTTGGATTTCTTCGCCGCCACACCAGGCGTCACTTATCGCGTGGAATCCAGCACCAACTTGAACAACTGGACCACCCAAGGAGTTACGACTTCAACGCTCGATGCCAACCATCTCCGGGCCTCAGCCAACCGCTCGGGTTCCTCGCTTTACCTGCGGATCGCCGTAAGCACTGGTGGCCCATAGTCAGTCAGTGGCAATCCCACCCTTCGTCGGATCGGGCACGATGACTGCGGTCATAATCTTTCCAGCCCGATTGAGGGCAACCAGAGAAAATCCGTGCGGCTGTGGGTAGCTACAAGGTAAGAGTTGAATGATAATGCTGGCCTGCGCGCATTAAAAAACCAAACACCCGCCGGATCACGCGGACCCGGCGGGGCGGGGTTTGTTTTCCAGAAACGTGGTATCACGCCGCCCTTTTCACTTCTTCCACCGTCATCCCCGGCAGCCACGCCTTACACTCGTTACGGTATTGGCACCAGGAACAGTGCATGCCGGGCTGCGGATAATGGCGGCCGGTGGCGATGCCTTCGACGGCGGTTTCCAGCAGGGCGGTGACCCGGCGTTTGCGGTGGGCGTCGGCCGGTGGGGATGGAACCCGGATGACCTGCGGTGTCTTGGTTTTCACCAGGAACACCAGGTCGAGCGAGGGCGGGGATTCGCCGATGGCTTCCAGCAGCAGTTGGTAGCTGACGAGCTGGATCTCATGGTCGAAGGCCGCGTGGTCGGGATCGGGCTTGGCGGCGGCGGATTTGAAGTCCACCGGCGTGAAGTTGCCTTCGACCAGATCCATCGCGCCGGTCAGCGGAACGGAAAGGCCCGGGATGTTCTCCCGGAGCATGACCTCCACGGCGCGCGGCTTTTCCTTCATCGCTTCCGGGGAATCGAGGTAGGCGGCGACCACGCGCAGGCCGTCAAGACGACACTTTTCGCGTTCGGCCGCGTCGTCGAAGTTCACCGGTCCTTCGTCTCGTTCGAGGCGGAGGAAGGCGAGGTCGTAGGCGTTGGCGATGGCCTCCGGCGAGTCATCCCCTCCCCTCCACCTTGCGAGGTGGAAGGCTTGCAGGGCGGCATGTACCGCCTTGCCGAGGTGGAGGGCCGGGGTGGTCGGCTTGCGGATGCAGGCGACGCGTTCGAACCAGAACCGCAGTGAGCAGCTCAGGTAGGATTTCGCCGCCGTCGGGCTGATGTGCTGGGGCAGGGTTTGCGCCCAGGGTGTCAGCCCGGTGGTGAACGGTGTTTCCGGGGGATCGTGCAGGGTGGCGATCATGCGGCGTCCCTTTCCTTCTGCTGGCCGCGGGCTCCGTTGTAGGCGGAGCCGTTGCGGCGGTTCGAGCCGCGTTCGGCCGGGCGGCGGCCGCCGCCATGGGTATCGAGCAGTTCGTCGATCAACCCGGAGGCTTCCAGCTTGCTAAGCTGTCGGACCCCCTTGCCGAAGCGTTCGACGGCGAGGGCTTCGACTCCGGCTTTGTCGAGTTGGTGTTCGTCCACGAGTTTCAGGATCAGGTCCTTCTGCTTGTCGGAGCATTTCCACGCGGGGCCGCGCTGCCAGTTGGCGGCCGGGGTGACGTTGGCGGGAACGGCTTCCGTGGAATGGGACACGGCGGCATCCGCGGGCGAATCCATGCCGTAGTCGCCGGGCGGGACGAAGCCGGTGTGGAGCATTTGTTCGTCCACGGTGGCTTGCAGGAGTTGATAGAGGCGATCGGATTCGGCGGCGACATCGTCGGTGGTCACCAACTCCGTTTCGACGGAGACGGAGAACTGGTGGGACGAGTAGCCGGGCAGGCCGAGGCGTTTGCTGTAATTGGCAATGAGTTTGATGGCCATGAGGGTTGGGGGGCTGGTTTGTGGGTGGATGGAAACGAAAAGGCCCGGCTTGGTTGCCGGGCCTCAGAGTGGGGGGGGGTGGTTCTAGCGGGTCCGCTCAGGCCGCGCCGGGATCGCGGCGGGTGCGGTATGGGACCACGTTCTCGCAAACGGTGGGGACGGCGACGAGGATGGGAACATCCGCGAGCGCGTTGCGCAGCAGGTCGTCGGCGAGGCGGGTCATGGGCATCCGGCGGCGCAGGCCCTCGCGGTAAAGCGCGCGGACCACGTCGTCGGAGAGTTTCGGGCTGTAGAGGTTGCGTGGCATGGTGGTGCGATGGGTGGATGGTTGGCGGGCTGTTTCCCGGGTCAGCGGGCGAGTTTCACCAACAGGGTG
>Ga0114938_1000507_pt1 | contig 28905 bp, 20 predicted proteins | sample AshMeaBigSpring_FD_88675 | JGI IMG/M metagenome (GOLD analysis project Ga0114938, IMG submission 88675) | Groundwater microbial communities from Big Spring, Nevada to study Microbial Dark Matter (Phase II) - Ash Meadows Big Spring | ecosystem: Environmental > Aquatic > Deep subsurface >... | reverse complement strand
TACTGAGAACCACTGAAGTCACTGAAGCGACTATGGAGGAATACCAATCCCTTCTCCCGCCCCATTTTCTCAGTGTTTTCAGTGGAGCTCAGTGGAATCAGTGGTTTCCAAACCTCGACCCCAGTCTCAAGTCGCTCGAATTCAGAATGTTCAAAGTGAGGTCACCCTGGGGGGATCCCAAAATGCTCTTGCATTGGTAAATTTTTCTTAATATTAAGCGCAAAGTGATTTTTCAAAGCCATTCATTATTTTGCATCTTTGATTGAATCGCTTTTTTGAGTTCCACCCCACCCCACCCGAAGATGAACGTTCCAACGTCCCGTTGGTTCCTGGCCGCGCTGTGCGGTCTGGTCCTGGCGTCCCCAGTACGCGCGGAGAATCCACCGCCGACACAGCTTTTTTACGTGCCTTTCCCGGAGGACAACCAGCTTGCGGGCTTTAACAGCATCACGACCGTGGCGGTGGATCCGATGGCGGTGTTCGTCACGTTTTCCGCGGCCACGGACCACACCGTGATTTACTACGACCACTGGGAGGACGGCTATGAGCGGGACATCACCAACCCCGCGCAGTCCACCACTTTGGTGTTCGGGGACGGCAACCCCGCCAACGGCTATCCGCCCGGAAACGCGAGTGACTTGATCCCGGCCGGGACAGTGTTCAGTCTCCGGAACTACGTGAATTCCACCAACCTGCAGGCCGTCCTCGACTACGATGCGCGGGACAAGGTGGCCTCCTACAAGCCGATCTCGCTCACCAAGACGATCTTCCCGGCCTCCACCAACACGCTGCTGGGCGGCTGCGTCGAGGTGTTTGAAAAGGGCCTCTGGGGCACCGAATACCGGGTTCCTGTCGGCACGGACATGCCGACCACGACGCCGACCTCCTCGCTCACGTGGGATGCGGACATCTTCAGCTACACCGCGCTTTCCATCATGGCTGGTGCCAACGGCGCGACCGTTCAGATCGACGCGGACAATAACGGAGCCTATGAGTCCACGATCACCCTTGCCGAGGGGGAAACCACCCATGTGACGAACGTGCTGACCGGCGGACGCGTCGTTTCGGACCTTCCGGTGCAGGTCGCCATGTTCACCGGACGGATCGGCTCGACCTATCAGAGCCGCGACACGTCCCTGCTACCGACCTACCGATGGAGCACCAGTTACTACGCTCCGGTCTCGACTTCCGCGGCATACGGAACCGCCGTTTTCCTCTACAACCCGGGCTCCAGCGATATTTCGGTGAGCTACGACTACCGCAACAGCGCCACGGCCTACACCACGGCGTCGGTCACCGTGCCCGCCGGAGGAAACGCCCGTGTCACACTCGCTCCCAGCGACAGCAGCACGAACTTCGGGGCCTATCATTTCTACACCACCGGGGGAAGCCCTCCGGTTTTCTACGCGTTCTGTGCCGTGGACTCTACCAGCACGACGAACACCAACAACCAGGCATTCGACGGTGGTTTCACCCTTGTCGGCCAGCCCTCGCTGACCACCCAGGTGCTCGTCAGCCTGGGCATCGGCCGCGATCCCTATTCCACCACCAGCCCGACCCAGAACGGAAACCCGGTCTGGCTCACCACCGCTGGCAACGGTCACACTCAGGAAACCGTTTATGTGGATTATAACGGCGACAACGCCGGTCCTCTCAGCGATCCAAACGGAAACAAATACGACGTGGCTCTGAGTCTTCGCGAACTGGAGCAGGCGAAGATTTATGATCCGGATGGCGACCAGAGCGGGCTGCTCGTTTACACTCTTAATCCGGCGGTCAAGATCGCCGCCGCATGGGCGCAGGATCCCCTCGTCGCATCCACCGCCCAGCCAGGTCTCGATGTCTCCACGCTGCTTCCGCCGCTGCGTGAGGGAGAAGGTGGCAAGAAATCCAGCCTCGCCAACGACGCCGATGGCGATGGGGAGGTCAGCGCCGGAGACACGTTGGAATACGACATCCGCGCCGCCAACAGCGCCCGAGCGGCCATTCCCGGACCCTTCGCGATCCAGGACAATCTTCCCGTCAACGTGGGCTATGTCGCCGGTTCCGCCCGCTATCGATTCAGTGTGAATGGAAACTGGCAGGCGTGGGTGGGCATTCCCGATGACGGATCAGGAACCCCTTTTCCCTTGGATGGAGGCGGCTTTTCGGTGCCAGGATCGCTTGGCAAGGGCCAGCAACTCCAGGTGGTGTTCAATGCGACCATCAAGGACTACGCCAACCTGTCGGGCGCCAAGGTCGTGAACACGGGGTTTGTCGAAATCTCCCCGTACGGCCTCGTGCTTCCCATCGACTGGACGGACGTGATCCATGGCGGCATCGGCGATCGTGTATGGTCCGATCTCGATGGTGATGGAGTCCAGGACGCGGGTGAGACAGGCATCGCGGGCATCGACGTTTTCGCGGACACCAACCACAACGGTGTCTGGGATTCCGGGGAGCCGAAGGACGTCACCGATTCGAACGGGCAATACCTCCTCACCGGACTTGTGGCGGGAGCCTATACCGTGCGTGTGGACATCACGGACATCTCCGCGATCGACGTCGGTTACGGCCCCACTTCCGATCTCGACGGGCTCGCCACCCTCAACTCGGCGTCCGTCACTCTCGCCGGAGCGCAGGATCGTGTGGATGCGGATTTCGGCTACCGCATCGGCGCGAGCGTCGGTGATCGCGTCTGGATGGACCTTGATGCGGATGGTGTGCAGGAGGGCGGTGAGTCCGGCATTTCCGGCGTCCGTGTCTATCTGGATCTCGACAACGACGATGTCTTCGACGCGGGTGAGCCCAATGCCATCACTTCCATGGACGGGGTATACTACATCGGAAACCTGGGTCCGGGCGCCTACGCAGTCCGTGTGGACACCACCACGCTGCCCTCCGGCGTCAGCCAGACCTACGACCTCGCCGGCGGACTCGATCATGAAGCGTCCGTCACCCTGCTCGCCTCAGAGCACCGCGGAGATTTCGATTTCGGCTATCGAGGGAATCTCTCCCTGGGGGATCTGGTCTGGGAGGATCTCAATGCGGACGGACTCGTCACGTTGGTGAGTTCCACCACCTACTCGATCATCAACGGTCGTGTGGACATCAACAACGATGGAACGACCAACAACAGTGATGACGGATTCATCGGTTCGATGCGGATCATCAATGGTTACGCGGACATTGACAACGACAACGCTGCGACAGTCGATAACGACGACGACGGCACTTTCCTCGGGATCGCGATCATCAATGGTGGCTTCGACGTCAATGCGAGCGGCGGAATCGGCAACACCGATGACGGGTCCGCCGCCTACGAGGCGTATGAAAGCGGAATCGCCGGCGTCCGCGTGTTTGTGGACATGGACAATGACGGCGTCTTTGATGCCGCTGAGCCGGCCGCCGTGACCAACGGCAGCGGAAACTATTCCATCACCAACCTTTACAACGGCACGTTCACGGTGCGGGTGGACACCTCCACGCTGCCCGCCAGTCACGTGCAGACCCACGATCTGACGAGCCCGCTGACGGATCACACCGCCAGCGTGGTCTTGAGCGGAGCCAACCGCACGGATGTGGACTTCGGCTACCGCAACGACTCCAGCATCGGGGATCTCATCTGGAACGACCGCGATGGTGACGGAGTTCGCGATGCGGGCGAACCCGGAATCGAAGGTGTCATCGTCTACATCGACGCGGACAACGACAACGCCTTCGACCAGGGACTGGAGCGTTACGACGTTACGGATGTGAACGGCGCCTATTGGATCGAAAACCTCGCCGCCGGCACCCATGCCGTGCGGGTTGAATTCAGCACCCTGCCGCAGGGATGCGTGCAGACCTATGACCTCGATGCTGCGCTGGACCACGAGACCAGCCGAACCGTCGGCACTTCTGAGAACGCGGCCGATGTGGACTTCGGATACCGGGCTTCCGCATCGTTCGGCGATTTCGTGTGGAACGATCTCGATGCGGACGGCGTTCAGGATGGTGGTGAATCCGGCATCAACGGGGTCCGGGTGTTCATCGACACCAATGGGGACGGCCTGTTTGACAGCGCGACCGAACCGTCCTCCGTGACGAACGCTTCCGGGACCTATTCCATCGGCAACCTGTTGCCAGGCACCTACACGGCTCGGGTCGATCCGGCGACTCTTCCCGGAGGTTCCGCACAAACCTACGATCTCGTGGGCGGCCTGGATCATGCGGCCACGTTTTCGCTCAGCGCCACCCAGGCCCGCACCGATGTGGATTTCGGATATGCCCAGCAGGTCGTCATCGGAAACTTCGCGTGGCACGATGTTGACGCCGACGGCAGTCAGGACGGCGGCGAACCCGGTCTCGACGGGGTGGAGGTCACCCTGTTCAACGCGGCCAACGACACCATCGCCGGCGCCACCGTCACCGCCGAGGGCGGCGCCTACGAGTTCGTCGTCATGCCTGGTGAATACTACGTCGTTTTCACCACGCCGGCCGGCTGGAATCCGGCGCCCGCGGACCAGGGAGCGGACACCACAGACAGCGACGCGGATCCCGTAACCGGACGGACCTCCGCCAGCATCCTGACGGGAGGGCAGGAGGATCCGGACCTCGACGCGGGTTTCTATCAGCCTGCGGTGATCAGCGGGAGGGTGTCGAAGGATGCCGACAATGACGGCGATGGCGACGTGGACTTCCCCGGCGTTCTCCTGGAGCTCCTCGACGGCTCCGGCAATCCGGTGGACGGCGATCCGATCACTTCCGGAGTCCAGCCGCGCACTGCGGTCACGGGCGTGGATGGCTCATACCGTTTCGACAACCTGATGCCGGGTTCCTATCAGGTCCGTGAAACCCAGCCCCCGGGTTACGGCAGCGTTTCCGACGCGGACGGCGGCAACCGCGATCTCATCGGCGACTCCGTGCCCATCACGCTGGTTTCCGGCCAGGAGGTCGCCGGACGCGACTTCATCGAGATCGAGCTCGGGAGCATCAGCGGTTACGTGTACGCCGGTTCGGCTCCGATCGCGGGCGTGACGCTGGCCCTGCTCGACCAGACCGGAGCGCCTGTGGATGGCAATCCGAACACTCCCGGGCTGCAGCCGTTCACCACCGTCACCGATTCGCTCGGCCGCTACAGCTTCAAAGGCGTGGTTCCCGGGGTCTATCAGGTCCGCGAGATCCAGCCTTATGGTTACAACAGCTTCGGAGACGTGGACGGCGGTGACATCGATGTCATCGGTGACGTCACTCCGATCACCATCGCGCCCGGCCAGCACAACGAGAACAACAACTTCGTCGAAACGCTCGACACCTGCCCTGACGACTGGGCGGAGTGGAAGTTCCAGCATCCGGGCGAACAGCCGTCCGGAAACCCGGATGCGGACGCCTACGACAATTTCGCCGAGTTCGCCTTCGCCATGCCGTTCGACAACGGTGCCGGCAGCCCGTGGCTCGGAAGCACCGGCTGGATCATCCGTCCTTCCTCCCTCGCGCCAGGCACGCTGGAAGGCGTTTTCATCCGGCCCAAGGGCGCTCACCTCAACGCCACCTACTCCCTGCAATATGCCTCCGATCCCGGCAGCCCGACCGTCTGGCAGGAAATCGTCGTAGCCCCCGCGATGGTCACAGCCGCTGACAATGGAGACTGCACGGAGACGGTCACCATCCACGATCTTGAGAATCTCACCGGTCTGACCGGCGGCCGGGGCATCGCCCGCATCAAGGCGGTGCTCGACGACGACGGGGGAGGGGACGGGGAAATCGACCACGCCTCCCACAGCGAGACCGAGGGTTGGCGTGAGACTCCCTTGGAACTCTGCTGCCGCACCTACAACAATCCGTTCCTCCGCGAGACCGGGTTCACCGGCACCATCAGCTCCGTCGCCGGCCAGGCAATTGCCTTCGCGCTCAGCGGTGGTGGCGGGGATCTGTCCACCATTCTGGCCTCGGGTGGCGATTGGTTCCTGGAGGTCACCTCGGGTGACCACGAAGGCCACCGTTTCGATGTAGTCTCGGCATCCGGCAACACGATCCTTGTCGCGAACGACTCGAGCCTTGAATCGGCATCGGCGCCCTTCAACACACTCACCGGGCCGGCCGCCGCCACCCTCGCGGGAGACACCGTTTCCCTCAGGCGGCATTGGACGGCTGGCGAACTGTTCCCTCCATCCGGCTTTGGAGCCACCGGAAGCCAGGCCAGCGCCGATCAGATTCAGACTTTCGCCGAAGGATCATGGAGGATCCTCTGGCTCTATGACCAGAATGATGGAAATCCGGGCACGGCGCGCTGGGTGGATGCGGCGGATGCCGGCATGGCCGATCAGGGCTCCCTGGTCATCCCGCCGGGGCAGGGGCTGTTCTTCAACAACCGCACCTCGGTGACCTCCATCCTCGCCTACGGCGAGGTCCGGGCCAACGGATTCTTCCGCCCTCTCGCCGTCGGCAACAACCTGGTCGGCGGCGGTTATCCGGTCGCCCAATCCGCCAATGGTGCCGGTGGGCGTCACATGAACCCGGCCGCGGGTTTCTTCGGCAGCAGGGACTTCAAGACGGCCGATTCGTTCTTCCTTTGGAACGCGGATGTCGTGATCGGGGCGAAGGGTTATTCCACCTATTTCCTGCTCAACGGCGCGCCGGTCCAGCCCTCGCTCATCCGCTGGGTGAAGGTGGGCGATGTCTCCCTTCTCGCCCGGGATGCGGAAATCCTGTTCGAGGGAAACCGAGCGGTGTTCGTCCGGTCCAAGGACGGATCGCCGGGATATTCGGTTCCCAGCCCATGGTCTCCATAAGCCCGAAGGTATTTAAGGACTACTGATAATCAGAATATTCTTTATTTCTTGCGTTTCAGTCCCTAAGAACCGCTCCGGTTTTTCGTCACGCCCTCCCCGCGCCCGCATGAAGATCTTTTTCACGCTCCTTGCCGCCCTGGTCCTCGCGATGGCCGGCAACCGGCTGCAGTCGCAGACCCTCGATTGGGGCAGCGAGGTGTTCAGCGATCTGGTGGACAGCGACGGCGATGTTCTGGACAGCACCTTCGTGTTCGAACTCGGTGCGTTCGCGGACGGTTTCACGCCGGATGAGAGCAATGTGGACGAATGGGTGACGAACTGGCGCGTTTTTCACCGCGCCGCCTACAACGAGGCGGCCGGCTACTTCAGCTCCTCGGTCAACATGCTGGACGACGGCACGAGCGACAGCCCGCATCTGACGTCGGGTGCACCGAGTTTCGAGGGTTTGAACGCCTACCTCTGGGTGCGCAACGGTGATGATCCGGTGGAGGGAACCGAGTGGCTGCTCACCCGGTCCGATACTTGGGTGTTCCCCGCCGCCATTCCCGGCTGTTGTGACACCGGGACTCCCCTTCAATGGTCGGTCAGCGATCTGGACGGTGGCGACGTGCCGGAGTGGGGGAAACAAGGCAGCGTGGGCGGTCCAGGCGTCTTTACGGACCCGGGCACCCACACCCTGCAGACCTACACCTTTGTCCCGGAGCCGTCTTCGCTCGCCATGGCCGGCCTAGCCGCGGTCCTTCTGCTGCGCCGCCACAGGAACCAACGAGGATCCGCATGAACCGCCTGGCCCGGCGCATTCTGATCATGGCGGCCGGCCTCGCCGGAAACCTGGCGTTCGGCCAAGCCACGATTTTTTGGAACAGCGAGGCCAACAAGTTCAACCTGACCAGTGCCGGACAGGCGATGGACGGCGGCTTCCGTTTCGAACTTGGCGTGTTTGACGACGGCTTCGTACCAAGCCCGGGCAATGTGGCCGACTGGGCGGCGCACTGGACCGCCGCACAGCGCAGACCATACGACGCAGCTAACAAGCTCTTCTCCGGCAGTCACATTCCGCCTGACAACAACACCCCGTTCGCCGTGAATGCTCCGGCCTATGTCTGGGGATTCCGCGGCGATGGCGTGATCAACGAGTGGATTCTCTTCCGCGCGGTATCATGGACCTGGCCGGATGCCTCCTCCTTCCCGTATTTCGAGGAATGGTTTGCAAAGGACGCCACCGCCATCGTCGGGGAAATCAACTCCACGGGCAACCCCTTCCTGATGAAGTCCGCCGCAGTCGCCAACGCCGCGCCGCCGGCCACGACGTGGGATCAGTGGAGAGCCGAATTTCTGGATAACGAGCCGCTTGACGGTCCCGGTGATGATCCGGATCACGACGGCACCCCCAATCTGCTGGAGTTCGTCTTCGGCTCGCCGCCGCGATCCGCCAACCCGCCCACCGCAACTCCTGTGGCACTCGTTTCCGGCCATCTCGAAATCACGATCCCGCGCCGCATCGACCGACGGACGAACCTCGTCGTCGAGGTTTCCGGGGACCTGGCAAACTGGTTTTCCGGTCCTCCCCACACCGCGGTGCTGACGGACAGCCCCGCTGCGCTGGTGGTTCGGGATCTCACTCCCTTCGATGCCGCGCACCCGCGCCGTTTCATGCGGCTGCGCGCCGCGCCTCCCGGACCATGAAGCGCTCCTTTCCGTTTCGGGATCTGGTTTTCCTGTCGCTCGCGCTCGTGGGTTTCGCGCTCAACCTGTGGTTGCTCGTGGGGCGCCTCGCCGATCCCTCCGCAGACATCGCCGGCTGTGGCGGAGGTTCCTGCGACGTTCTGCGCGCCTCGCGCTGGGCGGAGATCTTCGGCGTTCCGGTCACGCTTTTCGGCCTGCTGGCTTATGCGGGCCTGATGTTTTCCATTACGCCGGCGGGCCACCGCCTCAAGGCGCCGCTGTTAGGTGCGGTCGCGGGTGCGGCGCTTTGGTTCGTCTTCGCGCAGGCGGTTCTGCTCGGGGAATTCTGCGCCTGGTGCATGGCGGCCCACGGCGTGGGCGTGTTGCTGGTTTCCCTCGCTCTCGGCCGCGCGGCACCGGACCGGCTTTCACTGATCCGGCGCACCATCGTCTGGGCCGCCGCGGCCTTCCTCGGCATCGGGCTGTGCCAGGTGTACGGACCCGTCCGGGAATCCCACCGCGTCGTCGCCTTCGATGGCGGCCGCCGGTCCTTCGATGTGGCCGCCAATCCACGCCTTGGGCCAGCGGATGCTGACCGCGTGCTCGTGGAATACTTCGATTACCAATGCGCCGCCTGCCGCACCATGGCCGGACATATCGAGGCGCTCATCGCCAGTCATCCGGGGCGCATCGCGGTGCTCATGATGCCCGCGCCTCTTGACGGTGAGTGCAACCATGCCCTTGGAGGAACTCCGGCGCATCTGGGATCCTGCGCCATCGCCCGGGTCGCGCTCGCGGTCTGGCGCGTCCGGCCGGATGACTTCCCCCGATTCCACCGCGCGCTCATCGCTGAACCTTCGGAGGCGGCCGCAAGGCGCATGGCGCTCGAACTCATGCCGGCCGGGCAACTCTCCGCCGCCCTGGCGGACCCATGGATTGATGAATCGATCCGCTCCAACATCGCCGCCTGGCGGGATTTTTCGAAATCCACCGACAAGCTCCCGAAGCTGCTCATCCGAGGGAATCGCATCCTCCATGGGCTGCCTTCCGGAGAGGCGGATTTCATCCGCGTGATGGAGCGGGAACTCGACCTTCAGTGACCGGTCAGACGCCTCGCGGTTTCCCCGTCCACCACCTGGCAGAGCCGGTAGCCTTCGCCGTGGTCCGGGATGGTCATGAGCAGCGCGTCGCGCTCGAAGGGGGAGGGGAAATCCAGTCCGATGAGCGCGCGGCCGATGCGTTCGCCGGATTGGCGGTAGTTGAAATAACAGATGTTCGCATTGCCCTGGATGCGCTGGCCGAGGAAATCATGAAGCGCTCCCGGGCGTTCATAGAAGTCCAGTCGCAGGAACGCGGCGTTCCTAAGCAGATCTCCGCGCAGGGGAATCGCCCGGAACGCCACGTCCACCGCTCCGGTGAGGTCCTGCCATGCGAAGCCGCCGGCATCGAGCTTCGCCGGCACCCCGTCGAGCGACGCCGGATCGTCCGAGGTGATCGTGAAAACCGGCCACGCCTCGGTTTCTCCGGTTTTTCCGTATTGGAAATCCGCAATGTTGATGTTGGCGAAACACGAATCGAGCAGATGCAGCATCGCGCCCGGCTGTTCCGGGATGCGCACGCGCAGCGTGCGCGCGCGTTCGTTGGCGGCTCCTAGCGATTGGGCGATCAGCCCGAGTTGGAGGAAATCAATGTTCGCGCCGCAGAGCACGACGAGCACGCGTTTGCCGGCGAGTTTCTCCCGGTTCTTCAGCACCGCGGCCAGCCCCATCGCGCCGGAGGGCTCGGAAATGGAGCGCAGGCCTTCCCAGAGCGTCCGGATGGCGTGGCTGACCTCGGCGTTCGTCACGGTTTCGATCCGGCGGAGTGTTTGCTGGCAGATGCGGAACGGCAGATCTCCGGCCTTCCTGACGGCCGTTCCGTCGCAGAAAAGGTCCACCTGATCGAGCGCCACCGGCTTTCCGGCGTCGAGTGCTGCCTTCATCGAGGCCTGGCCTTCCCCCTCGACGCCGATGATCTCGATGTCCGGCCAATAGGTTTTCAGCCAGGTGGACACACCCGCCGCGAGGCCTCCGCCGCCGATCTGGAGGTAGGCGGCGTCAAAGGGGCCGTGGCCTGATAGAACGATCTCGTCCGCCAGCGTGCCCTGTCCCGCCATCACCTGGAGATCGTCGTAGGCATGGATGTAAACGGCTCCGGTCTCCGCCTCGTCCTTGCGCGCGGCCTGGACGGCATCGTCGTAGCTGTCTCCGGCCAGATGGATTTCCACGGACTCGCCGCCGTGTTGGCAGACGGCGGCTTGTTTCACCCTTGGTGTCGAGCGTGGCATGTAGATCCTCGCGCGAACGCCCAGGATGCGGGCCGCGAGGGCCACGCCCTGCGCGTGGTTTCCGGCCGAGGCGGTGACCACTCCGCGTCTGCGCTCGCCGGTGCTGAGGACTGCCATGCGGTTGCAGGCACCGCGCCATTTGTAGGACTTCACGGTGGAGAGATCCTCGCGCTTCACCCAGATTTCCGGGCCTTTGCCGGGCAGTTCCAGCCGTTCGAGAGGTGTCGGCCGCCCGAATCGATAGACCCGCTCGCGGGCGAACAGGATTTCCTGGCGCAAGCGCCGATCCAGTGGCAGTTCCTCGTTTTCCATTGCGGGATGCTGCATGGCGGAGCGGCATTCTGCAAGAGGCTTGGTTTTCCGGTCGAGCGGGCTAGGCTTTCCCCATGCAGGCGCACCCGAACGATCCGCTCCACGGCGTGACTTTGGAATCGGTTCTCAAGACCCTTGTGGAACGCCACGGGTGGCGGGAACTGGCGGAGAGAATTCCCGTCCGCTGTTTCATGTTCGATCCCACGGTGAAGTCGAGCCTGACCTTCTTGCGGAAAACGCCTTGGGCCCGGAAGCGCTTGGAAGATTGGTATGTGCATGAGGCCCGCAGGCCCGGGGCGTGATGAAAAAGAAGCGCCACCACCGGTTGCCCGATGGTGGCGCGAATGGCGGCCTGTAACCCCCCCCGGAATCGCAGGTCCTGCCGGAATCCGCTTGGGACTCACTTAGGTTTGCTGTCCCGTCCCGCACGGTTTGGAATGCGGGGCCGAACGGTGCGGAATCTAACCAGGATCTTCCGCGCGCGCTCCGCCTGCCGTGCGATTCATCGCGCATATCCGATGATCCCGGAGTGCCAGTCGCGGATTTCGAAATCGGGGAAACACGCGCCGGGCCGCAGGGAGTCCGGATGGCCGGTGAACAGCGCGGTCCGCATGCCGCAAGCCGCCGCGGGAACGATGTCGGTCAGCGGGTCGTTGCCGATGAAGAGGGTTTCCGAAGGCGCGATGCCGCGTGCCGCGAGTCGCTCGGTCAGCATTTCAAACAATTCCGGGGAGGGCTTGGCGATGCCGTGCCGGTAGGAGAGCAGGGTGAGCTCCGGCGCGAACAGGTCCTTGAGATTGCCGAGCGAGCGCAGCGTGTTGCATTGGGCGTTGGACAGAAGGCCCAGCGAGAGGCCCGCGCGCGCGAGCTGTCTGACAAAGGCGGCTGCGCCGGGCATCGGCCGGGCCGGGTGCCACGCGGACTCAAGCGCGATCACCATATCAGTGACCTCCTCGTATGGATCAAGGCCCAGGATCTCACGCCACAGCACCCGCAGGTCGATTTCCGGAAACGGCACTCCCGCTGCGGCATGATGGCGGAGAACCGCCGCATGAAGATCGGCACTGGGTCGTTCCGGCGGCGGATGGCCGAATTGCCTGAGGACGTCCCGCAGCAGCAGGTCGGCGGCGGGGTCGGGTTCGACCCTGCCGGGCGGTGCCATGAGCAGGGTGCCGTAGATGTCGAAGATGACCGCTCGGAAGGGCAGGCGGGATCCGGATGCCGGAGGGGGTGTCGAGAGGAGGAAATGAAACGACTTCGGGGTGAGATAGGCGTCCAGGATTCCAGCAGGCGGGAGAAACCGGACGGCCGAGAGTGGGTGGTCCATGAGTTCCGAATAGACCGAGAGCAGGGCCGTGCCGACCTCCGCGGGCGAGTAGGGTGCGAGTTGCGCAGGGCTGGCGGTGGGGGAGCGGTTGTCGATGGCGGCGGCCAGCCATTCCTCCGCGGATCGGGTTTCGCAGTTCTGTTCCACCAGCGGGATGCCGCGGCATGCGGGGTCCGCCAATCGTTCGATCACACCCTGTTGCAGCGGCTCCGGGAGGTTTCCGAAATCCAGCCAGCCGCGATGGATCAGCGTGGAGAAGGTGGCGTCGGCTCGTTCCCGCGGAAGAGGCCGCCGGTAGGCCCTGTGGTTCCGCTCCAAGGTCGTGTGGAGGTGATCGCGGAGGATCGCGAGATCCACCCACTCCGTCGGAACGAGGATCTTGTCATAAAGATCCCCCGTGAGGATGCCGTGGCGGGCGTGGTCCGCGGTGAGGTGGGCGATGTTTCTGCCAAGTAGCGGTTTTCCGAGTCCGGCAGCCTCCAGGAAGGGCAGCCCGAAGCCCTCGGCAACGGAGGTGGTGATAATGTGGCTGGCATGGGAAAGCCATGAGTCGAAGGCCGGAGAGACACCCGGCGCAGGGGCGACGTGATCCACCACGTCGAACTCGATCGGCAGGCGTTGGAGCTTCGCGAATTTCCGCCAGGTGTCGTGGATGGCGAGTGCGTCCCGGGCGACCGGCGCGCGGCTTACTGCGAAGCGGGCACCTGCGGGAGCGAGCGCGGACAGGAAAACCATCTCGCCCAGGTTCTTGCGGCGGATGCCGCGAACCGGTGCGAACAGGACGGGTGGAAGGCTGTCATCCCGGGCGTGCCGCACAGGAGGGGAAACGGGATTTCCGAGCAACACCGAGCTGTTTTCATCCAGGCCCGCCTCCCGGAAGACCGCACGGTCGCGTGAATTGAGGAATACGTAACGGATGCGTCCGGATGCCGGATAGAGTTTTCCGCAATCCGCGATTTCCTGATAGTTCCCCGGCCGGCCGTCTTCTGCGAGATCGTGGATCTGCAGGACCATGCGTTCGCCCTCTTCCGCAAGGCGCGCGACGACCTCCGGAAGCCATGGGTTCTTCCCGAGCGAGTGGTTGTGGAAATGCCATAAGTCGGGCGGCCCTCCGAGCGCTGTGCAGGCTCCGGCTTGGAGGCGCGCCAACAGGTCGTCCGCGCTGGCCAATGGCCGGTAACCCAGACCCGGGACCATGCGGACCGGGAGATCCGCCTCGGAGCACTCCGGCGGAGAATCCACCAGGATCACATGACGGACGCCCGACCCTGTCAACCAATGCGAAGTCGTGGCGATGACCTTGGAGACGCCGCCGGGGCCGAGATGGTAGTGGACGATGGCGATCTTCATCACCCGCCGCCTTTTCCCGACCAGTCGCCGATGGGCTTGATGAAATGGAAGCCCCAGATCTCGAATCCGAGCCGATGATAGAGGCGGTGGGACGCGTGGTTCGAAGTGTAGGCGTCCAGAACGATGAGGTTGCATCCCCGCCCGCGGCCGATGGCCTGGAGGTGCTCGATGAGTCGGGTGCCGATTCCGGCTGAACGTTCGCCGGGCGCCACGACGAGATTGTCGATCTCCAGATAGCGGCCGCACCAGAGTTTGGTGGCGATCCACGCGCCGCAGACGCCGGCGAGGCACCCGCCGTCGAAGGCCCCGAAGATCTGATAGTGCGGGTGCTCCCGGAGGATGGTTTCCAGACGTTCGCTGATCAGCGGGAGCGGTGTTTCGGGATTGAGAGAGCCGAGCAAGCGCACGGCGTCAGGGAGATCTGAAGCGGCGAGCGGGCGGATGGCATGGACTGCAGTCACGTCGGAACGGAATGGTGTGGATGGCGGACGGTGGCGAACCGTCCCGGGCGCGTCAAGGGATCACGCGGAATCGGGTCGCGCCAGATGGTGATGACGAAATGGTCACAATCAAAAGCGGGCGCAATGAACCGGCATGGACAGCATGCGCGGGTGCCATCCCCGCTCCCCATGAAAATCAGAAATCTAACCTTGGTCGTTCTCGCCGGCTCGCTCTTCCAAGCGGCCCATGCCCTCAACCCGGGCGATATCGCCTTCACCGCCTTCAACGGCGATCGCGATGCCGTCGCATTCGTCGCTCTCTCCGCCATTCCCGCGGGCGAGGTGATCCACTTCACCGACAGCGCCTGGGACGGCAGCATGGTCGACGGGAGCAACCATTTCGCCGCCGGCGAAGGCAACGTCAGCTGGACCTCGCCCGCCGGCGGTGTCGCTGCCGGCACGGTGGTCGTCATCGATGCCTATGACACCACTCCCACCGCCTCGGTCGGCACCGTCACCGGCGGCTCAGGCATCAGTTCATCCAACGAAACGATCTACGCCTACCAAGGTGCAGCCGTCCGGGCACCGTCCGCCTTCCTCGCCGCGATTTCCAACGCCACCCTCGACAGCATCGCCGGAACCGGCCTGACGCTCGGAAGCACCGCACTGCAAGTCCTGCCCAGCGGCACCGACTTCGCGGAATACACCGGAGCCCATACTGGGCAGGCATCTTTCGCCGACTATCTGCCGCTCATCGCCGACATTGCCGCGAACTGGACCGGCGGCGGCGAAGGCGACTTCAGCGGCACCCTGCCAAGCGCCATAGCCTTCACCACCGGCGCTCCCGCCGCCGCCACCGTTCAGATCGCGGCCACGACATCCGTGGCCGAGGGCGGCGCGGGGAGTTCCCCGCTCACCTTCACGGTCACCCGGACGACCGACGCCACTGCCTTCTCCGTGGACTACGCGGTGACCGGCGGCACGGCCACTTCCGGCAGCGACTTCACGCCGCTCGCCAGCGGCACGCTGAGCTTCTCCGCCTTCAGCGGCCCGCTCTCGCAGGACATCACTGTGGACGTGCTCGGCGACACCGCCATCGAGTCGAACGAGACCGTCATCATCACCCTGAGCAACCTCGTTCAAACCAGCGGCACCACCACCTTGGGCAACGCGGCGGGCACCGGCACCATCACCAACGATGACACCGTTCCGGTCACCTATCCGCCCAGCAACGCGATCCTTTCCTCGGTGAAAGGCAGCATTCCACTCGCCGGCTCGGAGATCCCGGCCTTCGACCCGCAGTCCAAGCGTGCCTTCGCCTCCTCGAACGCCGGCATCCAGGTGGTCGATCTCACCAACCCCGCCGCGCCGGCATTCGTCACCACCATCGTCCCTTCCTCCCTGGGAGTCGCCGGACTGACCAGCAACGATGTCTCCTCCGTCGCCGTCCGCAAGGCCGGCGGTGCGAATCCCGCCGTGCTGGCCGCCGCCATCATCAACTCGCCGAAGACCGCCAACGGCCACGTCGTGTTCCTCAATCCCGCCACCGGAGCCCTGATCGGCTCGGCCGTCGTGGGATCGGTCCCCGACCACATCGCCTTCACCCCGGACGGCGGCAAGCTGCTGGTCTGCAACGAAGGCGAGCTGGATGGGACCGCCGCCAACATCGCCGCGGAAACCGTCCCTGGCACCGTCAGCATCGTGGACTTGACGAATCTGGCATCGCCCGTCGTCACGAACGCCGGCTTCGCCGGCTTCAACGCCTCGGCCGCCGCGCTCAAGGCCGCCGGAGTCCGCATCTTCAACGGGGGCGTCCCGGAGTTCGACTTCGAACCGGAATACCTCGCGATCTCGCCTGACGGCACCAAGGCCATGGTCACCCTTCAGGAAGCCAACGCCGTCGCCATCCTCGACATCGCCACCGCCACCTTCACTTCGGTCGTCCCGCTCGGTGAAAAGGACTTCTCCACCGGCAAGCACGACTTCAGCGACCGCGACGGCGCGGGTGCTTCGAACCTCGTGAACCCGACCACCGGCAACCCGGTCTTCGGCCTCTACATGCCGGACGCCATCGCCTCCTATCAGGTTGGCGGCCAGACCTACTACGTTACTGCCAACGAGGGCGATGATCGCAACGACTTCCTCAACCCGGATGAGACCACCACTGTCTCCAATGCCGGCTACGATCTCGACGACACCACCTTCCCGACCGAGACCACGCTGAAAACCAACGCCAGCCTAGGCCGCCTGACCGTCTCGAACGCTACCGGCCTGCGCGGCGATAATGAGCCGACCGACGGCGACATCGACCGCATTCTCAGCTTCGGCGGCCGCTCGTTCTCGATCCTCGATGCGACCGGTGCGCGGGTTTACGACAGCGGCGACATGATCGAAATGATCGTGGCCTCGCAGTTTCCGGCCCAATTCGATGACGGCCGCAGCGACAACAAGGGCCCCGAGCCCGAAGGGGTCACGGTGGCCACCTTCGGCTCCAAGACCTACGCCTTCGTCGGTTTGGAGCGCTCGCACCTGGTTCTTGCATTTGATGTGACCAATCCTCTCTCTCCCACCTTCGCAACCTCGTTCGTCCGTTCCGGCGATCTCAATCCCGAGGGCATGGTGGTGATCCCGGCCGCGGACAGCCCCTCGGGCAAGGCCCTCCTGCTGGTGTCCAACGAGGTGTCCAACACACTGACGATCCATGAGATCACCAGCGATCCGTTCGATCTCTGGCTCGCCTCCAACGGATACACCTCCGCCGGCATCAACGCCGACAGCGACGGCGACGGACTCAAGGACCGCGTGGAATTCTTCTTCAACCAAAATCCGAACGATGGCTCCGACTTCGGCAATCTGCCGCGCTTGGTTCCAAACGCCGGGGCGCTGGAACTCGACTTCACCCGCCTCACCGATACGGGCGGCACCACCGGCGAGCTGATGGTATCATCGGACCTTGCCACTTGGACCGCGGCCCTCCAGGGGATCGACTTCACGGTGGCCTCCTCGCTGGTCACCGGCGATGAAACGGCCTTCACCTACGCCCTGCCCGGCAGCGGTCCGTCCACTCCCGGCACCTCGGCCACCTATCTGACGCCGAACACCTCCACTCCGGTCGGCGCATCGCTCGGCGGTGTCCGAGTGATCAACGAGGGAATGGTGGGTGCCGGTCGCATCAGTGGTGAAAATATCGATAGCTTCGGGGAAACCCAAGGAGCGGCATCCGGCCTCGCGGTCACCGATTGGGCATGGGACGGCAACCAGTTCAGCGGGAAATTCCAAGTCCTCCCGGACCGCGGCTACAACTCCGGCGCGATCTTCTCGAACTACGCCGCCCGTCTCCATCGCGTGGATTTCACCTTCTCGCCCTATTATGGTGCGGGTCCGGTGGCGCAGAACCAAATCGTGCCGACCTATGTCAGCACGAAGAAGTTCACCTACGATGACAACGGCACGACGAAGTTCACCACCGGCCTGAATCCCGGTGCCGCGACCGGCACGCTCTTCGGGCAGACCGTCGGCATCGCCACCGCGGCGAATGGCCCAGGTGGTGCTCCCACCAGCCTGCTCAGCTTCGATGCGGAGGCCGTTCATCTTTTCGCCGACGGCTCCGGCTACGTTTCGGATGAATACGGCGCCTACATCGCCCGCTTCAATTCAAGCAAGCAGATCACCGGTCTCACTCAGCTTCCCGAGGCCGCGCGTCCGCACAAGCCGGTCAATACGCTCAATTTCGACGCCGTCGCCGCACCGACCAACGGCCGCCGCAACAACCAAGGACTTGAAGGCTTGTCCGTCACTCCCGATGGCACCCGCCTCTTCGCGCTGCTTCAAAGCGCCACCGTCCAGGACACCAACGGCAGCCAGCAGCAGACCCGGAACAACGCCCGGCTTTTCGTCTATGATGTCGCCGGCGCGAACCGCGAGACTCCGGTCCTCATCGGCGAATACATCGTCAAGCTGCCTCAGATCGATGCCAACGGCAACAGCTCCGGCCTTGATGCGACCGCCGCCCAATCGGAGATCGCCGCCATCGGAAGTTCGAGTTTCCTCATGCTTCCGCGTGATGGCAACGGCATGGGCAAGGGCACCACGGACCCGATCGTTTTCAAATCCGTGCAACTCGTCGATTTCGCCTCCGCCACCAACATCCTCGGCACCTACGATGCCGAAGGCGCGCAGGTCAGCCCTGCCGGTGTGCTTGCTCCCGGAGTCAACGCCGCCGCCACTCAGGAAGTCATCAACATCCTGAACCCGGCGGATCTCGCGAAGTTCGGCTTCAACACCAACACGGCTGCTCCGAATTCGAACACGCTCAACGAGAAGCTCGAAGGCATGGCCCTTGTGCCGGACCTTTCCACTCCGCAAGGCAATGACTTCTTCCTGTTCATCGCGAACGACAACGACTTCCAGTCCTCGAACGTGAAGATGGTCGATGCCGCCGGAAATCTTGTCAGCTACGGCGACGGCCGCCTGAACGCCGGCATCACCAACGACGCGATCTTCTACGCCTTCCGCATTACCATCGATGCAGGCGGCAAGAGGTTCTATCGCTTCTCGGTCGAGTGACCGCCTGACAGGTCCATCAATGAGCAACGGCCTTTCCGGGAAACCGGGAAGGCCGTTTCGCATTCACAGCAGATACTTCGAGGCCTGCTCCACGTCCTTGTCGCCGCGGCCTGACAGATTGGCGATGAGGATCGAGGACTTCGGCAGGCTGCCGGCGATCTTGGAAACGTAGGCCATGGCGTGCGCGCTCTCGAGAGCCGGGATGATGCCCTCGCAATGGGCGAGTTCCTTGAAGGCCGCGAGCGCCTCGGCGTCGGTGGCGTAGGTGTATTCCACGCGGCCGATGTCGTGCAGGTAGGCGTGCTCCGGGCCGATGGCGGCGTAGTCAAGGCCGGCGGAGACCGAGTGGGTGAGCTCGATCTGGCCGTCGGCATTGGCGAGCAGCCAGGTCTTGGTGCCTTGAAGGATGCCGAGCTTGCCGCCTTGGAAACGCGCCGCGTGGCGTTCCGGAATGATGCCGTCCCCGCCCGCCTCCACGCCGACCATGCGGACGTTCTCATCTCCGAGAAACGGATGGAACAGGCCGATGGCGTTGGAACCGCCGCCGACGCAGGCGACCAGAAGATCGGGCAGGCGGCCTTCCTTTTCCAGGATCTGGCGACGCGCCTCGACGCCGATGACGCGGTGGAAATCGCGGACGATCATCGGGAACGGATGGGATCCGAGCGCGGAGCCGAGGATGTAGTGCGTGTGATCCACGGTGGCCACCCAATCGCGCATGGCCTCGTTGACGGCTTCCTTGAGGGTCGCCTGACCGGCGGTGACGGCGCGGACCTCGGCTCCCATCAGGCGCATGCGGGCCACGTTGAGGGCCTGCCGCTCCATGTCCACCTTGCCCATGTAAACGACGCATTCCATGCCGAAGCGGGCGCAGACGGTGGCGGTGGCCACGCCGTGCTGGCCGGCCCCGGTTTCCGCGATGATGCGTTTCTTGCCGAGGCGCTTGGCGAGCAGGATTTGTCCCAGGGCGTTGTTGATCTTATGGGCCCCGGTGTGGAGCAAGTCCTCGCGTTTCAGATAGATCCTGGCGCCGCCGAGCATTTCGGTCCAGCGCTCGGCGAAATAGAGCGGGGTGGGGCGGCCGACGTAGTTGTGGAGCAGGTCCTCGAGTTCGGCCTGGAAGGAGGGATCGTTCCTCGCCGCCTCATAGGCCGTCGCGAGTTCCTGGAGCGGGGCCATCAGGGTCTCGGGGACGAACATGCCGCCGAAGGGGCCGAAGTGGCCGGTGGTATCCGGAACGGTGGGGGAGGCTGGGACTGCGCTGGACATCAGGACGGATCGTTGGATCGGGATTCCCGAGAATCAAGGCCCAATCCTCTCACGGCAGCTTCCAGGACGCGCGGCGGTTCTCGTATTCCGCCTTTGGCAGCAGCACATAGACCGGCTTGCGGGCCGGATCGATTTTTGAAATCAGAGCGCGGAGTTTCGCTTCGTCCATCGTGGTGCATCCGGCGGTGGGCTTGTCTCCTCCGGCGCGCCAGATGTGGAAGAAGATGGATGAACCCGCGCCCGGCACCACCTGGGGCGGCGCGTTGTGGGCGATGAAGAGTTTGAGCGCGTGGGCGGGATCGCTTTGCTTCATCTGCTGCTTGCGCTCCCATGGCGAGGCGGGATCGTGGGGCAGGATGACGTTGCGGTTGTAATCCGGCGAGGCCGGATCCTCGACCCAGAGGTCTCGCGGCGTGACCCGGCGGTAGAAAAGTTTCGGGTGCCTGGGGATGGTGGGTTCGTAGCCCCAGACGCCGCCGATGGTGAAGACTCCGGCGGGGGAGCGCCAGTCGCCCTCCTTCTTGGTGGCCGCTCCAGCGGGCAGGGGGTGGATTCCGGAGCCCCACACCAGGCCCTCGCGGCCGAGGCGCGCCTGCCAGGGTGGTCCGTCGGGCGTCCAGCGGCCGCCGGATTTCTGGTAGAAACGCAGCGTGGCTGTGGAGCTGTTCCATGTGTCCGCGATGCCGACCAGGCACTGGCCCGATCCTGCGGGCAGTTCGAACGCGCATGCCGCGGCGGACGCGGCGAGCAGTGAGAGGAGTGACCGTCGGATCATGGCGGGGCTGGCGGTTTCGGCGCCTCAAGGTTTCCCATGTCCGGCGGCCGTCAAGTCGGCGAGCCATGTTTTCAGGAGGAGTTCCTCCTCCGCGCCGACCCATCCGTGGCGCATGAGGGTCCCGTAGCAGAGTTCCATCATCGCGGGGATGTCCGTGGTGGTTCCGAAATCGAGCGCCATGAGCGCGTCGCGGATGGCATGGTTGTGCTGGTAGCCGGGGATTTCGTCACAGAAATCGCGGTGCAGGCTGTGGTCGTTGCGCTCCTGCCAGACGGTGCATTCATGGAAGAGCACGGGGAATCCGAGGTGGTGGAGCACGCGCTGGGCGACGAAGCTGCGCCAGATGTCCGTCATGCGGAAGCTGCAGTGGGCGGGCAAATAAAGCAGCGGGAAGATTTCGGTGAAGAAGGTGGTGTTCTGGCTGTTGAAGGGGCACCACGCGCCGTTGAGGAGCGCCACCGGCTCCACGCCGGAGTCGAAGTCGAAGGGCAGCGGAAAGAGCATCCGATAGACCGCGTCCACGTCCGGGTTTGCATCGGCGAGGCCCTGCTGCAGCGGACAGTCGAGTTCAAGGGCGGCTCCCGGTTCCGGCGGGGTGTTTCGGGCGTGGTCGAGCGGCAGGCCGCGCGGATAGATGAAGGACTGCGAGAAGTAGGCGTAAACATTCACCCATGCGTCCGTCTCGACGGGGCGGCAGGTGATTTTACGGCCGCGCGGGGCCCAGAATGAGTCGCGGGGGAAATTGTCGTCGTCGGTTTCCACGATCACGGACGCGCCGGAGGCGATGGCGTCGAGGTAGGCGATGTTCTTGCGGGCGTAGGAGCGGACCGGGCATAGCCTTGCGAGTTCGTGGGGCAGCGCTCTCTGGTCCTCAACGGACAGGAAGCGGCAGCCATCGAGGCTGAAATCCGGCGGGCTCTTCGTGTCTCCGGTGACGATGAAGTCCCAGCCATGGGCGAGTGCGCCGGAGGCGAGCGACTTGAGGACGGGATTGGGTCCCGAGATGCTGGTGACGACGAGGGAGGTTTTCATGGTTGATGGTTTCAGAGCTCCGCGGCACTTCCGGTGAAACGGAGCAAGGCGTAGTGGCCGAGCACGGCGAAGGAATTGCGGATGGCGTTCTGCGAGACGCGGGGCGACGGGGCGCGGTAGTGGATGGGTACCTCGATGGCTTTCTCGCGGCGCAGCAGGTAGCGGACCTCGGTCTGGTAGAAATGGGCCTTCGAGAGCAGCGGCCGCTCCAGCAGGCGGACAAGGACCTCCCTGCGGAACGCCTGGTAGCCGGAGGTCATGTCCCTGAAGCGCACTCCGAGCACGATGCGGGCGAGCACCGAGCCGCCCTTCGAGAGGAGGCGGCGGCGCCATGCGGAATCGACCATGGACCCGCCGTTGATGTAGCGGCTGCCGAAGGCGCAGTCGTTGCCCTCATGGAGGGCGCGCAGGAAGCCGGGCAGGGCGCGAGGGTCGTGGGACAGTCCGCCGTCCATCTCGATGATGATTTCATGACCCCTGGCGACCGCCTCGCGGAAACCCCGGAGATAGGCGTCCACCACGTTGCGGTTCTCCGGTGCCCAGACGGTGTGGAAGCGCGGATCCTCGGCGGACGCTCCCTGGCAGAGTTCGAGGGTCCGGTCCTTGGAGGCGTTGTCCACGACGAAATAGACCGTGCCGCCTTCGAGTTGGTCCATGGCTGCCTTGAGCTGGACGAGAAGCGGCTGGAAATCCGGCTCCTCGTTGGCCATCGGAATGGTGACGGCCCAGTTGTCGGGGTAGGGTCTCATGGTTCGGGGCGGTCGGATGATGGAAGTTGGCTCTCGACCGGGGTGATCGGCAGGGCTTCACCGTTGTCGATGGCGGACAGCATTTTGGTCATCGCCTCGTGGTTCGGGTAGAGTTCCAGTCCGCGCTTGAGGGTGGCTCGCGCATTCTCGATGGAGCCTTGGTTCGTATAGATCCTGGCCAGCAGCGTGACGGTTCCCGTTCTCCGCTCGCCTCGGGTGGTTTTCAGCAGGGTCCTGCAGATTTCCGCCGCCTCATCGCGGCGTTCGGGCTTGCAGGCCAGGATGTTGGCGAGCTCGAAGCGCATGGAGGACTGGAGCGGGCCGTCGATCCTGGGTGAGTCCAGGATGGCGCGCAGGTGACGTTCCGCGGTTTCCAGATCCTTCCGGTAGATGGCGATCCGTGCCAGGGTGACCCTTGCGAGTTGGCTCCACGGGGCGTCACGAATGACTTCGTTCGCCATGTTTTCCGCCGGTTCGAGATATCCGTCGTTGAGCAGCAGGACGGAGGTGAATCCCTTGGCCTGATACTGGAATGGTCTGGACTCCGCCATCAGCAGGACGAGCTCGGTGGGATTGTTCCAGACTCCCGCCCAATAGCGGAAGTAGGCTGCGCATGCGGGGATCCGGTAAAACAGGAACATGCCGAGGACCGCCGCGATGGCGATGGATCCGGAGGCGGCCTCGCGTCGCTGCTTTTGATAGGCCGCCGCGAGGAGGGCGCAGCATTTCGCGAACACAAGCACGAGGCCGATTGACGGGATCGTGACATAGGCATCGTTAATGGGGCCGTTGAAGCATGGCAGGAAGTTTCCGGAGGGAATACTCGCAACGAGGAAGAACAGGAGTCCGTAGGATATCGCGGGCAGGCGTCTCCATGCTATTGCTGCTGCCGCAAGGAGGGCGATCAGGAAGGTCCAGCCGAACACTAGTGCCGCGGGCGAGGCAGAGCGCAGCCATTGGTAGCTCCCGAGAAGTTCGATCTTTCCGGGAGGCACGACCCACATCAGGAAATGGCGCCACAGGAACCACGGCGCGGAGAGCACGAGTTGCAAGGGAGTGGTGTCGGGCGCGAAGCCGGAGTGGAAATTGTTGCCGCCGATGCCTTTTGCGGAGAAGTGATGACGGACCGCGAGAAAGGTCAGGGCGACGACCGTGTAGGTTCCATAGCGCAGCAGTGCCCGCTTGTTGATGGCGATGCGCTGTTGCTGCAAGTCCCGGATGAAGAGCAGGGCCGGGATGACGATGAGGGATTCGTAGCAGAGCAGGGCGAGGCCGTAGCATAGTGCGGCCGCAACGAGCCATGCGGGCGAGCGCCTTGTTGCGGATTCCTCGTGGCCGTGGAACATTACGGCGGCGAAGACGATCCCGATGCTGATGTTTGCGCAGCTCAGCCAGATGGCTGTGGAGACGCAGGTGGGGCTCAGCGCCCAGGCTCCCGCCGCCAGGCAGGCGAGCCGATGCGAACCGAGGCAGATGGCGGTGATCCGGAAGACCCCGATGGTGGCGGCGAGGTAAGCGCCCAGGCCGATCCAATGCCATGCCGAGGGGGTTTGTTCAAGCGGCGCGGCGAGCATGAACACGAGGTTCTTGACGGGCCGGTAGAGGCCGAAGACGTCGGTTCCGAAAATCTCGGTCCAGCGGAGGAAGTGCTTCGATTTCTCGAGTTGATAGATGTCGTCCGAGAAGAGCGGGGAGTGCATGCCCGGCCAGGCGCAGAAGGTCCCGGCGACCAGAATGAGGAGAAGGGTTGCTGCCTCGAGCAGGGCGGGTTTCCGGGAGGCGGGCGTCACGTGGGGTGGAGAGTGGGGCTCTGTGGCCCGGGCGCGCGTCATCATTCGAAAGTGGGTAGATCGACGGGTTCCGCACGGGGAGGCAGGACGCCGGATTCGTTCTCGAAGCTGGTTTCCTGGCGTTCCTCGGTCACGGGCAGCGGCCGGAAGGACTCCGAGTGGGTGTCCACGCGGAACTCGAGTTTCATGAGGTCGCGGTTCGTTTCGGCGAGTTGGTCGAGGAGATCGCGGTTCTGGTTCTGAAGGGTGGACATCTTGGCGATGAGGGCCTCGTAGAACTCCTGCTGGCTCTTGTCGGGGGACGGGGCCGGGGTTTTCGCGACCGCGGGTTCCGGTTTGGCGGCCGGTTTTGGCGGAGCCTGCGGAGCGGGTTTGGATTCGGGAAGGGGCTGGATGGTGACAGGCGTGCCCGAGCCGACGGCGGCGACGAACTGGTTGACCGACCACCAATGGCTGAGGCCGGCGGCGATCATCGTGGCGAGGGCGGAGGCGCAGAGGATTGGAATAGGTGAGGATTTCATCGCTTGCGGGTGGGTGCGGGTTCCGGTTGCGGAGCTGGCGTGGGCGCGGGTTCCGGTTTGGGCAGGGAAACGAGCAGTTGTTGGAGGTTGTCGAGGGCGTTGCCGAGCTTGACGGCATCCTCATCGAGTTGGCGGACGGAATGCGAGAGCACGGCGCCGACGGTGTGGCTTTGGCGGTATCCGAGCGCCGGGTCGAAGCCTGGCTCGGAAACGGTGAAAATGCCGGAGCCGTTGGCTTCGGGAACCAGCAGATGGGGGCGGATGGAGAGGGTGATGGTTTTTCCCGGGGCGAGTTCAACTTCACGGGTGACCGGAGGAGCGTTTTCCGAGGTTTCCATGCGCCAGCCCGCGGGCGGCTGGGCCAGTGGTTTTGCGGGAAAAGGGGCAAGGAGTTTCACTTTTGAAGGATCAATTGTGCCGCTTCCGGACTGCAGTTTTTCGACATGCACGGCGAGCCCCTGGCGTGGGGGCGGGGGCGGTTCATCGGCGGCTGCGGCTGGATTTCCTGAATCGGCGGCGGCCTCCGGTTTTGCGGTTTCGCCGACGAGTTCCGTACCTTCCGGCGCGGTGCCGGTGACGAGCACGGGAGCCTTCGTCGGGCTCTCCGCAGCGGGTTCCGGATTTTTCCCGGGCGTTGCCAGTGGCTCGTCCGAGGGAGGCAGCACCACGGTGACCTCGTTGGCCGTGCCCGGTTCGCGGCTGTTGAATTCGCGGATGGCGGCCTGCACCGGATCCTCCTGGGGTTCCTGCACGACTTTCTGGGCCACCGACCATGGGGAGGCCGTGACGGTGGCGGCGAGGATGGCGGTGCGGAGGTTCATTTTCCGGAGTTTTGGATTTGGATCGACTCGGTGGTGATCAGTTCGGCGGGCCGGGGCGTATCTGCGGCGTCCTGCTGGTTGGTGGGAAGCGAGGGGCTGTCGGCGCGGAGTTCCGAGGCGGGAATCGAGTTTCCGATCAAGTGGTTCCATGCGTCAAGCAGGCCGACGCCCTCGGCCCGCAGTTGCCGCGATTTTTCCTGATGGTCCATGAGCCGGGCAAGCAGGTCGCGCGCCTGGGCGACCTCTGCGGCGGTCCAGCGGAGGTTGCGGCTTTGATAGAGAACCGGAACGTCGATGACGATGCGGTCGAGGTGTCCTCCCGGGGCTTCGGCGGTGAGGATGTGCTGGATGCGGAGGTTGGTTTCTTCGAAGGAGGACGTGGAGGGCGGGCCCGGGAGGGCTTGGCGCGGGTCGGCCGGGAGGGGTTTGGTGGCCGCGGGGGCTGTGGGCGTCTCTCCGGGAAGGCGGATGCTGCTGGGCATCAGGTTGGCGGAGGCCGGGCTCTCGCCGGACCTGACGGTGGCGGTTTTCGTGGGAGTCTGGACCGTGGCGGGGGCCGGGATGATCACGGGTTTGGTGATGTACATCAGGCAGAACAGCGCCGCGATGGCGGTGCTGGCGCACAGGAGCCATGGATAGGCGCGCTGTGCCGCGCAGGTTCCGGCCCGTCGGTTGGCCGTGGAATACTCACCGGTGGGTGGAGTGATCGCCGCGGGCAGCGATGGGATGGACTCGCCGGATGTCTTCACGCCGGAGGCGGTCTGCGCGGGAAGAGGCTTCATGGTTTCACGGGAGAAGGGTTGGTGGAGAGGGGGCTTGCGGGGACCGGTTCCGCGGCGACCGAATGGCTGACGATGGTTTGGTCCGAGACTCCGGGAAAGGTGGTAATGGTCATGGATTCGGCCGAGAGACGCAGGTGGCGGAGGACTCCGCCGGTGTTGCTGGTGGCCTGCAGGCCGGGGATCACCTCGAGCGCGCCTCCGCTGGAGCGCTGGCGACCAATGCCGTCCGAGCGGTAGATCTCGAACGTCGTGTGGGATTCCTCGTCGCCCTCGGCCGATACCTTGATTTTGACGCCATCGGTGTAAACCCGGAAGGCGATGGGTTTCATGGGGATGGGCGTGAGCTTTTCCCCGGTGAGCTTGAAGTGGGCCTGGAGCAGGAAATCGCCGACGTGGCGGAATTCCGCCGCCGCGGCCGCGGAGACGTTTGCGATGCAGGCGGCGACGGACAGTGCCCGGGTTATTCTCCCACGTCCCATAGCGAATCCTTGAAGGTTTTGGGGTCATTCGGATCCCCGGATGGATCGTAAATGACATTGGAACCGTTATTGATGCGTGGGGGAGAAACGTTGACCATGATGCTCAAGCTGGCACCCGTCAGAGAGGTGACCTTGGGAAGAGCGGTCGGGTTATTGGGAAGGTAGGGAAGGATGTTGGAGGACGTGATGGCGCTGACCAGCGTGGTGGGATTGTCGGCAAGGAACATCCGTTGCGCGGTGTAGACCGTGCGCAGGGTTTCAGCCGCTTCACGGGCGAGGCGGTTGTCATCCATTTTCTTCGAGGAGAAGAGGCCCACGCCGATGAGGGTGAGCAGGACGAGCATGACCATGGACATTTCCAGAAGGGTGAAGGCCTTCGTTGACCATGGAGTTTGGCGAGGCGTTTTCATGACTGGAATCCTTTAGACAAAATCGAAATTTTTGGAAAGCCGCAAATCCGGATTTCTCAACCTTTCATGATTTCGACGGCCTCCATGAAATTCTTCCGGAATTCCGGATCCTGAACCAAGCCCTTCAGGTAGAGGAGGATGAAGAACACGCAGGTGGAGATCACGACCACGGAGATGAGCCACCAGGTGACGGACTTTTCCTTTGGGGCAATGAGAGGGACGAACCAGGCGTCGCGATCGACGATCTGGGTGTTGTACATCTGGCTGTTTTCCTTGAGTTGGCGGATGAATTCGTCGGCGGTCGCGGCGCTTCTGGCGATGAAGAGGTGCTTGTAGCGCTTTCCCGGGGCGTCGGGGAGCTCCACGGCGCGGATGCCGTTGGGGATGAACTCCGGCGGCCGGAGGGTCTGGATGTGCGTCTCATACACGAACTTCTCGCGGAGCCAGCGGTCGAAGCGGGTGAGTTGCATGGGATTGGGGTTCCGTGGTTCAAGTGGCGCTCTGCATCATCTTCGGACCCATCAGGAAGATCGGCAGGAAGGTGCCGATGAAGACCGCGGCGATGAGCATGACGGCGATGATGAGGACGAGGAAGCTGATGGCGGCCGAGAAGGCGTTCATGTGGCTTTGCGAGTCCTCCTCGTACATTTCCGAGAGCATTTCGAGTTGGGAGTCGAGCGAGGCGGATTTCTCGCCGATGGCGAGCATGTGGGTGACCTGGGCGTCCACCGAGGTGAATTTGGCGAAGGCGGTGGAAAGGGGAACGCCCGAGTGCTCATACTTGTCCGCGGCGGTGCGCAGTTCGTTGTAGAACGGGGTGTTCCTGACGCTGTTGGCCGAGACGCGGATGGACTTCGCCAGGTTGATGCCGTTGGAGTGGAGCAGGCGGATCGTGGAGATGAAGGTCATCTGGCGGATGCTCATGATGAGCAGGCGGAGCAGCCGCCACTTGGACATGGTGAATCCGAGGATCAGGTTGCGGACATGAGATGAGCGGATGATGACCAGCGCGATGCCGATGACGGTGAGGACGAAGACCGGCCAGACGGCCTGGGTGAAATGGCTGACCTTGAACGAGATGGCGGTCATTCCATCCGGCTTGGCTCCCACGCCGTTGAGCATTTCCTCGACCTGCGGGACGATCTTGACCTGGGAAGTGATGAAGGCGGCCACCAGCACGGCGATGATGCAGCCCGGGGTGATGGTGGCCTTCTTGAGCTGCTTCTGGAAGTAGAGCTCGGTCTTGAGTCGCTCGGCGAGGGACTTGAACGCGTGGTGGAGCTGGCCCGCGTCCGAGCCCGCCTGGATGAGGCCGACGATGCTCTCGCCGGCCACTGTGTTACCTAGCCCGCCGGTGAGCAGGTTCTTGAGGTACAGCAGGTACTGGACGATGACCGGCTCGTCGAGGTTGAGCTTCTCGGTCTGCAGGGCGATGTACTGAGGCGAGCACGGACGCTGCCCGCACTTTCCGGCAAAGGGGTCACCCGGCAGCGCCCATGTCATCCAGTAGATGAGGAAAGTGGCACCGAGCAGCACGGG
>Ga0114938_1000502_pt1 | contig 29083 bp, 26 predicted proteins | sample AshMeaBigSpring_FD_88675 | JGI IMG/M metagenome (GOLD analysis project Ga0114938, IMG submission 88675) | Groundwater microbial communities from Big Spring, Nevada to study Microbial Dark Matter (Phase II) - Ash Meadows Big Spring | ecosystem: Environmental > Aquatic > Deep subsurface >... | reverse complement strand
GTTATGGCCGCTTTGACGCCGCCGCAGCCATAATGTCCGCAAACGATGATATGGCGCACTTTGAGCACGTCAACGGCATACTGCAAAACGGACAGCAGGTTCAAGTCCGTATGGACCACCATATTGGCAATATTCCGGTGCACGAAGATCTCCCCGGGCTGCGTGCCGGTGATCTCATTGGCGGGTACCCGGCTGTCGCTGCAACCGATCCAAAGGAATTCGGGCGATTGAATATGTTCAAGCCGTGTAAAAAAATCGGGGTCATCCTCCACTTTCTCGGCGGCCCATGCCTTGTTTTCCAATAAGAGCTTTTCGTAAATCTTCATATAGAAGGTTTAATGGTTTGAAACTTGGGGAGACAATTCATCCACAATTTCCTGCCCCGGAATGCGGAACAGCATATGCATAGGCTTATGAAGGCTTTTTTTGACTTCCACCCGGATGTTTTTCAGGTGTGCATGGGCTAAGAATTCATTGATAACGTCAATCACATCCTTGTCAATGAAATCAGCCCTGGTTGCGTCAATGATCACGAAAGCATTCTCCGGTACGGATTCAAGTTTATACTTGATCAACGGCTTGTTCAGGAAAGATACATCCTTGCGCAGCCGGAACAGGAAATTGTTGTTATCGTTAACCATGAGCACGGAAGATCTGAAATTGCTGCGAACCATGAAAAACAACCCGACTAAAATACCGATTACGATACCAACGAGCAGGTCCGTAAACAGGATGGCAACGATGGTTACGATAAAAGGCATAAACTGGTCCCAGCCCTTTTTATAAAACTCCTTCAGCATGGGAATCTTGGCCAGCTTATACCCCGTAAAAATGAGGATTGCCGCAAGGGCAGACAGCGGAATCTTGTTTAACAGGCCCGGAATCAACAACACACAGAGCAGCATCAGGATGCCATGCAGGATGGCGGACAGTTTACTCTTGCCGCCCGCATTGACATTGGCGGAACTCCTGACAATGACAGACGTCACCGGTAACCCGCCCAGCGCGCCGGACACCATATTTCCGATTCCCTGCGCTTGCAATTCACGGTTGGTGGGACTTACTCTTTTATAGGGATCGAGCTTGTCAATGGCCTCAATACTCAACAGGGTTTCCAGGCTGGCTACGATGGCCAGGGTGACTGCCGTGGTCCATACAACCGGGTTGTTCAGGGCACTGAAATCCGGGAATGAAAAAAAACCCGCAAATTCCTGCAGGGAACCTGCAATCGGGAGGGAAACCAGGTGTTCGGCCTGCAGGGCAAAGCCTGGGTTCCGGCGAAGGAAGATTTCGTTCAGGGCTACGCCCAGGAACACCACAATCAACGGGGCGGGCAACAACTGCAGGTACTTGCTTTTCCTCATGATGGGCAGCTCCCATACGATCAGGACAAACAGGGAAACGGCACCGATAATGAGCGCGGCAGGGGTGATGGAGGAAATCGCATGGTATAGACCGGAGAACGTGTTTTCATCATTGCCCTGTTGGAAACTTTCATCGCCCAGGTAGTCTGTATCGTAACCCACCAGGTGCGGGAACTGTTTCAGGATAAGGATGATGCCAATGGCTGCCAGCATGCCCTTGATGACGGAATTGGGCACATAATCGCCCAGGATACCAGCCTTGAAAACACCGAGCAAAACCTGGAACACACCGGCCAGGAAAACAGCCAGCAGGAAGGTTTCGAACGTGGGCAGCTTGAGGATGGCGGCCGCTACGATGGTGGTAAGGCCTGCGGCAGGGCCGCTGACGCTTAACTGGGAACCACTGAGCGAACCAATAACGAAACCCCCTACAATGCCCGCAATGATACCAGAAAACAAGGGTGCTTTTGATCCTAAGGCGATACCAAGGCAAAGGGGAAGGGCAACGAGCAATACCACAACGGAAGCAGGAACATCCTGTTTAGACGTTTTAAAAAAATTTCGCATGTTTGAATGAGGCTGGGTTAACAGATCCGGGAAAATGCTTTGCGCCGAAACGGACGGGAATAGGTCCTAGCAGTTGGGAGGAGGGGTCTGTATATCATCCGCAGTCCTGGAATGGACGGAGGAATCGGCATCCAAACCGGATTGTTCAGGGTTATGTACCAATGGCAGGTGTTTCCCAAATCCAGGCCAGATGTCTTCATCCGATATTTTTTCAGCGGGCGAATGGCAAGAGCTGTTTGAACCGGACAGGCCATGGGGCAATTCTTCCATCAACTGGTTACTGTATAAAAAAGATCCCACGACCGTTACCGGCACAAGCTGGTAGGAGAACAGAACCAGTAAAGAAATTGCTATGATCCTGTGTGTTTTCAAGGCCGTGAAGGTAATAACAGGCAGGAATAAATTTGCATCAAATCTGTTAACGTATTAACAAAAAAAAATCCTAAAATCTGCGGAAATCCATCAGATGTTCAATCCCCCGCAGACACTGAGCACCTGGCCGGTAATATATGAACTATGTTCCGAGGCGAGGAATACGGTTGCCTGGGCCACTTCTTCGGCACGGCCGAACCGGCCAAGTGGAATTTTTTCAAGAAAAGCTTTCGATGCATCACCATCCTTGAGGTAATGGGTCATATCCGTTTCAATAAAACCAGGGGCGATGGCATTGCACCGGATATTCCGGCTGCCCAGTTCATGGGCGGTGGACTTGGTAAAGCCAATGATACCGGCCTTGCTGGCGGCATAACTGGACTGACCGGCATTACCCCGGATCCCGATGATGGAACTCATATTGATGATCGATCCCTTGCGTGCTTTCATCATGGGACGGATAACCTGCTTGGTCATGTTATACACGCTTTTCAGGTTAACATTTATCACTTCATCCCATTGCTCCGGAGACATGCGCAACAAAAGGTTGTCCTTTGAAATACCGGCATTGTTCACGCAGATATCCACCGTGCCAAAAGCACTGATAACTTCATTCACAAACTGTTCCGACTGCGCAAAATCCCCCGCATTGCTTTTCCATGCCCGGGCCTTCACACCCATAGCCTCGAGTTTCTGAACCACGGAAGCTGCTTTCTCCGCGCTGCTGTCGCTCACATACGTCAGGGCAACATGGGCTCCGGCTTCCCCGAGGGCAAGGGCGATGGATTCACCTATGCCGCGGGCCGCACCGGTAACAATGGCAACTTTCTGGTCAAGCAGTTTCATACTGTCTGTTATTGAGCATGCAATATAATCCAAAGGGCTGATACGGTCAGGAAAGCCCGGACACCAGGCGCCGGATCTCTTCAATATAGGTACGGTCGTTGCTGAGGCGCGGAACCTTGTGCTGTCCGCCGAGTTTATTTTTCGCTTTGAGCCACCGTCCGAAACTTCCTTCCGGAAGTGCTAAAACAACCGGCATGCGCAGGGCTATATCCTTGTGGCGTTTGGCTTCATAGTCGCTGTTGCAGGATTTTAGCGCCTGATCCAGTTCGTAGGTGAAATGTTCCAGGTTTTCCGGCGCCTTCTCAAACTCCACCAGCCATTCGTGCGCACCGTTACTTTCGTCGCTGAAATATACCGGCCCGGCCGTGTAATCCCGTACAATAGCGCCGGTTTGCTGTGATGCCATGGCGATGGCGTAGTCCGCGTTGTCAACAATGAGTTCCTCTCCAAAGGCGTTGATAAAGTGCTTAAGCCGCCCGCTCACGCGGATACGGAACGGTAAAAGGGATGTGAACTGAATCGTATCTCCAACCAGGTAGCGCCAGAGGCCGCCATTGGTGCTGATCACCAGGGCATAATGCCTGCCGATTTCTACATCCCCCAGTCCGATGGTCTGCGGATGAGGCTTGCCGTATTCCTCCACAGGCATGAACTCCATGAAAATGCCGTGGTCTGTAAACAGGAGCATCCCCTCTTCGCCCGGGCGGTCCTGGGCCGCAAAGAAACCCTCGCTCGCATTGTACATTTCGAGGTAATGGATATCCTCTCCGATAAGCTGCCTGAATTGTTCCCGGTAAGGCACAAACGAAACGCCCCCGTGCATGTAGAGTTCGAGCTGCGGCCACACTTCCTTCATATTCCGCTTGCCCGTGATCTCCAGGATACGCTTAAAAAGTACCAGGGTCCAGGTGGGTACCCCGGAAATGGATGTCACGTTTTCCTGTATCGTGCTCTGGGCCAGCTTTTCAATCTTGGACTCCCATTCGTCCATCAGGGCGATACTCAATTCCGGCGTGCGGATCCAGCCACCCCAAAAAGGAGAATTCTGCAAGAGTACCGCGCTGAGATCGCCGTAATGGGTCTCCTCATTGAAGCGGTGTATGGTATGGCTGCCCCCGATCACCAGGCCTTTCCCGGTAAGCAGGTCCGAATCGGGATTGAAATTGTAGTACAGTGTCACCACATCCTTGACGGCCTTGAAGTGACAGTCCTCCAGGCTTTCCTGGCTAACGGGAATGAATTTGCTTTTATCCGAAGTGGTTCCGCTGCTTTTGGCGAACCAATGTATCGGTGTGTTCCAAAGCACATTCTGCTCCCCGTTCATGATCCGTTCGATATATGGCTTTAGGTCCTCGTAGGTATGAATGGGGACGGTTTCCTTGAACGCACGCAGGGAAAAAAGACGGGAAAACTGATGGGCACGGCCAAATTCGGTGTACTGGGCGGAAGTGACAAGATCCTGCAACACTTCCCGTTGGGCTGCGATGGGATGTTCCATGGAAGCCTCTATCCGCCACATACGCAGGCGGGCCAGTCTGGATATGGCAGGACTTAAAAGCTTCATACGCTGGCTGTTTCGCTAACCGGGTCTGAACCGCCTGTCCGGATCAGGAATCTGATGATCCAATGCTGTCCAGACGGGCTTCTTCGTGAAGATAGTCTTTTCTTTTGAGTTCAAAATTCTGCCCGAGGTAAAGCCTTCGTACCTGCTCATCATCCGCCAGTTCCTCGGCGGTGCCATGCTTGAAGATCTTTCCTTCGATGAGCAGGTAGGCGCGGTCGCAAATGGAAAGGGTCTCATTCACGTTGTGGTCTGTGATCAGGATACCGATATTCTTGTACTTGAGGCGGGCAACCACGGTTTGTATATCCTCCACCGCGATAGGATCAACGCCGGCAAATGGTTCATCCAGCAGGATGAACTTGGGGTCCACGGCCAGGGCGCGGGCGATTTCGGTCCGTCTGCGCTCCCCGCCGCTTAATGAATCGCCATTGTTCTTGCGCACATGGTTGAGCCGGAACTCCGTCAGCAGGTCTTCCAGTTTTTCCTTCTGCTGGTGCCTGGTGAGATTGGTCATCTCCAGAACGGCGCTGATATTGTCTTCCACGGAAAGCTTTCGGAACACGGATGCTTCCTGGGGAAGATAACCAATGCCCATCTGGGCCCGCTTGTACATGGGCAGGCTGGTAATTTCCTCCTCGCCAAGGAATACGGATCCCTCATCAGGCCTGATGAGACCAACAACCATGTAAAACGTGGTGGTTTTCCCGGCACCGTTGGGACCGAGCAGACCCACAATCTCACCCTGCTGTACGTTCACGGACACCTTGTTTACAACGATTCGGTTCCGGTATTGCTTAACAAGGTCCTTGGTATGGATGATCAGGCTCATGAATGCTGGTTGATGGAACCTGCCGCTGATTCAGGCAGGATGGACAAAAATAAGGAAGTTCTCCCGGAGAAGCCTGGGCGATCCATGGTTTAACAGATTTGCAGGAACCGTCATTTGTAGCTTATTTTGCAGCCTTTAAACTACCAGCCATATCCAGATGAAAGTAATCGACCATATCCGCCAGTCAACAAGCACCCTCGTTTCTTTTGAAATCCTGCCGCCGCTGAAAGGCAAGACCATCAAATCCGTATATACGCACCTGGATCCCCTGATGGAATTCAAGCCTTCCTTCATCAACGTGACCTATCACCGCAGTGAACAAATATTCAAGAAGAAACCGGATGGCACTTTCGAAAAGGTGGAAGTGCGTAAACGACCGGGCACGGTTGGCATTTGCGCAGCCATCATGAACCATTACAAGGTGGACGCCGTTCCGCACCTGATCTGCGGAGGCTTTACCCGGCGGGAAACGGAAGATGCGCTGATAGACCTGAACTTCCTCGGTATCGATAATGTGCTTATCATCCGCGGCGATGCTACCAAAAATGAAACCTACTTTGAACCCGAACCGGAAGGACATACATACGCCATCGACCTGTTGCGGCAGGTGGTAGACCTGAACCATGGTATTTACCTGGAAGAAGATATCCGGGAAGGCTTCCGCACCAATTTCTGCATCGGTGTGGCCGGTTACCCGGAGAAACATTATGAAGCGCCCAACCTGGATACCGACATGGAATTTCTGAAAGCGAAAGTGGCCGCGGGTGCGGACTATATCGTCACACAGATGTTCTTCGACAATGCACGGTATTTCCGCTTTGTTGAAAACTGCCGGGCGGCAGGCATCGAAGTCCCCATCATACCCGGGCTCAAGCCCATCACCAACAAGAAACAGCTTTCCGTGATCCCACGGACCTTTCACGTGGACCTGCCTTCCGAACTCAGCACGGCCCTCCTGGCATGTAAAACGGATGAAGAATGCGAAAAAGTGGGCACGGAATGGCTGATTGCCCAGTCGAAGGAACTTAAAAAAGCCGGCGTGCCCGTGCTGCACTATTATACCCTCGGCAAGCCGAAAGTCATATGGAACACGGTTAAAGAAGTGTTTTAAAATCTTACTTTCTGGATACGATTTTCTCCCAGGCCGCCCTGTTAACCGTAACGGGGTACTTCTTCTTTAATGACGCCACCCACTGGTCTTCCAGCGCCTGCTGGTAGTCGGTCATCACCTGTCCCCTGGATTCCTCGAAACTACGGGGCGATGATTTCGGGTATACTTGAACGATATAGGTAAAGGATTGTGTGCCGTCCCCTTCGTTGGCCCGGATCCCTGTGATTACACCGTCATGCAGTTCAGCCACCGGCGCATCCGTCAGCTGTGCCAGTTCAAAGCGGCCGCTGTCCGCGATCAATCGCCCTCCGGACTGGTTAACCAGGTCCGGCCACGCAGCGGGATTCTTTTTCAGGACACCGAGGGCATCATTGGCTGTCTGCAGGTCAGCTGCATGCAGGATTACGGCATTGGCGCTTGGCCCCCAGTTGTATTTTCCGGGGTTTTTTGAATAATACCGGCGAAGTCCCGCCGTATCAGATCCCGCTTTGCTCCAGACCTGTTTCTCCATGATTTCAAACAGCAGGTTCCCGTCCCTGAACTCCTTCATCTGGGCGGCAAACACCGGATCAAATGCTTCCAGGTTAGCCCGGTAGTATTCCACCGAACGGTAACGGACAAACGCATCCATGAGTCCCGGATAGGACTGTTTTCCCGCCTCCGGGGCCTTTTCCCTGCAGTACGCGAGCCAATCCGTAACGGTGGCTTTGCCTTTGGGGAACGTAAAGAGCACAGTAGCCGGCTGCAAGGATCCCACCCTGACGGTTTTCCCCGCCAACAGGAAGCTGTCTGTCATCGTCCACAAATCGGTTTCCCGGTAGTTCGCTTTCCGGTATCCAGATTTGGCGACTGCATTCTTTTCAAACTGATCCTTTGCCAATGCGTTGCGACCATCTTCCAGGACCATGCCGCGGTACAGCAGGAGTCCAGCGGACCGATCCTGTTCCGGCGGACTGCTCCCGATTTTTTTCAGTATATGAAACCCATAGGCGGTTTCAAAAGGCGGGGAAATACTGCCGGGATCGCCCAGGGCAAATGCCTGTTCCTCAAAATCAGGACTGTACTGGCCCACTCCGAATTCAGGCAAGATCCCGCCATTGGCGAAGCTGCTTTTATCATTGCTGAAACCGATGGCGAGTTGTTCAAAGGAACTGCCGGCCCGGACCGCCTGGTACAGCGAATCGGCCAGTTTGCGGGCAGATGCACGGGACGTGGGTCCCGCACCCGGCTCCGTGGCAACCAGGATCTGCGCCACTTTCACCTTCCCTTTGGCAGGTCTTTCGCCCAGCTTTTTCAGGAAATGATAGCCGGAACCGGTGATTACGGGTCCGGATACCTGCTGGTCAGTGAGGGTGTAGGCCGTGTTCTCCAGCGCATAGGGAAGTGTAAAGACGGTTAAATAGCCCAGGTATCCTTTTTGTTGCTCGATATCAGGATCGGCCGAATAGGCAAGTGCGAGGGTCTCAAATGATTCCCCGGCCTTCAGGCGCAGCTGCACTTCATTCACTTTCTTCATCGCCGCCAGGCTGTCTTCGCGAGGGGCCGGTTCCCTGGAATATGGGTTGTCCTTAAAATCGCTGCGGAAGGGAATGAAAATATGGGAAAGACGGATTTCTTTCCGGCTTCGCTCCCAGGCCTCCGCGGCCAGGCGACTGAAAACAGTGGTATCCGTCATGAAACCCGGTTCGATCTGGGCCCTGAAACCCTGCGCGTCTGCCACCTGCCCGGGAAGGGTATCCATGCGCGCGTCATAGGCCGCCTGGACTTTCAAACGGAAACGGGTGTAGAGTTCGAGGTATTCGGTTATGGCTTTGCGATAGTCGCCAGTATCCGGGTTGTTCTTGTAGAATGCACGGAGGAATTCATCCTGGGACACTGTATGCGGGCCATACGAAAAAAGTGTCTGTGCCCCGGCCTGGAAGCAAATCAGGACCAGGGAAAGGGTTATGATCAGCGACTTCATGGTTCCTGGATATTAGTTCGAGGCAGTGCCCTGCCATTTGGCCTGCAAAAGCTCATGCAGTTGCTGGTAATTGAGTTTTTTGGCGATGATGCGTTTGTCCCGGTCCAGCAGGTACAACATGGGCGTCTGGTATACATCGTATAACTGACGGTAACCCGGTCGGCCGGCCGCATAATCGGCATCCTTCATTTCCTGTGTCTGGTAAACGTGCATCCAATCCTTCAAATTGTGCTCGTGGATGAACTTCAGCCACTGGTCCATGGTTCCTTCCGTCTTCATTCCCACCACTTTAACCCCTTTTGTTTTCCAGACGGCCTGGTACAGGGAATCGAGTTTGGGGACCTCTTCCTTACAATGACTGCAGGTGGGGTCCCAGAAGCAAATCACAGTATAGGTACTGCTCACCTGGTAAAGGGAACTCTTCTTCCCGGCGGTATCCAGGAAGGGGAAATCAGCCCCCTGTAACCCGATGACATTGCCCATCAGGCTGTACCCACGGTCAAAGATGAACTTGCGGTATTTCTCGCTCATCCAGCTGTCTGCCTGGCCGGTCAGGTAATACTTCTCAAAGAGATGCACAAAGACGGCATCCTGACCCATGAATGCCGGGTTCACATATTTATCCGTGAGGTTGGCCAAAACGAATTTGAACATTTCCGGGGCTTTGGCGGAAGCCTGCAGGACCTGGTCTGCCGCTGCACTCAGTGAATCCGGGTGTTGTGGCAGCACCTGCGTGAAATATCGGTCAAATTTGGGCTGGAAAACAGGGGTGCGCACCAGCCTTTCGTCAGCGAAGGAAACCCCATCCCAGTAATGATTCTTGTAATACTGGTATGCGTACATCGAATCATACCGGCCGCCCGGGTGCTTGTCGGCCGGAGGAACAACTGGCTCTCGGAGCACCCTGAAGATCGCACTCAGGAGATGATCCGGGTATCGGGTTAAGAATTGTTCCCTGTATTGCTGCAGCTGGTTGCTTTTCTCCTGCATCGCAGCCTTCATCTTTTCCGCATCTGCAGGCGAAGCCGAGGGCAATTGCTTCTGCATGGCTCCCAGTTCGGCCCCCAGGCGGTAAGATTTCTGCTGGTATTCGGCAAAAAGGATGTTATCCTCGGAACCGGAGAACCGGATGGAGCCGAACAGGTCCGCCGTATCGGCCACGATTTCGAACTGCTGCTGTTTGTCCACGATGCATTCAATCCAGTTATTTTTCTGGGGGAACGCAACGAGGTAGACACCGCCCTGAAGCTTTTCCTTCCCGGCAAATACAGCCTCGCTTTTTTCATTGAGTGTAGCCGAGTCGATCAGGTATTGCTTGTTTCCGTAGTGATGTGCCAGGTACAGGTAGCCCCTGGTCAGGGGCTTCAGGGTAACTTTTATCCGGTATGGCGATTGGGCGCCGGCTTGCAGGGAAAGCAACAGGAATAAAACGACAGGTTTCAGGTTCATGGGTAAGCAGCTTCTGCAACAAAAATATTCAAAAAGGGCATTCTTTTCTGTTAAAGCCCGCAATGCCCCGAATCCGCTGTTACACAGTACTTTTGCGGTATGCGTAAAGGAAAGGCATTAACAGTCCCTGCCGTGGAAGTGTCCGGGTATGCGGCGGAAGGCAAGGCGCTGGCCAGGATCGACGGAAAAGTGTATTTTATCGAAGGCGCCGTACCCGGCGACGTGGCGGATATCCGGCTTACAAAAAACAAAAAGGACTGGGCAGAGGGCAAGGTGATTCGTTTTCAGAAATTTTCCGCCGACAGGCAGGACCCGTTTTGCGAACACTTTGGCATTTGCGGCGGCTGCAAATGGCAAATGCTACCCTATGAAAAGCAACTGCAGTACAAGCAGCAGGAAGTGGAAGAGAACCTGCGCAGGATCGGAAAGATCGAACTTCCCCCCTTTCCTCCCATTTTGGGGGCAAACCCGGACAGGGAGTACCGGAATAAACTGGAATTCACTTTCAGCAACCGGTCCTGGTTAAGCCCGGAGGAAATCAGCGTCCTTCCTGAAAAGACGGAAGAAGATGACGGCGCCGCCTTTTTTAAACCGGCCCTCGGTTTCCATGTACCCAAACTGTTTGACAAAATCCTTAATATCCGGCACTGCCATCTCATGCCTGAACCCGTGAACCGCATCAGGAACTGGGTGCGGGATTATACCCTTTCCAGGCAATTCCCCTATTATGATATCCGCAGGCATACCGGCTGGCTGCGCAACCTGACCTTTCGGTATTGCACCACCGGTGAGCTGATGGTGAACCTGGTGGTAGCGCCGGGCTGGGATGAATTAAGGACCAGGCTGCTGGAAGACCTGTACGCGGCGTTCCCAGGCATAACATCGCTCTATTTCACTGTCAATCCCAAGGTGAACGACAGCCTGCACGACCTGGAACCGGTCCTCTTCAGGGGACAGGCTTGGGTGACGGAAAGACTGGGCAGGCTGACTTTCCGCATCGGCCCGATATCCTTTTTCCAGACCAACACCAGGCAGGCCGAAAGGCTCTATGAAATCACGCGCCATTTTGCCGGATTGGCCGGATCGGAAACCTTGTACGACCTCTACTGCGGCACCGGCAGTATCGGGTTGTTTTGCAGCGATGTAGCCGAAAAAGTAGTGGGTGTAGAGGTCATTGAGGCTGCCGTCCGGGATGCGCGTGAGAACGCGGAAGCCAACGGAATTCGAAAAGCCCGTTTCTTCAGCGGCGATGTGGTGAACGTCTGTACCGATGACTTTTTTGAGCGAGAAGGCAGGCCGGATGTGATCATCACGGACCCGCCCCGGGCAGGAATGCATGAGGCCCTGGTTCGCAAGATCCTGGAAATCGGCGCACCGCGGGTAGTCTACGTCAGCTGCAACACGGCTACGCAGGCCCGTGATCTTCAGGCACTCCAGCACCGCTACGAAGTGACCGCCCTGCAGGCCGTAGATATGTTCCCGCATACGCATCATATTGAAAATGTGGCGCAACTTACCCTTCGCAATCTTTCATAATCTCTTTACACGACTTGTGCTACTTTCACTCTTTTAACGAAAGCCATCTATGCCCTCAGATATCAGACCCGGCGGGTTCCAGGTGTTACCAACCATTATAAAAAACCTGATCATCATCAACGCCCTTGTGTGGCTGGCACAGATCACGATCGGGGACGGCATTTTTCCCGTGGAAGAAACTTTTGCACTCCACTATTACAAATCCGTTTTCTACAAGCCATGGCAGTTGCTGACATATATGTTCCTGCATTCGCCCGGCAATTTCTTTCACATCCTTTTCAATATGTTCGCTCTGTGGATGTTCGGCAGTACCCTTGAAAACCTGTGGGGCCCCAAACGCTTCCTGATATTTTACCTGCTTTGCGGGCTCGGGGCTGCTTTGGTGCATATGTTGGCCATGGGATATGACATGTCCAAGCTGGAACCGCTCTTTGAACAGGGAAGCATCAGCCCGGAAACCTTTTATGGCACCATGAATGTACCCACCTTGGGCGCATCCGGCGCCGTCATGGGTATCTTCGCCGCATTTGCGTATACCTTCCCTAATTCCCAGCTCTTTATCCTTCCCATCCCCTTCCCTATTAAAGCAAAATGGGCCCTGTTGGGACTGGTGGCCCTGGATCTTTTCGGAGGCGTTTCCAACCAGCAGAGCGGTGTTGCCCATTTCGCCCATATCGGGGGTGCAATCGTTGGCATTATCCTCGTCATGGTCTGGAACAAAAAAAACCGAAACACGTTTTATTAAACAGGCTCGTTTTAGCGGAGATTATTTCTTAATTTTAAGTTCATCCGGGGAATAACAAGATATGGGGTACAGGGATTATCCGAAAGTCAGGAGAACGTCGATCTGGGCAGACAACAACGCATTGATGATGCTCATTGTCATCAACGTGCTGGTATTCATTCTGTTGCACTTCCTCAAATCCGTATACGGCCTGTCCGGCCTCTCCCAGGAACTGTTCATGAAGAACACCTATCCATGGTTCACCCTCCCCGCGGATATGACCAAACTGCTTCAAAGGCCCTGGACACTGGTGACCACCATGTTCACCCAGTTGAACACGATCCTGCTGCTCAGTAGCCTTTTCTGGCTCTGGACCTTCGGGTATATTCTCCAGGACCTTACCGGGAATCGTAAAATCATTCCCCTTTATTTTTATGGCGGCCTCGCGGCTGTGGTTGTTTTCCTGCTCTCCTTCAACCTGGTGCCTCAGTTAAAAACCTTTAAGGATACGGCTGTCATGCTGGGTGCAGCACCACCGGTCATGGCTATTGCCATTGCCGCCACCACCGTATCGCCCAATTACCGCATTTTCCCAATGATCGGGGGCGGCATCCCCCTTTGGGCGATGACAGCGGCGTTTGTGATCATTGATTTTGCCGCCATCGGTCGCACCACCGGAATGTTCCTTCCCCACCTTGCCAGTGCCGCCATCGGTTTCCTGTATGCCAGGGCATTGCTGAACGGAAACGACTGGGGTGCATGGATGAACCACCTGTACGACAAACTCACCAACCTTTTCAATCCTGAAAAGAATATACCCCGCCGCAATCCCGTCAAACAGGAAGTATTTTACAACACCCGCGGCAAACAGCCCTTTAAAAAGACAACCCATGTCACCCAGCAAAAAATTGACGAGATCCTGGATAAAATCAACCAGCGCGGGTACGACCGACTGTCAGAAGAAGAAAAAGAATTGCTGAAAAGGGCCAGCGAGGAAGACTTATAATTTTTCCTCATGACCCGCCTGTTCAGAAAGCTTACGTCAGGTGTTGTCCTGGGGGCGAATCTCCTCGTCATTCTCCTTTTTTTACTGTCCTGTCTCACGCCCTACCTGCATCCCGGCAAATGGTGGTTCACCGGGTTCATGGGCCTGCTGTTTCCATACCTGCTGGCCACGCTCCTGTTGTTTTTCGTTTTTTGGTTACTGGTGCATCCGCGTAAAAGCCTTTATACCCTCGTTACCTTGCTGCTGGGCATGGGCAATATCCGGACGCTCCTGGCCTTCCGGGGAGAAAAGGATTTTCCTATTCAAAAGCAATCCGGCGAACTCCGCGTGATGAACTGGAACGTGCGGTACTTCGTACCCTTCAGGAAAGACAGGTTCGAGGGCGATGAAACAGGGAATATGACGGCCATCCTCGCCGAAATAAAAACCTACAAGCCCGATGTCATCTGCTTCCAGGAATTTTTCAACAATGGCGAAGATAAAGGGAGAGACATGATCAAGATCATGACGCAGGACATGGGATATCCCTTTCACTATTTCTCGCGAGACCAGGTGCACTGGCGCACCATCATCACCGGCACCGCCATTTTCTCCCGGTACCCGATCCTGCAGGCAACCCGGGTGCCATACCCCGCGAGCATCGAGGAGGGAGCGGAAAGTACCTTGTTCGCTGATATCGCTGTAGCGGGCGATACCATTCGTGTTTGCACCATCCACCTTCAGTCTTTCCGGTTCATGCCAAGGGATTACCAGAGCCTGGGTATAATCAAAAATGAGCAGGACAAAAGACTGGAAGAGTCCAGGAAAATCCTGCGGAAAATGAGCAACACTTTCTACCTGCACGGGGAGCAGTCGGACTTTGTCCGCAAAGTACTGGATAAAAGCCCGCATCCGATGGTGGTCTGTGGCGACCTGAATGATGTACCCAACTCCTACGCCTACCTTAATATCCGAAAAGACATGCATGACGCCTTCCTGGAGCGTGGGTCCGGTATCGGGAAGACCTTCACCAGTGCGAGTTCCCGTTTCCTGGGAAAACTACCCACCCTTCGGATCGATTATATTTTCACCGATCCCTCCTTCGAAACGACGGGTTTTTTCATGGTCCGCAAGGCCCTCTCAGACCACTACGGCATGCTGGCCGATCTTAAATTGCCCAAAAAAGAATAGTTTTGTCCCATGCTCCCTAAGGCTGCAAATACGCGCTTATCCCCCTGTTGCTGTTGCTGACGTAACGGCCATTCCCGCATCGTATTACCAACACAACATCATTCACCGCAACCGAGCCACATGCCAGTACTGAAAGTATATAATTCGCTGACCAGACAGAAAGAAGTATTCGAGTCGATTACCCCCGGGCATGTAGGCATGTATGTATGCGGCCCCACCGTGAGTGGCGAAAGCCATCTGGGCCATGCCAGGCCATTCATAACCTTCGATATCGTTTACCGCTACCTGATGCACCTGGGCTATAAAGTTCGTTATGTCCGAAATATCACGGATGCGGGCCATTTCGAAGAGGAAGGCAGGGAAGCGGAGGATAAGATTTCTAAAAAAGCCATACTGGAAAAGCTGGAACCCATGGAGCTGGTACAGAAATATACCAATCTCTTTCACTGGGCGATGCACCAGTTCAACAACCTCGAACCATCCATCGAACCTACCGCTACCGGTCACATTGTGGAACAGATCAATATGATCGAACAGATCATGGCTGACGGTTATGCATACGCGGCAAACGGATCTGTATATTTCGACGTTGAAAAATACCATCACGATTTCGCTGCCAAAGGCATGCCTTACGGAATCCTGAGCGGCCGTGTACTCGATGAACAACTGGAAACCACCCGCGAACTGGAATCACAGGACGAAAAAAGAAATAAAAGCGATTTCGCACTCTGGAAGAACGCCGCGCCGGAACACATCATGCGGTGGAAAAGCCCCTGGGGTATTGGCTTCCCGGGATGGCATATCGAATGCTCGGCCATGAGTACAAAGTACCTGGGGCAGTCCTTCGATATTCATGGTGGCGGCATGGATCTGCAATTTCCTCACCACGAATGTGAAATCGCGCAGAGCGCGGTATGCAACCACCAAGTGCCGGCGCGTTACTGGCTGCATAACAACATGATCACCATCAACGGGAAGAAGATGGGCAAGAGCTACAACAATGTGATTAAGCTCAGCGAACTGTTCAGTGGCCAAAGTCCCGCACTGGAACAGGCGTACAGCCCCATGACCATCCGGTTCTTTATCCTGCAGACACACTACCGCAGCACGCTTGATTTCAGCAATGAAGCATTGCAGGCAGCAGAAAAGGGACTCAGGCGCTTATGGGAAGCGTATGCCGTGCTCGACATGCTGGAAAGCGACCCATCCAACAAAGGTCAAAAAGATGAAGCATTGGAACAGCGCGTCCGCAAGCTCCTGGACGAAATGCCGGAATTCATGTCGGACGATTTCAATACGGCGAAGGTGCTCGCCAATTTCTTCGAACTGGTCCCGGTAATCAATTCCATGAAAGACGGGCATTTGCAACCCGGGGTCCTGGGCCCTGAAACTATGGTCCTGATGAAAGAAAGGTTCAGGATTTACCTGGAAGACATCTTCGGGCTGAAGGAAGAACAGGGTGCCGCGAAGAATACACTGGAAGGGGTGGTGAAACTGCTCATCGATGTACGCCGGGAAGCAAAAGCCCGCAAGGATTACATGACGTCCGACAAAATCCGGAACCAGCTCCTGGAACTTGGCATCCAACTGAAAGATGAAAAAAACGGCGACGTCAGCTGGGGACTGGTCTAGCCTGCCCCGATATTTGACGGTATCGCACCCTGCACTGTAAAAACCGTCTCCTGGCCGGCCGGCGTTGCGGGATATACATCCACCATGGTACGGATGTTTTCCATGATCATGCTTTCCGTCTTGTCTACCCATGACCTGAACATGGGTCCCTGGCAGGAATGTAATGGGATATAGTCTGCAAACCGGTCCAGCCTGAATGCCGAATCATAGATACCCGCGCCAATGCTGGCAAAATCCCGCGCATTGCAATACTGCTCAAAATGCCCGGCAACCGGGACCATGAAAACCGGCTTGCCCAGGTAGTGGGCTTCACAAATTGTTTCGAAACCGGCAGTGGTTGCAACACCACTGCAGGCGGCCAGCAAGGTCAGGAAATTCCGGTCGTCCAGCGAATGAAAACACAGGTCTTCATCTACTTTCCAAAGACCGTTATGTTGTTCCTTAACCATCCGGCTGTCTGTAAAACAATGCAGCCTGGTTTCCGGGTTCTTTTGGTGCCATGCCAGGATTTCCTCCATGTATCCATCATTGAGGAGGTACACGAGGATGAACTGTTCATTCCTGGTTGACGACTGCCGGACCACGGATCGCAATATGGGAGGCACAATGACGATATTCTTATTGGCAACCGCGGGCATTTCATATGGCGAAATAGCCAGTATCCTGTCTGAGCCTGCAGCGGTCAGCCTGGTATATTTCTTTAATAACTGTTGCTGAAGCCAGTCGCCGGCAGGAAACCGGAACGCAGGATGCAGGTACACATACTGGTGCGCGATGGACAAGGTTTTTACGTTCCTGCCATACATCCAATGGTAGAGACCCAGCAGGGGTTCATAGAAGTTTACAACCAGCTGCGGCTGGTGAAAGGCTACGAGCTTCCGGATGATACGCATGCCATGCATGTACGCGCCCATCCGGGACAGGTTATGCCAGATGGTTGGCCATATGCGTATCGACTTATTCCTTTTGTCCGTGACGAAATTCGGGCTGGGAAGGGACACTACGGGACAGGAAAATGCCTTCCGGAAAAAATCCGGGACATCCCGCCGGCTGCTGCGGCCCACCACCACGCAACAGGTTTCCATGCCTGCCCGAACCAGCATTTCGTGGACGGCGATGGCCTGGGTGAGATGCCCCCTACCCTCGCCCTGCACCACCAGCATGACCGATCCCGCTTGTTTCTTTTCATGGCTCATGGCAAACCGTTTCAATCAGGTGTTTCACTTGAATGCAGCAATTCCATAATTTCCTCCATGGCCTCCTCCTCCTCAGCTACCGGATGTTCCGACCCATTCATTTGCCGGTTCTGCTCCCGCCAGTCATGGTAATATACAACCTTCCATTCACCCTCCATGGTCTGCACGAGTGCGCTGAGGGTCTCCACCCAGTCGCCGCTGTTGAGGTAATGAATGCCATTGATGAATTTATCGGCCGGCTGGTGTATATGCCCGCAAATAATACCATCACATTGCTCCGCTTCGGCAACCGCACACAGTTCCTTTTCGTAGTCTGAGATGAAGGAGACCGCCTTCTTTACTTTCTTCTTAACCACCTGCGAGAGCGAATAATAAGGAAGTCCCCGCCGGTTCCTGTACCGGTTATAGTGACGATTCAACCATAGCAGGAAGGTGTAGCCGGTATCGCCCAGTTTTGCGATCCACTTTAGCCGGGTGGTTACCGTATCGAATATATCGCCATGGACTACAAAGTATTTCTTACCAAAGCCCTCGAGCTGGAAGGTCCTTCGGATGGAAAAATTACCGAGGTCCAACGGGAGTACTTCATCGAGGAAATCATCATGGTTGCCCCGCAGGTATATCACCCTTGTGTCTGTGGAGCTGAGCCATTTCATGAGCAGGCGGAAGAAGGCCGTATGCTTTTTCTTCCATTTGCCAGATTTACGCAGCTGCCATCCGTCAACGATATCCCCGTTCAGGATCAGGGTCTCGCAGGAATGCCTGCGGAGGAAGTGGACGGCTTCCCGGACATGGGAATGCCGGATGCCCAGGTGGATGTCTGAAAGGACAATGGTTTTTACATGCGTTTTCAAGGAGAGGGGTTTTATAAAGGTCCCTGCCCGGTTTTACCAGACGGTTAAGGCAAGGTGAAGCTATTGTCAAGGAAAGATGTCCGGAATGTTAATTCAGCATAGCCGGTGCCTTTCTTTTATATATTTTGCGGCATGTCTTATACGGATCATTTATCGCGCGATAAGAAATTGAAAAAGATCATCGAAGAGCAGGGGGAACTGTCGCTTGCCGGGAAGAATGATCTATGTCATTACCTATGCGCTTCGATCATGAGCCAGCAATTGTCCACCAAGGTTGCCACAGTCATCCATCAGCGCTTCCTCGATCTTTTCGGCGGCGTAGCGCCCAGGCCGGAGCAGATCACCGGGCTTTCGCCCCAAACCCTGCGCTCCATCGGGTTGTCCAATGCCAAAGTGAGCTATGTCCAAAACGTGGCGCGATTCGCCATCGAAAGGGGCATGTCTAAGAAAATGATGGAGAAGATGGGCGATGACGAAGTGATAGAATACCTGACGGAAATCAAAGGCGTGGGGCGATGGACTGCGGAAATGCTTCTGATGTTTGCCCTGAAAAGGGAGGACGTCTTCCCCGCAGACGACCTGGGCATACAACAGGCCATGGCTGGGCTGTACAAGCTGGATATGTCAGACCGGAAAAAGCTGAAGGAATCCATGCACCGGATCGCCGACAAATGGCGCCCCTACCGGACCTACGCGAGCATGCATTTGTGGCGGTGGAAAGATCAGGGATAAAGTAGGATTTTAGATTTTAGAAGTTAGAAGTAAAAGCACTTCCAACTTCTAAAATCTAAAATCCTACTTCTACTGCATCAGCTTCAACTCATTAATCAGGTGCCCTGCACCGCCCAGTTTGTCGATGCACCAGAGCACATAGCGGACATCCACGCAAATGGTCCGGTTAAGGTCCTTATCGAAGGCAATCTTGTGGCTCAGGGCCTCGTAGTTGCCATCAAAAGCAAGGCCGATCAGCTCGCCGTTGGCGTTGATTACCGGCGATCCTGAATTACCCCCCGTGATGTCATTGGTAGTGATGAAGGAAGTAACCAGGTCGTTGCGTTGTTTATCGATATACCGGCCATAATCCTTTTTCTGTACCAGGGGCAATAGGTTGGCGGGAAGGTCAAACTCGTAATCGCCGGGTTTGAATTTTTCCATCACCCCCTTCATGGTGCAGACATAGTCATACCGGACTGCGTCTCGAGGCTGGTAGCTCTTTACATTGCCATAGCTGACGCGCATGGTAAACGTGGCATCCGGGTACATTTTCTTCCCGGGATTCATTTCCATCACCCCTTTCAGGTAAAGTCTGCTCAGTTCATCATTCTGGGCCATGAACTGGGTCCTGTACGTGCCAAACTTACTGTTGTAGTTTTTAAGAAACTGGCTGGAAGCGGCAAACGCGGGATCGTTTTGAAGGACATTGGCATCCGGGTTGTCCATGAACGACTTCCATTTGGCATCATCCGTGATGATGGTCGTGCCAAACATATTGGCCGCATACTTCGTATAGGTGGCATCGTCTTTCAAATCGCCATAGGTTCCCCTTATATTTTCAAAAAACTGGATGGGGTGCTGGTTTTTATCGATATTCTCATAGAACATCTTCATCCCCGTAGCCACGATTTTCTGGTCGGATGTCATATCCGCCTCCGCCATGTAGTTCCTGCGCTGGTTATCGGCGGACTGTAGCGCTTTTTTGGTATCTGCGTGATCCCGTCCCTTCTTCACCAGTTCGCTTTCCAGCACCATCAGGGAAGCCGCGTATTGCAGGAGCGGGGAGCCGAGGATACCTTCATTGATATACATGCGGTGCTTGGCATACGGTCTCCACTGGTCGTAGGCCTTTTTCCATTCGGTAAAGAGGTTTTCATAGTCCGGTTTCCCTTTGGCCCATTCCTGGAACCTGGCCTCATCAGACATTTTCTGTTCATAGACCTTATACTTGAGCAACTGCTTGGACTCTCCGTCAAAGAATTTCCAGTAGTTGGCGATGCCCGCGTAGTTGGAAGCAAGTTTGAGTTTTACGGCCGGGTCTTTTTTCATCTGCTCAAACATGTACTTCAGGCGCATGTCGCGCAGTTCAACCAGCGCCGGGTTCTCGATATCCGTCTTCAGCCGGACACCATATGAAGTCTCGTAACGGTTCGTGCTGCCGGGATAACCATAAGTCATCGCATAATCGCCATCCTTGACGCCTTTGATGGATACCGGAAGAAAGTATTTTGGCTTGAGCGGCACGTTACCCTGGGCATAGTCAGCAGGATTGCCGTCCTTGCTCATATAGACGCGGAATACGGAGAAATCGCCGGTATGCCGGGGCCATTCCCAGTTGTCTGTATCGCCGCCGTATTTGCCGATGCTTTCCGGTGGGGTGCCCACCAGGCGAACATCCTTGTATCGCTGGTAGACGAACACCAGGAACTGGTTCGCTTTGAAGAGGCTGTTCACCCTTGCTTCGATCGATTGGGAAGGATCGGAGAATTGCTGGTTTAAGGCAGCCATCATCTCCTGCACTTTTTTGGCCCGCTCGGCTCCTTTCAACCCCTTTGCGGCACTGTCGATTTTGGATGTGACATCTTCGATCCGCAACAGGAACTGAACACTCATGCCGGCGGCGGGAATCTCGTCGGCCTTGGTCTTTGCATAAAAACCATCGCGCAGGTAGTTGTTCTGCACGGAACTGGCGGCGGCGATCGCCCCGTATCCGCAGTGGTGATTGGTGAAGATCAGGCCTTCGTTACTGACGATTTCGCCGGTACACCCGCCGCCAAAAATGATGATGGCATCCTTGATGGAGGCTTTATTGATACTGTACAACTGTTCCCTGGTCAGCTTAAGGCCTTTTTTGACCATGTCATTGTACACCTGCTGACCCAGCAGCATGGGCAGCCACATGCCTTCATCGGCCTGCGAAAAAAAGACCGATATGGAAAGCAGCATGGAAAGGAAAAACTTCTTCATAATGCAACCGATTAAGGCTGCAAACCTACTGTAAAAACAGCATCGGGCGCCTTATTTTACCGTCCCGGTAGATCAAAAAAATACCTAAAAATACAGTTCCATGATTCTTACAACCACCCCTGGCGTCGACGGTAAAAGCGTTCGCACATACCTGGGCGTCATCAGTTCAGAAACCATCATCGGGGCCAATTTCCTGAAAGATATCCTGGGCGGGCTGCGCGATGTATTTGGCGGCAGGAGTGGGACCTATGAACGGGTACTGGAGGAAGCCAAGCAGCATGCGATGCGGGAACTGGAAGAAAAAGCCAGGGCCATGGGTGCGGATGCCGTGCTGGGGATTGACCTCGACTATGAAACCATCGGGGCCAACGGAAGCATGCTGATGGTGAGTGCGAGCGGGACCGCCGTGAAACTGCAAGAAGCCTGAGCCCGAAAGCCCGGGCTGTCGCCATCAATCCTGATCCAGCAGTGTTTTCCATAACAAATCCTTCAACTCCGGCAGGCCCTTTCCGGTGACAGACGAGATGAATACATGGGGCAGATCAGCAGGCAGCTCTTTTTCAATGGCTGCTTTCAGTTCATCATCCAGCATATCACTTTTGCTGATGGCTACGATGAATTTCTTATCCATCAGTTCCGGATTGTATTGCTCCAGCTCGTCCATGAGGATAGACAGTTCCTTTTTGTGATCAGGGCTGTCTGCCGGGACCAGGAAAAGCAGTACCGGGTTTCTTTCAATATGGCGCAGGAACCGGTGGCCGAGCCCCTTGCCCTCTGCGGCGCCTTCAATAATACCGGGCAGGTCAGCGATGCAGAAGGATTTCCCGTCGCGGTATTCCACCATCCCCAATTGTGGCGTAAGTGTAGTGAAAGCGTAATCGGCGATTTTGGGTTTGGCGGCGGTCAACGATGAAAGCAGGGTAGATTTGCCCGCATTGGGAAAACCCACCAGTCCCACGTCCGCAAGCACTTTCAGCTCCAGTACTTTCCAGCCTTCCACCCCGGTTTCTCCCGGTTGGGCATATTCGGGAGCCTGGTTGGTAGCTGTTGCAAAATTTTTGTTCCCAAGACCGCCCCTTCCCCCTTTCAGCCACACAATCTGCTGGCCGTCTTCCAGAATCTCTGCCTCTTTCGTTCCGGTTTCTTCATCCACGGCGATGGTCCCCAGCGGTACTTCAATGATCACGTCTTTCCCGTCTTTCCCGGTCATATTGTTTTTATTCCCGGATTGCCCGTTTTCGGCAAGTACATTCTTGTAATAGCGGAGATGCAACAGCGTCCAAAGGTTCTGGTTCCCGCGCAGGATGATATGGCCTCCGCGACCGCCGTCGCCGCCATCGGGTCCTGCCTGTGGGTTGAACTTTGTCCGCATGAAATGGCTGCTGCCGGCGCCACCATGGCCCGAGCGGCAGAAGATTCTGATCTGGTCTACAAAATTGGATTTTTCCATCTGGGTGCTGCCGGGTTTGGGGAGCTGGGCAAAGATACCGGCTGCGCCCGCAAAAAGGGGAAGAATCCTTTCACAACCAGGCTTATTCCTGCAAAACAGTTTGAAAAAGCGATATACGCCGGTAAGATTCGATCAACGGGCCAGGTCCTTCCAGGTCCTGTACAGGATTTCCTGGGACGGGCGGTCGGGCTCCGGATGGTGGAGCGGATCGCAGGGCGACCAATGCGCATGCATCTCACCGGGAAGGGCCTGGTAGAGCGCAGTCCCGCGCATTTTCCATGCAAGCATCTCATCGCTGACCTCCCTTATGATTTTTGCCGGCTGCCCGGCCACCAGGGAACGGGGTGGTATTCGCTCCCCTTCCCTGACAAAACTCAATGCGCCCACAATGCTACCCTCGCCCAGCACCACATGGTCCATGACCACGGCATTCATCCCCACCAGGCAATTGGCGCCGATCTCCGCACCATGGATCACGGCGCCATGGCCGATATGTGCACCCTTACGCAGGTATACGGTAAGCCCGGGAAACATGTGTATGGTACAATTCTCCTGGACATTACAGCCATCCTCAATGACAATACCACCCCAGTCGCCGCGCAGGGCCGCCCCGGGACCGATATACACGTCGCGCCCAATAATCACATTACCCGTCACTACCGCCTGCGGATGGACGAAAGACGAAGGATCGGCTACCGGCCGGAAGCCTTTGAATGCGTAAAACATGGTGAAAGAAATTTAGAGGGAGGAAGGATCTCCGATCAGGGCCTTGCCCGTGCGGAAACAGGTTCCCTTGAAAAGGGCCACATGATCGTTATGCTGGTTCCGGATCTCGATCAGGTAGACGCCGGTACTCCGACCATTATGCACTTCCCTGGCCTCCGCCGTCAGTTGGTCGCCCACGTGTACCGCCTTGGTAAAAGTGATGGTTACGTCCAGGGCTACCGACATGTTATTCCGGTTATTGCAGGCGAAGGCAAAAGCGCTGTCTGCCAGGGAGAACGGAATGCCTCCATGGACAATCCCGAATCCGTTGACCATTTCCTTGCGGATCATCATCCGGATGCGACTGTACCCTTCGCGAATCTCCAGGACTTCGATGCCCATCCACTGGCTGAACTGGTCGTTTTCCAGCATGTGGTCCACCACATCCTGGTATATGTTTTTTACTGGCATAAGCGCACTTTGGATAAAAATACTATTCCCCCCTGAATACCGGCGACCTTTTCTGCATGAATGCTTCCACCCCTTCGCGGTAATCGTAGGTGAGCGCCGCCTCCTGCTGGAAGCGGTCCTCCAGTTCCAGCTGGGCTTCATAACCGGAGGACATGGATTGATTGTATGCATGCTTTACCAGGGCCAGTGCCCGCGTGGGCATCCCGGATAAACGGTTAGCCATTTCCGTTACTTTGTGCGCGAATTCATCTTCGTGGTATACGTCATAAACCATGCCCAGGCGTTCCGCTTCGATCGCCCCTACTTTATCGCCCAGCATGGCCAGGGAAAGAGCTTTCTGCCATCCGATCAGCCTCGGGAGAAACCAGGTTCCCCCGCTGTCTGGTATCAGCCCGATGCGGGTGAAGGCCTGGATAAAGGATGCCGATGCGCTGGCCACGACGATGTCGCAGCAAAGGGCGATGTTGGCGCCCGCCCCCGCGGCCACGCCGTTCACGGCGGCGATTACCGGCTTTGGCATATTCCGGATTTTCCGGATAATGGGATTATATTGTTCAGAAAGGATCTGGCTCATCGACGGACCCTGCGGATCCGTCACTTCCACCAGGTCCTGCCCGGCCGAGAACCCCTTGCCCGCACCCGTGAGTACAATACAACGGATCTCTTTGAGACTGGCGGCTTCATCGAGCAGCGACTGCAACAGCAGGGCCATTTCCCGGTTAAAGGCATTTAGTTTGTCCGGACGGTTTAACGTGATGACCGCAACTGCTTCCCTGATCTCCAATAATACGGTTGACATGTTGAATGATTAATGGCATTTGAAATAATCAAAGGGTTCGCGACAATCCTGGCACTGGTACAGCGCCTTGCATGCCGTGGACCCGAACTCGCTTAGCAGTTTGGTGTGTTCAGAACCGCATCGGGGACAAGGTACCGGTTCTTCATCTTCAAAAAGCCCTTTCCGCTGCCGGGGCGTTTCGGGTTCCTGGTCTTCAAAAAGACCCCTGCGGTATATTTTGGGAAGCGGCCTTGGTGGCGCGATGCCATACACGCGGAGTTTTTCCTTTCCCGCATCGGTCATCCAGTCCGTGGTCCAGGCCGGTGACAGGATGGTATGGATCTCAAAATCTTCCAGACCGGCCGCATACATAGCCATCCGGATTCCGGTGGAAATCATGTCCATGGCCGGGCACCCGGAATAGGTGGGCGTGATGATAATTTTCCACAAGCCCTTTCGCGTTGTATCTTCAACCCATTGCACATCGCGGACGATGCCCAGGTCCATCACTGACAGGACGGGCACTTCCGGATCCCTGACCGTTTCAAGAATCGCAAGGATGTCTTCTCGTGATATGGTATTGACGCTGTGCATGTTTAAATCGCGCGATGGTTTTTAAAGGGCCATTACCACTGGCTGCCGGGGTATGCCCGCTGCAGGAATTGCATGTCAGCAAGGATATATCCCAGATGTTCCGTGTGGTATCCCGTCCTGCCGTCTCCGTGTTGCCATGAGTCAGCAGGCCTTTCCAGCATGGCTTCTTCCAAAACCAGCCGCACAGCATCACGCCATGCCAGCTTCAAGGAAGGGAGCGAAGGGGCGATACCCATTTTTTCCATTTCCCGGTCCACCGCATCGGGTTCGAAGAATTCCCCGGTGTAAGACCAGAGATCTGCCAGAGATTGACCGATCCTGGCATGGCTTTCAGGGGTTCCGTCACCCAGCCTGATTACCCATTCGCTGCTCCAGCGCAGGTGATAGGTGGTTTCTTTCAGCGCTTTTGACGCGATGCCGGCCAGGCGTTCATCCGTTGACTGCTGCAGTTGTTCATACAACAGGCATTGATACTGGCTGAAGAAAAACTGCCGCAACACGGTAAACCCCCAATCGCCCCGGGGCAATTCCAGCATCAGGAAATTCCTGAATTCACGCGCGTCCCGCAGGTATGCCAGGCTATCTTCCGTGGCACCGTCGCCCTTCAATTCCGCGGCATACTGGAAACAATAGCGTGCCTGCCCGATGAGGTCCAGGGAGATATTGGTCAGGGCGATATCCTGTTCCAGCACGGGACCGTGCCCACACCATTCACTGTTGCGATGGCCGAGGATGAGCGCGTTGTCGGCGAGGTGGAGGAGATATGAAACCAGGGGTTGACTATTCATTGAGCAGGGTTGACAGTTGACGGTTGACGGTTGACAGTTGACGGTTGACGGTTGACAGTTGACGGTTGACGGCTGTTCCTGTCAACTGTCAACCGACAACTGTCAACTACATATGGCTTAACTCATCCGGCAAATCATAAAACGTGGGGTGCCGGTAAATTTTATCATTGGCGGGGTCATACAAACTGGCCGCTTCCGATGGATCGGAGGCGTGGATGTATTTGCTTTCCACCACCCAGATACTGACTCCTTCCATACGTCGGGTGTAAACGTCCCGCGCATTCTCGATCGCCATGGTGGCATCGGCTGCGTGCAGACTGCCTGCATGTTTATGGTCAAGCCCCTGCCTGCTTCGGATGAACACCTCCCAAAGGGGCCAGTTTTTTTCGTTTACCCCCGTCCGTGAGCGTTCTTCGGGTTGCCCCCCGGCTTCGTCCGGGATATCCCCGTAGTAATTTGCCTGTCTGAAAAACGACATATTTTTTGTTGTTGGGTTAAGCCGCCTGTTTGCGCCTGTTTTTCTTTGCCGCATGGGCGATGGCCGCTTCACGCACCCAGCGACCTTCTTCATGGGCTTTGCGCCTCGCTTCGAGTCGCTCGCGGTTGCAGGGTCCATTCCCTTTTACCACGTTCCAGAATTCTTCCCAGTTGATTTCGCCAAAATCATAATGCTCCCTTTCTTCATTCCAGCGCAGGTCCGGATCCGGGAGCGTCATACCCAGCACTTTCACCTGTTCGGCAATCATATCCACGAATTTCTGGCGGAGTTCGTCGTTGCTCATACGCTTGATCTTCCAGGCCATGCTTTGGTCAGAATGGGTGGAATCGGTATCCCGGGGACCAAACATCATGAGGGAAGGCCACCACCAGCGGTTGATGGAATCCTGGCACATTGCCTTCTGGGCATCCGAACCCTTGCTCAATACATGCAGGATGTCAAATCCCTGGCGTTGATGAAAACTTTCCTCTTTGCAGATCCGCACCATGGCCCTCGCATACGGGCCGTATGATGTCCTGCACAGCATCACCTGGTTCATGATCGCCGCACCGTCCACCAGCCAGCCGATGGCGCCGATATCGGCCCAGGTGAGCGTTGGGTAATTGAATATGGAAGAGTATTTGGCTTTGCCGGAGAGAAGGTCATCGATGGTGGACTCCCGGGATACTCCCAGGGTTTCCGCAGCCGCATAGAGATATAGGCCATGGCCGGCTTCATCCTGAATTTTGGCGAGCAGGATGGCTTTTCTTTTCAGGCTGGGGGCCCGGGTAATCCAATTGCCTTCGGGAAGCATTCCCACCACTTCACTATGTGCATGCTGGCTAATCTGCCGGACCAGGGTTTTCCGGTACGCTTCCGGCATCCAGTCCCTTGGCTCGATCTTGATTTCATCCGCCACTTTATCCAGGAAATCCTTTTCCAGTTCCGGTGCTGTCATATGCAATCATTGAAAAGTAAAGATACAAAAACCGTTAAAAAGAACTAACAACTGTTAGTTCTTTCGGTTTGGGTAAGCCAGGACGCCAGTACACGGCTATGGTCTTGCATTCCATGGACGAATTAACTAACTTCAGGAGCATTAAAGGCCATTAACATGTCGATTGTCAGCCGGATCCGGAACATACTGCTCGCGCCCAGGACTGAATGGCCGGTTATTGATGCGGAACAGGACACGCCGCATACCCTGCTGACCAGGTTTGTCCTGCCCCTGGTCTTGTTGGGGACAGCCGCAACCTTCATAGGATATGGACTGATCGGGATAGACGCGATATTCTTTAAACTGAAGGGAATCAAATGGGGCGCCTGGTTTGCCATCCGGCAATTGCTATCCGGTATCATTGGCTACTATACGGCGGTATATGTGATCGACGCCCTGGCCCCAAGCTTCTCATCGGAAAAGAACCTGGGTAAATCAGCACAGTTGGTTGCTTATGCGTCCACCCCATCCTGGGTATCCGCCATTTTCCTGGTTATTCCTTCCCTGGGTATTATGGGCCTGTTCGGACTGTATGGCATCTATCTTTTCTATGTCGGGTTACCCGTGCTGAAAAAGACACCAGAGGATAAGCGCATCGCATATATGGTTGTAGCTGCCGTAGTCATTATCCTGATTATCTGGCTTTCCCAATGGATAATTGGCTCGGCCTTGAACCCGATCCTCGGCGATCCATATGCAGGTTCCATGAAGGACCTTGAAAACCTGTTTAACCAGTAAACGGGAGATTTACCCGGGCCTCTCCAAGAGATCGGGCATTGCCAGTGTACAATAGCCAGGAAAGCGGGCGACGTGCTTTATCGCAGGTCAAAATTCACGGATACCTTGTCCGTTCGCGGATGGCTCTGGCAGGTGAGGATATATCCGGCTTCCACTTCATCGGGCTCAAGGGCGTAGTTCCGGTCCATTTCCACCCGGCCTTCTTCCAGTTTGGCCCGGCAGGTGCAACACATGCCGCCTTTGCAGGCAAAGGGCAGGTCGATCCCCTGGCGGAGTGCGGCATTCAGGATCGATTCCCCTTCATAGGCCAGCTCGAATCGGGTAACGGTGCCATCAAGCTTCACGGATACCTGCGATTGTCCCCCGGATGTGGAAAGACCTGGACTCCCCGCAACAGCCGTATTGGTCCGGTTGGAATCTGCATGGAACAGTTCAAAATGAATTTTTTTCCGGTCCACACCAATTTCTGTAAGTGTTTCCCTGACCGTGTTGATCATCCCTTCGGGACCGCAGAGAAAAAAGGCGTCCACCGCGTTCAGATCAGCCAGCTTCTCGTGGATCACCCGGCATTTCTGCGCATCAATACGGCCGGCATTGAGTTCAGTATCCGTCTCTTCACGACTGAGTACATGGATCACCTGGAACCTGCTCAGGTAACGGTTCTTTAACGCTTCGAGTTCCTCCCGGAATATGATTTGCTGCCGGTTACGATTGCCATATACCAGGATGAACTGGCTTTGCGATTCCAACTGCAAGGTTGTCTTTATGATGGACATGACCGGCGTGATCCCGCTGCCCGCGGCAAACGCCATGTACTGGCGCCGGGACGCCGGGTCCAGTGGCACATGAAAGTTGCCCGTAGGGGACATCACTTCCAGCAGATCCCCTTTTTTCAGGGAGGTATTGGCAAACGTGGAAAAAAGACCGCCTTCGATCTGTT
>Ga0114938_1000500_pt1 | contig 29091 bp, 32 predicted proteins | sample AshMeaBigSpring_FD_88675 | JGI IMG/M metagenome (GOLD analysis project Ga0114938, IMG submission 88675) | Groundwater microbial communities from Big Spring, Nevada to study Microbial Dark Matter (Phase II) - Ash Meadows Big Spring | ecosystem: Environmental > Aquatic > Deep subsurface >... | reverse complement strand
GCGGTGAGGAACCCGCGCAGCTTCCCCAGCGACTCGTCGAGGTTGGCAAGCGGCACGTACTCCCCGGCTTGGTGGGCCATGTCGGGGAGACCTGGACCGTAGTTGACTGCAGGGATGCCGCGGGCGGTGAGCCTGGCGACATCGGTCCAGCCCTGCTTGGCCGACACCTCTGTGGCGAGCGCCGCCTCCAACGCATCCAGCAGCGGGTTGCCTTCGGGGATCCCACCGGCCGGAGCCCGGTCCTTGACGGTGACCTCGTCGGCCGCCGCGGCCACCTGCCGAAGCCGGGTTTCCGCTTCCTCGAGGCTGTAGATCGGCGGGAACCGATAGTTGAGGTTCACCGTGAACCGGGCGGGGAGGACGTTGGTGGCGACACCGCCCGTCGCCGTCGTCACCGAAAACACCTCACGGAAAACAAGGCCGTGCAGCTCGACGAGCTCCGGCTCCCTGACATGAAGGGCCGCAAGCCAGGCGCCCGCCTTGGTGATGGCGTTGTCCCCCAGCCATGGTCTGGCGCTGTGGGCGGCGACGCCGTGGAACACCACGTCGGCGTTGAGCACGCCGTTGCACCCAAGCTCGAGCCTGTTGGCGGTTGGCTCCATCACCACCGCCATGTCGGCGTTGGTCAGCCACTCGATGCGCTCGAGGACCTCCTCCAGACCGTTGTCGGCTGCCCGGCCCTCCTCCTTGTCGTAGAAGACACCGACCACGTCGAACGGGCCACGGCGCACCTCGTCGTCCTCCAGCAGGTGGATCATCACCGCAACACCCGCCTTCATGTCCGAGGTACCCAACCCGTACATGCGGTCGCTCTCGACTCGCCCGCCGCCGTTGCCCTGCTCCGGCACGGTGTCGATGTGGCCGTACAGCGTGACCAGTGGCCGGCCGGTGCGGGCGCCCACCACCAGGCTGTTGCCCACCCTCACCACACCGTCGAGCCGCCACGACGGGGTCAACCGCTCTGCGATAGCGGTGCACAGCCGTCCTTCGTTGCCTGTCACGGACGAGATGGCGACCAAATCGGCGAGTGTCGCGTGCAGTGGGTTCATGTCTCGACCCCGAACACCCGTAACGCCTCGTTGAGCGACGTCTTCCGGTCGGTTGTCTCGTTGCGCCAGCCGATGATGAGCGGTGTCTGCAGGTAGTAGGTCCCGGCGGGGAACTCACGGGGACGGGACCCAGGCACGACGACGGCGTTCGCCGGCACCCGGCCTCGGATCTCCTTCGGCACCGGCCCGGTGACGTCGATGATCGGGACCGAGGCGCTGATCACGGTGTGCGCCCCCAGCACGGCACGTTCCTCCACGATGACTCCTTCCACCACGATCGAGCGGCTGCCGATGAAGGCCCCGTCCTCGATGATCACCGGCCGCGCCGACGGCGGCTCGAGCACCCCACCGATACCCACCCCACCGGAGAGATGGACGTCCCTGCCGATTTGGGCGCACGAGCCAACCGTCGCCCACGTGTCCACCATCGTTCCGGCCCCGACCCTGGCGCCGATGTTCACGTACCCAGGCATCACCACCACCCCCGGCTCACAGAAGGCGCCATAGCGGACGGTACCCGGGGGCACCACCCGGATCCCGGCCTCAGCCAGATGGGTCTTGGTGGGGATCTTGTCCGAGTACTCGAACGGCCCGACCTCGGTGGTCTCCAGCTTGGCCAGACGGAAGTAGAGGAGGATCGCCTCCTTCACCCAATCGTTGACCACCCACTCCCCCGCCACCTTCTCGGCGACCCGCAGCTCGCCACGATCGAGGGCGGCGATCGTGCGCTCCACGGCCAGGGCGGCGTCCGCCAGCAGCGACAGATCCGCATACGCCGCCTCGATGACGGTGCGGTCCGCTGTCAGGTCAGACACCCGCGCACCACCTCGACCGCCGCCTCGCACTCGGCGAGGGTGGGGACAAGCGCCAGACGCAGGAAGCCCTCGCCACCCCGACCGAAGAAACGGCCAGGGGACACCACAACGCCGGCCTCGAGCAGCCGGTCGGTGACGGCGAGATCGTCACCCACCTCGACCCACAGGTACAGCCCTGCCGTCGAGGCGATGGTGGGGTACCCGATGTCGGCGAACACCTTGCGCAGCACGGCTCGCTTGGCGGCGAACACCTCGCGCCGCTCGGCGGCGTGACCGTCGTCCGACCATGCGGCGATGGCCGCCGCCTGGACGAACTCCGGCGACGCGGTGCCGGTGGCGGTGCGGAGCCGTCTCAGCGCATCGATCGCCTCGGCGTCGCCGACGACGGCCCCAGAGCGGTAGCCGGTCATCCCGGAGCGTTTCGAGCACGACAGGTAGGCGAGCACACCGTGCCCACCCTCGCCTGCGACCTGGAGAACGGACGCCGGGCCGCCCGGGAACGCATCCGGCTCGTAGACATCCGAGTAGCACTCATCAGAGAGGAGCAGGGCGCCGACGTCCCTGGTGCGGCCCACCAGCTCGGCGAGGGTTGCCACGTCGGTGACCGACCCCGTCGGGTTGTGCGGGGTGCACACCCACACCAGGCGGGCCCGCTCCCACACCGCATCGGGGATGGCGGAGGGGTGCAGCACGAAGTCGCCGGAGAGAACGACAGGGTGGGTGACGGCCCCGGCGAAGCGGGCGCCGCGCTCGTAGATCGGGTAGCCGGGGGTTCCGTAGACGACAACGTCGCCGGCGCTGCGATCGACGAAGGCGAGCGGGGTGGAGAACACCGCCTCCTTGGAGCCCGAGGTGGGGAGCACCTGGGTGTCGGGATCGACCGCCACACCGAAACGGCGGTCCAGGTAGCCGGCGATGGTCACCCTGAGCTGTCGCAGGCCGGCAGTCGTCGGGTACTGGGACACCTCGGGGACCGCTGCCTTGAGGGCGTCTGGGATGAAGGCGGGTGTCGGCTCGCGGGGATCGCCGATCGAGAAGTCGATCACCCGTCTCCCCGCCTCGCGCAGGCTGCGGGCCCGCTCGTGCACCGTGGCGATGGGGTAGGCGCCGAGCTCCGCCAGCACCGGATTGGTACGCATGGCCGCAACGGTAGTGGGGTGCGACGATGACGGAACGATCGTCACACCGAGCGCCGGCAGCTGCGGCGACAACCGTAACATCGCAAGACGTGAACCGGACTCGGTACCGCGTCATCCTGACCCTGCTCGGCGTCGCCCTCGCCGCCGTTGTCGTTGGCGCAGCGCTGCTCACACCGAACGGGACGGCGCCCGACCTCCCGGACGGCGTCGACAGCTACGCCCCGCTCGACGGCGCCACCGTCCTGCGCCAGACCGGGGTCGTCGTTGACCTCAGCCCGGGGTACGCCATCGCGCTCACCATCGACGCCACGGCGATCCCAGACGCCGAGATCGCCACCATCCCCGAGACCGGCCGGTTCAGCTGGGTACCGGGCCAGGGGAAGACCTTCGAGGAGTGGAGCCCGGGGTTCCACGTCGTCGAGGTGACCTGGGACAGGGCCACCGGGCTCCCCGACCCCGGGTCGCTGCGCTGGCGGTTCCGGGTGCAGTGACCGGGTGGGTGGTCACACCGGCTCTGCCACCGGTCGCATCGCCCGGCGCTCGGTGACGAGACCCCACACCGCCAGACCGAACGCAACGGCCAGCATCGCCGCCACGACCAGCATGGCGTCACGAAAGGCGGCGACCTGCTGTGCGGCAGGCGCCGCCGTTGGATCGCCGTCGAGCCCGGAGCGTGCCGCCACCCGCGCCGCCCACAGCGTGGCGAGCACGGCGATCCCGGTGATCTGCCCGGTGATCCGGCTGATGGTCAGCATCCCTGACGTGACCCCGAGCCGGTGGCGGGGCACGGCGCCCATCACCGCACTGTTGTTGGGGGACTGGAAGACCCCGATCCCGATCCCGATCGGCACGCTGGCTGCGACATAGTGGAGCCCAGTGGTGTCTACACCGAGCGTGGTCAAGCCGGCGTACCCCGCCGCCATGATCGCCAGACCCACCACGAGCACCGGGCGGGGCCCCACCCGGTCGGACAGCCAACCGCTCGCCGGGGCGACCACCCCCAGCGCCACCGGGGCGCCGATGAGGAGCAGACCCATGGTGCGGGTGTCGTAGCCGAGAACGTACTGCAGGTAGAACGGGGCCAGCACGAACAACCCAGCGATGCCGATGAACGACATCCAGCCGGTGAGGAGGTTGACGCTGAGCAAACGGTCGGCAAACAGCTCGAGATCGAGCATCGGGCTCGCCGCCCGGCGCTCGATTGCCACGAAGACCCCGAGCCCGATCGCCCCGAGAAGGAGTAGACCCCACGACCTCGGGCTGGAGAACCCGTGACTCTGGGCGAAGGTGAGGCCAAGCATCACCGAGAGCAGGGTGACGAAGAAGGTGGCGGCGCCGGAGAAGTCGAACCGCTCCCCACCGGGCGGTGTCACCTTGGGGACGAAGCGGTGCGCCGTCCAGGTGCCGACGACCCCAACCGGCAGGTTGACGAGGAAGATCCACCGCCACGAGAGGGTATCGATTATCAACCCGCCGAGCGCAGGACCGATGGCTATCCCCACCGACACGATCGAGCCGGCGATCCCCAGCACCCGTCCCCGCTCCTGTGGGGGGAAGGCCTCGGTGAGGATGGCGAAGCCGAGGGCAAAGATCATGGCGGCGCCGAGACCCTGGACAACCCGGAAACCGATGAGCCAACGCTCATCCTGGGCGATGCCGCACAGCGTCGATCCCACGGTGAACAGGGCGAACCCGGCCGTGTAGATCGGCTTCTGGCCGATCATGTCGCCAAGCCGACCGATGGTCAGGGTCAGTGTTGCCAGGGTCAGCAGGTAGGCCAGCACCACCCACTGCACGGTGGCAAACGAGGCGTCGAGCTCCGTCACCAGCGTTGGCAGCGAAGCGTTGACGATGCTCCCGTCGATCGTGCCGAGGAAGATGCCCATGGCAATGGCGGCGAGCACCAGCCACTTGCGCCGGTAGTCGACGCCGGGTGGCGGCGGCACTGCGTGGGTCACGGGGCTCCTCGGGGCTTCACGGGCGTGGCCAACGAGGGTACCCCGGGTGCACGGTGACACGATCGGAGCGGGCGAGACGGTTGTGGCGATGGCCACAGACAACCATGTGCGGGCGCTCTGGACCCTCGTGGAGCCGGTCGCTCACCCTGCGCCGATGGCGCTGGGGCCGGTCTCGAGCAGCGCCACGAATCCTGCCTCGTCGAGCACCGGCACGGCGAGCACCTCGGCCCGCTGCAGCTTCGAGCCGGGGTTGGCCCCCGCCACAACGGCGGTGGTCTTGCGGGAGACCGATCCAACCACCTTGCCGCCCCTGGCCTCGATGGCGAGCTTGGCGTCGTCCCGGCTGAAACCCTCGAGCGTCCCGGTGATGACCACGGTGACCCCGGCGAGAAGGTTGTCCGTCTGATCCGCCTCGGGGGCGGCGTCCTCCAGCCGAACCCCTGCCGCACCAAGCTTCTCGACAAGCGTGCGGTTTTCGGGGTCGGCGCACCACACCGCCACCGAGCGGGCGATCTCGGGACCGATGCCGTCGATGGCAACGATGTCGTCCTCGGCTGCCGTCATCAGCCGAGGCAGGGATCGGAACACCCTGGCCAGCGACCGGGCGACGGTGCCACCGACGAGCGGGATACCGAGGGCGGTGAGGAGACGCCCCAGGGGTCGGTTGCGAGCGGCGTCGATGGCGCCCATGAGGTTGGTGACCGAGACCTCACCCCACCCCTCGAACCCTCGCAGGACGTCGGCGTCGAGGGTGAAGATGTCGGCTGGGTCGCCGATCAGCCCCTTGCGCAGCAACAAGTCGACGGTCTTGTAGCCCAACCCCTCGATGTCCATCGCCCCCCGGGAGGCGAAGTGGAACAGATACTCCCGCAGCCGGCTGGGGCAGGCGAAGCCGCCGGTGCAGCGGGCGACCGCCTCGCCCTCCGCCAGCACGATCGGGTTTCCGCAGAACCGGCAGGTCGACGGCATCCGCCACGCCACCGCATCGGGGGGGCGTAGGGACTCCACAGGGCCAACCACCTCGGGGATCACGTCACCCGCCCGCCGTACGATCACCGTGTCGCCGACACGCACGTCCTTGCGCCGCACCTCGCTCTCGTTGTGCAGCGTCGCCGTGGTCACCGAGACCCCGCCGACGAACACCGGCTCGAGAACGGCGTACGGGGTGACGGCGCCGGTACGCCCAACGTTGACCTGGATGTCGCGCAGCAGCGTCGTCTTCTCCTCCGGCGGCATCTTGTAGGCGACCGCCCACCTCGGGCTCTTCGCGGTGAAGCCGGCGGTGCGCTGATCGGCGAGCGCATCGACCTTGACCACCACCCCGTCCGTCTCGTAGTCATGGTCGTGGCGATGGGCCAGCGCCTCCGCCACATAGGCCTCGATGCCGGCCAGGTCTGGTACAAGACGGTTTGCCGGGTTGACCCGCAACCCCAGCTCCGTGAGCCACGCCATGGTGGCGCTGTGGGTGGCGAACGCCGGACCGGCTTCGACAAACCCGCACTGGTAGATCCAGATGCTAAGCCGGCGTTCTGCCGTCCTGGCGGGGTCCTTCTGCCGCACCGAGCCGGCCGCCGTGTTGCGCGGGTTGACGTACGGCCGCTCCCCAAGCTCGGCCTGACGGGCGTTGAGCTCTGCGAACGCCGACACCGGCATGTAGATCTCGCCACGCACCTCCATGAGGGCAGGGGCATCGCCCCGCAAGGTCAGGGGGACGGCCTCGATGGTGCGGACGTTGGCGGTGATGCCCTCACCGATCACCCCGTCGCCCCTCGTCGCCGCCTGCACCAACCTGCCGTTGTCGTAGGTGAGCGACACCGCCAAACCGTCGACCTTCAGCTCACATGCGTATCCGGCAGCCTCACGGCCGAGCACCCGCCCCAACCGGGCCTGCCAGGCCTCGAGCTCCTCGACCGACACGACGTTGTCGAGCGAGAACATCCGCTCCCGATGGGTCACCGGGGCAAAGGCGTCGCCGAGCGGCGCCCCCACCCGCTGTGTCGGGGAGTCGGGGGTGACCACCTCGGGGTGGGTGGTCTCGATGGCCACCAGCTCGCGCATGAGCCCGTCGTACTCGGCATCCGATATCTCCGGATCGTCGAGCGCGTAGTAGCGGTAGTTGTGGTGGTTGATAAGCGTGCGCAGCTCGGCGGCACGTAACGCGACGTCGCTCACGCCGACATTGTGCCCGATCAGGGCGACACGTTCTCGCCGGGACGGAGAGGCGCCGGCTCGTACACCTCGGCAAACTCCCTTCCGGCGATGCGGTAGACCTCGTCGAGCGCCGGCCACGGAGCCGCCAGGTAGTCGCCCGGCTTGACCGGCATGTCCTCCCCCCAGGCACCCTGGAGGGCAAACGGCTCCTCTGCCGTGATGCACACCGCCCGCACCATGCCGGTGGGTCGCCAGCGGTTGGCCGCCACCGGCTCGTACCTGGCGAGGAACACGTCGCGGCGCACCACGTAGCGCTCGGCGGCATGGGTGGGGTTGGTCACGATGAAATCTCCTTGCTGCGCAGTGTTGTCCGTCTCCCGCCCGTCGTCTGTGATGGTGACGATGTGCTCACCCCCTGCGGCCTCGACCGCCTCGACCTCGCCCCACTTCCGGAAGACCGACCCGGCGACCTCGATGGCGGGCAGCAGCGCCGCCATCGCCTCCTCCTGGCTGAACCGCTTCACGCTGCCTCCTCGCTCAGCGCGCCCGGTCACGATGTGACCCCGGCGGCGTAGCGTCGCCGCCAGGCCGATCGATCCCACTGCGCTCCGTCGCCCTTCCCTGCCACAGCTCGTCGACGAGGCGGCGCACCGATGTTGGCAACGATCCTGTGCGCTCGATCAGGTGCGGGCTACCGATGGCATCGATCGCCCGTGCCAGTGCGTTGCGGATCCGCCTGGCCCACAGCTTGACCCCGATCAGAACGCCGCCACCAAGCCCGACGACAGTCGCCACACCGGCGGCGACGTTGTCGACACCGAACCCGCCTGGATCAACCGCACCTGTCACACCGGCGACCGCAGCCCCGACGACGCCGGCCCCGGCCAGCAACCCGAGGGCGAGGAGACGCATGTTGCTTGTGTCAGCCTCGACGACAACCACCTGCCGGTCGTCCGTGGCGGGACGGACCGAGGTGGTGATGGCGGCGGCGCTGCGCAGCCTCTGCGAACCTCGGGAGAGGCGGAGCACCCTGCGGGCAAAGGCGGCGAAGCTCTTGTCCTGCTCCCAGACGGTGCGGGAGGGGTCCTCGGCCCGTTTGCGCATCCCCTCCCCGGCCTCCATCCAGGTGTCGACCACCCGCCGCACCTCGGCGACGCTGCCGGGAGCGGCTCCATGGGCGGTGATGGCGGCGGCGACGATCAACCGGTCGAGCGGACCGGGGTGCGCGATGTTCACCCTGAACAGCTCCTCGAGCAGGGCCTGCTGCACGTGGGTGCGGTCGATGTCGAGCTCTTCGGCGATCTGCTCGAGCATGCGGGTGTCGAGGGTCGCGGCCGGGTCGGGACCGGGGGCGCGGACCTGCAACTCTATGGCGCGCCGCAAGATGCGGTCCGCCTGGTCGACGCTCAGCTCCTGGAGCCGATGCGCCACCCGGGTGGCATCGTCGCTGAGGGGATGCGGCTCCGGTGTGCCGTCCTGGTGCGTGCGGTCCACGGCCTCAGTATGCCGGATGCGGTGCGCCCCCGAGCGGGCGAATGATGGTGCCGCCGCCGAGCACCTCATCGCCCATGTAGAACACGGCGGCCTGTCCTGGCGTTACGCCGAGCTGCGATGCGGCAAACGTCACCCGCCACCCGGCGCCATCCCGATCGAGCACCGCCGGTGCCGGCGCCCCCCGGTAGCGCAGCTTGACAGCGACGGCGACCCCGGCGTCGGCCGGCGGTGAGCCGGCCACAAACGACACGTCGCCGACGACGCAGCCGGGGACCTGGAGATCCTGTTTGCGGCCGATGACGATCGTGGCCGCCCCAGGGTCGATGGCGACGACGTAGCGGGGCTCGCCAAGCGCCACTCCTAGACCCTTGCGTTGTCCGATGGTGAAGTCGGCGACACCGTCGTGCCTGCCGACCTCGGTACCGGTGGTGTCGACGATCGGCCCTGGGTTGGCGGCGCCGGCGACATTGCGGCGGAGGAAGGTGCGGTAGTCGCCCGACCCGACAAAGCACAGGTCCTGGCTGTCGGGCTTGGCGGCGGTGCGCAAGCCGAGCTCACCCGCCATCGCCCGCACCTCGGTCTTGGTCAACTCCCCCACCGGGAGCCGGATCTGCGCAAGTTCGCGCTGGCCGAGCATGTGCAACACGTACGACTGGTCCTTGGCGTCATCCTTCCCGGCGAGGAGGTGGTACCCGGCGGTGTCGTGGTGAACCCTGGCGTGGTGGCCGGTGACCAGAACATCGCAGCCGAGGGCGGCGGTGCGCTCGAGGAGGGTGCGGAACCGCACGGAGCGGTTGCACTCGATGCACGGGTTCGGGGTGCGCCCCGCCAGGTAGGCGGCGCCAAAGCGGTCGACCACGTTGCTGCGGAACTCGGCGACGTAGTCGAGCACGTAGTAAGGGACATCGAGCTGGGCGGCGACCCTACGGGCGTCCTCGGCGTCGCCGACCGTGCAGCAACCCGCCGTCGGCAGTTGCCCGTCTTGACCGACCCACTGCTTCAGCGTGACACCGACGACCTCGTGACCCTCCTTGAGCATGAGAGCTGCGGCCACCGAGCTGTCGACCCCGCCGGACATGGCGACGAGCGCCCTCATCGCACCGCCTCCACCACTGCGGCGACGACATCCGCCGCCTCCGGTCCGTCCTCGGGCCGGTTGGGCCAGCCAAAGCTGAACCGGACGCACTCGGCGGCCGCGTCGGGTGTCATCCCCATCGCCGACAGCACGTGCGACGGCTCGTGCGCTCCGCTGTGGCACGCCGACCCGGCGGCGGCGGCGATCCCCTCCTGATCGAGCCGGATCAACAGCGTCTCCGCTGTCACCCCAGGGATGCGGACGTGGGAGTGCTGGGCCAGTCTGTGCCCCTCGGGGGCGTTGAAGGAGACATCGGGGACCCGCTCCGTGAGCCGCCGCTCGAAACCGTCACGAGCCGCCCCCACCCGCTCCCGGAACCCCGCCCGGTCGGCGACCGCCGCCTCCATCGCCGCCACCATCCCGACGATCCCCGCCACGTTGTGGGTGCCTGAGCGCCTGCCGAGCTCCTGCCCTCCACCGTGCAGCACCGGCTCGAGGGCTATGCCATCTCGCACCCACAGCAGGCCGACACCCTTGGGGCCACCGAGCTTGTGGGCGGCGAGCGAGATGAGATCGGCGCCGGTGGCGGCGACGGTCACTTCCTCGCCGACGAAGGCCTGGACCGCATCGGTGTGGATGGCGACGTCTTGTGTTATGCGGCGAACAGCTGCGGCGACGGCGCCGATCGGCTGCAGGACACCGGTCTCGTTGTTGGCGGTCATCACCGAGACCACCCCCGTCTCCGCCGTGACCGCGGCGGAGACTGCCGCAGGGTCGACCCGCCCGTCGCTATCGACGGGGACGATCGTCACCGGGCAGCCCAGCCGGCCGAGGAAGCGCACGGTCTCGAGAACGGCTTCGTGCTCGGTGGCACAGGTGACCACCGGTCGCCGGCCCCCGTTGGCGAGGGCGACACCGGCGACAGCCAGGTTGTCCGCCTCGGTGCCGCCCCCGGTGAACACGATCTCGAGGGGGTGGCGGGCGCCGAGCAGCTCGGCGGCCCGCTCCCTGGCGGCCTCCATTGCGTTCTTGGCGGAGCGGGACACGGCGTGAACGCCCGACGGGTTGCCAAAGCGGTCGTCGAGGAACGGCGCCATCGCCTCGCGCACGGAGGGACGCACGACGGTGGTGGCGGCGTGGTCCAGGTAGAGCATGCCGGCAGTCTCGCAGCCGGGCAGGGTGACCGAGACGGTGGCGATCCTGTCACGGCCCGCTGACCCCGCCTCCCTGCTCGAGAATGAGGAAGCCGCCGCACACCGCCACCGACGGCACACCGCCGCCGGGACACGCCGCGTGCGCCTGCCGCCGCCTCGACGCCTACCCTTGCCACATGCCGCTCTACGAGCTCGACGACCCGGGAGCCCTCGACAAGGCGGTGCTGGTGGTGGCGTTCGACGGCTGGGTCAACGCCGGGGAAGCCGGCACCAAAGCGGCGCAGGCGGTGGCGAGCGGTGGCGACGTCATCGCCCGCTTCGACGCTGACGCCCTCTACGACTACCGGGCGGTGCGCCCCACCATCGACTTCATCGAGGGGGTGATGCATGCGGTGGCGTGGCCGCAGGTGACCCTCAGCCTCGCCCAGCACGGAGGGCGCAACTTCCTGGTGCTGACCGGCACAGAGCCAAACTGGAGCTGGCAGCGTCTCGGGGCAGACGTGGCCGGGCTCGCCGCAAGGCTCGGGGTGGTCGAGCACATCTCGCTCGGTGGCATCCCATGGGCCACCCCCCACACCCGCCCGATCACGACGATCGTCACCGCCTCAGACCCGAAGCGGCTCGACCCGACCGACCAGCACCCTGAGGGTCTGCTGCGGGTCCCGGGGTCGGCCGTCAGCATCGTCGAGCACGCCGTCGCCGCCGCCGGCATCCCCACCATCGGGTTCTGGGCTCGGGTCCCCCACTACCTGGGCGCCGCCTACCACGCCGCGGCCATCGCCCTTCTCGAGCGGGCGGGACAGCACCTCGGCATCCCGCTCCCGCTGGGCGACCTGCCTGGCGAAGCTGCCGAGCAGGCGGAGCAGCTTGCGGCAGTCGCCGCCGGCAGGCCCGAGATCGCAACGATGGTGGAGCAGCTCGAGGCGCTCGTCGACCAGCAGGGCGACATATCCGGAGAGCAGCTCGCCGCCGAGATCGAGCGCTTCCTGCGGGAGCGGGAGAGCGACTGAATGGCCGTCTCCGTCCGCATCGAGCAGGCGATCGACGCACCGATCCAGCGGGTTTGGGACGACGTCGCCGACATCGCCAGCCACGTCGAGTGGATGGCAGACGCCGAGTCGATCACCTTCCGCACCAGGCAGCGATCAGGGGCCGGGACAGCGATGGAGGTGCTCACCAAGGTTGGCCCGTTGCGGATGCGCGACGTGATCGAGTTCACCGAGTGGGAGCCGCCGCACCGCATGGCGATCCGCCATCGCGGGTTGGTGAAGGGCGAGGGTGCCTTCCTCCTCGAGTCAACGGGCGACACCACCCGGTTCGTGTGGGCGGAGCGGCTCACCTTCCCCTGGTTTCTCGGCGGGGCGATCACCGCCTGGTTCGCCGCACCCGCGCTGCGCCTGATCTGGCGGCGCAACCTGCGCCGGCTCGCCGCCCGCTTCTGACCAGGTGCCGTTTCAGCGCCCGGAGAACCCCGGCTTCTCCTTGTTGACGAACGCAAGGATCCCGGTCTTGGCGTCTTCGCTGCGAAACACCCAGTTGAACGCATCACGCTCGATCTCGAGCGCGGCATCGATCGGTCGCCCAAACCCCTCACCAAGTGCCCGCTTGACCGCACCGTAGCCCTTGGTCGGACCGCTCGCCCACTCGGTGGCGTCCTGCATCGCCGTCGTCACCAACACCTCCGCCGGCACAACCTTGTCGGCGATCCCGAGCTCCAACGCCTCGTCTGCCGGGACGTGCCGGCCGCTCATGGTGAGCCGCTTCGCCGCCTGGTAGCCGATGAGCCGCACAAGCCGCTGGGTGCCGCCGGCGCCGGGGATGATGCCGAGCAGGATCTCGGGCTGACCGACCTTGGCGTCCTCCGCCAGGTAGCGAAAGTCTGCCCCCATCGCCAGCTCGAGACCGCCGCCAAGCGCATAGCCGGAGATGGCGGCGATGGTCGGCTTGTCGAGTTGCTCGAGACGGCGCACCACGGCGGAGAGACCAGACGCCTGCGGCTCACCGCCATCGGCGGCGAAGGAGTCGATGAAGCGGGTGATGTCGGCCCCGGCGGCGAAGTACCGGTTGCCGGTGATGACAACGGCCCGTACCGCATTGTCCTCGGCCAGCCCGATCGCCTCGTCGATGTCGGCGATGAGCTCGCCGTTGAGTGCGTTGACCGGCGGCCGGTTCAGGGTGATGCGGGCAACCGCCCCTTCGACGGCGTACTCGACGAGATCCACTTGGCCCCTCCGGGTGTCGGGAACGTCGCCAACACGTTACCCGGCAACGAGGGCCGTGATCCGGCGGGCCGCCGCCCATGGATCGAGCCGACGTCCCCACACCGCGTCGATGAGGTCGTCCCACTCCTCATCGGCGAGCCGCTCCCGCACACGGCGCCGCACGGTGTGCGCCACCGCCTCCCTTATCTCGGCGACGAGTCTGGCCCGCCGCTCCGCCTCGAGGCGGGTGGTCTCGACGAGATGGCGGCGATGGTCTTGCACCGCCCGCCACACCTCGGCAACACCCTCGCCTGTGCTGGCGACGGCCGGGACGATCGGCGGCCACCACGGGAGGTCGCCGCCCAGCTCGAGCATCTGACGGAGGTCGCGGACCGTGTCGTCCGCTCCCGGTCTGTCCGCCTTGTTCACCACGAACACATCGCCGATCTCGAGCAGACCGGCCTTGGCGGCCTGCACCGAGTCGCCCCACCTCGGGTTGACCACGACAACTGTGGTGTCTGTCTTGCCGGCGATGTCGACCTCGGCCTGCCCCACCCCGACGGTCTCGACGAGGATCTCGGGAAAACCGACGCCGTCGAGCACGGCGAGGGCGCGAGGGGTGGCCTCCGCGATGCCGCCGAGGTTGCCCCGGCTCGCCATCGAGCGGATGTAGACCCCGGTGTCGTCGACGTGACCCTGCATCCGCACCCGGTCTCCGAGGATGGCGCCGCCGGTGAACGGGCTCGACGGGTCGACGGCGAGCACGGCGACGGCGGCGCCCATCGCCCTCACCTGCGTGATGAGCTGGTCGGTGAGGGTCGACTTGCCGGCACCGGGAGCGCCGGTCAGCCCCGTCGTCCACGCCTTGCCGGTGCGGGGGAACAGCTCGGCGACGATGCGGTCACCAACCGCACCCCCATCCTCGACAAGCGTTATCAGTCGCGCCAGCGAGCGACGGTCACCCTGGCGGGCCCTGACAACGAGCACGGCGGGATCGGAGGTGGGAGGCATCGCCGCCAGAGGGTAGAGCAGCCACCCGCCCCGCCGACGGCAGGAGGGTCGTCACAGGGCGACGACTTCCTCGACACCGGGGACGCGGTCACGCAGGATCCGCTCGATCCCGGCGGTGAGGGTCATCGTCGACATGGGGCAACCGCCGCAGGCGCCGACGAGCTGGAGGGTGACCCTTCCCCCCTCGGTCCCGAGCAGGATGAGATCGCCGCCGTCAGCCTGCAGCGCCGGACGGATGTACTCGAGGGTGTCCTCGAGCGCAGCGATGTCGATCTGGCTGTCGTCCATCCCGGTGGGGATGGTGCGATCGAGCGGCGAGGCGACCTCGATGATCGAGCTCTGCATGGGTTCGTCGGTCATGGTGTCCACGTCTCGGGCAACGCCGGCTGTCGCAGCCTATTCCCACTACGAGTGTAGGGGAAATCCCCCGGTCACCGGGGCCAGCGACGGTGGCCCGTCCAGGCGAGGGCGGTGCGCACGCTCTGCGGCGGGACGATCCGGATCCCCTCCCGCCCTGCGGCGAACATCCACTGGCCCCGCCCATACACGCCGGCCGGCACGCCGTTGATGCGCAACTCGAAAAGCCCGGTGGCCTCGACCACGATGGCGGGGGCGGCCCAGCGCAGACCAACCCGCACCGTGTCAGGGATCGCCGCCCCACCGTCACGCGGCTCCAACCCGCCGTAGTAGTGACCGAGGATGTCGTCGTAGCCGAACTCGAGATCCCCCATCGCCTTTGCCCCCCACTGGCTCATACCGACACCGTGACCCCATCCCTCGCCGCGAAAGATCACGACCCCGGCGCCGGGGAGGTCCTGGGTGGGGATGGGACCGGCCGGCGCGGGAGGGGTTCCCGGCTCGAGCACCACGTCGAAGGTATAGGAGAGGAACGTCTGCGGCCAGCGCCCCCCACCTGGGCGTTGTGCGGGGAACAGACCCGGGTACAGCACCGGCCCGAACTGGTTGAAGGCGGCGCGCACCGTCGTCACCGGGATCGACACCCTCCCGCTGCCGCTCTCGACGACCACCACCGAAGGACCGTGCCCTTCGGGCGGACGATCGACCGCAACGGTGCGCACGTCTGAGCCGATGAAGACCCCGCCGTGGGCGATGATCCTGCGCATCGTCTCGACGTCGACCGTCAGCTCCCACGACTCGTATGGCGTGACCCCCGCCTCTGGAGAGTCGACGGCGACGAGGTATGGCTTGGCGTCCCCACCCCAGATGTCCTGCACCGGGCGGGTGCGGGTCCCGGCGCTCGCCGAGTACAGCGTCTGGGCCGGCGACCCGTCGTGGATCAGGATCTCGTCATGCGTGGCGGCGATCGCCTCGAGCCAGCGATCCCCGTCGGGCTGGCGGACGACTCCGGTGCCGGCGTACACCTGGCACTGGGTGGTGGCGCAGATGTCGAAGCCATAGCTGCGCCCGTCGCGGCTGCGTCCCCCGGCCAGGGTCCACGCCAGGTAGGTGCGTGCCGCAACCGCCTGCGCCTTCAGGGTCTCCGCCGGCCACGACAGCGGGACCTCCCTGATCCCGGCGAGGTAGGCGTCGAGGGCGACATCCTCGACCAGGGCCAGCCCGTTGCCGTGCAACGAGACGGAAAGCGTCCCCCCGTAGGTGCGGCCGTCGACGGCGAGCTCGCTTCCCGTGGCCGGCGCCAGCTCCACCCTGATCACCTCGGCGAGCTGGACGCTGCGAGCCGCGGTACCGGTGACGGGCGCCGCCAGACCGGTCACGGCGACGGCGACAAGAGCCGCCGCCCTGAGGGTGGTACGGTGCGACACGCCCTTCAGCCTGCCACCTCCCGGTGCGGCGGCACCCGTCACACCCTGGCGACGTCTGCGCCCATCGCCGCCAGCTTCTCCACATAGCCGTCGTAGCCACGGTCGATGTGACCGGCGTTGGTGACGAGGGTCTCGCCGTCTGCCGCCAGCCCGGCGAGCACGAGCGCCGCACCGGCGCGGATGTCGCAGGCGTCGATCTCGCAGCCGGACAGCCGCTCCACCCCGCGGATCACCACGTGCGAGCCGTCGGTGTGGATGTCTGCCCCCATGCGGTTCAGCTCACCGATGTAGCGGAAACGGGCGTCGTAGACGTTCTCGGTGATCACAGAGGTGCCCTCGCCCACCGAGAGAAAGGCGACCATCTGCGGGTGCATGTCGGTGTGGAAGCCCGGGTAGGGAAGCGTGGCGAAGTCGACCGCCACGGGGCGCGGCGGGCCCTGCACGGTGACGGTGTCGAACCCGGTCTCCACCTCGCAGCCGGCGTCCACCATCTTGCGCAACTCCATGCGGAGATGATCCGGGACGCACCCACGCACCGTCACCCGACCCCGGCTGATGGCCGCTGCCAGCGCATACGTGCCCGCCTCGAGACGATCGGGCACCACACGGTGGACAGCCGGTTCGAGGTCGGTGACACCGATGACCTCGATCGTCGAGCTCCCGGCGCCGCTGACCTTCGCCCCCATCTTGTTGAGCAGCTCGGCGAGATCGGCCAGCTCAGGCTCTCGCGCCGCATTGCCGATCACCGTCCGGCCGGACGCCATCACCGCCGCAAGAAGGATGTTCTCGGTCGCCCCGACCGAGGGGAACTCCAGATACACCTCGGTCCCGCTCAGCCCGCTCGGGCTGCGGGCCTCGAGCACGCCGTGGCTCAGCTCGAACGTCGCACCCATGGCGCGCAGCCCCTCGAGGTGCATGTCGATGGGGCGCGACCCGAAGTCGTCGCCGCCGGGGAGGGCAACCCGCGCCACGCCGCAGCGCGCCAGCAGCGCCCCGAGCACGAGGATCGACGCTCGCATCTTGCGCACCAGGTCGAGCGGCGCCTCGGGGAGAGGTCGCTCGGGTACATCGATCACGAGACGGTCGGCCGTGCGGGTGCAGCCCGCTCCGACATGACGCAACACGTCACCCATGATGTCGACATCGTCGATGACGGGAACGTTGGTGAGGGTGTGCCGCCCTGGAGCCAGCAGCGTCGCCACCATGTGCTTGAGGACGGCGTTCTTCGCACCGAGGACCGACACCTCTCCGTGAAGCGGGGTGCCGCCGGTCACCCGGATGGCGCTCGTCGCCACATCGACCATCGTCGGGATTCTACGCCGCAACGCCGCCACTACCGGTTGCGCTCACGGCAGCAGCGTCACAGACGACAGGATGGCGTCGGCGTGATCGGCCCAGGTGGAGTTGGGTGCGCGCACCTCGACGCCGATGGCGTTGCGTCCCTCGACCGGGGTCAGGCGCCACCACAACCGGCCCCCGGCGAACGTCCCGAACGACACCACCGAACCGTCCTGGAGCGGGTCGATGGTGGCGAGCTCGGCGCCACCGCCGTCGATGATCTCCCAGAAGCTGCGAACGACGGCATCGGTGGTCTGGGGCCATGTCTTGCCGGCGGCGGTGACGATGCCCTCCATGTTGATCCGGCCGGCGGTGGCCAGGACCTGCTCAGGGGCGTCGGGGTGGCGCAATGACACGAAGTCCGCCGTCGCCTCCACCACCTCCCACCCCTCGGGGTAGGCGATGCAGAAGCTGTCCGTGCACCGGGTGACCGCCGCCGCTAGCCGTGGTGCCTCTGGACCCGAGTCCCCGCAACCGCCGGCGATGACGGCGACGACGAGGGCGAGCAGAGCGAGGGGTCGCATCGGGAGTGGAGGGTACTCCTGGGCCATCGGGCGACCCGTCGTTTACGATGACGCGACGATGGAGACCGCGGCCACACTCCCCGAGCACTACATCAACCGCGAGCTGTCGCTGCTCGACTTCCAGGTGCGGGTGCTGGCCATCGCCGAGAACCCCGATCTGCCGATCCTCGACCGGCTCAAGTTTGTCGCCATCGCCAGCCAGAACCTCGACGAGTTCTTCCAGGTGCGGGTCGCCGGTCTGGTGACCCAGGTGGCGACCGGGGTCACCAGCACGACCGCAGACGGCATGACAGCCAGCGAGCAGCTCACCGCCATCAAGGAGAGATCGGAGGCGCTGTTCGCCAAGATCGACGCCCTCTTCGTCGATGAGCTGCTCCCGCTCCTCACCAAGGCCGACATCCACATCGTCGGCTACCCCGATCTCGACGCCGCAGAGATCAGCCTGCTCCAGGAACGCTTCGACCAGCAGATCTTCCCCATCCTCACCCCCCTCGCCGTTGACCCGGCCCACCCCTTCCCCTACATCTCGAACCTCTCGCTCAATCTCGCCGTCGTGGTGCGCCACCCTGTGAGCGACGAGCTGCAGTTCGCCAGGGTGAAGGTTCCCCCGCTGCTGCCGCGGTTCATCGAGCTGCCCGGCGACCGCTTCGTGCCCGTCGAGCAGGTCATCGCCCACAACCTCGACCGGCTCTTCCCCGGTCACCCCGTGGTGTCTTCGTTTGCCTTCCGGGTCACGCGAAGCGCCAACCTGGCCGTCGAGGAGCAGGAGGCGGAGGACCTGCTGGAGGCCATGGAGACGGTGCTGCGCTTCCGGCAGCGCTCAGCGGTCTCGGTGCGACTCGAGGTCGCCCCTGATGCCAACCCGCGGGCCGTCGATCTGCTGCGTCGTGAGCTCGACCTGGACAAGGCGCAGGTGTACACCCGCACCGCCCCTCTCGACCTCGGCGCCCTCTTCGAGCTGCACGGTCTGCCCCGCCCCGACCTGAAGGAGCCGGTGTGGGCGCCGACGACCGGTCCCCGTCTCACCGGCTCCACCGAGGCCGGCGTCGACATGTTCGACGAGATCCGGGCCGGCGACGTCTTTGTCCACCACCCATACGAGTCGTTTGCCACCTCGACCGGGGCGTTCCTGGCTCAGGCGGCCACCGATCGCAGTGTGCTCGCCATAAAGCAGACGCTGTACCGCACCTGGGCCCCTGACGACCCTGCCATCGGCGGCGAGGCGGCGATCGTGCAGTCGCTGATCATCGCCGCCGAAGCCGGCAAGCAGGTGGTGGTGCTCGTCGAGCTGAAGGCGCGGTTCGACGAGGCGGCCAACATCACCTGGGCCAAGATGCTGGAGAACGCAGGTGTCCACGTGGTGTACGGCGTGGTCGGGTTCAAGACGCACGCCAAGATCCTCCTCGTGGTGCGCAGGGAGAAGGATGGGTTGCGCCGCTACGCCCACATCGGCACAGGGAACTACAACCCGAAGACGGCCCGGCTCTACGAGGACTTCGGCATCTTCACCGTCGACCCGGACATCGGCCGCGATCTGTCGGAGCTGTTCAACACCCTGACCGGGTACGGGGAGGCGCACTCGATGCGCAAGCTGCTCGTCGCCCCCGCCACGTTGCGCCGCAGGATCACGGAGCGCATCAGGGAAGAAGGCGCCAAGGGAACAGACGGGCGGATCCTGTTCAAGATCAACCATCTCGTTGATCCCGACATCATCGCCGAGCTCTATGCCGCCTCGCAGCGGGGGTGCTCGATCGACCTCATCGTGCGTGGGATCTGCTCGCTGCGCGCCGGTGTCGCCGGTCTGTCATCCACCATCCGTGTCCGCTCCATCGTCGGCCGCTTCCTCGAGCACTCCCGCATCTACCGGTTCGGCCACCCAGGCGGAGGCGCCGTGTACTACACGGGCTCAGCCGACATGATGACCCGCAACCTCGATGGCCGAGTCGAGGTGATCACCCCTGTCGTCGACAGCCGGCTACGGGGGAGAATCGAGGAGATCCTCGATGTTCTGCTCACCGACGACGAACTCGCCTGGACGCTGGAGGACGACATGTGGCGCAAGGTGCCGCGCTCGATCGGCTTGAACTCCCACGGCCGTCTCCAGCAGTTCGCCGTCCTCCGTCAGCGCAGCGGCGAAGCGTTGCGGTGACGACCCGCGGCGATCTTGGGACGTTGGCGCGATCCGCCGGCGCCGTCGTCTTCCGCCGTGACGCATCAGGCGCGGCCGAGTTCCTGCTCGTGCACCGCCCCCGCTACGACGACTGGTCGCTGCCAAAGGGGACCCTCAGCGACGCCGAGTCGTACCCGGTGGCGGCGCTGCGCGAGGTCGAGGAGGAGACGGGCTTCACCGGACGGCTCGGTCCCGCCATCGGCTCGATCGGATATCCGGTGAGGCGGGGTCCCAAGGTGGTCCGCTACTGGCTGGTCGAGGCGGACCGTGGCAGGTTCAAGCGCAACAACGAGGTCGACAACGTCGCCTGGGTCCCTTTGGCTACGGCGCTGGAGATGGCGAGCTACGCCCACGACGTCAACGTCCTCGACCGGGCCGCCAGGATGCTCGCCCAACCGCGGACGGCGATCGTCCACCTGGTCCGCCACGCCAACGCCGGCAACCGCAATGGTGCTGATGTCGCCGATCATGAGCGCCCGCTCTCTGGGCGGGGGCGACGCCAGGTGGCGTTGATAACCAACCGGTTGCTGGGCACCCCCGTCAGCCGCATCGAGTCGTCGTACTACGTGCGATGCGAGGAGACGGTGGCGTCGCTGGCCTCGGCCCTCGATCTCCCCATCGGCCACGAACCGTCGCTCGTCGAAGGCGGGGGGGCTCAGCCTGTCATCGACTTCCTCCACTCGCTGCACAGCGACGCCGCCGTGCTGTGCTCGCACGGCGATGTCATCACCGCCGTTGTCGATGAGCTCGCCGCCCGGGGGGCGGCGCTCGGCTCGACCCTCGTCGCCAAGAAGGCGTCGGTGTGGGAGCTCGATCTTCTCGACGGAACGGTGGTCGCCGGTCGCTACGTGCCGCCGCCGGCGTGACAGGCGGCGGCCGTCACCGCCCGAGACCGCCGATCCAGGCCACCGTCTGCGCCGCAAGCTCCACGAGCACCTCCTGCTGGCTGCGCCCCACTCCCTGCGGCACGTGGAACGAGTGATCGCCGCCCTCGACGACCACGAGGCTCGCCTGCGGTAGCCGGGCGACAAGTGGGCGGACCAGCTCGAGGGGGGAGAGCCGGTCGCGGGTCCCGGCACAGAAGAGCTGGGGCGCAGCAATGCGATCGAGATGTTCGGTGTCTCGCGGCTGGCCACGCCCCAGCGGGACCAGGGGATAGCCGAAATAGACGAGACCGGCGACCGTCACCGTGCCCCCGGCGGCGAGATGCGACCCGATGCGCCCGCCCATCGACTTCCCGGCGAGGACCAAGCCGTCGACATAGACCCTGATGCGCTCGGCGGCGGCGAGATGGGTGGCGAGCAGCCGCTCGAGTCGATCGGGCGCCTTGCGTCCCGCCTCCGTGTACGGGTAGTTGAAGGTGAGGACCGTCACCCCGCCGGCGGCGAGTGCATCACGCATCGCCGTCATCCACGGATGATCCTGGCCTGCGCCCGCCCCGTGGGCGAGGACGATCCCCAGCGGACCGGCGGCGGCGGGTGTCACCAGCCGACCGGTGACCCGGTCACCCGCCGGTGTGGTCAGCCGCAGCCTGCGCATCATGTCGGGATTATCGCTCCCCACGGGGGCGCCACCGGTCCCGTGTACCCTGCCTGGGATGATCGTCATCCACCCCAACACCGACCAGGTCGCCGCATCCGTGGCCGGAACGATCGCGGCAACCGTCGCCGCCGACCGGGCGACGACGATCGGTCTCGCCGGCGGTTCGACACCCCGCACGACCTACGAGCATCTGGCGCTCAGTGACGTCGACTGGTCGGGCGTCACCTTGTGGCTTGGCGACGAGCGCTGGGTGCCTCCCGATGACCCACAGTCAAACGTCCTGATGGTGCGGCAGACGCTCGGGGATGTCGGCGCCGCCCGGCTACTGGCTCCCGACTACGGGCTCGGCGATCCGCACCGGGCCGCCGCCGCCTACGCCGCCGCGCTCGCCACGACGTTTGCGACGACCGGGGACGGACGGCCCGACCTGGTGCTACTCGGCATGGGCGCAGACGGCCACACCGCCTCGCTGTTCCCAGGCAGTGTCGCCCTCGACGAGACCGGACGCAGCTACACCGCCGCCTGGGTCGCCGAGAAGGCGTCGTGGCGACTCACCGCCACCCTGCCGTTGCTGTGGTCGGCGCATCACATCGTCTTCCTGGTGACGGGCGAGGAGAAGGCCGAGACGCTGCGGCGGGTGCTGGACGACGAGGAGCCGCTGCCGGCCCGGCTGGTTGCCGCCGGCGCCGCAGACGTGACGTGGGTCGTCGACGAGGCGGCCGCCTCCGGTCTCACGAGGAACCGGCGGTCGTTGTCGTAGTCGGCGGTGGCGCAGGAGGCAAGGTCCCGATCACGCCTTCGCCGACCAGCTCGAGGAGCAGCTCCCCCATGGGGGTGCCCGGCTGGATGTCGCCCTCCCCGAGCACCCGCTCCCGGATGGCGCTGTTGAGCTCGGCCGCATCGCACCCGAGACGGGAGGCTGTGGCGTCGAGCTCCCCACCGATGCGGGCCAACTCCGCCACTTCGGGCACTGGCGGATCGGCCACCACGGCGTCGAAGGGGATCTGGTCGACGACATGGACCCATGCCGCCACGAGTTGCACCCCGACGTCCTCCAGCTCGTCGCAGGTCTCGACGGCGACCGGGTCGGGGAGAGGCGGAGCCGAGGTGCATGCGGCAAGCATGAGCGCGGCCACCACCCACGCCACCAGACCCGTCGCCGAAGGCAGCGGTCGCAGGATGCTCACTCGCCGGCGGACCAATCGTCGACGACGCCGACCACCACCGCTCGGATCGCACCCCAGCTGCGACCAACGATCTGGCGCGCCGAGTTGCCCTCATCGACGATCAGCACCTCCTCGCCGGCCCCGGCGCCGACGGCGTCAACGGCGATGGTGTAGCCCTCCGGCTCACCGTTCTCGTCGAGCAGGTCGCACACAAGCAGCCGCCGACCCTCGAAGATCTCGTTGCAGATGGTGGAGACGACCGTGCCGACCACCCGCCCCACCTTCATCGGTCCACCGCAAGATGCACGTGGTCGACGATGCCGACGATGGCGTGGTCGACCGGCACGAAGCGCACCGGCAGCGCCTCGGCCGCCTCCCGCGATGACACGAAGTAGACGAGCTCGCCGGGTCCGGCCATCGCCACCGCATCCGCCGCCACCACCTCCCGCCCCGACGGGCGCTGCTCCTTGTCGAGCGGCTGGACGATGAGGAAGCGCACCCCGTCAAGCCCATCCGCCTTCTCGGTGGCGACAACGGTTCCGACGACACGACCGAGCTGCACGTTAGGTCGTCCGCTCGACGGTGCGGAGCACGATCCGGTCCCGGAACCGCAGATCCGATTCGAGGTTGTGCCGCATCGACTCGTGAAGCTGGGGGATGATCCGATGGTGGAGCAGCGCACCAGAGGGCTCGGCCCTGGCGACGGCGGCGGCGACCGCCGCCTCCACCTCGGCGACCTCGCCCGAGAAGAGGCAGTAGCCCTTGCCGCCGAGCCCGTCGGCCAGCCGCACCGCCGCCACCCGGACGTTGGCCCCCTTCACCCCGGCGTCTGCGGCATCGAGGATGGCCGCCACCATCGCCGTCTCGACGATGCCGAGGGCGTCGCCGTCCGCCCACGCCGCCTCATCGTCTGAGACGATGGCGCCGGTGACCGCAGGATGGACGTCGGCGAGGAAGACGGTTGCCACGACCGTGGCCGCCCCGACGTGGCGGCCGACGATCAGCGCTTCCTCGACGCTGGCCGTGTCGCCGCTCACCAGCACGAGGTACTTGCCCGGGTGCACGGTCCCGGCGTAGATCGAACCAATCGGCGACGCCTTCACCATGGCGTCGCCTGCCACGATCCCCCAGGCGATCGAGCTGAACTCGACGAGGGCGATCGCCGGATCCCGGCCGGAGGCGCCTGCGTCAGACAATGCGGAGCGCTCCCACCACCGTCACCCGGCGCACCCTGCTGAAGGTACGGGGTCGGGTGAGCCCCTCGCCTGTCGGGCTGGCGATGGAGAACGAGGAGAACCCCTCGCCACCGTACCCGAGACCGGCAAGGTTGGGGCCGTTGGCCACCAGGATGCTGCAGTTCATCGCCCGCGCCATGCGGGTGATGGTGGCGACATTGGTGGAGTGGATCGAGGCGGTGTGGCGGAACCCGTGTTCCGAGCGGAGGGCGAGATCGATGGCGTCGTCGACATCCTTCACCCGCACCACCGGCATGACCGGCATCATCTGCTCCGTCCACACCAGGCTGTGGTCACGGGGCACCTCGGCGACGAGCAGCCTGACGTCGCCGTCTACGCCGACGCCGATCTCGGCGAGAATCCTGCCGGCGTCCTTGCCGATCCACTCCGTGTTGATCACGCCCGGCTTCCCCGCCGACCCCATCTCCTTGAAGATGACCCGCTCCAGCCGCTTGAGCTCGTGCTCCTTCAGCCGGTGGGCGCCTGCGGCCACCATGGCGTGGATGAGCCGGTCCGCCACGGTGTCGACGACGATCGTCGTCTTCTCGTCCGTGCAGACGACGTTGTTGTCGAACGAGGCGCCGCGCACGATGTGGCGACCTGCGGCGTCGACATCCGCCGTCTGGTCGACGACGGCTGGGGGGTTGCCCGGCCCTGCGGTTATCGCCTTCTTCGAGGTGCGCAGCGCCTCCTTGACGACGGCCGGACCGCCGGTGACAAGCAGCACCTTGACGTCCGGGTGGTTCATCAGCTCCCTGGCCGACTCGAGGGTCGGGTCGGGGATCGCCGTGATCAGCTCGGGCGGACCCCCAGCCGCAACGATGGCGCGGTTGAGGAGCCTGACGTTCTCCGCAGACACCAGACGGGCGTTGGGGTGCACGTTGAAGGTGACGGCGTTGCCCGCCGAGATGATGGCGATGGCGTTGTTGATGATCGTCGACGTCGGGTTGGTGGTCGGCGTGATCGAGGCGACAACCCCGTATGGGGCGTACTCGGTGACCATCATCCCGTCATCACCCGTCACGACCTGCGGCTCGAGGTCCTCGGGTCCCGGGGTGCGGGTCGTGACAAGCTGGTTCTTGAGGACCTTGTCGTCCGCCCTGCCCAGCCCGGTCTCGGCTCGCGCCATGTAGGCGAGCCGCTCCCCCTCGCGCAGCATCGCCGCCCGCATGGCGTCGACGATCGTCTTGCGCCGCTCCAGACCCATTTCCCGGTAGGCAAGGAACGCCGAGCGCGCCGCGGTTACGGCGCGATCGATCGTCGGGTGGATGCCGTCGCCGTACGCCACGTCGGCTGCGTCGCCATGTGCCGCGTCGACGGCGTCGAGCTCGGCGGCGGCCCGCAGCGCCAGACCGGTGCGGCCGGCCGCCTCGGTTGCCGCCAGCCGGCCCTTGACCCTGTCGATGATGGCGGTGACCTCGCGCTCGTCGATGTGCCGGGTCATCGGCGGGCCGCCTCGTCACCCTTGTGGTACCGGATCACGCCGCCGATGTCCCACATGTCGACGATCGCCATCACCACGGCGTCACACGGCCTGTCACGGGTCATCTCGGTCTGACGCGCCGAGCTGCCTGACGCATACAACACCACCTCGCCGACCCCGGCGCCTACGGCATCGGCGGCCACGACGTAGCTGCCGGTCTCCTTGTTGTCGACGTCGATCTGGCGCAGCACGAGGAACTTGAGCCCCTCCATGAGGGGTTCCTTGCGGCTGGCGACCAGCGTTCCCGCCACCCGTCCGAGATGCATGTTGCTCCTCCCGCGGCTGCAGAGCCGCTCAGCCGAGCTCCTCCTGCGCCTGCTGCTGGCGTCCGAGCGGCAGCACCATGTCGATGTTGACGTGGGGACGGGCGATGACGTGGGTGGCGATTATCTCGCCGACCTTCTCAGCACCACGAACCCCGGCCTCGATGGCCGCCTTGACCGCGGCAACGTCGCCGCGCACAACGGCGGTGACGTAGCCGCCGCCGGTCTTCTCCATGCTCACGAGCTCCACCTTGGCCGCCTTGACCATGGCGTCGGCCGCTTCGACCATCGCCGGGAAGCTCCTCGCCTCGATCATCCCGAGTGCTTCAGCCAACTCCGTCTCCTTCCGCTGCACCGCGTCGTTCGTTCATCGCGCTTCTCTCCCATCGAGCCCTTCGAGCGAAGCCACCGCCGCCCGCCACCCGACGTCGATGTCCCGCTCCTCGCCGCCCAGGTAGACCCGGCCCATCGAGCCAAAGCTGCGCACCTCGAGGACGTTGATCTGCGCCGCCTTCTCCGCCTCGTTGGCGGCGAGCGAGGCGTAGGCCGCGGGCTCACACTCGAGTACGTACAGCGTCTGCCCGGGGATGATCATCTGGCCGTGGCGGGTCCGGTTGATGAGCTGAGCGTGGTGGTCGTCGAGGCGGCGGATGATCTGCGACGACAGGATGTGCGGCTTGATGCGGTCGCTCTCGGCATGCTCGATCTCGGCGAGGATGGCGGCGCCCGCCGCCCGGGTCTCCGCCTGGTCCGGTGAGTGCACCTCGAGCACGCCGTAGTACCGCTCGATGATCTGAAGACCCGGCTTGACCCTCGTCGCCTTGAGGGCGATGTCGGTGAGCCGGTTGATCTCGATACCGGGTGCGACCTCCACCCACAGCGAGGCGTCGCCTGCGAGCGGGAGGAACCCTTGGGCAACGGTCCCCAGAAACGCGGCGTATTGGGGTTGCAGGGCGTCGAGAAAGGCGAACGATCTCAGCTCAATACCGCTCGTCACCCGATGCTCCTTCCCCACTCACGATCTGGACGCCGGCGGAAGCCCCGATTCGGGTGGCCCCGGCTGCGATCATGTCCTCTGCCTCCTCTGCGGTCCGCACCCCGCCGGATGCCTTTACTCCCATCTCCGGGCCGACCGTCTCACGCATCAGCGCCACGTCGTACACGGTGGCGCCGCCGGCAAGGAACCCGGTGGAGGTCTTCACGAAGTCGGCCTTGGCCCGCTTTGCCAGCGAGCTGGCGACGACCTTCTCCTCATCGGTGAGCAGCCCAGCCTCGATGATCACCTTGCAGATGGCCCCTGCCTCGTGGGCGGCGTCGACCACCTTCTCGATGTCGGCGAGCACGTGGTCGCGGTCACCTGACTTGAGAGCGCCGATGTTGATCACCATGTCGACCTCGCGAGCCCCGTCGCGCAAGGCTCGGCGCGCCTCCATCGCCTTGATCTCAGCGGTGGTGGCGCCGAGTGGGAACCCGATCACAGTGCACACCGGCACCCCGCTCCCCCGTAACCGCTGCGCCGCCCGCTTCACCCATGTCGGGTTGATGCACACGCTGGCAAAGCGGTACTCCATGGCCTCGTCGCAGAGCACGTCGATCTGGGCGGCGGTCGCCTCGGGCTTGAGCAGGGTGTGGTCGATGTACCTGGCGAGATCGAGCGGGACGTCGGCGGCCTCGCCGTGGAAGCTCACCCGGTCGGCCCCGTTGGCGACAACGGTGCGCACCTGCTCGGGGGTGCGGCACACGTCGTGTCCGGCGGCGAGCGCGGCCAGCACCTCCCGGGTGACGGCTTCGATCAGCTGCTGGCGATCCATGTGTGGTGCCCGTCCGGCTACGTGGTGTATTGGCGCTCGATGGCGGTGATCTTGTCGACTCGGCGAGCGTGACGACCGCCGCCCCACGGCACCGCCAGCCACTCCTGGACGATCTGCCACGCTAGCCCGTCGCCGATGAGCCCTGCACCCAGGGTGAGCACGTTGGCGTGGTTGTGTTCCCGACTGTTGCGGGCGGTGGTCAGGTCGTAGCACAGGGCGGCGCGCACCCCAGGCACCTTGTTGGCAGCCATCGCCGAGCCGATCCCTGCGCCGTCTACGACGATGCCGTATGTGCACTCGCCGCCCGCCACCGTGACGGCGACAGCATGGGCGAAGTCCGGGTAGTCGACTGCCTCGTGGGAGGTGGTGCCGCAGTCAATCACGGTGTACCCCGCCTCCTTGAGCTTGAAGGCAAGCCGTTCCTTGAGCGGGTACCCGCCGTGATCGGCGCCGACGGCGATCGACACCGTGGCATGACCGGTGGGGGCGGCCGTCGCCATCGCCGCCGGCACCGGCACTTCGGGTAGGGACGGCCCCGTCTCGGTCTCACCGCCGTCTTCGAGGACGGCATCGACGATCCTGGCGACGAGGTCGCGGACCTCGCTCTCCGAGGGGAGGTTGCCGGGGTTGTCGGTGGCGGGCATGCGAGACCATCCTAGGAAGCGGGCACCCCCCCGGTTCGTATGATGTGGCCATGAGCGGCCATGACCCAGCCTTCCTGTGGGAGACAGAGGCGCTGCGCACGTCACCCAGGCGGGAGTACGCGGCGCCGGTGCAGCACCGGTCGGCGGGGTTGGTCACGCTTGTCGAGGCGCACAACGCCACCGCCATCCCGGTGAACACCCTGCGCAAGTGGGCGAGACGCGGCTACGTGGAGAGCCGGGTGGCCGACACCCCGCATGGGATGCGCCGCCTCGTCGATCTCGACGACATCACCCGCCACGCCGCAGCCGTTGGCAGGACCATTGCGGTGACCGGCATACCGTCGCCGCCCGCCGCCGTGCCGCCTCCGGTCGCAGCGCCGCCCGCCGCCGTGCCGCCTCCGGTCGCAGCGCCGCCCGCCGCAGCGCCGCCCGCTGTAGCGCCGCCGGCCGCAGCGCCGCCAGCTGCGCTGCCGCCGGCCGACACGATGATCGTGCCCATCGACGCCTGGAACAAGATGTTGCTCCAGCTTGGCAACCTCCACGAAGCCGGGCAGCAGCTCGCCGAGGCGCGGGAACGGGCCGCCAAGGCCGAGACCGAGGCGATCTTCCTCCGCCAGCGGCTCGTCGAGCTGCGCACCTCACCGGCGGAACCGACACCGGATGCGGCGCCGCCAGCGGATGCGGCGCCTGCCACCCCTCCCCAACCACCGTCACCCGAGGCGTGGTGGCGGTACGCCAGACGTCGCCTCATTGAGCGCAGCCCGCGCCGCTGACCAACCGCCTCACCACTCGCTCGCCCACACCCCGGTCTCGGCATCGAAATGGATGCCGCGGGTGTACGTCGTCCTGCCGCCCTACCGGCGCCCGGCTTCGCCGCCGAGTACGCCAGCCGGAGAGGTGCGAACTGTCCCCGGGCCGCCGTGGCCGGGATGCAGAACAAGCGGGGGGTGGAGCGGTCATCAGTTTCTCCTATGTCAAGCGGCCCTGGCGGGGGCGGCTTGAGGTGGGTTGAGTGCATCTTGGAGCATGGTGCGGTAGGCGACGTCGGAGAGGCGTCGTTTGAGGGCTCGTAGTGCTTCTCGTT
>Ga0114938_1000499_pt1 | contig 29141 bp, 25 predicted proteins | sample AshMeaBigSpring_FD_88675 | JGI IMG/M metagenome (GOLD analysis project Ga0114938, IMG submission 88675) | Groundwater microbial communities from Big Spring, Nevada to study Microbial Dark Matter (Phase II) - Ash Meadows Big Spring | ecosystem: Environmental > Aquatic > Deep subsurface >... | reverse complement strand
ATGGTTAAGCGATGTATTTAATCGCATAAATGAAACCAAAACCAGCGATATAGCCAGCCTTCTACCCCAAAACTGGAAAAAATCTCCCTAATCAAAAATCCTCAAATCCACCACCCTGTACTTAGTGGAACGGATACATTTAATTTTCTTATAGAAAATTCAGCTAAGTATACAGTTATAATATGGACTCAAAAGCCGCAGAATAAATCAATAAGCGGCTTAGGCCATTGTATCAAGTGTGAGGGAGTAGCGGCAGAATGATACACCTCACCTTTATCATCTATTTCCACTTCTATTACCCATTTTTCTTTGTCCCCTATGCGTGCAAAAGTCGGGATAATTGTATGAGCTACCGAAAGAAACTGTTTTTTGTCAGGCGACAGAAGCATAGCTGTGTCGCTATAAACAGGCTCATTAATAGCGGGAAATAAAGGAGGGCAGCCTGAAATCTGCACTAGAAGGATGATGAGGAGAAAGAGCCAGCTGTTTGATTTCATAAGAAAGGGGTTTAATGAAAATAATGCGGCCGAAGCCTAACAATCTGGCTAGTCAAATAACTGTTTACTGGCATATTTATTAATTTAAATTAGAGTCTTATTCTTGCCCTTTATATACATAAAGATACCCGAATGTAGTAGGTAATATTACGCAATGAATCCCCGGTATTTTTCCTTAAAAAATAGTCTTAAGGTTTTATGGCAATGGCAAAGCGGCGAGAAGCCCGGTCACTACAAACCGGCACGCATAGCCCAGCTACTCCAGGCAGTATGGCTTATAAGGGTATCCTTTCTTTACCGGCCAAAGAAGATACCTCCTCCAGCAATATCTATCTGTAACTGGGGTATGTGATGATATTGCGATGATGAAATCATGCGCCTGTGAATCGCTCATCGGCCTCCATGATGTGGCCACATTTGTTGCAGGTACGCAGGTCCTGAGAATTATAGAATTTTTTAAAACGGGGTATAAAATCCTTTTCTATATCATCGAGTACAAAATAGGATTCCCACAGTTTATGATTACATTTTTCGCAAAACCAGAGCAGCCCATCCTCGCAGTCTTCGCGCTTTATTTCTATCACTAATCCTATGCTTCCCTCAGAGCGAATAGGGCTATGGGGAGTGCGAGCCGGTAGCAGAAACATTTCGCCGGCGCGAATAGGGATATCTATGGCCTGGCCATCTTCCTGTATGCGCACATGGATATCCCCTTCCAGCTGATAAAAGAGCTCCTCTGTTTCATTCCAGTGATAATCCTTGCGAGAATTGGGACCAGCTACTATCATCACGATATAGTCACCGGCTTCGCGGTAGAGATTTCTATTTCCCACCGGTGGTTTGAGCTCGTGGCGGTGCTCATCTATCCAGGCTTTGAGATTAAAAGGGCGACGTATGGACATGGCTATCTAATTTTTTCACTAAGGTAGTGAATTTTTTTCTCCCTATTGGAAAGCAAATGGATTTTGATTTGCTAAAGTTAAAAAACAGGAAAACAAGTCCGTTGATTTCCCGGTTTTGTAAAGGCAAAATGTTCAACCCCGGAATAAGCGTTAGAGTTTGCAATGAAAGGAAATTATACAGAATAGCTATGAGGCACGAAATTTTTCTCCCGCAGACGTAGTAAAAACTACCTTGAGGACAGAAATGAGTACAGAAATAGATATGAAGTAGAATTTTCTTACCATAAATTTCTAATATTGATTCTGGGCTTATTCTTTCTGATGACAAGGATCCTATCTCATTTGCCATGAATACCGGCTGGCCTTTCTGTTTTTTATGTATAGCTGACATATAAATGGCCTTTTCAAAATCAAAAGGTAGCGTGGGTACCTATTTCCATTTTGTTCTTCTCTTCACAGCATGCAAAATAAATTTATTATTCTTTGAGCCTGCATTATGACAGTACAAGTTTAATACATATTATGTATCTGATGCATCATGTTCAAATTCCATCATTTGTCTAAACTCCGGGCTCAATATCGGAAGTTTACTTCGTTCTATGAGAAAAGAAGTCATAGCGGCAAAATCGCCAAAAATATAATGGCGTTCCAGCGCAGCTTTGAGATAATATTGACCGGTACTACCTCCTGTACCTACCCGCCTGCCGATGGTACGGCGTACCATATTAAAATGTCTGAATCGCCAGGTACTGAGCAGTTCATCCAGATCCATTAGCTCGGTGATGAGCTTAAAAGGCATTTGCAATAAGGGATAGTCTCGATAGAGCATAATAAAAAGAGCAGCACGCATCGCTTTTTTATTGAGCAAATGGCAGGCCGCTCTATCCGTATAAAATAATTCTTCGAAGAGTTCCAAGTTTTTTTCTTCGCCCTTGGTAAGCGTGCTCTGGTAGAGGTAATAATAATCATTCCAAAAGGGCTGTTCATCTTTATCCTGTGGAAATAGCGGCTTGTAGTATTGCCAATAAAATTTTTGCAGGAAAAAGGGCAAGCGCTCTAACCATTTGATTATGCCCTCCCGCACGGTAGGTTTGCCTTCGAGGTCTATGATTTTTTGGCGGTCTTCTTCACGGAGCTGTTCTACATAGTATTCTTTTCCGTGGCGGTCTTCCATCCGCAATCCCAGACTGGCTTCCAGAATTTTAAACTGCATACTCTGAAAACCGGATGCCGGCCTCAACAGATTTCTGAAATCCAGAAAGTCTAATGGGGTCATCGTTTCCATAAGGCTTATCTGGTCTATGGCTAGCTGCATAATTACATTGCAGCGCTCCAGCCGGTGTACCATAGCCGGCAGATCCGACGAATTATCTGCTATGGTGTCCTTAGATAGGATTTCCAATATAGAGTTCAGCTCGTGTAATATCTGCTTAAACCAGATTTCATATACTTGGTGTACCGTTATGAAGAGCATTTCATCGTGAGCTGGTTTTCCCGTGGCTACGCTCTCAGGACGCTGGGCATTGAGTATTTTGTCCAGTTGCAAATAATCGCTATAATACACCTCTTTAGACATAGGTTTCAAAAGTAAGGAGATTTAACCATACAGACATTTGGCCATTACCCCATAGTAAAGGGCTGTCTAGTAAGGGCATTAATCTTTACAAATTTTTTGTACGCTATTGCCGGCCTGGATAAGATAGATTCCCGCAGGATAGGTGCTCCAATTTATTTTTACCGTGGCCGGGCTTTGCAAGGTTTTGAAGAGAACAATTCCCTGAATATTTACAATACTTATAGGTCCGGGATAGGGTTGAGAAATGAGGAGCTCTCCATTATTTTGCAAGATGGAAAAACTGTGCAAAGCTATATGAGAGAGGCCGCTCACCACATCATCGCTATTCATTACATAGCCGGCCGGTGCGCTACAGGCCAGTAAAGAATCGGTGAGCTCGCCCAGTCCGTCATTATCTGTATCTTCATACCACCATATTTCTCCTACACCATTGCACACCCCACATTCATCTATCACGCCCGTGCCATCACATACACCGGCACAGTCTAAGATACCGGTACAGTCGCTGCTATTTTCGGCATCAAAACTGGGTACTAAGGGGTAAAAATCACCTTCACCATTCGGATATCGGCCCCAGGAAAATCCAGCGACCACTTGTGGAAATGCTGTTTCATCTGTTTTATGCAGCAGGGCATCGGATAGTACTACGCCCTCACCATTACTGTCTAGCTTAAAGGAAGCGTGATGCAGTCCATCTGCTCCATCCTTATCTGCCCAAATGATGAGATAGGAATGGGCATCTATCACCATATAGGGCATGCGCCATTTATAATTTTCATTCCCTTTATCGCTTAAGAAGAATCCTTGGAGAGATACGGCACTATCATTTTGGTTATAGAGTTCTATCCAGTCTTCTGCTTCTCCGGCTTCATCTAGCCATTGTTCATTAGATGCCATTAGTTCATTAGATGCCATTAGTTCATTTATCAGGATCCCTGCGTGTACCGGTATAGTATAGGATTCGTAAGCAGCGCGGGATGGTAGGAAGGCTCCCGCATCATTGTTTTCGGCATATATATAATAAGCCATATCACTCAATCCCAATGGTATATAGGCACTATATACCCCATCATCAGCTGCTCCATCATCGTGCCATCCATCGTCATACATCGGCATCTCAGTATATTTTTTCCATACATCATCTCTATAAAATACAGATACTTCCGTAGCATTGTTTACAGCTATGTGCAGGGTGTAAGTAGAAAAAGCCGCTTGCTCCGGCACGTCATTAGGGGGGGTAATTTGTGGAGGAAGGGTATTAAATTCCGGCCGGTTTGCCAAATAGTTTAGGCGGGGCTCCATCAGTTCGGATATGCCTATAATACCGGAGGTAGTAGTGGTAAGATTGTTTAAAAAATCATTGAAAGAATAAAATTTATGGATGTCTTCTTGTACTGCCTCGCTGATAAGGTTTTGCAATTGCTGGAGGCGGGAGAGATAAGTACCGGTAGTAAAATTTTCAGCCAATAGGGTGCGGTAGTGGGCCAAATACATTTTATAGTAGCGCGGATGATTAAGTAATAGATAGATGGCCGGAAAACCGACATTGGTCATTTGAAAAAGTGGATCAAATTGTTGGAGCTGGGTAGTATTGAGCTGATTTCCAGGCCCGGGCGGTCCGGTATTGAGATTTTTAAATACGCCAAATACTTCATTGAGATCCCAGGGCATAATATGAAATTGCTTACGAGGGTCTTTATATGTATAGAAATTATTGGAATTATTTATCGGGCTATCTAGATTTACTAGCAAGTTTTCTAAGGCTACCAGCCATAGCATACGATCTACATCCAATACCTCTTCTACATCCGGGAATACATTATTAAGGGTGTCGCAGAGATCTCTTAAATCATTCCAGCCGTGGTCTGATTTTAATTCATACCTATACTGATAGCAGGCACTATCTGCGCCTTCATACCGAAATAAAGCCGGTGTACCGGATATACAACCGGGGATAGGCTGCTGTGGACCCATAGACAGTGCACTCTTTATAAGCGCGCCATCATTCTCATAATAATGATGATAGGAGAAGTCCTTATTTATTCCCTGTACGGTAGTATAAAATCCGTGATAGAGGCCGTTTATATATACCCTGGCATAGCCGGCCAGCGGTGCATCCATATATTTTCCCGCCAGTTCATAGCCATAAGCCTCCCTTACAAATCCCGGATCTTTAAATCCATTGGATAATTTAAAAACGCTGTATCCTTCTATTTCGGCATCGGTGATAATATAGTCTAGCTCTACGGTGAATGGGTTCTTTAGATTACCCGGCTGATAGGAGCTGTTTCCTTTGTATTTTATGCCCACGCTGTCATAAACCTCCCCATTAATGATCATTGTACTTAATACTTTTTCGTCGGAATTTGCAGCCATATAGCTGTCCAGTATCTGATCCCAATTATTATCATAGAAATTTATTTCCACCGTGCTTATCGTATCATTGCTAAAAAAGGATTGGGCTTTAGAAGGAAGAAAACAAAACAATCCAGTAAATAAAAAAATAGGGATAAGCTGGCAGCCAAATTTCTGTGGTAATATCATATATAAAAAGTTTAAAAGTACACATTTTTTGGAGGTTGGCAATGTGGGCAAAAATAGCTGCTGCGCCCACCGCTTATTACCTTTTGGATAGCGTGTCCACAGCGCGGACATGCGGCTCCTTCTCGCCGCAAGTTTACAAAATAGGCTGATGGAAAATTACCTCTATGGGTATTATATTGGATAGCTTGTTCTATGATGCGTCTCATCTCCTTATATAATTTTTTGGCTTGCATAGTACCGATTTTTGCAGCTCTTTCTTCAGGAAATACTTTAGCGGCAAAAAGCATTTCATCTGCTATCCAGTTTCCTATGCCGGCTAGTTGTTTTTGATCCAGCAGGAGGGGTTTTATCTTCTGCCCGGATTCTTTTAATAGTGATAAAAAGGCAGATTCTTCGATGGTTCTGGCATCGGGTCCCAGATGCTTTTCTTCTATATAGTCCTGGGCCGAATCCAATAAGGCCGCTTTGCCAAATTTGCGCGGATCGGCGAAATGCATAATGATGTGATTTGCAAAAGCAATGTGCATTCTCGCGTATAGAACTTTATCTCCTTCCTTGGCAAAAAGTATATCTCCGGTCATACCAAAATGAAGGAGTAACCACTTTCCATCGGAGAAATGAAGAAATAAATATTTACCCCTACGCAAGGTGTCTGTGATATGCAGTCCGGTTAGGCGCATAGTCCTAAGCATCGGACTGTCCTTATAGATCTTAGGGTCGGTTATTTCGAAGGTCATAATTCTTATGCCCACTACTTTTTCTTCTATAATCTGGCGCAGGGTTTCTACCGCTGGAAGTTCGGGCATAAATTTATTTAGATGGGAGTGGCTGGTTATTTAATAAGCTATTGAGCTGCTCTTTTGCTTTATTCTCATCCGGCAGGGCTATAACATATTCTCTGGCTTTGGCTAATTCGCTTTTTTGTAAATAGTGTTTAGCTAATTGTACTTTTACATCTTCATGAGCTGGATTTATGCGTAATACTTCGTCATAGATAGCTATGGCTTTTTCAGCTTTATTATTGGCGTATAAAACCTGCCCATAGGAAAAAAGAATTTTATGATGATAGGGAGTTATAGCCACAGCTTTTTCGAGGTCTGCTTCTGCTTTGTCTTTTTGTCCGGCATTAAAATTGGCTATTCCTCTATACCATAGCAAGGGGTTAGACATAGGATCCATAGAATAGAAAGGATTCATACCCGCAGTAGCAGCAGATATGAGATTATTCCAGTCCTGGCGATTATTGTATAGTATCGCTTTACTGGCATATTTTTCACCATTCCAGCGATATCCTGCAGTAATGGCAGTAACTAAAGCTATGCCGCAGAGAACTATATTTTTTAATAAAGATGGGATAGGCAGCTCCACTTTATAATCTACTGCAGTTCTCGTATAACTAAGCAGCAAGGCCATTAAAAGTCCCAGATACATAGTGTGTTCTATGCGCTCTTTGGGAAAATCGAGCCCAGAAAAAAGTAAATAGCCTAGGAGGCCGCTCAGTAAAATGAATACCGTATTTTTTTTCACCGGGTCCGTAGAGAAGCGCGATCTTAAACCATTCCGAAAGAGTATGCCTAAGAAAAAAAGCCATAGCAATAATCCTATAAGGCCCGTTTCGCAGAGTATCCACAAGAAGTCATTATGAGGCCTTACGAATACGACAAAATGTTTTTCTGCTCTTTCTAATCCACTTATCCCATCTTTAGGTAAAAAGAATTTCCAATTGCCGGCACCCACTCCCAGTAGCGGATGAGAAGCTATCATAGGAAGACTTTTTTCCCATATAAGCAATCTTTCTCTACCGGATCTGGATTTTGTATAGGAGGTGATATTTATCTTATCCCAAAAAGTATTTGATGTGCCGGTAAAAAAAACCGCTGCTACCAAAACGCCTATGCCTACCACTAAGGCGGCTATCCATCCCTTCCAGTAATGATGCAAATGGGTTTTTACCGTATTGAAATTGCACAAAATAAAAAACAAAATAGAAGCTATTAAGGCTAGGTAAATACTGCGGGTTTGTAAAAACAAAATGAGCAATAAGCAGCCGGTGATTGTGGCCTTTAGCAGCGTTTTCCAGCGGCCCTCTAGTATCTGTAATGCCGCTAAATCTAAAATAATAAAAAAGAAAAAAAGACCGGATACCAGATTTTTATGAGAGGAAAATCCTGTGATCTCATACACATCATTGTATAAATTCTTAGGCGAAATATACCATTGTATAATGGTATATAATAAATAAATAAGAGCGGTAGCAGTAATGATGGCCATTAATTTATACCAAAATACTTTTACTGCTTCGGTTTTATAAAAATGCTTGCCCACATAAAACGACAATGCGAGAAAAAATGTTTTTTCTATATCAAACAAAGCATCCATTCTGTTTTTAGCCCAAAGAAGAGAAATGAGCTGCCAGGTAGCAAATGCGCTTATGGCTATATCCGGTAGGCCAAAGCTGGTCTTTTTGTCGGTGCTTGAAGCAGATAATACCCAGACACCTACCACTAGCATCACGGATACAGCTGCAAGGCGGGGGGCATTAGCTATATCCATTGCCGTTCTGCTTATAAAAAAAGTACCTGCGGTCATAAATAGAATCATCCATCCTTTATATAAAAGTCCCGTCCTCAGGCTGCCAGATGTTGTATTATTAGCGGGTGGTATGGCCTTCTTATTCATTTTGTAAAATTATTGCTAATTTGGCATTGTGGTAAAAAGCAATTCGAAAGGAGATACCGAGAAGATGCAGGCGGCTGTATTACGTCCGCTGGCGTATTTTGATATCTTTCGCTATCCGCTAAAAGTAGAAGAGATACATTGCTATCTGCCGGTAGAAATGTCTAAGGCTGATTTGATAAACCAATTAGAGTTGCTTACAGAACGGGGCATCATTTTTTGTCAAGATGGCTTTTATTCATTAGACTCGGATTTTACGCTCATAGATAGGCGCAGACGGGGCAATGAGCTGGCTGAAAAGATGATGCCTGCTGCCAGACGATGGGCAGCCTTCGTGGCTCATTTTCCCTTTGTACAAGCAGTCTTTTTCTCCGGATCCCTTTCCAAAAATTTTTTGACCGATGGGGGTGATGTGGATTATTTTATTATCACCTCACCGCAGCGCCTTTGGATATGTCGCACTATGCTCGTAATGTTTAAAAAAATATTCCTGCTCAATTCTAAAAAATATTTTTGTCTAAACTATTTTGTAGCCGCTGATCAGCCACAGATAGAAGAGAAAAATATTTTTACGGCTACAGAATGTACCACACTTATACCCGTATGTGCAAATGGTGTGGCTACTCTTTTTTATGATCAAAATAGCTGGGTAAAAGAATATTATCCTAATAATCCGATCCCTGCACCGCTCTCCGGTACGCGGTCAAATCCACTGAGAACAATCTCGGAGTGGCTGCTGAGCGGTGTGCTGGGCGACCATTTAGATGAGCGATTTATGCGCTTTACTATGCGACACTGGCAAAAAAAATTTGGTCACCTCACCGATGTGGATTTGGAAGTCGCTTTCAAATCCCGTCGTTATGTATCTAAGCATCACCCTGGAAATTTTCAGCAGAGAGTCATCCAGGCTTATATAGAAAAGTGCCAGATGCTCTCCCGGATATATGGTATAATTTTACCTCCCGTATGAGTCGCCTCCTCTTTTCGCACAGCTATATTTACCGCTATGATGCAAAACAGTGGGAAAATGCCATGCCCTATCCTCCCTATGGCACCATCTACGCCGCCGCTTTTATGCGGGAAAATGGCTATGAGGTGAGCCTATTCGATACTTGTCTGGTGCAGTCTCATCGAGCAGTAATCCCTATCCTTGAGGCAGAAAAGCCGGACTATTTCATCTTATATGATGATGGGTTTAATTATCTCACTAAAATGTGCCTCACCGCTATGCGTGAAGCAGCTTTTGATATGTGTGCCTGGGCGAAGGAAAGGGGATGTGCCGTTATCGTTTCCAGCTCGGACAGTACAGATCATTATGATAAGTATTTAGAAAAGGGAGCAGATTATGTATTGCTAGGAGAAGCCGAGCTGAGTTTAAAAGAACTAATAGATACCCTCGAGTGCGGCGGGGAGCTGAGCTCGGTGGCAGGCCTCACTTTTAGGCAAAACGGTAGTACTATTAAAACGCGCAAGCGGACGGTAATTAGAGAGCTGGACATGCTGCCACAGCCCGCCTGGGACCTGGTAAATATAGCAGCCTATAAGGATATTTGGAAAAAAAACCATGGCTATTTTGGGATTAATATCGCTACTACTCGCGGCTGCCCTTATAAGTGCAACTGGTGCGCTAAACCCATCTATGGCAATAGATACAATACCCGCTCACCGGCCAGGGTAGTAGCAGAAATAAAAATGCTGGTAGAAGATATGGGAGCCGAATATTTCTGGATATGTGATGACATATTCGGGCTAAAACCCGGATGGGTGCAGGCATTTAGAGATGAGTTGAAAAAGCAAAACTTGATTATTAAATATAAGATACAAAGCCGTGTAGATTTGCTTTTAGAAGCAGATAATATAGATGCTTTAGCCGCATCCGGATTGCACGAAGTATGGGTGGGAGCAGAGAGTGGCAGCCAAAAAATACTGGATGCGATGGATAAAGGCACTCGCGTAGAAGAGATCTATACTGCTACCCAATTGCTCAGGACCAGAAAGTTAAGGGTGGCTTTCTTTTTACAGTTTGGCTATCTGGGAGAAGAGATGGAGGATATAAAAAAAACCTTGCGTATGTTGCTGGAGCTTATGCCGGATGATATAGGTGTATCCGTATCCTATCCACTACCCGGCACCGGCTTTTATAATAAGGTAAAAAATGATCTCCAGGATAAGGCAAATTGGAAAGATTCGGATGATCTGGATATGATGTTTCAGGGCACTTATGGCCGATCTTTTTATAAAAGACTGCACCGTTATATTCATAAAATGTATCGCGGCAAGCAAGCTAAGACCCGGCTCACTGAGCTCCTCAGAAAACCATGGCAGCTACACCCAAAAGATCTTTACAAAACCCTTTCATTAGCTTACTATATTCCCGGTGCCTGGATAGATAAAAAACAATTAGAGAGGCTGGCCATACGCCGTATAGAAGGATGAGGCCCTTAGCGTCATTATATATTCACTAGGTGTCTATTTTCTTTATGCCATAGAGTACGGGCATAGAGGGGCTGGCATCCATCTGTAGGGAGGTTATCTGCATTTGTAGCAGGTATATACCGTCTTTTATGTCGTCTGGCACATAGACAAATTCTGTGATGGTGGCATTCCGCCGCGTATCCTCCGGGTATTTCCAAAAGCTGTGGTGTGCGGCGAGTACCCCACCATCCTCTTCGCGGTCTATGGAAGGGAGGTCTATGAGAAGATGTAGTATTTTATTTTCTGCCAGCCAGGCGGCGGCTTCTTTTTCCATATAAGTGGGATTTGTACCGGAGTAGTGCTTTTTTGTCTTGTCCGGGCTATTAGGCAGGGTGCGCAGGATAAGAGCCTCCATACCCGTCGTATCAGCTACAAGGGTCTCCAGATGAGCACGGGTTATAATCCTATCGCCATTATCTAGCAGGGTGGGGTACACGGATACGAGTCGGGCAAGAAAAGTATAGATGGTAAGACATTCGGTGAGGTATATTTGCTCTTTGGCTATATGCCCCACACATTCTGTATGGGTGCCATTGCCATGTGGATTTATCATTACATTTTTAAAATTTACAGATCCTCCCTTTGAGGTGTCTCCTATGAAATTGCCTAATACTACAGGCTCCATCTGTAGAAAAGGAGCAAAGAAGGCATTGGCCTGGTAGTAACCATCATGCAGGGGTATGCTTATGGGCCGCGGTTTATTCAAATCTGCCTCATACTCGCAGCCGTTTATTTTTATAATAACTTGCATCCCGGAATCTTTTTCTATGTCAAAATTACCATCTTTTTTTTCGCTACATCGTTTGGTTAGCTCTTTTGGCTTTGCCGCACGGGGTATCTGTCTATTGTTTACACACACACCCAATGCACGTATTCATCTCCTTGCACTGCTTATAGTAGTATCAGGTGGGCTTTTTTTTTCGCTCACCCGTATAGAATGGGTAGGGCTGGTCTTATGTTTTGTCATAGTACTTGGTGCGGAGGCTTTTAATAGCAGCTTAGAAACATTGGCCGATATACTTAGTGCAGAATATGATCCCATCATACGTGATGCTAAAGACCTAGCCGCCGCAGCAGTATTAATAGCCGCTTTGGGCAGTGCTGTAATAGGTACCTTGGTGTTTTGGCCACACATATGCAAATTACTTGTTCATTGAACACGAGGCTGTCTTGTGTAGCAAAACCCTTTCCTTACAAAGGCCTTAACCCTTATTCAGTAGTATGAATATTTTCATCTGTGTTTTATTATGCCTACAAAACTTGTTAATAAAATTCTCAGCTTATTATATTTAAAGTATCGTACAGTAAGCAAGTATTGTAAATAAAAAAACCGATCTCTGTATCACTACTGAGATCGGTTCCCACCTTTAATAAACTTCAATTAATGAAGCATCTTTTTTCTATAATCAAATTATACTGATCTGTATTTTTTATTCTGCAAAGATACGAAGTGTTATCTTATGCAGATCGTTTTTGTATTAAACTATTTTAGTCATTAAAACTGATATCCCAGCCCTGCACCAAAGCCAAATCTTCTCTGCCAGTCATCGCTCTCTGTACGTGGAAATCTGCGCAGAGCGAGATCTACATTAGCACTCAGGTATTTGCTTATTTTAAAGCCCAGGGAGTTTATCCAGTTAATATCTACTGCATCGCCTAATCCTTCTAACCGTGATGTGATCACTTTTCCTGCGGCATCCTCTGTGAATTTATTCTGGCCACCAAGTGCCTTATAATCTAAGAAGGCATCGAGGATAGAAGTATAGGTAATACCTTTATAAACTTGCTTATTAATACCTACCGAACCCAATGCCCCAAAGCTGGTAGAACTGAATTTCGTTTTCTTATCTATAGAATCCTTTAACCCCAAGTTTTGACGGGCCAATATCTCTTCCGTATAAATAGTAGAACGCACCGTCAGTGGCTTAATAGAAATTTTCATCCAATCCCTAGGTATATAGCTGATACCTGTACCCAAAGTAATAATAGCAGGATTAAAAAATTTTGAAACATAATTTATACCCCCCATGGAGGAATCATAATCAGGATTATTAGTTTTTAATAGCTGGGAGTCAAAATCTAATCCCGTACTGCTGTAAATTTTTTCGGTAATCATGTAATTTAACTCGGACTTCAGTAATAATTCATCCAGGTTTTTATTAAATCCAAAATCATTAAGCTTGTTTTGTCCCAGATAACCTAATTGTAAGATTCCTACATTGGTCCAAAAAATACGGCCATGACGATAATTTGCAAAAGGAGTAAGACTGGCACCTATGGTTACCGCATCCTCACCACCCTGTACCCAGTTATTGAAAGAAGCAGCACCGATATTTAGGGTACCTACCCCTCCTCTTTTCCAGCCTTCGGTATTGATGTTTTCCAGATCTTTTTTGGCTTTGTCTAAATCCGCCTGCAATGGCGTGATCTTACCGGTGAGATCGGCTATTTTAGCTTCCAGCTCACTCTTAGTCTGCGCAGAAATATTGCTCGCAAACAAACCTACTAATAATAAAACGAAAATTTTTTTCATATTTTTTAAAATGTTATTTAATTTTTAAAATTACCCCATATTGACGCCTTTGGTTGGTATAGGTCACTCATTTAGGCCTAAATTCTAAAGTTTGCCTTTGTGATTAATAATTCTCCACTTTTATTCTGACCTTTTGCTGTTGCCTTCTTAAAAAATGTTAAAAATATAGAAATTATTTAAAAATAGGTACTATGTTATACAAGGTATTGTGAATCTAATATATCTTTGCGTGATGAAAATCGAAAATTCCAAAATTCAAATGCGCAGGGGCATGCTGGAGTTCTGTATTCTCGCTCTATTAAAAGAGAGAGAATTGTATCCCTCAGACCTGATGAAAGAGCTCAGCATCGCCCAGCTAAATATCGTAGAAGGCACCCTCTATCCCCTGCTCACCCGCCTGAAAAATGAGGGATATCTCCACTATCGCTGGGAGGAATCAAAATCCGGACCCCCTCGTAAATATTATACACTTACTCCGCTGGGACAGAAATTTCTAGCCGAGCTCCAGCAGACCTGGAATGAGATGATAAGTGCCGTAAATTCTATAACCCAATCAAAACAACCCAAAAATGAATAAAACGCAAACCGCACACATAGGGGGAATGGTCTTTCATATAGAAGACCCGGCCTTCGAAAAACTAGCCCAGTACCTCCAAAATCTCCGAACCCATTTCTCTAATGCCGAAGCTGGGGAAGAAATTATTATGGACATAGAATCCAGGATCGCTGAGTTGTTTTCGGAATACCAGCAAAGCGATAAAAGAAGTGCTGTAAACATACCTGATGTGGAAAAGATGATAAGCGTGATGGGTCTCCCTGAGCAGTTTGATGATGGATTAGAACTTTCCAACGACCCCGATATCCCAATAAAATCTCCTAATATGAATACAGATGCAACCCTAAACCCGGGTAAACGGTTTTATAGAAATACAGATGACGAAGTTATCTCCGGAGTATGCTCCGGCTTAAGTGCTTATTTCGGAATACAAGATCCTATATGGCTGCGCCTGCTATTTTTGGCCCTCCTGGCAGCCAGCTTTGGTTTTTGGTTTGTAGTGTATATTATTCTTTCCATTATCGTGCCGCCGGCTAAGACGGCTTCCGAGAAGCTCAATATGCGGGGAGAATCTGTGACCGTATCTAATATAGAAAAAACAGTGAAGGAGGGTCTCTATAACATAGGGCATAAGGTAAATGATTTTAATTTTAAAAGCTCAGACCCAGGCAGCCGTATTCACTCGGGAGTAAAAACCCTAGCTCATACCTTCATAGCCAGTATAGGGGCAGTGGGCTCACTGGCTATAAGCATCATGTACTGGATGGCTATCTTTATCGCCTCTGTAGTAGCAGTCTCTATTTTGGTGGCAGCTTTTGCCTTGTTTTTTTCTGCCATCTGGGCAGGACCTCATCTGCACCAGCTTTTTATTCCCGGCCATATTTCTATCTGGCCCGCATATATAGGTCTTTTTCTGCTGGCAGCTATCCCCTTGGCTCTCCTCATTTCTCTCCTTACCCGCAGACTCCTTAAAGTGAGAATACCTTATATGAGACGCATACTCGCTGTATCTATAGCTTTGTGGTTTCTTGGCTTTATTCTCTGTGCTAGCACGGCCGCCATTATGTCTAAAGAATATAGGAGAGATGCCGTAGTAAGCACTAATATTCTACCGGTATCATATACCAGAGATACCCTAACTATTTCTGTTATAAACCGCGACTTCTTTGATGATGAAAAGGAAAAAAATATGAGCCACTTACTGCAGCTGGGGTCTCTTACTTATAATGAGGATAAAATTATTTCACAAAATGTAAAGTTTACCATAGAAAAATCTGTCGGAAGTGAAATGGAGCTTATAAAAGATGTAAAATCAAAAGGACCTACCCGCCAAGAGGCAAATCGCCTGGCTGCTAAGGTAGAATATACCCTAATAGATGATGGCACCCACATAAAACTCAATCCCTTTTTTCAACTCCCTAAAGAAGATAAATACCATTTTCAGGAGGTGTTTCTTACCCTGAAACTGCCAGGGGGAAAATCTGTGTACTTAGATGAATCTACCCGAGATATAATCTATGATGTAAAAAATACCAGCAATACCTGGGATAATGATATGCTGGGCAAAACTTGGACGATGACCGAAAATGGGCTCTCTTGTATAGCCTGCCCGGGTATAGAAGAAACAAGCTATAAGAACAAGGAGTCCGCTCTCTTTGATACCGCCACCTGGGATACCCGCAATGTTTCTGACTTTGATGAAATAAGCTTAAACGGACTTTTAAGAGCAGAAATAATCCAACGCGATTCCTTTGAGGTAAAAATAGAGCCAGGTAGAGACGAAGATATTACTATCGAGAAAAAAGGAGACCGTCTGGAGATAGGCCATAAGGACAAGAAAAAATGGGATTGGAAAGAAGGAGAAGAAAAAATAAAAGTTTACATCACCCTCCCCGCCCTGAAAAAACTAAAAGTGACCGGTCTGTGCAATGTAGTAGTGGACAAACTCGATGAACCCAAACTAGAACTTGCGATTTCTGGGGCATCCAAAGTAAAGTTGTTAGGCAGGGTGCATGAGGTAAATGCGGAAATCAGCGGAGCATCTTCCCTCAGTCTGAACGGCACGGGCCATAACCTAAAGAGCCAGATAAGCGGTGCCAGCCAGCTGCAAGCTATCGGATTTAGAACTTCCACAGCAAATGTAGAGCTAACTGGAGCCAGTGCTGCCGAAGTATGGGTGTCCGGAAAATTACAGGCACAGGTTTCTGGGGCCAGCCACCTGAACTATGCCGGCAGCCCTTCCGAAATAGAAAAATCTGTAAGCGACTTTGGTAAGATAGAGCCCATAAATGAATAGCCTAGCCTAGATAAATATGGCATCGTTTTAAAGGGGCTTAGGCCCTTTTTTTGGCATAGAATTTGCGCGAATTTTTTGAAAATTGGCATTGTATGTCCGATATATTGACGTTTCAGACCAAATATTATAAAAAAAATGAGAAGGGTGTTTTTCGAATCGAAAAAGGTCCCAAAGTATGGGCTACATCACCAGAAGATCTCATTTTTATCCTGGCCCTCACCGGTCAAAAATATTTCCGGCTCACCTTGTACAATGAGGACAAGACCGAAAGCGTTTTAGTGCTAAAAGATTTTCAACTGAACTAATCAGTACCTTACTTGGTTTTTAGTATTCCTCCTGCCAGCAGGGAGCGAGATCTTTTTATTAATTCATAATCAATTATTTATGTTTATTATCACCTTGTTTTTTCCTATTGGGGTATAAAAATTATCTTTGTGGGTAGCTGGAATAATCTGAAACGAGACCCATAAAAAATTCTTCGGTTTTGCTCAAAATAGATATCCATACCCACATATTGCCAGAAAAAATGCCCAATTGGGCAGAAAAATTTGGATATGGGGGGTTTATATCGCTGGATCATCACAGACCGGGCTTTGCCCGCATGATGGCCGATGGCCGGTTTTTTAGAGAGATTCAATGCAATTGCTGGGATCCCCGCCAGAGAATATCCGAATATGACGAATTTCATTGTCAGGTACAGGTACTCAGCACGGTGCCCGTGCTTTTTTATTATTGGGCTAAAGCAACAGACTGCTTACAGACTAGTCGCTTTCTAAATGACCACATAGCGGCCATAGTGGCTAAAAATCCCAAGCGCTTTGTGGGTCTGGCTACTATACCTCTGCAAGATCCACAATTGGCGATCATCGAATTACAGCGATGTATAAAAGATCTGGGTATGGCCGGTGTGCAAATAGGCACACATATCAATGAATGGAATCTCTCAGATAACGAAGTTTTTCCCTTTTTTCAGGAATGCGAAAAATTAGGCACCGCCGTTTTTGTGCATCCCTGGGATATGATGGGACAGCAAAAAATGACTAAATACTGGCTGCCCTGGCTGGTGGGAATGCCGGCCGAGACCTCGCTAGCCATCTGTTCTATGATTTTTGGCGGAGTTTTTGAACGATTGCCCGCACTGAGAGTGGCTTTTGCCCATGGCGGGGGATCATTTCCTATCACTATAGGTCGTATAGCGCACGGTTTTCAGGTAAGACCCGATTTGTGCGCTATAGATAATCCCGTAAATCCCCGCGAATACCTCGGAAAATTTTGGTTAGACTCCCTCGTACACGACGCCAATGCCCTAGATTTTATCATAGCGCTGGTGGGATCGCACCGGATATGTGTGGGTAGCGACTATCCTTTTCCGCTGGGCGAAGAGGTCCCCGGCACCATGGTGATAGAAAGACAGTATGACGTGCCTACCACCGAAAATCTCCTTCATAAATCGGCCTTAGAATGGCTGGGATATTCTCCTTCATTTTTTGAGTAATGAGTAAGTCAGAAAATTTTTTTACCCTAAACTATGATTTTTCTTTTGCCGATTTAGCGGTTTCCTATGGCCAATAAAAAAATCAAAAAACGGATAAACAGGGACTATTTTTGAGCCGCTAAAAGGAATCAACGATGAACACTGTAATACTGGATAAAAGCTATGCCCTCCAGGCTGATGCGGCCGATCCGCTTAGGACATTTAGACAAGAATTTTTTTTCCCCACCAGGGAGGAGAAGCCCTATCTGTATTTCTGTGGTAATTCGCTGGGTTTGCAGCCGAAGAATACGGTCAAATTTGTGATCCAGGAACTGGAAGACTGGCAAAAAATGGGCGTAGAAGGCCATTTTCACGGTAAAAATCCCTGGTTTTATTATCACCATTTTCTTCACCCCGCTTATACATCCTTACTGGGTGCACGAGAAAAGGAAATAGTAATGATGAATACCCTCACGGTAAATCTCCATCTTATGATGGCTACCTTTTACCGTCCCACTGCGCAGCGATATAAAATCCTCATAGAAGGACAAGCATTTCCTTCTGATCAGTATGCCTTAGATAGCCAGGCACTCCTTCGCGGTTTTGATCCGGCTCAGGCTATCGTAGAGATTTTTCCCCGCACTGGAGAATATATACTGCGTACAGAAGATATCATTGCTCAAATTGATGATTTGGGGCCTTCTCTGGCCCTAGTAATGATGGGAGGCGTAAATTATTATACCGGTCAGTTTTTTAATCTGCCAGAAATAACCCGCGCAGCCCATCGCTGTGGTGCCATAGCCGGTTTCGACCTGGCGCATGCTGCTGGAAATATCCCCCTCAAATTGCACGAGTGGCAGGTGGATTTTGCTGTGTGGTGTACCTATAAATACCTCAATAGCGGACCCGGAGGGGTAGGGGGATGTTTTATACATCAGTACCACGGAGATAACACCCATTTACCCAGAATGGCCGGATGGTGGGGACACGATGAAAAAGAACGTTTCAAAATGGAAAGACATTTTAATGCCCAGAGTGGTGCCCAAGGATGGCAAATAAGCAATGCACAGATATTACCTATGGCGGCTCACTGGGCGGCTATGGAAGGGTTTAATAGAGCGGGTATGCCAGCCCTGCGTAATAAGAGTGTAAAACTCACTGCTTATCTAGAAGATTGTATCCATAAAATTAATAAAACCCTCCGTCGCACGGAAATAGAGATTATCACTCCTGCAGATCCGGAAAGCCGCGGATGCCAGCTTTCGATTAGAGCTATTCATCATGGTCGAAGCCTGCATAAATATCTCACCGAACAGCTAGTAATAGCAGACTGGAGAGAGCCCGATGTAATAAGAGTCGCCCCCGTCCCACTCTATAATAGCTTTGAAGATGTGTACCAGCTAGCCTCACTTATTCTGGATTACTTTCAACAGGAAACCCAGCATTAATAAACGCCCTTTTTTGCCCTTTTTTCCCAGATGAATACGCACTCGCCTGCCCTGCTTATTTTTATAAAAAATCCTATCCCCGGAAAGGTAAAAACCAGATTGGCTGCGGAAGTAGGAGAGGTCAAAGCCCAACATATTTATGCTATACTCACTGCACATACCAGGGAAGTTTCGGCTGCCCTACCTCATAGAAAAATTGTATTTTATGATCATCACCTACCGGCTAAAGATGAATGGCCAGCAGGGCAGTTCCAAAAAAAACTGCAGATAGGCAGTCACTTGGGAGAACGTATGTATAATGCACTAAGAGTGGCCCGAATGGAGGGCGCAGGATGGGTGGCTATAATAGGGAGTGACTGTATAGAACTCACCTCGGATATACTTAATTGGGGATTTCTAAAGCTCGAGTCCTATGATGCCGTAATTGGTCCGGCACGCGATGGGGGTTATTATTTTTTAGGGTTTAGAGGCATCATACCGGAAGAACTATTTATGGATATCTCCTGGAGTACGCAAAGGGTTCTGGCAGAAACATTTACAAAAATGAGTGGTTTGGGTCTATCTTCTTATCTTTTACCCGAATTAGGCGACATAGATACTGCCTATGATTGGCAGATCTATAACCAAAACAAAAATAAAAATAGGTTATGAAAATAAAAAGAATTCACTTTCTCTGGTCAGTGATATGGCTTACTGGTTGTGAGCTATATGCACAAATATATCAGGCAGGATTTTCCTACCAGAGCAATTATTTTTTAAAACACCAGGCTTATAATCCTGCCTATGTGGGCTTTCGGGATTTGCCCAGCCTTATGGTAAGTGGCCAAATTCAAAATCACTACGATCAGCAGAAACCCCGGTTCTACTATGCGTCCATACAAAATGATTTTCCTGCTTTTAAATCCGGACTAGGACTGACGGCACAGTATTATAATTTGCGCGATAATTATGACACCCATCAGATGATGGCAGAGGCACAGTGGTCTTATATTTTTCAGCAGAATGATATCATTAAAACCCGTCTGGGACTGGGTTTCGGGGTGGTAAACTATTTTACTAAATTAACCAATACGCCGGGCGTAAATCAGCCCATTCCACAAGCAGTATTAGATCGCCGTACAAAGCTGAATGTAAACATAGGTCTCCTCACCTATACAGATCATTTTTACCTCGGTTTCGGTATGCAGCATACGAATAAGCCTACCTTTGATTTTAGCGATGGTATATCTACCTATATAAATCCATACTCCGGAAATATAGTAAACTATAATCCCCAGACCACCTTTTTGCAGCGAGGCAATATAAGTGCAGGGTATAAATTAATCTTGGGCGATAGATTTTCACTCACCCCTAATTTAATGGCACAGGGATATTTTGGAAGTATAAATTATAGAATTACTAAAGGATCCCTAAGCGCAGATGTAGGCTTAGTAGCTTCTTATAATGATAGAATTCTCGCAGCGATAAATTATAAAGCCAATGACCCTATTTTTTTAGCAGGTATGACGGTGGGATTAAAACTAGCCCAGACCTATTTTATTTCATTTTCTTATGATTTGCCTAAAGGCGATGTCACCGGCAAACATCAGGCGATGGAACTAGGGCTGGGACTATTTTTCGGTGGACAAGAAGTGGACGAAGAATAGATAAGTCTAGCGTATTCTTTTTATTACAAAAAATAAGAAGGACGCAGAAAAATTAATAAGGCTGTTTATTCAGATAATTTTAGCAGGATAAGCTTACTTCTTTTTGCTATCCAGCTATTATCATCTATGCTGCTTATTGAGGCATTACTATCGGCATCTCAAAAGATTTTTTAAGAGTCCTAAATAAATACCCCTGGGTGAAGTGTAACCAATGGCTATGCTGTAGACCTATATCCAGAAAACTTAATAAAATGGGTATAGGGTCATTTGTTTGAGCTACTCTCTCATCATCGCAGTGATATTCTATCCAGGGGTTATGTATGGAGAAACACCATCTGGTTTTTGAGATCGCTTTCAGGTTTGATTCTGCTGGGTTTAAAACGGGCTTCCGTTTTTTCTTTTTCAATACGAAGGGCTATAATTCCGATGAGCTAGTTTTCTCTTTATGATTATTTCGGTGATATGGAGCCAGCTACATGACCATCATCAGGTTGTATTATATGCTGTAGATGGCTGGCCTTATGGCCATCATACAGCAGATGAAGCGAGCCACTCAAGTGCACAGCTACATAATTCCAGAAGGGCACATATAAGAGGTTTTCTTATACCTCACGAGAAATATAAGCCTATAGCTCTGCAAATACGAGCAAGGCATTGTATGCAGGATATAATGGCTTAGGACTGGGTATATACTAGCGAAATAGGGCTTCCCGCAATATATCACTCCCCGTCTTCTAAGAGTAGGAGGGGCAGATGGATAGCTGCCGATGATGAGATAGCCCCGCTTTTATACACCCCAAATGAAAAGTGGAGGATAAAATTTTTTATACTTACAGGGTCATTTTTTAGCTCGTGCGATGCAATGTACTATGGGAAATTCTAAAAGGTATTCATTACCGGAGAGGTATTTTTATAGTATAGGATTTGCCAGTTTTATTGAGTGGCAGAGAAGTGTCTATAAGCCAAGGATTGAGCATTTTTATTTGCTTATAGTTAGTGCCATAGGTAGCGGCAAAAGTGGCTATATCAGAGATTTGCTGCACATCTACTTGGGCGGTCTGCAATTCCTGATAATATTGGCTATCTGCAATGCGAAAACCATAGCGATCTGGATTTTCCACTAGGGCTTTAAAGGCCAGGAGACGAAAGACATAGCGCCAGGTTTCGGTATAGAGATGAAGATCATAAAAACTATCCTGCTTTTGAAGATTGATTTGTTTGCGTATGGTTCCCATTCCGCTGTTATAGGCAGCAGCAGCCAGTGTCCAGCTCCCAAAAGCATGATGGCATTGTTTTAGTAATTTACAAGCCGTGCGGGTGCTGAGCTCTAGATTATTTCGCTCATCTACATATTCTGTAATTTCCAGTCCTTTTTCCTTGGCTGTTTCTTTCATAATCTGCCAAAATCCGCGTGCACCATCGGGGGAGGTTTCGTTTCTAAAAGCACTCTCGGCTAGGGGTATGTATTTAAGATCGGTGGGTACGCATTCTTCCGCCATTATACGCTCTATGGTAGGAAAATAACGGCGGGTAGCTTTTAATGCCAGCAATGTATTAGAATGCCAATAAACATTCACGCTCAGTTCTCTATCCATCGCTTCATACACCCAGTATTTATCGAGTGGTACCGCTTCTCCGCAAAAATTGAGATTAGCGGGCATATCTAAGGAGGGCACATCCTGATCATAGTGTTTTTCGGAAGAATATGGAATCTTAGCCTCCCAGGCGTTTTCTGATAACCAAAAGGCTAAATGTCCGGTGGTGAGAAAGGATAAGATATAAATAGCGCTTTTCATGGGCTGTCGGGTTTCTTTTTATAAACGGGCACGGTAGAGCAGGGTTCGCCATACATAATGGACTGGGCTACGGGCAGCAATTTTTTTGTTATTTCTAAATAGGCAGATGCCGGAATATCTACCTTGTCGCTACAGCCTTTTACCACAATTTTTTTTTGTAAGAAATTAGTTGTATCCAGGGCAGAGATGCACTGAAGCAGCCATTTTTCGCGGCTTGCAGCCATATTGCCAAAACAATACCAGGCTGCCCAATCCTGAAGACTACTGGCTACCAGCATATAGGCCCATTTAGGGATAAGGGCATCGGTACTGCAGTGGACGGCTACGTGAGCATCTTTATAAGCCTTCCAATCGGTATGTTTAAGCCCTTCGCGAAAGTCTTTTTCGCGTAATAATAATCCTTGTATAAGCAAATCTTTCAGGTCGTATTCTTGCCATACCGGCAGGCCGGATAGCTCCTCGAGATCGAGGCTTATGAGACCTGATGCCGCCACTTTGTTTAAAAGAGGGCGAATGTTTTGCTCTGTCATATATGCGGGTAAAAATAGGCGATTAGCACGATCTAATGCAAATATAATAGTTGATCGGCAATATTTTTTGTTTATCTTGTGTACTAGGATGGGTATCGGTCTTCTGAATGTGAAAAGTATCGGTAAGGAGAGGGTAAAAAAGAACCCTGCCATTTTTTGGCAAGGCTCTTCTTACAGAAAGGTTATTAGTCTATCTTGCGATTGGCATTGCGGAGGTCTTTTAAGTCCGCCGCTTCTTTCAAGGCATTGGGCACACCAAAATCGGCGCGGTTTCTATAATTAGTGGACTCCTGATTTTTAAGTGCTACAGTATCTGTGCTCGGTGCATCAGTAACTGTATCTAATCTCACCACATATACCCCAGCTTCACCGCCCAAGGGGGGAGAAACCTGGCCATTACTCAATTTAAATATTGCTGCTTGCACCTTAGGTTCACGACCCAGTGTGGAAGAGGTACCGACAAAAGCCACATCGGCAGCAGCTTCTACGGTGACACCATTGGCGGCAGCGATAGCATTCAGGTCATTGTTTGATCCGATTTTATTCTTAATGATTTCAGCTTTTTTATCACGTTTTACAGCGGCTTCTAATTCTGTACGGCGGTCTTCCAATGAGGCTATTCCTTTGTCTTTTTTGCCGGTTACTGCAGTTACTATATATTTGTTTTCCATAGAAAACACATTAGATATGTCGCCCACTTTGTGCTGATGGGCCCATAAAACCATATCCGCATTGGCACCCAGTCCGGCGATGGTATATCCATTTTCTAAGAGACTCATAGCTGCCTTTACTGTATATTTTTTCTCTTCGGCACTTTTCGTGAAGCTGTCCATATTGCGGTTCATACTGGCAAAAGTATTGGCATCGGCAAAGGCTTTATTAGTAGTTTCATCGCTGGGGCTTATATCGCGGCTGAGAATGGCGAGTCGTACATTAGCAGAGAGGCTGCCTTTTTTAGTGAGATTTATGAGATGCCACCCGAAGCGTGTTTTTACCATTTTATACTGTCCTTCTTCTAGTTCATAAAAGCAGGCATCATTAAATTCTGGTACCATCGTTCCTTTTTTAAAGAATCCTAAGTCGCCACCCTTTATTTTAGAGCCATCATCTTCTGAGAGCTGTTTAGCGAGTTCATCGAATGAGGCACCGCCATCTATAAGAGCTTTTATACTATCTAATTTTGCTTTGGCTTTTTCTTCTGAAGTCACTTGATTTATTTTTATGAGGATATGGCGTGCCTGCACAGAATCCGCAACCATTTTAGTGTCCAATACTTTGTAATAATTATAGGCACCATTTTCTACTACTGGACCGAGAATGGTACCTATACCCGCTATTAATAAAGAATCGGCCAGTGTGCTTTTAATTTCTGCTTTGCTGAGATAGCCGGCATTAAACTTGCTATCAGAGTTGTTAGCTATGAAAGTAGAATCTGCATTAGTAGATGTAAACTCATCTATAATATTTTGCAGACTGGACTTAGCTTCCAAAGAATCTTTTGCCGAGGCACTAGCATCGAATACAATGTATTTTATATCTCGGCTGGCTTCCTGCATATATTTAGAGCGATTGGCATTGAGATAGTTTTTAAGTTCTGCATCTGTTACCGTCACCTGATCATCAGGGATGGAGCTGTAGGGAATTTTTACATAGCTGATAGCTGCTTTGCTGTTTTTTTCTTTATTCAGCTTTTCTGCCAGCCAAGTGGGGGTATAGATACCTTTTTTTATAAGATTCAGATATTTTGTTTTTGCTTGATCTCGCCTGAGAAATTCCTCAAATTTTATCCATTGGGCTTTAGCCGATGCGATCTGCGGATTTGTATTGTCATCACTGCTGATGAGATTGAGATATTCGCTCACTTTTGCCGGATCAAACTGCCCCGTACTGGGATTGGCAAAGGTGCGATCGCCTTTTATAGATGGGTGGGCATCCGGACCGGTTATGAGATTAGTCATCTCTTCTATGGTGACGCCAATACCTAGTTTAGATGTCTCACCTTCCAGTATCATATCTTTTACATATTGATCCCAGGAAGATTCCCGCAGGCTGTAGCGCTGCTCATCTGTTACTCCCGGTTCAGACTGTTGGGCTCTCTCTATGGCATCCTGATAGCGGGTCTCATATTCGCGCATAGATAACTCACGGCCGTTTAGCTTGCCAGCTACCAGTGCCGAGCTGCCACCTAGGCGCGAAGCACCGTTCATAATGTCCATTAATAAAAATCCTACAATAGCCAGAGCGATGATGAAAAACAGAAAGCCGGTATACTGCCGGATTTTTCCAATAAGTGCCATAGGAAAATATATATATTTGTTTACCTTAAAAATTAATCCCGCAAAATAACGGCAATTTAACTGAATCACCAAAAAATTATGGAAATGTTAAACTATTGCAAATCAATTACTTAGAGATAATCTGATTTTTTTCTTTTAGCTTATGGTGCCAGAAAAAGATTAGATGTGGATAATTACACAGAATTTAATTAAAAATACTACTGCAGGGCTTCCTCTTTTACCCGTACTTTGCTGTCCTTTATTCCCCGCAATTTATAATACGAAAAATCCTGGGTAGCTTCAAATCCATATAGCCCGGTAAGATGCTCGCGGCCGGTACTTATTACCACCTGTTTGTCGCCCATTATTTTATCTTCCTTTTCTTTCCAGGTCAGTTCTTCTGTATGCAGGGTTTCATTCTTTTGGGTAGTAATTATCACATTTTGCCTTAGCAGTGTTTCGCCACGATCTTCATATCGCTCGGCATAGCCGGCCGTTATAAGGCTTTGCTCTTCGCCTTTCGGATTATAAAAATGAATAATTAATCCTTTCGGAAAAATGAGCTTGGGGTCATTGCCCTTTAGGCGTTCCATTATCGGGGCGGTAATGGTGATGGTAGTATGGCCGGATTCAGAAAAAATCATTTCTATCTCTTTTGCTACATCCTTGGTAGTACCGGCCGTAGCAGTAGCTCGCCGAATATCGTCCATATCATTTTCACAACTGATTAGAAAAAAAAGGATGCAAAGCCAAGTAAGCAACTGATAGCAACAGCTCTGGTACATCGAAGCTAATCGTATTGTCTTTTTTGAAACCAGCTAGGATCATTGAGATTAATGCCCAGGGTCATCTTTACATAATTTTCGCGCAGCAGGTTTTGTTTTAAAGTACCACGTTGTCCAATGTCGAGCGTAAAGGATATATTAGATACGCCACTGCGCACCGGTATGGCACCACCCAGGGTGAGGCCGTATATGGGCAGATTCGTATCAGTTAGGGTTAGATAATTCGTATCATAATACAGCCCAAAGCGGTAATTCATCTTCTTAAAAAACTTAGTATAAGCCCGGGGATCGGGGGTAAAGGCGATACCAGCGGCAGCCCGAAGGTTATTGGTAAGGGTTATATTTTGGCCGGGAACCGACACTTTGTTCCATTGACCAAAGTGCATATCTACACCCACCAGCCAGTTATTATTGCCATAGAGGGCCAGGCCTCCCTGAAGGTATCCCGGCAGGGTGAGTTTTGCATCGCCTTCTTCTATACGGTTTAGTTCTGTCCACACCGGAAAACTTCCTGAAGAGGTAAATACCAATTCCTGCCTTGCTTCTATGGTAGTGCGCCGAGAATTTATCTCATTATTTCTCCTCCAGCTTAGGCCGACCACGAGGATGCGTGGATTTTTTACCTTTAATTTCAGATCGCCCTGCAATCCCAGGTTCCAGGAAAAGCCGCGCACTTTATTGTTTAAAGAAAGGCGGGTATTAAAAAAATTGGCTTCATCAGCTACCTGAGATACTACAACCCTGTCTAGACTCCCTAAAAGATAAAATAGATTTGCACCGAATGCGATACCCCAGTCTGGCTTTCCAATGCGATACCCTCCACCCAGATGTGCCTGATACAAATCGCCCAAACCCTGATAGATAAGATTTTCGGTATAGCCGGAGCTATTTACCCGCGTATCAGTTATGTCGTAGCTCATAGAACTATAAGGCAGCAGTCCCATAGAAATACCGCCTTTATATTTTAAGATGGGTATGCCCAACGACAGCGAGGCCAGGTTTAGATCGGAAGAGCGAAGTCTATTTATATCTTGGCTCCACCAGGAGAGATTACAGCGGATGCCAAATTCAAAAGTAGTGAAGCGAACGGCAGCATAGGAGGCCGGATTAGCAATAGCCAGGTGAGAAGGGCCGCGCAGCGGTGTGCTTATGCCACCCAAGCCCCGAGATAGCCCAAAACCATCCGCCTGCATATCCCCCAGGCCAAAATAAGAATAGGGAGAATTATTTTGGTCTATGGTGCCGTTCTGAGCAAGGATGTTGCTAATGCTGCCTAGCCAGAAGAGGAAACAAAGTGCGCTAAGGTTTTTCTGCATTGTGGATTAAGATTTCATTGAGACCGCATAGAACCAAATATGGAACCGCAAATATCTGCTTTTTTATTTGCCCAGCCAATAGTGGCGCATCGCCGCCGGTCAGGATCACCTTTAGAGGTCGGTAAGATAACCGGTATTCGTCTATAGCTGCCCTTATTTCGCGCAAGGCTCCTCCCACGGCTCCGCTGAGGATAGAATCCTGGGTATTTTTTCCGGTGAGGGAAGGAGGGAGGGAAAGCTCTACCTGCGGAAGCCGTCCGGTATAGTGATGCAATGCCATCAGCCGCATTCGCAAGCCCGGCGATATGCTCCCTCCCTGAAAAGTATCTGTGGCATCCAGCAGATTCATCGTAATGCAGGTGCCACAGTCTATGGTGAGCAGCGTACCCTTTTTATACAAACTGCGCGCACCTATCACTCCCGCCAGCCGATCCAGTCCTAGGGTCTCCGGCGTATCGTAATGGAGCTGTAGCGGTAGCCGGCAGGCTATATTGAAGCGTATAAAGCCCGGGTAGGTGCGCAATCCTTCTTCCCACTCATAACTCGTGGCCCGCACCGAGCTGAGGAGGGTGGCATCTACCGTTCTATGGCCCAGCCATTCCTCCAACGCAGGCAAATTAAAAGCATCGAATATGGCAAAAGAATGCAATTTTCTTCCGTCGAAAAGAGCTGCTTTTACACGCGTATTGCCGACATCTATACATAGATTCATAAGATGTAAAAGTAGGTTTTTATAAGAAAAATGAAGGGATGCCTCACCAGATATATGTTCTGATAGTATGGATAGGATAATGGTGGGATTAATATTGCTGCGTGTATTTAGTAAGTAGGGTAAGGTGAAGAATAAATACCTATAAACATTGATTTAGCAATTTTCGAGTAGTTAGGCAAAGATAGATCAGCAGGGTCCTTAGTTAATAGAAGGTATGTTTTGGCAAAATATATAGGGATTATTTTAATGAAATTGGATAACCTACGCTATTGGATTTTAAATCGTTTTGCAGTGAAAAAGTTTTATGGAATGTACAAAAGGAAGGCCATTAATATAGTGTACAGTTGGGGGCAATATGCTAGAATCCGTATCGAAAAAAAAAAATATTGGGGTAAACTAAGGGATTTTTAAACTTTTATTGGACGATATAGTCATAGCCGCAAAATATTTATTAATTAAAATGAAAAAATTAATTTTGACGACAGGATTTGCTTTCCTGTTTTTGATGGCTTCTGAAGCCCAATTACTTTCTGCCAGCACCTTTTCATCTACAGATAAGGGCGGAATTAAAGAGTGGATAAAAAAATGGAAGGAAAATCGTTTGGCCAGAAAAGAAAATGCCCGATTAAATAGGGTAAACAGTACTGGTGGCACTGCGGTAAAGTCTAAAGGAAAAACTACTTCAAATAGTAGTAGTACAAAAGGCACCGTGTCTGCTAAGCCTACCTCGCCTACTAAACCCGGCAAGGTAGAAACCAAACCTGCTCCGGCACCTACTAAACCCGGCAAGGAAGAAACCAAGCCTGCTCCGGCACCTACTAAACCCGGCAAGGAAGAAACCAAGCCTACACCTACAAAGCCGTCTCCACCGGTGCCTACTAAACCTGGCAAGGAAGAAACCAAGCCTACACCTACAAAGCCGTCTCCACCGGTGCCTACTAAACCCGGCAAGGAAGAAACCAAGCCTACACCTACAAAGCCGTCTCCACCGGCTCCTACTAAACCCGGCAAGGAAGAAACCAAGCCTACACCTACAAAGCCGTCTCCACCGGCTCCTACTAAACCCGGCAAGGAAGAAACCAAGCCTACACCTACAAAGCCGT
>Ga0114938_1000498_pt1 | contig 29270 bp, 28 predicted proteins | sample AshMeaBigSpring_FD_88675 | JGI IMG/M metagenome (GOLD analysis project Ga0114938, IMG submission 88675) | Groundwater microbial communities from Big Spring, Nevada to study Microbial Dark Matter (Phase II) - Ash Meadows Big Spring | ecosystem: Environmental > Aquatic > Deep subsurface >... | reverse complement strand
TGGGTATTTCCGGCGGTGAGTCCGGGGCGCGCTTTGGCCCCAGTCTGATGCCGGGCGGCTTCCGGAAGGGGTACGCCAGGGTCGAGGCCATCCTGACGGCCGCGGCGGCCAAAGTAAACGGCGATCCCTGTGTGGCCTACCTGGGGCCGGGGGCCGCCGGCCACTACGTCAAGATGGTGCACAACGGCATCGAGTACGGCGACATGCAGGTCATCGCCGAGGCATACGACCTGCTCCACCGCGGCGCCGGCATCCCGACACCGGCGCTGGCTCCGGTGTTCGCCGAGTGGAACCGCGGCACGCTCGACTCGTTCCTGATCGGGATCACCGCAGACATCATGGGCGTCGCCGACGACGATGGCGTCCCGCTGGTGGAGAAGATCCTCGATGCCGCCGGGCAGAAGGGCACCGGGAAGTGGACGGTGATCTCGTCGATGGCGACCGGGATGCCCACCTCGCTGATCGCCGAGGCGGTGTACGGGCGGATCATCTCGTCGCTCGTCGAGCAACGCCGCCACGCTGCCGCAACGCTCGGCGAACCTCTGCGTCGCATCGATGACCCGGTGCCGGAGGTGATCGCCGACCTCCACGACGCCCTCTACGCCTCGAAGATCGTGTCGTACGCCCAGGGGTTCATGCTGCTGGCGGCCGCCGCCGAGGAGCATGGATGGGACCTCGATCTGGGGACCATCGCAGGTCTGTGGCGAGCCGGGTGCATCATCCGCTCCCGTTTCCTCAACGACATCACCGCGGCATTCCGCCGCTCCCCCGACCTGCCCAGCCTGCTCCTCGACCCCTTCTTCGCCGGGGAGATCGCCAGGGCGGAGCCGGGGTGGCGGCGGACGGTGGTGCGCGCCGTCACCGCAGCCATCCCTGTCCCCGCATACGCCTCGGCGCTGTCCTTCGCCGACGCCTATCGCTCGGACCGCCTCCCCGCCAACCTGATCCAGGCGCAGCGCGACTACTTCGGGGCGCACACCTACGAGCGCATCGACCGACCCCGTGGCGAGTTCTTCCACACCAACTGGACCGGCACCGGTGGCGGCACCGCCGCCGGCAGCTACGAGGCGTGAGGCTCGACCCGGCCACCTGTCGCCGCCTCCTCGCCGAGGCGCGGGTGGCGCACCTGGCGACGACCGGCGCCGCCGGGCCCCACATCGTCCCCATCGTCTTCGCCGTCGAGGGCGACACCATCGTCTCGGTGGTGGACGACAAGCCGAAGACGACCCGCCGTCTGCTACGGCTACGCAACCTCGAGACCGACCCCCGAGCGACGGTGCTCGTCGACCGCTACGACGAGGACTGGAGCCGGCTGTGGTGGGTGCGGGCCGACGGTGTGGCCACGGTCTCGTGGGACGACGCCGAGGTGGCGGAGGCGCTCCCTGCGTTGCGCCGCCGCTACCCGCAGTACGTGGACACCGAACCGCCGGGGCCGCTCATCCGCATCACGGTGCAACGCATGACGGGATGGGCGGCAGACCCGAGCGCGACCACGCCGTGACCGCCGGCTGACTTGCGGGCGGTCATGGGTCGACGGCGATGACCGCTTCGAGGAAGTCGGCGTTGGGGACATCGACGGCCCCGCCGTCGCCGACATCGATTCGGGAGCTGACCAGCCCGATCTCGGTGATGGTGCCCCGGATGTCGCCCACCTGGACACGCTGACCCGGGTTGTAACGCACCGCAACATGCCGGCCCGCCGCCACCTGCCGGGCCAGCGGCACGCTACCGAGACCGATCCCCAAGGCGGTGGCGACGGCGGCGGCGAAAGCCATGGCGGCCACCAGGATCAGGATGATGTCCGCCGAAACGCCGAGCTGTTGCATGGCGATGACGATGCCGATACCAGTGATGAGCCCGGACGCCAGCAGCCGAGCCCGACCGGCTAGCACCGCAGACACCGGCCGCAACCCCGCCTCGGCGAACAACCCGACGATGCGTCCCATGGCGCGGGCGATAATCACGACGACGACGGCCACCATCACCCGCGGCACCGATTGGATGACGGACTGGAAGAGCCGGTCCGCCTGGGTGGGGTCGACCACCACCAGCGCCCCGACAACCACGACGGCGGCGATCAACACGGGAACGAGCTGCGCCACGAGCTGACTCCACTGCGGGGGCAGCTTGCGGCCGGCGATCCGCCCAACCAGCCACACCGCCACCGCAACGGCGATGACGACTACGGCCGTCACCAACCGCCCCGTCATGTCCCCGCTCATGTCACCCCTCCGATTGGCGGCAGGCTACCCCTCTCGGCTCCCGGCTCGTCCGCAGCAAACCCGAGCACCATCAACGTCTTCGCCATCGCCGACACAACGTCGACACCCAGCTTGGCGGCCGCCACCAGGAACTCGTCGAAGCGGATCTGGCGAAGCACGGGCTCGGTGAGGTCACTTGGTGCCTCGCCGATCCAGAGCTCGGCGAGGAACGCCTGGCACTCGTCGCAGCCTGCGACATGGTCGTCGAGCGTCTCGTCGATGCCGTCGACAAAGGCGAAGAGGCGATCGTCGCTAGTCCCACAGTCTCTCATCGCCACGCCTCCAACACCGGGCGCAGCGCCCGGCGGGCCCGCAGGATGCGGGTCCGCACCGTGTTGAGCGGCAGCCCTGTGGCCGCGGCGATCTCCTGGTACGACATGCCTTCGAACTCCCGCATCACCAGCGGGATACGCAGGTCGGGGGACAGCTGGAGCAGGGCACGATCCATCTCCTCGGCGAGGAGACGGCTCTCGACCCGCCGCTCGGTGCTCTGCGCCGGCCGAGGTTCCGGCACCTCGTCGTGCGCCAGCTCGCGGACCCTGGTCACGTGGTTGAGGGCGAGGTTGGTGACGATCCGGTAGATCCAGGAGCGCACCTGCGCCTCGGAGCGAAACTCGGGCAGCGCCTTGTAGGCCCGCACGAACGCCTCCTGAGCCAGGTCCTGGGCGGTAGTTGGGTTTCTCACAATGCGCAACGCAGCTCCGTAGACGAAATCCTGGTGGCGGCGGACGATCTCGCCGAACGCACCGACGTCGTCGCGGCACGCCGCAACAAGCTCGGCATCCGACAGGAGCCGCCACCTCGCATCGCTGTGACCCACGCCACCCCCACGGAGTTCCCGCAAAGCTAGCCGGGAACCGGGGAACTCTGCTCACGGGAGCGGGTCAGAGTGAGGGGGTCCACCCGGGGAAGCTCCGTACCTTTCCCCGGAGACGGTGGCGGCCACGGAAGACGTCTGATACCCCCTCGCGGACACCGTGGCCGCCGCCACCCCACCTCGCCGCCCGACCCAAGCCGTCGCCCGATCGCTCCCTGGTAGCGTACCGCCATGCGGATCGGCGTACCCCGTGAGCGCGCCAGAGGCGAGCGGCGCGTCGCCGCCATCCCGGACGTGGCCAAGATCTACGTCGAGTGGGGGTTCGAGGTGGCGATCGAGCCGGGCGCTGGCCGCACCTCCGGCTACCCGGACGCCCTGTACACCGAGGTTGGCGCAGTGGTGAGCGGCGACGCCATCTCGGCCGACCTGGTGCTGCGGGTCGGGCCGCCGGAACCCGCCGAGCTGCGCACGATGAACGAGGGCGCCATCGTCGCCGGCTTCCTCGACCCGTTTCTGTCGCCGGACATCGTGCAGGCGGCGCTCGACCGCAAGCTCACGGCGCTCGCCATGGAGGCCATCCCTCGCACCACCCTCGCCCAGCCGATGGATGCGCTCTCCTCGCAGGCCAACATCGCCGGGTACGCCGCCGTCCTGCTCGGGGCAACAGCCACCCCTCGTCTGCTGCCGATGATGGTGACCGCCGCCGGCACCATCCCGCCCTCGCGGGTCCTCGTCCTCGGTGTCGGGGTCGCCGGGCTCCAGGCGATCGCCACCGCCCGCCGTCTCGGGGCGGTGGTGCACGCCTACGACATCCGCACAGAGACAAGGGAGCAGGTGGAGAGCCTCGGCGCCAAGTTCGTCGAGGCGGTGACCACCGGCTCCGACGAGGGCGGGTACGCCGTCGAGGTGAGCACCGACACCCAGGCGCAGCAACACGCCGCCCTCGAACCGTTCGTGGCCGCCGCCGACCTGATCGTCACCACCGCACAGATCCCCGGCCGGCGGGCGCCGCTGCTCGTCACGGAGAAGATGGTGCGGTCGATGCGCCCTGGGTCGGTGATCGTCGACATGGCCGCCGCCACCGGTGGCAACGTCGCCAAGTCGCTCGCAGACGGGGTGGTCGAGGTGGACGGCGTCACCATCCACGGGCCGATCGACCTGGCGAGCCGGTACCCGGCAGACGCCAGCCGCATGTACTCGCGCAACCTCCTGGCTCTGCTGCAGCGGATGCGCAACATCGAGTCGGGTGAGCTCGGCGTCGACCTGGACGATGAGATCGTCGGTGTGTGCGCAGTGACCGCAGGCGGGGTGGCCCGCCATCCCAAGACCGTCGAGCTGCTCGGGGTGACTACGTGAGGGCACTGGCGCCGTGGTGACCGCCGGCGCCGACGTCGTTGCGTACCCGGCGGTGATGCCGTCCGGCGAGGGCAGGCGAGCCGTCGAGTCGCTCGTCGCCGACCACGCCACCGCCTGATGGAGTTCGCCGATGTCGTGCGCCGCCGGCGCATGGTGCGCAACTACACCTCCGAGCCAGTCGACGAGGCGGCGCTCGCTCGGATCCTGGATGCGGGGCGGCGGGCACCGTCCGCCGGCTTCAGCCAGGGTCACAGCTTCGTCGTGGTGCGGGACGCCGCCAGCCGGCGCCGCATCGCAGAGCTGGCGGGTGAGGACGGATACGTCGGCAAGGGTTTCGACCCGTGGATCTCGTCCGCCCCCGTGCACGTCGTCGTCTGTGTCAGCGAGCAGCGCTACCGGGATCGCTACCGGGAGCCTGACAAGGGTGGCGGCGGTGGCGAGTGGCCGGTGCCGTATTGGTGGGTCGACGCCGGTGCGGCGATGATGCTGCTCCTTCTCGCCGCCGTCGACGAGGGGCTTGGCGCAGGGTTTCTCGGCGCCCATGCGGTTGCCGACCTGGGGAGCCATCTCGGGCTCCCCGCAGACGTGCGGGTCGTCGGCGTTGTCACCCTTGGTCACCCGGCCCCCGACCGCCGGTCCGGCTCGCTCGCCAGAGGCCGACGGCCGTGGGACGGCGTGGTTCACCAGGAGCGATGGGGCGGCATCGGGCGAACGGGTGGCGGTTTTCGAGATCCGGTCTAGGCTGCCCCGCCACGACGCCGGTCGGGTGGTAGGAGACACGTCACATGGCGCCACGCACACGCACCCTCGTCATCGTCGCAGCCGCCGTTGCGTTTGCCGTGCTGGCGGCCTCGCCTGCACCGCAGGGCAGCGCCGCAGGAACCGTCCTCTTCGGCGCCGACCCAGGGTTGGGCACCGGCGGGAGCAGCCTCCCCGCCCTGCTCGACATGGAGGCCGCGATCGGTCGCCAGCTCGACGTGGTCAGGGTCTTTGAGCCGTGGGACTCCGACTGGGTCAGTCAGTACCTCGACGAGATCGAGGCGAGCGACCGGATCATGATCCTGTCGGTAAAGGCGAAGCGTCTCAACGGCTCGGTCATCCAGTGGCGAGACATCGCCGATGCCGCAGACGGCTCGACGCTTGCAGACGAGATGACGGAGTGGGTCAACCGGATCGCCGCCTTCGACGGCGAGGTGTGGTTTGCCTTCACCCACGAGCCGGAGTCGAGCTCCAACGACGCCAACGGCACCAGCCAGGACTTCATCGATGCCTGGCGCCGCTTCATCGGCGAGTTCCAGGCAGCCGACCTCACCAACGTCAAGTTCATCTGGATCATGACGTACTGGAGCTTCAACACGACACCCGACGACGAGCAGCACGCCAGCAAGTGGTATCCCGGCGACGACATGGTCGATCTCATCGCCTCGGACGCCTACAACTGGGACAACTGCAAGGGGAATGACACCGACCCGTGGCAGCCGCTGTCGTCGATCATCGACGGGCAGCGTCTGTTTGGGATCGACCACCCAGACAAGGGGCTGGTGCTGGCGGAGTGGGCCTCCACCGAGATCGCAGGCGACGGCGGCGCCGCCAAGGCGGCGTGGATCGAGGAGTCGGCGGATCTGTTCAAGCAGCCGGGCTGGGAGCAGTTCGTCGCCGTCTCCTGGTTCAACGTCGACGACGCCTCCTACCCCGACTGCGAATGGAAGGTCGACACCACCCCGGCGGCGCTTGCCGCCTTTGCCGCCATGGCCGCAGACCCCTTCTACGGCGGAGCCGACGGTGGAGGCACCACAACAACCACCACCACCACGACCACCACCACGCCGCCGGGTGGCGGCCCTCCGCCCGATCCTGGTGAGGACGGCTTCATCGACGTCGACACCACAGACACCTTCTATGAGGACATCTTGTGGCTCGCCGAGATGGGGATCACCAAGGGCTGCAACCCGCCGCTCAACGACCGCTTCTGCCCCGACGCCGCCGTCACCCGCGCCCAGATGGCCGCCTTCTTGGTGCGGGCCTTCGCCTACACAAGCGACGGTGGGGGCGACCACTTCATCGACGACGACAACTCGATCTTCGAGACCGACATCGACAAGCTGGCAACCGCAAACGTCACCCAGGGCTGCAACCCGCCGCTCAACGACCGCTTCTGCCCCGACACCGCCGTCACCCGCGCCCAGATGGCCGCCTTCCTGCATCGGGCGTTCGCCTAGACCGACGGCCGTGGGACGGCGTGTCGGCTGGCAGGCCGGCTTCAGATAGCATCCCCGCCGTGCTCCAGCTCGACGCTCTCACCAAGCGCTACGGCGACATCAGCGCCCTCAACCGATGCAGCTTCGAGGTACCCCCAGGCACCCTTGTCGGGTTCCTCGGACCAAACGGGGCCGGGAAGACAACGGCGATGCGGTCCGTGCTGGGTCTTGTGGTGCCGGACGGGGGGTCGGTGACCTGGCTCGGCAAGGAGATCGACCAGACCACCCGGCTGCGCTTCGGCTACATGCCGGAGCAGCGTGGTCTCTATCCACGGATGAAGATCGGCGCCCAGCTCACCTACTTCGGCCGGCTCCACGGTCTCGGCGCCGCCACCGCAAACGCCGCCGCCATGCGGTGGCTCGATACCCTCTCCCTTGGCAGCCGCAGCGGCAACCGGCTCGAGGACCTGTCGCACGGCAACCAGCAGCGAGTCCAGCTCGCCGCCGCCTTGATCCACGATCCGGAGCTGTTGGTGCTGGACGAGCCCTTCGCAGGGCTCGACCCACTCGGGGTCAGCGCCATGGCCGAGATCCTCGCCGAGCGAGCGGCCAATGGCGCCGCCGTCGTCTTCTCCAGCCACCAACTCGACCTTGTCGAGGACCTGTGCGAGCTGGTGGTCGTGATCGACGAGGGGCACATCGTGCTTGCCGGCCCGTTGTCGAGCTGCGGGCCCGATCGCCCCACCGCTATCTCGACATCCGGGTGGAGGGAGCAGCTCCCGACTGGCACAACGGGATACCGGGCGTCGACGTGATCACCTCCAACCGAAACCTCGTCAGACTGCGGGTCGCCGCAGGGTCCGACCCCACCCACCTGCTCGACATCGCAAGGATGCACGGCACCATCAGCGAGTTCGCTTTCGCCCCCCCGACCCTCAGCGAGGTCTTCCGGGAGGCGGTCGGGCAGTGAGCCCGTTGCGGACGATGTGGCTGGTTGCGGTGCGCGAGGTACGGGAGCGGGTCGCCAGTCGCGCCTTCCAGATCTCGACCGGGTTGACGGTGCTGCTCGTTCTCGGGTTCCTGCTGGTCCCGTCGGCAATCGGGCTCGACGGACCACCCACGTACACGATCGGTGTCGTCGGTGAGATCCCGGCCGGTCTCACCGAGACCGTCGCAGCGGCGGCGCCGCAGGAGGGAACGACGGCGCACACGCGGTTCGTCGACGACAGGGCGGCGCTGGAGACGGCGCTGCTCGACGGTGTCGTCGACATCGGTGTGGTCGACGGCACCACCATCCTCACCGGCCACGCCGGAGACCCACAGCTCGAGACGCTCGTTGCCGCCGCCGTCGCCGCCGCCACCATCGAGGTGCGGGCCGTCGGTCTCGGGATCTCCCCCGCAGAGCTGACCGCTCTTCTCGGTCCAGGACCCACCGTCGAGGAGGTGACCAGGGTGGAGGACGAAGAGAACAAGACGGTCGTGGCCTTCGTCGGGACCGTGCTCCTCTTCATCTCGATCGTCACCTACGGCCAGTGGATCCTGATGGGTGTCGTCGAGGAGAAATCGAGCCGAGTGGTCGAAGTGGTGCTCGGGGCGGTGCGCCCAAGTCACCTCCTCGCCGGCAAGGTCTTCGGCATCGGGCTCCTTGGCCTTGCCCAGCTGCTGCTCGTCGCAGGTCTTGGTATCTACGTCGTTGGCGCCACCGAACGCTTCGACATCCCTTCGGTCGGTGTCGGGCTGGTAGCGATCGTGGTCGGCTGGTTCCTGCTCGGCTTCGCCTTCTTCGCCTCAGGGTATGCCGCCGCCGGGTCGCTCGTCTCCCGCCAGGAGGAGGCGCAGAACTCGTCGTTCCCGCTCACCGTGGTCATGCTTGTCGGGTATCTCACCGCCAGCTCGGCCCTCGGCGGCGACAACCCGGTGCTGCGTGCCCTGTCGATCGTCCCGCCGTTCTCGCCGCTGACGATGCCGCTGCGTCAGGCCGCCGGCACCGCCCTGTGGTGGGAGGTGCTGCTGGCGGTGCTGCTGATGCTGTCCGCAATTGCGGCCATGCTCCGGTTCGGCGGGCGGGTCTACGCCGGTGGGCTCCTCCGTACGGGCAGCAAGGTGAAGCTGCGCCATGCTTTTCGCAGCGCCGAACGCTGAGCCAAGCCCGGCGCCAGGGCAGCCAACTACCATGCCGCTCTCTTCACGCCACAGGGAGCGGAATTCATGAATCTCTCCGTAACACACCGCGGTCCGTATGCACCGCCCGTGGAGTTCGTCGAGCGCAAGGGAATCGGGCACCCTGACACCATCTGCGACCATCTCGCCGAGGACCTGGCCAGGCGGCTCGCCAACGACTACATCACCCACACCGGAGCCGTACAGCACTTCAACGTAGACAAGGCCGTGCTGGCCGCCGGCTCGGTGGACGTTGGCTTTGGCGGAGGTGTCCATCTCAAGTCCGCCAAGCTCGTCCTGGTCGGCAAGGCCAACTTCAGCACCCACTGGCAGCCGAACATCGAGGAGCTTGCGGCCGACTACAAGCGCAAGCTGCTCGAGCTCCTCCCTGACGCCACCCCGGATGCGTTCGAGGTCGAGATCTGGCTCAGCCAGTCGTCTGCAGACCTCGCCGCCGTCGGCGGCCCTCGCGCCGAGGCGCCGTTCGCCAACGACACGTCGTTCGCCGCGGTCTCGCTACCCCGGTCGCCGCTGGAGCGGGCCGTCCACGCAGTCGAGCGGCACCTCAACTCCGACGTCTACCGCAGCACCGTCCCGGTGGGGCGTGACATCAAGGTGATGGGCGCCAGGGTGGGTGTCGAGGTCCGCCTCACCGTCGCCGCCCCCGTGATGGCTTCTGCGGTCGCCGCCCGCAGCGACTACGACGATGTCATCGCCACGATCCGCGGCACTGCCGTCGACGTGGCCACGGGTGCGTTTGGCGCCCCGGTAGACGTCGCCGTCAACCAGGGCGACCAGGCGGACACCCCGTACCTCACCCTCACCGGGACCTCGGCCGAAGCGGGCGACGACGGCCAGGTGGGGCGGGGCAACCGCTTTGGCGGGTTGATAACACCGTACCGGCCGATGAGCCTCGAGGCCGCCGCCGGCAAGAACCCAGCGGCTCACGTCGGCAAGACCTACCACGCCGTCGGGGCCGACATCTCGGAGCGGCTCATCGCCGAGCTCGACGTCGACGAGGTGACCGTCCGGCTGCTCAGCTCGATCGGTCACCCGGTCACGTCGCCGCAAGCGGTCCACATTGAGCTCGCCGGGGGACCGGTGGATGACGTGGCGGTGCTCACGGTGGTCGAAGAGTGCTTCGAGGACTGGGCCGGGGTGCGCGACCGGCTCGTCGCCGGTCACTACGAGCTCTTCTGATCGGTCGGCCCGCGGCCGGCTACGACCAGGCGATGTCTCGCGGCGACGTGCGCGGGCCAAACCGGGGGGCGTGGAAGCCGGCCCTCCCCAGCAGCACAAGCACCCGGCGGCGCTGACCCCGGTATGGCTCGAGTAGCTCGAGCATGCGCTCGTCTGTGGCGCGGGGCTCGGCGGCAAGCGCCCACGCCACCGTGTGTGGCAGGTGGTAGTCACCGACCGGCACCGCGTCCGGATCGCCACACGCCGCCCCCATCACGATCGCCGCAGTCCACGGCCCTACGCCGCGCACTGTGGTGAGCCTGGCCACGGCCGCCGCCGGCTCCATCGTGACGATCTCCTCGAGCCGCTTGGCGCACCGCGCCGCCTCGATGAGCACCTCGGCCCTGGAGCGCTCGACACCGAACGGGTGGAGGTCGGCGTACCGGAGACGGGCCACGGTGGCGGCATCCGGCGGCACCATGGCCACCAGCGGACCCGGCGCAGGCGACCCGTAGGCGCCCAGCAGCCCCCGGTAGGCCCGCCTGGCCTCGATGGAGGTGACTCGCTGCCCGAGGATCGCCGGTACCAGGGTCTCGAACACCCGTCCGGACGCCCCGAGCCGCAACCCCGGGTTGCGCCGGTGGAGTTGGGCCACGATCCCTGGCGCAGGGGCGAGTCGGGCCGGGTCGTCGCCCAGCCCGCAGAGGTCGGGGAGGCGATCGATCACCCAGTCTGCGCCATCGCCCCACGCCTCGGCGCACACCTCCCCTCGGCTCACCTCGACCCGCAGCGACGCCGGGCCGGTCGGGGCGGAGGTGACCCACCACGCCACTGTGCGGTCGGCACTGACCCTCCCCGCCGCCTTCCCCGCAAGCGTCTCGAAGGTGGCGGCGACGTCGAAGGGTCCTGTGAGCGTGATGCGACGTTGCGCCATCCGGCGACGCTAGTGGAACGGGTGCATCGCCGGTTGCGTACTATCCGCCCGTGCCCCCACCTACCCCCGCGGTCTCGCCGCCGCACCAAGAGGCGTTCGTCTCGTGACCCGCCCCGACCGCATCGAGTTGTGGGACGTGGCGCTGCCTCTGCTGCGGCCGCTCATCGCAGGCGACGGCATGTTGGAGACACGACGCGCCATCGTCGTGCGAGTGACGCACAATCAGGTGGAGGGGTGGGGCGAGGCGGCACCGTACCCCGGTCACACCAGAGAGACGGCAGACGAGGCGTGGCAGCTGCTGGTGCAGGAGGCGCGCCGCATCCTCGGTGGTGACGAGCCGGTGCTCATCGAAGGCTCATGCGCCACCGCCGCCATGGACGCCGCCACCACCGCATTGCGGGCCGCCGCCAAAGGGGTGGCGCTGGCCACCGAGGCCGGCGGAGGCCCGTCGCCGGTGGCGGTGTCCGCGGTCATCGGGATGGCAGCGGCACCCGCAGACGTCATCGGCGCCGTTGCGACCGCCATCGAGGCCGGCCACACCCACGTCAAGCTCAAGGTGGCCCCGGGCCGTCTCGCTGCCGTTGCCGAGGTGCGCCGCCACTTCCCCGACCTCACCATCGCCGTCGACGGCAACGGCAGCTTCCGGCGGAGCGACCTCGACGAGCTCGCCGCCCTCGACACGCTCGGTCTGACCTACATCGAGCAGCCGCTCAGCCCTCTCGATCTCCCCGGGAGCGCCACCCTCCAGGAGCGCATCGCAACACCCGTCTGTCTCGACGAGTCGGTGAAGCGCCTCGGCGACATCGTCACCATCGCCGCCGCAGGGGCGGCGCATGCCGTCGCCCTCAAACCGGGGCGGCTCGGCCCGACGCTCACCCGCCGCGGCATCGAGCTGGCGATGCGCCACCGCATCGACGTAAAGATCGGCGGTCTCGTCGAGAGCGGGATCGGCGCTGCGCACACCGTCGCCCTGGCGACACATCCCCACGTCTCGCTGGCAAGCGACCTCGCCGGATCGAGCATGTGGTTCGCCCGCGACCTCGTCATCCCACCGTGGAAGGTGCGCCAGGGAATGGTGACGCCACCCGCCACCCCTGGACTGGGGGTCACCGTCGACCGGTTGTTCCTCGAGGAGATCGCCACCCGCCACATACGGTTCCCCCGGTGAGACATGGGCTCGGGCAATTGCCGGCCCTCCCCTCGGCGACGATGATGCGGCCCGCATGACTCGTCTTCTCGTTGTCGGCGCCGGCCAGACCGGCGCAGCAGCAGCCGCCGCCGCCCTCGATGACGGGGTGGTCACCGCCATCGCAGGCGTGGTCGACACAGACCCGATAGCCGGCGGGGCGCTCGCCGTCGCCCACAACGCCCCGGCGCACCTCACCACCCACGACGTCCCCCAGGCGCGGTCGGGCGACCGGGCGCTTGTCGCCATCTCACCGCGAGTCGACGTTGTGGCGCCGGAGATCCTGCGGCTGGTCGCCCTTGGCTACGACGTGGTGTCGACGTGCGAGGAGCTGGCCTGGCCGCCCCGCCACATGTGGAACGCCCTGCACACCGCGGCCCGCACCCACCGCCGCGTCATCATCATGACCGGGGTGAACCATGGCTTCGTCATGGACCGCCTCCCGTTGCTTGCGGCCGCCGCCTGCCGCACCGTGAAGAGCGTCACGGTCACCCGCCGCATCGACTCGGCGGCCCACCGGGAGTCATTCCTCTCCACCACCGGTCGCGGGTTGTCGCTCGCCGAGTGGGGCGACGCCGCCGCCACCCGTCGGGTCGGGCACCACGGGCTCGTGCCGAGCGCCCACCTGCTCGGCCACGCCCTTGGCTGGCCAAACCGTGACATCACGGACTCGCTCGAACCCATCGCCAACGAGGACCTGGTCTCGGGGTTCCACCAGCACGTCGTGCTGCGGGCCGGTGAGAAGACCATCGAGCTCGACCTGATCGTCGACTGGGGGCTCCCCGATCCCGGCGACCGCATCGTTGTCGATGGCGAGCCGCCGCTCCGGCTAGAAATCCCGGGCGGCTATCACGGCGATCTCGGGGCATCGGCTCAGGTTGTGAGGGCGCTCGCCCACTGTGAGGAGCTGGCGCCATCCTTCTACCGCCCCACCGACCTGCCGCTGCGCTTCGGCTGAGCCGCTTTCCCGCGACCGGGCTGCCGCTACCCCATTTTGCGCAGCACCGGCACCCTCCTAGCGTTCCGAGGGATGAGACGCCCCCTCCTTTTCGCCACCCTGCTCGCTGCCGTGGTGGTGACGGCGACGTCACCGGTGTGGGCCACCGATGCGACCGCGCCACCGCGGTGCGAGCCATACGAAGGTGTCGAATGCACAGGGTGGTTCAGCGACGACGCCGGGCTCGTCGGCGACGATCAGCGTGTCGAGGATGCCGTTGACCGACTGGTGGGTCGATACCAGCGCGAGATCGCCGTCGTCACCGTCACCGACAGCCGCGGCGCCGAGCCGGCCGACTTCGCCGCCGAACTGGGCAACGCCTGGGGGGTGGGCGGACCCGCCCAGGACGGCGTCGTGGTGCTCGTCGACGTCGGCGCAAGACGCACAGAGGTGTCGCCCGGCCTCGGTCTTCCGATGACAAGCGACGCCGCCACCAGGATCGCCGGGGCCGGCAACAGCTTCTTCGGGGTCGGTGACTTCGAGGGAGGGCTGCTCGCCATCATCGGCAGCCTCGAGCAGGAGCTCGCCGCCATCGCGGGAGGTGGCGGCGGGGACGATGGCACCGCCCCGACCTCCGCACCGGACGACGGAACGTCGGGACCCCCGACGGCACCGGGTGGTGGCTCAGGTGCTGTGTTGGTCGGTGTCGTCGCCGCCCTCGGTGTCGCCGGCGGCGGCGCCGCCGTGATCTCGTCACGCCGCCGGCGGCGCAACCACACCATGAGCAGACGCCGGGAGCTCATCGACGGCGACATGGCGGCTCTCGAGCCGGCAGGTCACGAGCTGTTGCAGCTCGACGAGTTCACCCAGACGCCCCCGGACACCGCCCCTGACGTTCCCACCCGCCGGGTGATCGATCTGCTCGCCGCAGTCGGCGCCGGGAGCCCGGCACGCGACGAGGAGGCGGCCCTCGCCGCCTGGCACCACCGGCTGATCGTAGTCGTGGATCGACCCCGTCTCGTGGCCGCCGCCCAGGTGCCCTTGGAGCTGCGCGCCGCCGACGAACGCCCCATCCTCGAGGGGGCGGTGCAGCAAGCCGCCACCGATGCCCTCGACGTGGCTTCCGGCGACGAGGCCACTTTCTCGGTGCGCCGCCAGGAGCTGCAGCGGCTCGTCGCCAGCCTGCGGCCGCACCGGGTGGCGGCGGCGCGGGAGCGGGCGGCGACGACCATGGCCAACCAGCTTGCCACCCTCCCGATCGGCGAGGTGATGCTCGACGACGCCGGGACCCGTCTCCATCGGGCGGCGGCCGCCCTCGACCCTGAGGCGCCCACCAGCCGCTCCGTTGCCGAGCTCGATGCCGTCTACACCAGCGCCCAGGCAAAGACCGAGAAGCTGCGGACCCTGTACGACACGCTGCCGGAGTCGACCACCCGACCCGCCGTCGCCGCCGCCCTCGCCGACCTCAGCGACGACCCCGGCGGCGCCGTCGCCCGCTACGAGAAGGTGCGGGTCGAGCTCGAGGCGAAGGGTGCTGCGCTGAACGCAGACGGGTTGGCGTTGCCGGCGCTGGCGGCGTTGCTGCTGATGAACAACGACGACGAGGACATCGACGAATTCGTGGAGACCTACCGGCTCAACCGCAGCAGAGCCTTCCCTCCCGACCAGGCGGTCGAGTACGCCCTTGCCGGGCTGCGCACGGCAAAGGAGATCGAGCATGTGCGCCAGGAGGCGAAGCGGCTCGACCTTCCGGTTGCGATCACCGCGGCGCTGCTGCGCAGGCGCGACGACGGTCCCGATGTGTACAAGGCGCTGGCCGACGAGCTGGCAGGGCACGGAGTTGAGGGTGACACCCGCAAGACCATCGCCGGTGTCCTGGCGATATCGCTCGAGCCGGCGCTGGCAATGCGGCGCTGGGTCGAGGCGCGTGCTGCCCTCGCCGGGCTCGGGCTCGAGGGCGCATACGCAGACGTCGCCGCCGCCTTCGGGGCGTCCGACCCGCGGGGTCCACGCATCTTCGCCCTGGCCTACGCCGCCCAGCGCCAGGCGCTGGCGCGCAGCGACATCGCAGACGCCGATCGGTTCGCCCCCGAGCTCGCCCATGAAGGCACCGGCGGTCAGACGGACACCTGGACCGGGCAACCCATCCCCCGGGGTCTGTACAGCTTCGACCCGTTCACGCTGCTCTTCTACCACTGGATCATCACGAGGGGTCACCACGGCAGCTTCGGGTGGGAGCCGCTCTACCAGGATCAATCGTGGTCGAGGGACCGCGGCTCGTGGTGGGGCGGCACAGGAGGATTCGGTGGCTTTGGCGGAGGTGGCGGCTTCGGCGGGCGGGGCGGCGGCTCCTCGTGGGGTGGCGGCTCCTGGGGCGGGTCCGGCGGATTCGGCGGATTTGGCGGCTTTGGCGGCTTTGGCGGCGGCGGAGGTTTCGGCGGCGGGGGCGGGGGCGGCAGCGGCTGGTGAGCCAGGAGATCACCTCTACCGCCAACCCTCGGGTGAAGGCACTGGCCCGGCTGCGGGAGCGCCGCGAACGCACCATCACCGGAACGTTCCCCATCGAGGGCGCCAGGGTGGTGGAGCGGGCACTCGCCGCCCGGTGGCCGATCAACGAGGTGTACGTCGCCCCAGGGCTCGCCAGCCCCGAGGCGCTCGAAGCGGCTGCGGCGCTCGCCAGAGCCGGGGTCCCGTCGACAGAGCTCGGTGACGAGGCCTTCCACAGGATCGCCTACCGGGAGCACCCTGACGGCATCATCGCCATCGGCAGTACCGGCGACCTGAGGCTCGACCGGTTGCGGCTACCCGTCGCCCCGATGGTGCTCGTGGTCGAAGCCGTCGAGAAGCCCGGCAACCTCGGCGCCATGCTGCGCACCGCAGACGGCGCAGGCGCCGATGCCGTGATCGTCGCCGACCCCACGATCGACCCGTGGAACCCCAACGTGGTGCGCACCTCGCAAGGCGCCCTGTTCACGGTGCCGCTGGCCGCGACCGGAGCCGAAGAGGTGGTGGTCTGGCTGGAGAGCGCAGGCATCCATGCGGTGGCCGCGACGCCGCGGCCGGGTGGACCGGCACCGTGGGACATCGACCTGACCGGGGCCATCGCCCTCGTCGTCGGGAGCGAGCACGCCGGGCTCTCCATGCGTTGGCGAAACGCCACCGCCACCGCCATCCCGATGCGAGGTGCAGGCGACAGCCTCAACGCCTCGGTGGCGGCAGCCGTCCTCCTCTACGAGGCGGTGCGGCAGCGAGGCTGAGCCGGGTCCCACCCGGTCGTAGCCGTCAGTCAGCGTGTGCACCACCGCCGGGCGAGGTGGCCGGCTCGATGGCGTCGTCGCGTTCGCACCACCGACACAGCACACGCTCGACGGCCACGCTGAGGACCTCCTCCTCGTCGACCTCCATCTCGCCGCCAAGGGTGAAGTGGGCGAAGCGGCGCCGCCGCACCGTCTCGTAGACGTCGAAGCGGGTACGGTTGCCGCAGTGGGCGCAACGGTATGGCCCGGCGGTCACGGCTTCACCAACTCCCAGATCCCGTCGTCCTCGAGCATCCGATCGATCACCTCAACACGGGGCCGGGCCGGACCGTGCTCCACGGCAGGGGTGGTGCCGATCCGCAGCGGCGGGCCATGGCGGGTGATCGTTGGGACCCCGGCCACCCCCGCCTCGACCGCCCGGAGGTATCCGGTCTCGAACGCAGTGAACCCTGTCTGGGGGATGGCAGCCAGCAGGACGTCGCCGTCGAGCCCTGCCACCTTGGCCGCCGCCCGATAGGTGAGCTCGGCGTCGAGCGAGTCGCCCTGGCGATGGAGCAGGGTGAACAGCGCCTGGCGCACTACCTGGCGGCGGGAGGGCTCGGCAACGGCGGCGTGGGCCGAAAGACCCCTAACCGCCGCCGTCAGCGCCGTGCGGTCGACCGGGCCGGCGGCGGGGAACCCCACCCATTCCAGGTCGAGCCGCACCCCCTCGGTTGCTGCCCTGGTGAGCAGCGAGAACAGCCGCCACGAACCGGCATCGGTGAAGTCGAAGTAGACGGTGCCGGTGAACTCCACGTGGCTGAGCGTAGCTCGGTGCTATGGACCCGGTCCTTGACATCGAACATATGTTCGATGTACGGTCGCCCCACCCCAACGAGGACGGTCAGGTGCTTGGCACCCAGCGCAGCTTCGACGATCTCGGCGCCCCGCTGCACACCGTGCCGTTCTGCATCCTCGACCTGGAGACCACCGGTGGCTCGCACCAGGATTGCCGGATCACCGAGGTGGGGGCGGTTCGCTACGAGGGCGGCCGGCACACCGGGACCTTCCACACCCTGGTCGACCCTGGGGTGCCGATCCCGCCTGCGATCACGATCCTCACCGGGATCACCCACGCCATGGTGATCAACGCCCCGCCGATCGAGGCGGTGCTGCCCGCCCTGCTCGAGTTCATCGGCGACGCCGTGATCGTCGGCCACAACGTTCGCTTCGACCTCCGCTTTCTCGGGGCCGCCGCCACCAGGCTCGGTTATCCCGGTCTGCCCAACCGCTGGAGCGACACCGCAGCGCTGGGGCGCCGCCTCCTCGCCGGCGAAGTGCGCGACTTCCGCCTCGCCACCCTTGCCGCCCATCTGCGCTCGCCCACTCCCCCGACCCACCGCGCCCTCGATGACGCCACGGCGACCGCGCACGTCTTCTTCGAGTTGCTGGGACGGGCAGGCGCCATCGGCGCCACGTACCTCGAGGACCTCATGGGGCTGCCGACGGCGCGGGGCGCCCCGCACTACTCCAAGCTCGGGCTGACCGACGGTCTGCCACGTCGCCCCGGTGTCTATCTGTTCCGCGACCGCAACGGCGAGATCATCTACGTCGGCAAGACGAAGAACCTGCGGAGCCGGGTCCGCTCCTACTTCTACGGCGACACCAGGCGCAGGGTCGCGCAGATGCTGCGGGACCTCGCCGTCATAGAGCACCGCGTCTGTACGACCGAGCTCGAGGCGTCTGTCGCCGAGATCCGTCTCATCGACGGCCACCGACCCCGCTACAACCGACGCTCGCTCCCGCCCCGCAGCACGCACTGGCTGCGGCTCACGGCCGAGACGTTCCCACGGTTGTCGATCGTGCGCAGCCAGGATCCCCGCAGCCTCGCCCATCTCGGGCCGTTCCGCAGACGCAGCGTCGCAGAGCAGGTGATGCACGCCCTATGGGACGCCGTGCCGATCCGCCGCTGCACCGGCACAAAGGGTGGCGAGGCGGCTTGCCGCTTCAGCCAGGTCGGTGTCGCCGTGTGTCCGTGCGACGGCACGGTCGATCCCGGGCAGTACCGCCAGGTGGTCGACCGGTTGCTCAGTGGGATCACCGAGGACCCCGCCCTCGTTCTCGACCCGCTCGTGGCCAGGATGCGCACCCTCGCCGAGGGCGCCCGCTTCGAGGAGGCTGCCGAGGTGAGGGATCGCTACAGGGCGCTGGCACGGGCGCTGGAGACCAGGCGGATCTGGCAGGCGCTTACCACGGCCGGAATGGTGTGGGCCGAGGACGCCGATGGCGCCTCGGCGATGATCGACAGCGGCGTCCTCGCCGCCGCATGGGCGCCGCCAGACCATCCGCCGCTGCTCCCCGTGGTACCGGCCTTCCCGCCGTCGCCGACCCCGCCCTCCACCGCAGCCGCCGAAGAGATGTGGCTCGTCTGGCGATGGCTCGACCGCCCTGGGGTCACCATCGTCGACAGCTCAGCCCCTCTCCGGCTGCCGGCCCGGCCGGTGGCGGTTGTCGCCAGCCTCGCCAGCTGACCACGGGCCGGGTGTAGCCTGCCAGGCCATGCGCTTCATCGTCCGTCCCGGGTCAGACCCCACGGCCCGAGCCGACGCCGCCCTGCTGCGGGCAATCGGGCTCCCCGGGGGCGGCACGGTCAAGCTGGGGAAGACCCATTGCCGGGTGGCCCCCGGCGACGTCCCCGCCCCGACCGCCATCCTGGTCGGGTCTCGCACCATGGAGAACGCCGGTCTGAAGAGCGGCGACAGCGTCGACGTTGTGCGGGCTCCGCTCCCTGATGCGCTCAGGGTCGGTCTCGCCGGTGGCGACACCCCGCTCGACACCCGCCACCTCAGCCGGTCGCTGCAGGGGATGCCGGTAACCGTCGGCGACGTCGTCGCCTCCCGCACCTCCTACGGTGAAGGCGAGGGGGCCGCCGAGATCGTGCTGCGCATCAGCAGCGTCGAGCCGGGTAACGCCGGTCTCATCGGCAACGCCACCATGGTCTACGAGGAGGGCGCCGAGCCAACCGAGGTTGTGGTGCACGCCGCCGGCCGGGTGGACGGGGAGGCGCCGACCACAGCCGAGGCCCTGCTCGCCGGGCTCGACACCGAGCTCGAGGTGATGACGGGGTGGCTGTCGCTGCTCACCTCTCCCCACGACCTGCCGTCGGCGTGGGGGCTCCCCCGCGTCGCCGGCGTCCTCCTCGAAGGCCCTGCCGGGTGTGGCAAGTCCGAGCTTGTCTCCGCCGCTGCCGCCAGGGCGGGTACGCCGGTGCAGGAGGTGTCGCTCGAGCTCGTCTTCAAACCGGAGAAGCTGCTGGAGCGGCTGGAGCGCATCGTCAAGACCATCCCGGCACCGGGGGTGATCTTTGTCGACCGTCTCGACGCCATTGCCGGCGACGACGCCATGTTCCGCACCCAGATGGCGGCGATCCTGCGCTGGTACCTCGAGGCGGTCGCCGAGCGGAGCCGGGTCGCCACCGTGCTCGGGGTGTCGTCGGCCGGCAAGCTGCCTGGGGCGGTTACCTCGTCGCCGTTGATGCCGCGGACCCTGACTATCCCCCCGCCGGACACCCAGCGGCGCACCCTTCTCTTCGAGGCGGCCCTGGCCAAGGTGCCCACGGAGACGCTCGACTACGCCCAGCTCGCCGGCCAGACCGCCGGCTTCTCCGGCGCCGACATCCTCGCCGCCGTCGTTGACGCCTCGGCCCGTATCGCCCCGACAGGGGGCGTGCTCAACCAGACACAACTCGCAGACGCCATCGCGGGGACAACGCCCTCGCTCGGCACGACCGGGATGGGCGAGATGCCGTCTCACGGCTTCGCGCGGGTGGCCAACCTCGACGAGGTGAAGCAACGGCTCACCGAGGCGGTCATCTGGCAGATGAGGGAACCGGAGCGCTTCTCCCGGCTCGGCATCGAGCCGCCCCGGGGTCTGCTGCTGTACGGGCCGCCCGGAACCGGGAAGACGTTCGTGGTCCGGGCGCTGGCGCACGAGGCGGGTGCGGCGTTCTTCACGGTGAAAGGCGCCGAGCTGCTCGACAAGTACGTCGGGGAGTCGGAGCGTGCGGTGCGCGAGGTCTTTGCCAGGGCCAGGGCCGTGGCCCCTGCGATCCTGTTCTTCGACGAGATCGACGCCCTCGCCCCGGTGCGGGGCAACTCGTCAAACTCGGTCACCGATTCGGTCGTCGCCGCATTGCTCACCGAGATGGATGGCGTCAGCGAACGCGGCGACGTATTCGTGATCGGGGCGACCAACCGGCGCGACCTCGTCGACGCCGCCTTGCTGCGACCGGGGCGGCTGGAGACCCATCTCTACCTCGGGCTCCCCGGCCGGGAGTCGCGTGCGGCGTTCTTCGAGATAAGCGACGTTCCGTTCGCCGCAGACGTCGACATCGACCGCATCATCGACGCCACCGACGGTTTCTCGTTTGCCGACATGGCCGGCATGCTGCGGGAGGCGGCGCTGCAGGCGCTGCGCCGCGACTCGACGGCGATGGCGGTGAGCAACGCAGACATCGACTTCGCCGTCACCCGCACCAAGGAGACGCTGGCAGGCGGGCCACCAACCGAGACGTGACGGGAACCGCTCGGGGGCTCATCCAGGGTGGCGGTCGAGGTGGCGCTGCCGGTACTCGGCGTCGAGACCGCCCTCGGCGATCTGCCGGTATGCGGCGGGGACCCGGTACCGCTCGAAGTCGAACAGCGTTCCCTTGTAGAACCTGGTGTGGTCGACATCGATCCGGGCGACCACGACCTCGTCACCTGTGGTGATCGCCTGGCGAACGATCTGCCCGGACGGGGCGATGATCACCGACTGCGCCAGCGACTCGACGCCCTCTTCGATGCCGCCCTTGGCGACCCCGATGACGTATGTCCCGTTCTGATATGCCCCCGCCTGCATCACCAGGTGGTTGTGAAACGCCTGCAGCGGTGTCTGGGTGGGGTCGGGGGCGTAGTGGAGAGGCGTGTTGTACCCGATGACGATCAGCTCGACGCCGCGCAACCCCATCACCCGGTACGTCTCCGACCAGCGGCGGTCGTTGCAGATCGCCATCCCGACGACGGTGTCGAACGCCCGCCACACCGGGAAGTCGTCGCCCGGCTCGAAGTAGCGCCGCTCGGCGTGCTGGAACGGGCGCCACGGCTCGTATTCGTCGTGGCCCGGGATGTGCACCTTGCGGTAGACGCCAACGGTGGCGCCCTCCCGGTCGACCATGTGGTAGACGTTGAAGCGACGGTTCTCGGGTGTCCTGAGCGCATAGCCAAGGGTGAAGCCCACACCGAGCCGCTTCGCCTCGTCCCACAGCGGCTGGGTGTGGGCGTTTGGCATCTCGGTCTCGTAGAACACGTCTGCCTCCTCGACCGGCATCACCCAGCGGGGGAAAAACGTGGTGAGCGCCAACTCGGGAAACGCCACAAACCGGGCGTTCTGCGCCGCGGCATCCCGCAGCAGGTCGATGAGGCGGGCCACGACATCGGCTCGTGTGTCGGCCCGCTGGATCGGCCCCATCTGGGCCGCCGCAACGGTCAGGTATCGGGGCACGGCTCACTCCTGTCTCGGGGCGGCACCTTAGTCCTGCGACTCTTGTGCGAGGCAGCCGAGCGTCGTGCGTGGTTGCGCCGACCCGGCCACTCCGTATCATCCCGTGGTTTTCCACCCTCGATCAGGAGCACAGCTTCATGACCCGCACCGTACGCGCCGCCCTCGTCCAGGCCGAGTGGACAGGAGACAAGCAGTCGATGATCGACAAGAACGTCGGCTACGCCAGGCACGCGGCGGAGCAGGGTGCCCAGGTGCTGTGCTTCCAGGAGATCTTCACCTCGCCCTACTTCTGCAACGTGCAGGATCCGAAGTTCTACGACGAGGCGGAGCCGATCCCGTCCGGGCCGACGGTGCAGCGGATGTCGGCGCTCGCAGCCGAGACAGGCATGGTGCTCGTTGTTCCGCTGTACGAGCGTGTCGACGAGGGGACGTTCTACAACACCGCCGCCGTCATCGACGCCGATGGCTCGTTCCTCGGGATCTACCGCAAGACCCACATCCCCCAGGTGGAGGGGTTCTGGGAGAAGTTCTACTTCCGCCCGGGCAACCTCGGCTACCCGGTCTTCGACACGGCGGTTGGCCGGATCGGGGTCTACATCTGCTACGACCGTCACTTCCCCGAGGGCTGGCGAGTGCTCGGTCTCAAGGGGGCCAGGATCGTCTTCAACCCTTCTGCAACCACCCGTGGCCACTCCCGCTACCTGTGGGAGCTCGAGCAGCCGGCGGCCGCCGTCGCCAACGAGTACTTCGTCGGCGCCATCAACCGTGTCGGAGCCGAAGGCCTGACCGGCACCGACTACTACGGCTCGTCCTACTTCGCCGACCCGCGCGGCCAGCTCATCGGCGAGCGCGCCTCCGACACCGCTGACGAGGTGGTGGTGCGCGACCTCGAGATGAGCCTCATCGAGGAGGTCAGACGCCATTGGGCCTTCTACCGCGACCGCCGCCCAGACGTGTACGGCGAGATCGCACACTCGTAGTCTGAGCCATGTCACGAGCCGGATGGGCCGGACCGACGGTCAGGTAATGGGCGCCGCCAGCAGGATGTCGCCGGTTGGGGCCGGGCTCCCGCCAGACGGCTCGACGGTCAACCCGAGCATGACCCCTGGGACGATGTCGCCATCGATGAGTACCTCCACCGAGCCACCGGCATCCGGGACGAACAAGCCGGCGGGTACCGCACCGCCCTCCCCGATCAACCACAGCTGGTAGGTCTGGACTGCGCTCACGGGTGGCAACCCGCTCGCCCGGAACACCCCCTGCATCAACTGCCGCGAGATCGTCACCTCACCGCTCGGGATCCGCTCGCTCCCAACAGGCATCGTGGTGGCGTCCGGAGCGGCGAGCACCCGATCGACGGGGTCGGTGTCGTTGTTCATGACAACGACGGCCCCGACGACAACCGCGGCGACGGCGGCAACGGCGGCAACCCGTACCAGCACCCTTGTCCTGGGGCGTAACCGCGCCCCCCTTCCCCGCCGCTTGACGGTTTCGGCGACGGTCGCCGTTCCATCCCCCGCAGCCGGGTGGGGGCCGATCCGGCCGAACGTCGCCGCCCGCATCGCCGGCGGAGGGGTGATGGCGCCTCGCTCCGCCAGCATTCCCAGATCATCGGTGAAGACGGCCACTGCGGTGCGGCACTCGGCGCAGCTCGCCAAGTGGGCCTCGAACAGGTTGCGCTCGTCGTCGGGGAGGGCATCGAGCGCATAGGCCGCAGCCAGGTCGGTGTCGTGGTCAGCCATCTGCATCGCCGAGAGTCGAACGCATCCGGCGCAGGCCTTCGCGCATACGTGACTTGACGGTGCCAAGCGGCGTGGCCAGCCGATCGGCCACCTCTCGGTACGTGAGCCCATGGAAGTAGGCGAGCTCGATGACCTCTCGCTGCGGAGGGGTGAGCGCATCCAACGCCGATCGCACGCCGGAGTGCTCATCGTCGCGGACGGCAGAGTCGGCAACCGGGTCTGGCTCCGTGGTGAAGGCCAGGGCCCGACCGTACACATCCGCCCGATTTCGCGAGGACTGCGTGCTACGGACGCCATCGACCGCACGTCGGTGTGCGATCGTTGCTATCCATGCCCTGGCGCTGCCTTGTGCGGGGTCGAACCTGCTGGCGTGGTTCCACACGTCAACAAGCACTTCCTGCGACACCTCCTCGCTCAGCGACGGATCCCTCACCACGCGCACCACGACGCCGAACACCACTCCTGCGATGCGATCGTAGAGCGCATCGAACGCTGTCGGATCGCCACTCGCCACGTTGGCGAGCAGCGCCTCAAGCGAATCGCCTCCATGTCGGTCGACGGTCCTCACCCTCCCGCAGACTGTGGCGAGCCTACCGACCCGAACCACCGTGTGGCGCAGGGCTGGCGCCATGTCGGGTCCCGGTGCCGGTGGCACCACGCCACGCACGGGTGGATCACGTTCCAAGGCTTCGCAACGCCGAAGCCGTCATCACGGCTCCGAGCAGCATGACGATCGCACCGGCAACGACCGGTGCGGCAACGGCCAGCCGCAACGGTATGGGTCGGCGCTCGAGTCGGCCAAGGGTGTGGGTGCGAGCCGTCACGACCAGGAGACCGACCCCGACAAGCGTCGCCGCCATACCGAGCCCGAAGCAGAGCACGAGCACCAACCCCAACTCGGTGCGGCCGAGCTGGAGCGCTCCGAGCAGCAGCACCACCGCAGACGCCGAAGGGACAAGCCCACCCGACAGACCGAGGGCGGCCAGCCCGAGCCAACCCGGCCGGTGGTCAACGGCAGGATCGTGGTCGTGAGCGTGATCATGCCGCTGCCCGTCACCATGATCGTGACCAGGTTCGTGCCCGTGATCGTGACCGTGATGGTCGATCCTGCGGCCGCGCCGTAGCCGCCGCACCGACCGCACCAGCAGGCTGACGCCGAGGCTGAGAATGATCAAGCCGGACAGCACCGACACCACCGGGTAGATCCGCTCGGGGGTGAACGCCGATGACGCCGCCAGCGTCACCAGCCCGAGCACCACCACACCGATCGTGTGCGACACCGCAACCGAGAGACCAAGCCCGACGGCGTGGCGGGCCGTGCCGTGACGCCCAACCAGGTAGGCCGCCATGATCGTCTTGCCGTGGCCGGGAGCGAGCGCATGGCCGACACCGAGTGCGAAGGCGGCGCCGAGCCCGACGAGGAGCGCACCCGGACCAAGACCAGGTGCGCCGACCAGACCGCCAAGGGTGGCGAGCAGACCACCGCCGCCTACGAGCGCCGGTGCGGCCCCGGCCTCGGCTGCGGCGACGAGGACGGTCTCTGCGGAAACGGCGGTCACCGTGCCCAATCCTTCCCTGACGTCGAGAAGGGTCCCCCCGCTCGGGTAGCGGGTGAGTTCGGCGCTCGGGGATGTCGCAGGCAGATCGGAGCGAACGGTGACACCCGACCCGGCGATGACCACCTCTCGCCAGCCAAGTCGGCTGGGGTCGTTGCGGTTGCCCACCTCGATCGACGTGCCGGCAACGGGGACGAACGAAGCGGTGTAGCCGCAGATGAGACGCAACGTCTCCAGCCCGGCCTGCCCAGGAGCCGTCGACATCTCGCTCCCGGTGGGGGTCAGGGTCTGCGGGTCGCCATCGACGCCAAGATCAAGACGACCGCCACGGCCGGCGCACTCCGCCACCGCCCATCCGGTTCGCTCGGTCGGGTCGGTGACCCCATCGTCGTTGGTGTCAACGTCCCGCAGCGCCTGGAACGTCGGGATCTCCGCCATGTCGACGATGTACGTCACGTTGGCGCCGTTGCCGCTGATGACGAGCCCGAGGTGGTGGCCGACGGCATAGTTGCCCAGGGGGTGGGCAAGTGCCGGTGCGACGCCAAGCGACCCGAGAATCGCCGTGCCGCCAACCAGAAGGGCGAGCCGCCTCACGACGACACCTCGGCGAGCAGGGCAGCAGCCGCCGGGGCGGCGATCGGGTCGAACATGCCCGAGACCTGCAATGCGGCGGCCACCAGCTCGCCGGCCCGTGCGACGTGTCCGCTGCGTTGGAAGACAACGGCGGCCTGGTACAAGATCGACGGGTCACGAAGCCCGGTGGCGATCACCTCGTCAAAGACCGCCGTCGCATCGTCGAGCCTCCCGACGCCGGCGAGCGCCCATCCGTAGAGGGCGAGGGTGCGGACGTCGCGGCGCACGGCCCATTCCGCCGAGGCCAGCTCGAAACCGCGAGCCGGGTCGCCGTGATCGGTGAAGAAGCGAGCAAGTGTGCTCCGATAGGCGGTCTCGACACCCTCGAGGCCGGAGATGGCCTCGACAGTGGCGTAGGCATCGGCGGCGCCCGCCTCATCACCTCCCGCGGTCAGCACGTCTCCGAGCGCAACCAGCGTCGCCGGTGTGGGCGTGATCAACGCCGCCTCCCGGTAGGAGTCGGCGGCAGCGGTGAGATCGCCTTCCATGGCGGCCAGCCGCCCACGAGCAACGACAGCTCCGGCATTGAGCGGTGCGATCAGGACCGCCTCCTCGACAAGGGGTCGGGCGGCGACCACGTCGCCTCCATCGAGGCTGCGGTGTGCGGCATAGACCAGGTAGTAGGCGAGCCCGTCACCCCGCAACCCGACCGACCTGGCCAGCGCAACGGCGTCTGTGGCCCATCCGACCGAGGCGGCAACGTCGCCACGAACCCACGCCAGCTCGGCGCTACGGACGGCGAGCGACGGATCACCGGGGAGCAGCCCGATGAGCTGGGCGACGTCGGCGGCGGCCCGCTCGACATCGCCGACGGCGAGGGCGGCGTCTGCGGCGACGGCCCGAGCCGCCAGGTGCTCGGGACTCGAAGAGAGCACCTCCCGAGCAAGCCGCTCGGCGGTGCGGAAGTCGTGCAGCGCCAGTACGGCGCTGGCCAGCCCGGTGCCGGCGTCCGGGTCGTCCACGTCGCGCTTGTGTGCCGCGGTGAAGAGATCCTTGGCCCTGATGTAGTCGTCGAGGTCACCGGTGAGGGTGGCCCTCGACAGGTAGAGGGTGCCGAGGGTGCGCACGTCGAGGTAGGTGTCGTGGCCGACCAGACGGCCCTCGAACACCTCGATCTGCCGGGTGAGCTCGCTGCGTGTCCCCACCCCGACGGTCGTCAACGGAGCGGCGACGGTCGAGGCGTTGTCGATGTCGGAGCGCTCGTCGCCGCCAATCGTCGCCACCACCCGCGGCAGCGCCATGAGCGCAACCGTTGCGATGACAAGGCCTGCGATCCGGTTTCTCATGACGATCTCCGCATGTGCGTGTCGGTGGGATCGGGAGCGGGCGCCGGCCCGCTCCCGATCCGCGTCCCCCGACTCAGCTGTGCGGCTCCCCCAGGTAGGGGAACACGCTCAGGTAGTCGCCGTGGGCGCCGACACCGTCGCCGTTCACCCCACCATCGGCGTCTCTTCCCGGGAACAACCCCAGCGGGTCTCCCCCGGTTATCACTCGCAGCTCGACATCGATGACGTCATCGGCGAGCGCCCGCCCGTTGAGCGGGGCGGGAAGCGTCGATGACTTGTCGAACGCCAGCAGGTCGGGAAGCAGGACCGAGGCGAGCGCCTCCGCCTCCGCATCGCTGTACGCACCCTCGGTGTCAAGCGCCGAAAATGCCTGGAGCGCACTTACCACCGAGTCGGTGAACATCTGGACGTCGGTGACCGGCTTGCGGACGTTGAACAGGTTCTTCGCCTTGCTCGATGCCTGAACGATCGGGCCGGAGCTGTTGACCACCGTGTTGATGGCGGGTCGGCCCATCCGGTCGACCTGCTTCCACGAAGCGCCAACGGGACGGCTGGTGCGGGCCCAGACGCCGATGCCGGCGCCGTCGTTGAGCTGGCTGTCCGGCACCTCGATGACGATGCCCATCGTGTTGAGGTTGGCGAAGAAGTCGGTCGGGTCGTCGCCGAGCGCATCGTCACCGACAGCCTCGACCGTGCCCCGGAAGCCGGACAGGTCAAAGAAGAACGGATCGGAGCGGAGCCCGGCAAAGACCTTGGTGCCGTCGCCAAGGGTTGCGATCGAGCCGACAGGTGCCGTGCCGAGCAACGGTCCACCCGTCCATACGCCCTCGCCCCTGCCCCCCTCGGTGCGGTACACCGACACGTTCGACGATGACCCGTCGAAGAGGAACAGGTAGGCGATGTCTGTTGCGGCGTTTCCGTTCGTGTCGATCCGCAGCTCGTACGCCCCCTGCGAGCCGGGGGCGAACACCGTGTCGGTCGACGCCAACGGGATGACCGTCATGGCGAGCACCGTGGTGTCGCCCGCGCCCGTAAAGGCATAGACATCGTTTATGTCTAGGTCGGTGCGACCATCCGGCGACGTCAGCCCCGGCGCGTCGAGGTGGTCGGCGGCGTTCCCCGAGCCGGTCGGGGCGGTCAGCGCCACCACCAGGGCAATGAGCGCAAGCAGCGCCGCAACCGGCACCATGCGCCGAACGAGAGTCATGGCTTCTCCCTTCGAGAGACTCCCTGTACGGCGACGAGTTCGGAGACAAACCCCTGTCGGATTGCCCAACGGTTGAGATCTCCTGGACGCCGGGCTCTCTCAGGCGATGGCGGCGATGGCCTCGGCAACGGTGAAGCGGCCCTCGTAGAGGGCGCGGCCGACGATGGCGCCATCGACGCCGAGCCGGGCAAGCGCCTGGAGGTCGGAGAGCGACCCGACCCCGCCCGAGCCGAGCACGGCGATCCCAGGGGCTGCCGCCTGCACCCGGCGCACCAGCTCGAGATCGGGACCCGTCATCGTTCCGTCGCGCCCGATCCCGGTCACCAGCAGGCGCGGCACCCCGGCGGCAACCATGTCCGCCACAACGGCGCCGAGCTCCCTGCCCTGGTCCCGCCAGCCGGCTCCGATGGCGCGGCCGACACGCACGTCGACGGCAGCGACGACGCGCTCGGCGCCCACCGCGAGCACCACCTCGCTGAGCAGCTCGGGGTGCCAGACGGCTGCCGTCCCCATCACCACCCTGGCGGCGCCTGCGGCGATGGCGGCCACTGCGCTGTCACGATCCCGGATACCGCCACCCACCTGGAAACGGACCCGGGCGGCGGCGAGTCGCGCCCACAGATCGGTGTCGGTGGTGCCGTCCCGCACCGCATCGAGGTCGACGACATGCACCAGCATCGCACCACCCTCCATCCAGCGCACCGCCTGCGCCACAGGGTCTGGCGCATACACCGTCGCCCGCTGGTAGTCCCCCTCGACCAGCCGCACCACGTTGCCGCCGAGCACGTCGACCGCCGGGATCAGCTGCACGCTGCGTGTCTCCGCAGATACTGTGCTATCATGCTATGACATTATCACAGTGAGACGATAGGAAGCCGATGACGACAGATGACTGGCGGACCACCGACAGTGCGGCGCTGTTCGAGGCCATCGTCCTCCTCGCCGACGCCGACGAGGCGGGGCGCTTCTTCCGCGACCTGTGCACGTACCGGGAGCTCGACGAGATGAGCGCCCGCTGGGCGGTGGTCCGCCTCCTCGATG
>Ga0114938_1000497_pt1 | contig 29280 bp, 20 predicted proteins | sample AshMeaBigSpring_FD_88675 | JGI IMG/M metagenome (GOLD analysis project Ga0114938, IMG submission 88675) | Groundwater microbial communities from Big Spring, Nevada to study Microbial Dark Matter (Phase II) - Ash Meadows Big Spring | ecosystem: Environmental > Aquatic > Deep subsurface >... | reverse complement strand
TTTCAGCATCCCAGGGAAAGAGACCTGTTCCTCACCGGTGCCCTCACTATCCTTAGCGGATGCATGAAAGGGGTGCTGGGTACTTACGACCAACGTACCGTTTACCCCAACCTGTTTTCCTTCGCTATTGCACCTGCTGCCAGTGGTAAGAGTGCCTTATCTTTTGCCAAAGAGTTGGCCATGACCAACCACCGAAAGATGGTACAGGAAAGCAAAGAGAAATTAAAGCAGTATCAGATGGAGTTGGAGCAGTACAGGGCAGCTAAACGAGGCAAGAAAAAGGATGATACCACGCCTGATGCAGAGCCACCGCAAAAGCCCAAATTCAAAGTGCTGTACATACCGGCCAACAGCAGCTCCGCTGCCGTGATTGGCCACCTGGAGCAATCAGAAGGCATTGGCATCATCTGCGAAACCGAAGCCGATACCATGGGCAACAGCTTCAAACAGGATTGGGGCGGTTATTCCGATTTACTGCGCAAAGCCTTCCACCACGAACCAGTAACGTACAGCCGTAAAACCAACGATGAATTTGTAGAAGTGGAAAAGCCCCGTATTTCGGTGGCCCTGTCGGGCACACCTTCACAGGTGCAGGGTTTAATTGCCTCCGCAGAAGATGGGCTGTTCAGCCGCTTTATTTTCTACACCTTCAAAGTACAACCCCAGTGGCGGGATGTATCTCCCCAGAGCAAAGTGAACCTTACGGAGTTTTTCAGCAAGCAGTCAGAACAGGTAGATGTAATGGCCAACTTTCTGGAGCATTGCCCCACCGAGTTTCACCTTACACCGGAGCAGTGGGCTTTTCTCAACAGCAAGTTCGAACTGTGGTTGCAGGAGGTAAGCACCTTTGTAAGTGAAGATGCCAGCAGTACGGTAAAGCGTTTAGCCCTCATTGTGTTCCGTATTGCTATGGTAATATCTGCCATCCGCAAGTTTGAATATGGGGTGGCCGATAAGGACATTACCTGCGAGGATACAGACTTCCAAACAGCATTTGCCCTGGCTGAAGTGTACAAGCAGCATGCCCTGCTCATGTTTGCCGCCCTGCCCAAGGCAGAGGAAAACCAGCTCGACCAGAACAAGAAGCGCTTCTACGATGCCCTGCCTGCCGATAGGGATTTCACCCGCCAGGAAGCTGTGGAAATAGGGTTGGTGGTGGGGATTAAAGAACGAACCGTAGGCAAATACCTCAACCGCTTTCTGGGCCGCTTTTTGGAGCAGCAGGTAAAGTACGGTCCATACAGAAAATTACAGTAGTGCAAACCCTGCCACCTGTGCAAAGCCCCACTTCGGTGGGGTTTTTTGTTGCATGTATGGCATGGTTGGCACGTTAGGGTAATCTTTTTTTCTTTTCCCTTGCTTACCTATGTTTTTCTTTTGTTAGATTTGACCTTTTAAGGACAAGACCAAACACGGTAAATATGCTGGGCGAAAAACTGAGAGAGTTACGGGAAGCCAAAGGACTGGTACAACGCCAGGTGGCTGCTGAGCTGGAAGTAGATACTGCCTACATCAGCAAGATGGAGAGTAATGAAAAACCGGTGAGCCGACAACACCTGAAAAAGCTATCCGAACTTCTGGGTGTTGGGGAAGAAGAACTGCTTACCCTTTGGCTGGCCGATAAGGTATATGATGTAATAAAGGAAGAACACCTTGCACTTAACGCAATGTTGTTAGCAGAGAAAGAGGTTAAGAAATCGAGATCATTAAATAATAGACAAAAGAAAAATTAATAAAGCAACTATGGAGAGCAACAGCAGGCATATTGATACTTATCTTGCTTTAGCGAATAGCCTTCGCTTTAAGCTATGGGCAATTGTTGGAGAGAATATCATAAAGAAAAAAATGTTGATTGAATACTTGCAAAAGCAAGAGTATCAATTGGTAGATGTGGGTTTAGAATTAAGTAGCCTGTACAAAGAATTAGATGCAAGTGAAGAACCATCACACGATATAGGTCAGAAAATAAAAGATTGGTTTTTATCTAAACCTGAGAAATTAATTCTGACTAATGCAAGCATCTTATATCATAAAGCTTTTACAAAAATTTCTCCGGTTGGAGCTTTTAAATACAATTCACGGAACAAAAGCAGTGTGCTTTTTTTAGAGGACGAGAAAATTATCAGTAACCGTATTTCCTATGGTCAAGCTGGTTCTGAAGAGTATTACGACAAGGATATTAATGACATACTGATTACAAAAATCGGGGACATAGAAGAAAACTATGAAACCCTTGTGGCTGAAGATGGCGTAGAATATAAAACTGGAGATAAATTACCCGATGATGCCATTGGTAATTTATTCAACTACACCATAATTAAAGATGTTGTAGATATTGATACAGACTTAAAACAAGAAGATTTACAAAAGGAGTTAATATCGAGTTACATAATTTCCGAAGGGCTTGAGCAGCAGATTATCGACTTCTTTGATAACCTGGAAAAACCAAATCATAAAGCTGTAAAGATTATAGGTAACTACGGTAGTGGTAAATCTCACTTAATAGCTTTCTTGGTAAGCATCATCAATAATGAAGGCTTTCGTTCACTTATTAAAAATGCAAAAGTTAGAAAAGCGGCTGAAAAAATATCCCGTAAGTTTTTTACAGTTCAGTTTGAATTGCAGCCTGTAGATGTTGATTTGTCTTTTTTCTTTTTCAGAGAATTAGAAAAACAAATAAAACAGGCATACGGTATAGAAATACCGAAGCTGACAAAAGACACAATTAATTTCAAAGACCATTTAGCTGAGATAATTGAAACACTAAAAGCAAAGGACCCTTCAAAGGGTTTGATGGTAATTGTGGATGAAGTTTCTGACTTCTTGCAAGCAAAGCAATCATTCCAGATAAAAAGAGATTTTCAATTTCTAAGAGTTGTTGCACAGGTTTGCCAGGATCAGGATATGCTTTTGGCTATTTCTATGCAGGAGGATATTTATTCAAGTCCTAAACTCAGCGATATTGCAGGTGATGAAGCTCGTATCAGTGAACGATTCCAGAATATCATAATCCGCAGAGAAGCAGTAAAGCAGGTTATAGCACAACGTATTGTTTCTAAGACCAAGCAACAACATATTGAGATAGAGCAAAAGCTAAAACCCTTTATTGATAAAATTGAAGATGTTGCAAACAAGCAGGAAGAATATATTGAGTTGTTCCCTTTTACACCGGGCTTGCTAAACCTATTTCACGAATTGCCTTATTTTGAAAAACGGGGTATCATCCAGTTTGCACAGAACGAATTGAAGTATGTAGTTGCCAAACCGTTTCCGTACTTCTTTACATTCGACCGCATCTACGATATTTTAGCCAACAACCCCAACAACCGTAATCTTGAAGGAGTTTACGACTTGGTTAAAGTAGTGAGTATCGTAAACCAAAAGATTGCAGCCAACCTCGACAAAAAGCTGCAAAGTGATGCCTATAAATTAGTCAAAGGCTTAGCTGTTTATTCACTTTGGAGTAAAGGCCAAAATGGTGCAACAGCAAAAGAATTGGCTGAACAGCTTTTAATAATCCCGCAGAATAATGCCTTAGAAGCCTTTATGCAAGTGGCATTGATTATTAAGAAAATCAGAGAGGCAACAGATGGTTTTTATATTAAGGTAGTTAAGGACGATGCAACAGGTAATGACTATTTCAAATTCGATCCTGCTATTGATGGCAAAGACCCGGAAGAGAGAATTGATAACGAAATTGTAGCAGTTGGCGGTGATGAAGATAAACAGGAAGCAGTATTATTTGACCAGATTAAGGAGATATTGGATTTAGAACATTACAAGAATACACCAAATGTATTTTCGGATGAATGCACCTGGGTATCTGTAAAATCATTCAGGAAAGGATTGGTTGTATTTCAGCGTAAAGAACAAGAGATTGAAAACCTTGATAAGGCAGATTATGTAATCAATCTTATTTCTCCATTCAGCAAAAAAGAACCAAAGAAATACAGCGAAAACCAACTGGATATTAAAATCAAAGTTGGAAGCCAGGAAAGTATTGAAGTAATCAAACGCATCGTTGCCATAAAATCTTTGATTAGTAAAAATATACTGGTGTCGGCAATGAACAAGAAATTAACCGATACCATTGAAGGATACAGAAATCCGGCCGGTGTAGTTGTACCGGGGATAAAGTACCGCATTGCAATGTGGATGATGAATTTATCAGAAGCAAAGCTCAATGATGATGCAATTTCTATCAAATCGCAATTAGGTAAAGACTTCAATAACCTTTCTGAAATCGTTTCAGAATTGAAAAAGAAAGTATTTGACAAATGCTTCAATGATGAGTTTCCTGAGCATCCGAAATATGCGGAAATCCTATCCTCAAATAACATCACTAATACCATTTCTACTATTAGTGATGAGGTAACAAATGGAAATTTCCGGTCCTTATCACTTCGGAGTAAAAGTTTCTTAAACACTTTAAGCCTTTTAAATGCCAATGGTGATCCTGATGTAGCCTCAAATAAAATTGCACAAATTATTCTTACCACAATAAATGCGAAGGCTGGAAAGGTGGTTGATATTGACAACGAAATTGATACTCCACTTGCTAAAATTCCCTATGGTTTAGAGCCTGAAATAGTTCACTTCTTTTTGATAATTCTTACCACGTTGGGTAAGATTGCATTGAAAGGAAAAGGTGGTGATGAAATAGATATTTCAAACATTAAGGAAAAATTCAAAAGTATTACCCAGTTTGAGAACATTCTTTATGCAATTAAGAAAGATGATTTGTCTTATGACTTTGCAAATAATTTGCTCAATGCACTCGGTTTAAATGGTTCTAAAATGCTCCGTGATAATACCCGTAATGAGAGCTTCCTTGAGTATAAAAACAAAATCAAAGCAATTGCTGATGATATTAGGGCTATCAATCTTCAGATAAGCAAGGCTGAAGCAAAGGCTGAGCTTTATATAAACCTTGACAGTGTTAAAAAGGAAGCTGTAAAAGTTACAGGCTTCGATTGGGCATCATTAGACATTACCAACCACGCCAGGTTCAATACCATCGAAAGTTTTAGTGGCAAGCTCACCGAGATTAAGGATATACTAAGCACAATAGAGGATTTGAAAATTACTCTTACAGAGTACAATGAAAAAACACACAATGGTATTCGGTATATGAAAGATGCTTTGGATATTATAGAAGCAAACCAAATGTACCTGAGTGATCCACAAGTTGAAGTTAAGCTGAAACAATTCAGTAATGATACAATTAATGTTGTTAAAGATTTCGGGAAGTACATCCAATTAAAAGAACGTTTTCCAATTGCAGGTAAGATTGATGCATTTAAGAAAATGTATATCAATGAATTTTACTACCCTGCTTTACAGAACACCATTGGCAATAAGGTTGACTGGAAGCCATTCGAAAGTTTTACCCGAAATCCATTGTTTGAAAAGATTGGCATTTTGGCAAATGCAAATTGTAACGTAAAGCAGAAAATAGATGGGAAGATCACCTTATGGTCTGGCATCCTTTCAATGAGAGCAAAATCAGTTGATATTGATAGTTTGAACGATATTCCATTTGATACACAAACGAATTTCATGAAGGTGGAGAGGGATTATTCAATTATTGCAATTGAGGGCAAAAATATTGATGCTACTCTAAAGGCTATTTTTGAAGACTATGCATCTACAACCATTGCCGAGGTTAAGAACAAAGCCGACCAATTAGCAATTGTAAAAATATCGGCAGAACAGAAGAAGGCAATTGAAGGAATTGTGAAGACAGGAAAATTACCAGGTACAATTAATCAGCAATTGATTGATGCCATCAACAAACTGTTTGTAGATGTAAAAATTGTTCAGTTGAAAAAGGAAGATGTAATAAATGCCTTATTCAAAAAAGATGAATTGGTAACCCTAGCTCAACTAAGCGAAGCTTTTTTTAATTTGAAAGAAAAGCTTGAGAAAGAAAACAATGGACAGGAAGTACGTTTCAAAATTGATTAACAACTTGAAAATAAAAAGCATGGATTATAAAAAAGATTTGGCCGAAAGGCTTCCAGAATTAAAGAAGATTGAAGGCTTTCCTATTGGTAAGGACGAAGATATTTTAGCTTTGTCACAACCACCCTACTATACGGCTTGCCCTAATCCGTATATAAAGGAATTTATTGAGAAGAACGGAAAACCTTATGATGTGGATACAGATAAATATCATAAAGAGCCATTTATTGGTGATGTAAGTGAAGGCAAAACTGAGCCAATCTATACATTACATTCTTATCATACTAAGGTACCCTATAAAGCAATAATGAATTACATTTCTCATTACACAAATGAAAATGACATTGTATTAGATGGATTTTGTGGCACAGGGATGACTGGTGTTGCTGCTGGGCAATTAAAAAGGTTCTGTATTTTATCAGACCTTTCTCCGATAGCTAGTTTTATTGCATATAATTATAACAATCCATATGATGGATATACATTCACTAATGAAGCATCGAAAATACTTTCAGAAGTTTATGATGAACTTTCTTGGATGTTTGAAACCCTTCACACAGATGGCATTTCAAAAGGTCGTATAGATACAGTTGTTTGGTCAGATGTTTTAGTTTCACCATTTGCAGGTGGCGAATTTGTATTTTATGATGTAGCATTTAACAAATCTACTGGTAAGGTTTTAGAGGAATTTACTTGCCCTTTTTCTGGTGCAGTATTAACAAAAAAAGACTGTAATAATGTAACTGTACAAATATTTGATGATGTTTTAGGGAAGGAAATATTAAGTAATAAACAAGTCCCCGTTTTGATAAAGTATACAGTCAACAAGAAAAAATTCACTAAAGTACCAGATGAATATGATTTGGCTGTATTAGAGAGGATAAACAAATTTAAAATTCCATATTGGTTTCCCATCGACAAAATTGAAAAGGGAGATAAAACAAAAGAGTTTACGAATAAAAACATCACATACTCACATCAGTTATACACTAAACGAATATTATCCATATTAGCGGCAATCAAGGCCAAATGTTATAAGCCAATTCATCATATTTGGCTAAGTACTCATTTAGTAAACCTAAGCATTTTAAACCGTTATCGTCCAGAGGTTTCTTTCCCATATAATCCATTTTCAGGCACTTATTATATAGCTTCTATGAGTGTAGAGGCAAATGTATTTACTGCTTATTCTAATAAAATAAAAAACTTTGGAAAGGCATTAGGTATTATAAAAAGTGGTGTCATGGTTGGGATTAATTCTGCAACCAGTTTACCTATTCCAGATAATACAATCGACTACATCTTTACTGATCCTCCTTTTGGTCATAATCTAATGTATTCAGAATTAAATTTCATCTGGGAGAGTTGGTTAAAAATTCAAACTAACAATGAAAAAGAAGCCATTATAAATGTTAACCAATCGAAAAAACTTCCAGAGTATTATGAGCTAATGACAAGTTCTTTTAAAGAATACTACCGTGTATTAAAGCCAAAACGTTGGATTACTGTTGAGTTTCACAATTCAAAATCTTCTGTCTGGAATGCAATTCAAGAAGGAATGTCAAAGGCTGGCTTTATTGTATCTCAAGTTTCTGTTTTGGACAAACAGCAAGGAAATTATAATCAAGTTAATGCAGCAGGGGCTACAAAAAATGATTTAGTTATTTCTGCTTTTAAACCAGATAGAAAATTTGAGGAGCGATTTTTACAGCAAGCTGGTGAAAATTTGGAGTTTGAATTTGTTGAACAATTTTTATCTGTTTTACCTGTAAAGGGTTTTATAGAGAGGACAAACAAAATGTTATATTCCAAAATGCTTGCTTACTACATACAGAAAGGATATGAAATTAGATATGATGCAAAATCATTCTACAATTTACTTAATCAAAACTTTGCAACCGAAGATGGGTTTTGGTTTACCGCTAACCAAATTAATTCTTATTTAGAATATAAAAAGAAGTTGAAATTAGAGGGTATAGATGAGGTGAAATCCGGTAGTGTATTTTTGTTTGTAACAGATGAAAAATCTGCTTTGGTTTGGTTATTTAGTTTTTTATCAGAACCAAAGTCCTTTTCAGAAATTTCAATTTCTTTTAATCAATTGGCAAATATACAGGGTGATAATATACCAGAATTAAGGGATTTATTGGAGCAAAATTTTATAATTGAAAATGAAAGTTTTCGTAGGCCTAAATCAACATCAGAGTATAATCAAATTTCCGAAAAAAGAGAGAAAGTATTGCTGAAAGAGTTTGAAAGTTTATTAATTAAATCACAAACTGAAAAGGGAAAAATTAAGATTGTAAGAAAAGAAGCATTGTCTTATGGTTTTGAGATGTGTTATAAAGCAAAGCGTTTTAATGACATATTAGCTATTGCCAATAAATTAGATAAAATCATTTTAGAAAACAATTCAGAACTCAACGACTTTGTAGAAGCAGCTGAGATTATGGTACAAGGTATTTCATAAAAATATGCAGTGGCAACTATACATATATACCAAGCTCAACTTAGAGGATAAGACACCAAAGGTTATATCAGACCATACAGGTATTTTATCTTCTGCTTCTTTTTTGTCCTTCTTGGATGAAAAGACAGTTATCTATTTGGTTACGGATAAAGTGCCTGAAATGCTTTCAGCATCCAGTACAATGCCAGTATTGGTAATTCTTACCAATATTAAGGATGTACCTGCATTTATCACAAATAAATTCCAGCACAAGCAATTCACACATGCTGATATTCCATTGAATGGCGATATAACAGGCATTCTTAAAGTACTTTCTGCCGCATCGCTATTACAACTCTTAGATTACGTTTATGCCACAGACAAGCACCTGGTAGTTACCAAGTATAATATTGAAGGTCTTTTGTCATTTGCAAAATCTCATGCTGCCATATCGGAGGTTAGTTTTTTGATTGAGCAAATCACTTTGTTGCTTCAAACTGTTCCGCAATTTGATACAATTCTGCAATTGGGCAAGCTATGGGGTAAAGTAGTCTACCTGTCGGTTACCCATCAGGATACTCGGTATGAAAAGTATATCAAACAAATTGACGCATTTGCAGCTTCGTTTATAACCTCCGATGGAATACAGCAAGCTACGTTTGCATCAACCGTAAAAAATCCCAAATCAGTCGACCGCATTTTAGCCAATATTAAAAGTCAGCACGATAGAAAATCTGCACTGATTTGTTTTGACTGTATGGGATTTGCAGAATGGTATCTTTTACAGGAATATTTATCAGACAGCAATCTCAACTTTACTGATATTGCATTATTCACCATGTTACCTTCTGTAACATCAGTTTCAAGGTCTGCAATATTTCATGGCTCACAAGATGTTTACAATATCAAATCGCCAGGAAGAGCAGATGAAGCAAAGGCGTTTGCGAATTATTTTACTAACAAGGAAGTAAAATATTTTACTGAAGCAGATATTATTACCGAGGACACTCTGATAGGATATGACTGTATCAGTATTCTATATTCTTTCTTTGATGATCTTTCACATTCAGCACATTTTCCGCCAAACCATAGTAATAAGTCATTATACTTTGATGCTGTAAAGGGTTACTTGAATAATTCAAAAGTGCTTCAAACATTGCAAACATTACAGAGCAATGATTTCTCCGTTTATATATGTTCAGACCACGGCTCTGTTGTTGCCTTTGGCAACGGCCAAAAACTGGACAAATATCTTATTGACAATTTTGCAAAAAGAGCTGTTATTGTTCCAGAAGTGTCAGCAGATTTAATTGAGCACACTAAAATTAAAATTCCTTTTGTTGAAGGAAAGATTATTGTACTGCCTGAAGGCAGAACAATTTTTGCAAACAACAACCAAATAGAAATCAATCACGGTGGCATTACCGTTGAAGAAATGGTAGTGCCCTATATTAAGTTACAAAAATGATAGGATTCGATAGACCGCTAAAACCGGCATGGATATATAAAACCTTACAAATGGTGGAACCAGGCAAGAAGCCTGAAGAGTATTATGATGCCTATAATCAAATAGCAGTGGAACTTACTGGTAAGGATGGAAGAAGAAAAACACGTACCGTGTTATTCCGGACATTCATTTACAGCTTTCAGGAAAATACAAGTGTTATAGAAAACAATATTCTTATCAGCCTATGCAAGCATAAGGATTATGAGTACATGAAACCCATCCTATTGGCAATGTTCATCCTAGATTACGAAATACTAAAATACTTCACTCAGATGTATTTCAAAATTTTCGACCCTTCGCAATCAGTAAGTTCACCAGCATTAACTAAGAAAATGACTGAGGCTTATGGCGATACTGAAATAGTAAAACGATCTACGAGAGCATTCCTTAAAACATTATCTGACTTTGGAATAATTGAGCCAACGGGCACAAATACTTTCCACCAGATAAATAAATCAAAATTAACAGCAGATCAGGTTTCAGATATTCTTAAACTCTATGCAACAGTAAAACACACAAAACAAGTAGATATTCAAAACATTGATAAATCAATATTTGCCTTTTACAATATTCCTGATTTGAGCACTGTGGCACACCAGTTTCACAATACAGAATGGGAATATATTAAAGGCATTGAAAGAGGATTATTGATGTTGCATTAGTAGAAATGTTTGCATTCAACCCACGCTTCGTGCAGATGAGCCCCGTGCTGCAAAAATCCCCGCCCCTCACTTTGCCTGCCCACAAGGCCTGTGAAAGTTCGTGGCTTGCCTGGTCTTTTTGCAGCACTCCCCGCAGCCAACGCACTGTTGTTTTTTCCTGTCACACTTTTTGCGCCCTCGGCACATTTGGCACAGTGCCATCCTCGTACCTGCGGTGTCACAGAGCCAATCCAACGCACAAGCAAAAAGACGTTGCACTCCAACCGCCACCACCGTTCCACTTGTGCCAGGAAAAAAACAACCCCAAGCTACTTAAACATAATGTGGTCTTATAGTACAAACCACAAGGGCTCCGCTGCGCTGCGGGGATGAACCCTTTGTCCTATAAGCACATTATGTTAAGTAGCCGCACAAGGCCGACCCACATCTGCACCCCAACGCACAGCCACACACCCCACCACCCATTTCAGCGGTGCAGAAAAAAATAAAGCATGAAGCACTCGTTAAGGCTATGTGCTTGCGGTCGGTTCATTCACTGCATCTCCATTTCGTTCAGGCGTTTCCTTCATTCCGTTGCACTGCATTCACTACACTATCCTTCACTCCATTCCGCCTCCGTTCATTTCACCCACCTCAGCACCGCACAGCAAAAGTGGCTCATTCATTCCGCTACACTTACCCACGCAGTTTCATTCCGCAAGCCGTGCCTTTCCCCAGCCCACAAGGCAGTGGTGTATATATAAGTTACCACTGCCGCCCAGGCACAAAGGCACAGTCTTGCTGCATTACACCCCGGCACACCCGTTACGCTACATTCAATCGCCACCTTTGCTTCCACCCACCGCACAATGAACAGCGGTATGCTTTATTTTTTCTGCGGCATATAGCCCCGACCAACACACATACAAACATCCCGTTCAAAATGGTAATTTTGACCTATGGAAATAAGTAAAGAACTACAGGAATCCATTAATAGGCAGTTGGATAAGCAAAAATGGTATGACGGTCTTCGTCAAGAAGCTGAAACCTTGAATCAAGAAAGTAGGCAAGAACTTCTTGACTTAGTCAATAGTACGTTGTTAGAAGAAAATTGTCCAACAATCAATGAGTACCAGATAAAATTCTATCCCCAATATATTGGCAACACCGGCATTGGTATGCCGTTAGATAAGGGATTAACTGAGATCATCTACAATTACTATTATCCTCCGGCTCCAGATGGCGAGTATGCTCACTTTACAGACTTGATTCCATTGGAGTCTATTCTTAGTAATAAAAAGATTAGGCTTACATCAACCATCAAGCGGAAAGCCCACATGGAGTTTAAGCTTTTCTATGATGACCATGACATAGAAGGATTTAAGCGTCCAGATGATGGTGCAACCAAGGATGAACTTCTAATGAAGGATTTGTTTTATCTGTCACTAACAGAGAATAAAGAACCCGCAATTGATATTAGGCGTGGTATGTGGGATTACTTCGGAAAGCAAGGTTCTGGGGTCAAGCTGATATTTGATATCTCAACTATTCATACCGATTTTCGTAAAGTATATTATCCTGAAGCGCCTTTCTCTCAAGACAAACAACTGGTGCGAAAGCTAATGGAACGGATTTATGCAGCATTTTCAAAACCATTTGTGTTTAATTCCATTTCAAAGTTTGGTTCTTTTTATATCCATGCCGCTTTTTATGATGAATGCGAAACAAGATATTTAATCAAACGCCTTTCTGATGACTATCCATTTCCATTTATCATTCATTACCAAGACACAATTCCTTATATTGAGTTAGACTTTGTAAGCATTTGGGGTTCATTTATACCAATTCAGGTTCAACCTGGTGTTAATTGTGATCGTAACGAAGTGCAACGAATAGTAGATGCTTCCGGTTTGTCTGTGGAGGTATTACCAAACGCAACATCCTTTTGATTACCTGTTTAAGTATGAAAATAGCAATATTAGCATGGGGTTCATTGTTTTGGGATCCCCGTAATTTGGAGACAACAGGTGAATGGTTTTATGACGGTCCATTATTGCCCATTGAGTTTGCACGTATATCCGGTGGAAATAGATTGACACTTGTAATTAAAAGTGGTTTCGATTCAGTAGTCACTCTTTACGCCATTTCTCCATACAATACTCTTGATGAAGCGAGGGCCAATCTGCAAAGTCGGGAAGGTACTCCCAGGATTGATAATATTGGTTTCATAGATTTTGCAAATAACACAAGGCAAGTTAGAGCAGCTAATGAGTTTATTCAGCCTATCCTGCAGCAGTGGAACGAAGCAAAAGGTTTTGATGCAATTATTTGGTCTGACTTTTCACCTCGCTTTACCGACACTTTAGGTCAGCCTTTTAACATGGCAAATGTGATTTCATTCCTTGATCAATTACCTGATACTGAAAAAGCTGAAGCATTAAAGTATATCAGAAATGCACCTACCCAGATAAGAACCCGTTTCAGGCAGTCTATTGAAGAACATTTTCAAGGGGCATACCTTTAAAAAATAAAAAAGGCAGCAAAGTTAGGGCGGCACGCACAAGCCCACGCTGATAAAAAACCAAAAGACTACGGCATAAACACAAGGCCAACGCACAAGGCTATCTTTTATTCCGTTTCCTTTTGGTTTTTTGCCATTGCCGCCCTGTCAAGAGGCTTTCTTTTTTCTTTTTTTTTCCGTTTTTTTCTTTCTTCTTTTAAAAGTGTATGCGAAGCGCAGCGGAGCAAATCTTAAATGCCTCCGTGTATGCTTACAGTCCGCATCAAATCACATCGTAATGGTTGCACCTACTCGCAGCCTCATTTTTTCGTATTGAACAAAGGGATGAACAGCGGCAAGCCTTTATCCATGCCCTGCCCAAATTGCTTTGTAGTCCTTGCAAAGGATGAAACAGAAAAGGAGTTCTACTACTGGCTGTCCTTCGGTCTGTGGCGTTCCAAATCTTTCCACACCTGCCTGCGTGGTTCAGTCATTCCCTTTATAGTCATTACAGATTATGCCGCTACAATCAAAGAGGGTGCAAACCGTGCAAATGCAAACCTTGCTGAGTTCGAGAAATCACTCAATGCACTCAGGTTCCTGGAGCTTAAAGAAAAGCAGTTCCATGAAAATCTGCGGCTCATTCAGGATGCCAAACGAGCCATTTTCCGCAAAGCCCTACGCTATTAGTTTGCAGCTTGTGGCATCTATAAGGAAGGGATGAGGAATACATATTTCGACCCCATAGCTGTTTTAGGGAAAAAGAAAAGGCCCTGCAAATGCAGAGCCCCTTTCAACAACACGATACCAGATACACTATTGATTAGAAGATGTCCTGAATCTTCAGAGCATTACCAGAATTGAACAGGTAATAGTTGGCACCTACTTGCTGATAAAACTCGATACCGATACACTGCAACACACTCACATCAGCGGAAAGAGTGGGAGAGCCAGGTAAAGTAGAAGTAACAACAGTAGAAGTGGCTACCGGTGAACTGAGATCAATGTAACCAGAGTACTGAATGTCAGACAGCTCATTGTTGGCGGCATCGATTGGTTCATACACCCCGGTGGTATCATTGTACTCGAAGTCAGAAACACATGCCAGGGCATGGATCAGACGGAAATGCGTTGCACCTGCAGGAGCATTGATCAGGTTAGCCGGGTTGAAAGCTGGCACGGTCAAAGTACCACTGTCACGGCTCGGAGTGTGAGTTAAGCTGTAAGGAGCAACGAACACACCTTCCAGGCTAACATTCTTATCGAATGCAAAACCGGTGAGGTATTGCCTTTCCTGAGAAATCAGGATAGCACGGTAACCCCTGGCCTCTGTCTGATCCTCCAGGTTGATTTTTTTCATCACTGCAGTGAGTCGGCCAGTCATTTGCGGGTCACTCATCTGTTTGATGATTTGAGAAAGAGCCACACGAACAGATTTGCCGGCTGTTGCACAGCCTCCGAACTCGTTCATGTTTTCACGAGTGCGTTCAAATTCGGGTGCGGTTAATATTTGGTCACCATTGGGACCACCTACGAGACCTGCAAAGTCACCTTGCAGTCCTTTGATTTTGAAATGGCGAACTCCGCCCATCGTTCCGGAGTATCGCACTAATCCTGTTTGCTTTGCCATGTTTTGCGTTATTTATGAGTTAGTAAAACTTTGCTTCCTACTGTAAATTTACCACAGGTATAGAAGGTGCTCAACGCACCAAACAGTGCAAACAGATGAACAGCGAAGCATATAAACAGCATCACCTAAAAGCGCATCACAAAGTGGCCAGAGTAGTGGATGGAGATGGTCTTTTTGTGTACAATATTTTCACCGGAAAGGAGATAGAAATACGATTGCTAGGCATTGATGCACCGGAATTGAAGCGCTGCAAAAAGCTGATACAGGACGAACGAGAAACCCATTTACCTGGTCAATTGCTGATGGAGCTGGGGCAATACTCATTCAGGTACCTGTCATCCCTGGCACCCAAAGACACCAGTATTTCATTTCTTACAGAGAGTACCCACAGCACAGATCCCTATGGCCGCACCCTGGCTTATGTGTTTCTTCCGGATGGAACCTGCCTGAATGAAGAGATGATCAAAAGCGGCTATGCGAAACCGTTCGACAAATACTTTTGCTCCCAATTATCCTATTACCAGCAGTTGGCTATATTCGCCAAGGGAGAACAACGGGGACACTATAGCCGAACTCCGAGGTTTTAGATTCTGTTCATGATTTCCGAGAGCCTACACTTGTTTTAGGCCTTTTTGTTGCCTATTTGTTGCCCAAAACGCTGAAAGCCTTGATAGTCAATGGTTTTAAATTTCTGCATAGGAAAGTAGTTTTCATTATTTCTTCACCACATAATGCAATTGAACCAATCCCTTATCAAAGTGCTTTTCCGATTTTAATTGTAACACATTTAGTTGCTGCCGATCTTGAAACAAACGAGTACCCTTTCCTACCAAAATGGGAATTACTGATAAAATCAACTCATCAATCAAATTTTCGTCTAATAATTGGTGAATAACATTTGCTCCTCCATCAACAAAAATAGTGCCGCCATTGTTTTGCAATAATTGCTTTACTAAAATAACTGGTGATTGATTGTAGAATTGAATATTGCCTTCGCTTTCTCTTTTTTCAGAAGTAATTACAAAAGTTTCTTTACTTGAATGTGGAAATACAGGCACATGTTGGATCACCCAATTATACGTTCTTCTACCAACAATTACCGTACTTACTGTATCTATAAATTGATTATAACCATAGTCCTCTCCTTCTTTTTCTACCAGCGATAAAAAGTCTAATTTATCACCTTCTTGTGCAATAAATCCATCTACACTTGTAGCAATATAAACAACTACTTTTCGTTTTGCCATTATGTAATTTTATGTTTATGGTTTTCAAAAATAACTTTTCCACGTTGTTGTTTTAATTCTATTTCTGAGCAAGCAGCACCTGCAATTAAAATGGGTTGTACACTGCTTATTACTATATTAGTGCTTTTGCAACTACAATGTCCTTTTTCACAATTCGATCATAAATTTAATAGAATTGGAAAAGCAGATGGCTTAAGTTTAGCTTCAAACAATATGGATTGACACAGCTAATGGATTGCAACGATTTGATGGCAATAAATTTGTAAACTTTAGTAGTAGCAGACTACAACAAGGTACCTTACCACAAACAGACATTCACCAAATCATTCCTCATCAAAACCATTCATTGTGGTTATTATTAAAATCGTCTAAAAAAAGTAGGCATTTTCCAAACAAGTAGTTTTAAGTTTTCAGAAGTATTCATTAAAAATAAATTACCGTTATCAGCTAGTGCAGATTTAAAATTACACAAAGATGCTTTTTCTTATTTATATTGAAATGTGGGATCTTAAAATATAATTGTGAAAATTATACAATAGTTCAAAAATTTAATACAACAATCAAGAAAATATTAGTAGACAATAACAATAAAATTTGGCTTACAGCAGAAGGTAAAGGAGTCTATCAACTAAACACCAATGGAGAAATTATTGAACACTATACACAAAATAAACCCAATCATAAAAAACTGTACAACGATTATTGCGAAGACTTAGTACAAATTAATGACTCTATCATTATTACAGGTGGTGGTGCATTAAATTTTATTAATAAAAAAATGGCTTAGTAGATTGGATAACGGTAGAAGATGGTTTACCAAGTAATACCGTTAAACCACTGTTTTCAACTATTTATACGATAATCAAAATCGAAAAACCAAGGCAGATATTGTACATACTACCATTGGTCAATCTACAGAAACCGAAACGATTGTTTACAGATACTATCATTAAATTAATTTATACAATCATAAGTTTACTTTTTCTACCAAATTATTTTTCCAAAATAGCTGCAATCAAATGCAGCTATTTTATTTGTATATATTGTCATAACTTATTAAACAACCAAATAAGCTATTTGTATTTTATATGGTTTATGCATGGTTCTTATTAATTTTAAGTAGCTTGCAAATATTTTATTTTTTTAAAATGAAAGCATTTATTCAAAACACAATTCTTATTTCATGCTTAATAAGCTGTTTAGCTGCATGTAATAAAACGGATACAAATACAACAGATACAGACCCTGTACCACTTATCGGTGGATTAACTTCTGCATATAAAGATACCGTTTCAGTAGTTGTAAACGGCTTAAGTATCAAGTATAGCAAAACGTCTGCTTGTTTTCCTAGCAACGAAATTTTTGCATTTGATGTTACCGCCAACAACTTACCCACTGCTGCTATTTATCAATGGAATTTTGGAGATGGTCATGTACTTAAGGGTAAAAATGTTCGTAATATTTATGAAACAGCGGGCACTTATACGGTTACGGTAACTGTTTTAAATAGTAATAATCAACTATTGGCAAGAAGTACTATTTCTGTAGAAGCAAAAGGCCAACAAGTAACACCACATGCAGCATTTTCGAGCCAAATTTATGATGTAAATTTTGTAAACAATATGGCATTTACAAGCAGTTCTTCTGTTCAAAGAGGTACACTTACCAATTATACTTGGAATTGGGGCGACGGAAATACAACAAGCACATCAAATGCCGTAACACTCTATAATTTCACAGCTACAGGTCAGTCTACCGTTTATCCAGTTCAATTAATCGTTACCGCAAATTCTGGTTGTAAAGACACGGCTACAATTCCTGTTACCGTTGCACCTGTGTACAATATTTCTGGTGATTTTTCTGCTGTAAGTTCTAATGTTTGTGACAATGAAACATTTGTATTTACCCCTACAGCTACAGGCGTTCCTGCAGGTGCAGTGTATCGTTGGGATTTTGCCGATGCTACAGGTTTGGTTACAGGCAATCCAGTAATTAAAAGATTTACTTATCAAAATGATTATGATGTAAAAATGACCATTTTACTCAATGGAAAAACCATTTATCAAACCCATAAATGGGTAAAAGCATACGGACAAAACATTAAACCCAAAGCATTGTTTTTGAAAAATGTAGTCATTTCAGATGCTACTACTGTTACTTGGGCTTTTTATAGCCAATCCAATATTCCACATGGATATTTTATTGGATATAAATGGGATATCAATAACGGTGCAAGAATTGATGATAATTTCAACACCTATATAGAACATAAGTTTAATAAAGCAGCTACCAATACCACACAAAACATTTCGTTTATTGTTACAGGTAATAGTGGCTGCACCGATACTGCAAGAACTACTATTGTAATACCAGCATTATAAAAAATCATTTAGTAATTACGCTTTATGAATGCAACAAAAACAGTCTTTATTGGCATTTTTAGCTTGCTAACTATTTCTTTCTTTTTTTCATGTAAAAAGAAAGATGAGCCCGTTAATGCTAACAAGTCTGATACTGCAATTATTGGCACAATTACTAAGAAAAATGATACAAGCATTGTGAACGTAGGTGCTATTACCATTACGTTTACCGTTTCTCCTCCTTGTTTTCCTGGCAGCGAAATTTTTAAATTTGTAGCAACAAGTAACAATACTATTCCTGATAACGCTACCTACAAATGGTATTTTGGCGATGGAAACGAAGCCACTGGAAAAAATGTACAACATGGCTACAATGCAAGTTCTTCATACATTATTGTTTTAAATGTTTTTGACAACAATGGATTTTTATTACACAAATCTTCATTTCCTGTAAAAGCTTGGGGGCAACAAATGCGTTTATTTCCAAGTTTCTCTTACAAATTCGATTTTACCGAAAATATAAACTATGTAACATTCAACAGTAGTTCTGTAACTAATAAAGGCACTATTGTTCAATATAGATGGGATTGGGGAGATAATTCTTCTCCAGAAATATCATCAAATGGGCTTACAAGACATCAATTTCCTTTTGCTCCAACTGATAAAGTGTATAATGTAAAACTCACTATTACCAATAATGCTGGTTGTACAGCTGATACTACTTTACCAATTACCATACCTGCCTTATATCCAATTACTGGCAATTTTAATGCAGTTCAATTCGATGCTTGTACCAATGAGTATTTCATTTTTACACCTGCAGCAACAAATGTTCCTACAGGTTCTGTTTACGTATGGAATTTTTCTGATGGAAGAGGCGACACGGTTGGCAATCAAATAAAATATGCTTATCGATTCATGAACGATTACGATGTAATCATGTCGATCTATTTAAACAACAGATTAATATACAAGGTAAATAAAATGGTAAGTGCTAAAGGGCCAACTCCTAAACCAAAAGCTAGTTTTTACGAAACCTTAGTAAGCAATAATGCAAACGAACAAATGTGGTCGTACAACAGCACTTCTATTATTAAATCTGGAGGAATTGATGGTTATTACTGGGATTTTGGAAATGGAAAAACCAATGCAGACTTTTACAGTTTTATCGAAACTACTTACCCCAAAGAAGCAATCGCTAAAAACTACACTGTTCGATTAATTGTTACAGGCAACGGCTGTGCAGATACTGCTTATCGAAACATTATCGTTCCTGCAAAATAAAATGCTGCAATCTTCTACAAGATAAATTATTTTACAATATTTTAGTTACTGTAAATCAACTTATTAAAAATACAATCACAAGTTGTCGTTTTTTTTCTACAAATGCATGTAGTATCCACATTATAATATTAAATTCGTTATCTCATTCTAAGGTGATTTTATAATTGCGTGTTTATAATTTACTTTATATAAATGCAATTATTCGATTGCTTAGAAAATATTATGTTGGCCACTTATGAAAAATTTCGATACTCAAACCTCTCATCAATTTATTGCAAAAGCAAATATTGCCATTGCATTTATAGATACAGATTTTTGCTATAGAGCCTTATCTGATAAATGGAAAATATTATTCGAAATTTTTGATCAAACCATTCTTGGAAGTAATCATTTAGAATTATTTGGAGAAGAAAGCAATCAATGGAAACAACTCTACGAAAAAGTATTAACAGGAAAATTTAAAAAAGTAGAAGCCCCTTTTAAAAAAAATAGTGGAATTGTACGTTGGCTAAATTGGGACATTCAACCTTATTTCAACGATTTTGGTGAAATTACAGGCATCTATTTACAAGTAGAAGATACTACAGATAGAAAAAAGAACGATCATTTATTACAAGAAATTTATGAAGTAGCCAATGTTGGTGGATGGGAAATAGATTTTGTAAACAATGCTGTTTACTTTACGGATATAGCCAAACAAATTTTTGAAATACCAACCGATTTTGAACCAACAATAGATAATTATCTTTTTAGAATTAAAACAGAAACGGATAAACAATTAATAGCAAACGCAGTTTTAAACACTAAAAACAACGGTCTATCTTTTTCACATGAAGTATTAACTATTACTGAAAAGAAACAGGATAAGTGGATAAAAATTAATGGAAAAGCTGTACTCGATAAAGACATGTGTGTACGTGTATTTGGCACATTAGAAGATATTGACGAACAAAAAAAATTAGCCGCTCACGTTCAAAAAAGTGAGGAACAATTTAGAGGTGCTTTTGAAAACTCTGCAATAGGAATGGCATTAATTAAGCCAGATGGCAGGTGGATAGAAGTTAACAATAGCTTGTGCAATATTTTAGGATACACAAAAGAAGAACTTTTACAATTTAAGTTTCAAGATATTACACATGCCGATGATATTCATACAGATTTACAATACTTACAAGATTTAATTGATGGTGTTCGTGAAAGTTACCATTTAGAAAAAAGATATATTCACAAAAATGGACACGTTATTTGGGCTTTATTAGGCGTTTCACTTGTACATGACCAACAGGGTAATCCATTACATTTTATCTCTCAGGTAAAAGACATTACGAAAACAAAAGAAACTGAGCAACGCATTTTAGCAAGTGAGCAAAAGTTTAGAACACTCTTTAAATTATCGCCTGTTGCATTTTCAATCAACGATTTAGAAACGGGTAAATACATCGATTTTAACGATGCTTTTGCCAAAGACATTGGATACACAAATACGGAAATATATGCATTAAGTTATTGGGATGTTATTCCAAAAGAATACCAAGAAATCGAAATTAATATTCTCAATGCATTAAGTAAAACAGGCCATTTTGGCCCATACGAATTAGAATTTACCCGTAAAGATGGAAGCCTATATCCTGTTTTATTAAACGGTGTAAAAATAAAAGACAGTGAAGGAAAAGATATTATTTGGACAGTTGTTCAAAACCTTGCCGATATTAAACAAAAAGGGAAAGAACTTTCGCTTTTAAACGATCAAATTAGCCGTTCAAATTATCGATTAAAGGCGGCACAAGAAATTGGAAAATTGGGTTATTGGGAGTTAAACATTCAAACAAAAGAATCTTTTTGGTCTGATGAAGTGTATCGAATCTTTGGAATAGATAAATCCTCTTATGCAGCTAGCTACGATTTATTTTACAAAATGATTCATCCTGAAGATAGAAATGAATTTCATAAAGGAAGAAGAGCAGCTTTATCAGGCATGAGTAGCAATGATATTGAATATAGAATTGTTTGCCCCGATAATTCTATCAAATTTGTGTATCAACGAATGAGTGTTGTATATGATGAAGATAGAAACCCTATACGTTTTGAAGGTATTGTTCAAGACATTACCATGCAAAAAAAGGGAGAACACCATTTAAAAGTATTAGAATCTGTAATTATTAATCTTACTGATGCCGTTGTAATTACTGAGGTAAACCCAACGGCTCCAGACGAACAAAGAATTGTATATGTAAATGATTCTTTTACAAAAATGACAGGTTACACGAAAGATGAGGTTATTGGCAAATCGCCTAAAATATTACAAGGTCCAAAATCGGATAGAAATGAATTAGATCGATTAAAAAAATCGCTACAACGTTGGGAGCCTTGTGAAATAGAAACAGTAAACTACAAAAAAAATGGTGACACTTTTTGGATTAACTTTTCCGTATCACCAGTAGCCAATCAAAATGGCAATTATACCCATTGGATTGCTATTGAAAGAGATGTAACAGAACGCAAAAAATATATTCAAGAAATTGAAGACCAAAACAAGAAATTACGAGAAATTGCTTGGACACAATCACACGTACTCAGAGCACCTGTAGCAAAAATTATGGGACTAGTAAATCTTCTAAATGATACAACTTTTGTAGAAAATAATACAACAGAAGTATTAAATTACATAACTTCATCTGCCACAGAATTAGATGATATTATTAGAAAGATTGTGTACACTACAGAAACAATTGAAAACTAAAAAAAATGAGCTTACAAACCTTACTTGTAGATGATGATAAAATTGTTATTTTTTTACACAAAACAATGGTGGTAAAAACGGGTATTTCTACACAGCCGCTTGTTTTTAACGACGGTAAGCAAGCACTCGATTTCTTAAAAGCACAATACTCTGAAGAAAATGCTTATCTCATTTTATTAGATATTAATATGCCCATTATGAATGGATGGGAATTTTTAGATGCCATTCAACAGTTAAGCTACGCTCATAAATTGTATATTATTATGGTTACTTCATCAGTAGATGGTGCCGATAAAGAAATGGCCAAAAAATATCCTCAAGTTATTGGCTTTATAGAAAAACCAATAGATTTAAACAAATGGAAATCCATAAAAGAAATTCCTGTAATAGCTGATTTTTTTATCTAATAACAAATAGCTTATTAAATATAATTTATAATTCTGCAAAAAAAATCATATAGATACTGCAAAATTGTTTAACTATGCATACTGCAATTACCCCTTTTCCTTGCACAGTTATTAACGATTGCGTTCATAAATAAATTGCTTTTGCTCCATTGAATATAAAAAACTGGTTAAAGCAATTTTATCAACCCTGCTTTTAGCCATATGTTAACCATATACAAACATTATTTACAGCAAGAGCTTTATAGTTTGGTTCAAAACGATCCCTCTATTTTTAATTTTATTGAAGTTACTAGCAGAGATGGTCTATGGTATTGGAATTTAGAAAAGCCCGAAGACGAGTGGATGAACGAAACATTTTGGCATACACTCGGCTATAACCCCTTAGAAATGCCACATTCAAATTCAGCATGGCAAAATATTATTTTTAAAGAAGACCTAGAAAGTATCACTAAAAAAGTAAACGAGCATCTAGAACATAAAAGCAATTCGTTCGAGCAACTTGTACGTTATAAACACAAGAATAATTCTACGGTTTGGATACAATGTAGAGGAATGGCCATTTACAATGAACAAGGCATTCCAATAAGAATGTTAGGTGCACATATCAATATTACTGATATTAAAGAAAAAGAAATTGCAATAAGTGCTGTAAATTCAAAACTCAAAAGCTGTATTGCCAACTTAGGCGATTTGGTTTTTGTAATCGATCAACATTTTCGAATCAATGAATATTACACCGAAAATGCATACAACGACTTGTATACAACACCAGAAAATTTTGTTGGCAAAAGCTTAGCAGAACTTCATTTTCCACCTGAACTTACCCATCAATTTATTAATACAATCAATGTCACTTTACAAAATGGCACAAAACAAACTTTAACCTACGATTTACACATTCAACAATCGTTAAAGCACTTTCAATTAACCACAATACCAGTTTTAAAAAACGTTGTAAACACAGAAGTTATTTGCGTTATCGACAATATATCTGCAATAAAATATGCCGAAAAAGAAAAAGAATTATTAGCCAATTTAGTTCATAATGCTACCGATGCCATTATTACAAAAGGTGAAAACAACTTAATTACCAATTGGAACAAAGGAGCAGAAGCATTATATGGATATACTAAAGAAGAAGCACTCGGAAAAAATTTATACCATTTAACCAAATGCAACATCCAGAAAGATGAGTTAGAAAAAAAACTACAAAAGCTAATTAATGAAGGCTTTTGGAAAGCCGAAATGATTCATTATCACAAAAACGGAACTCCATTACAAGTAGAAATATCTTCAACAGCAATGAATATACAAGGAAATGCTGTTAATGCTTGTATCTCTATTATCAAAGACATAAAACAACAAAAAAAAGTAGCTTATCAACTTCAACAAGACAATTATTCGTTAACACTTCAAGTTGAAGATAAAACAACTGAAATTAACGATTTACTCGAAAAAATAAATGACGGTTTTATAACTATTAATCATCAGCAAGAATATACGTACATCAATAAAAAAGCATGCAACCTAATAAAAAAAACACCTGATGACGTACTCGGAAAAAACATGTGGGAAGTTTTTCCAGAAGCCATAGAATCTGCAACTTATTTTGCCATTCAAAAAGCATTAGCCACACAACAATATGTAACCCATGTTGATTACTTTAAGTCATTGAATTTGTGGCAAGAAAACCACATTTATCCAACAGAAAATGGACTTTCTATTTTTATTAGAGATATTACAGAAAGTAAATTAGCACTTGAAAAAACCATTGTTTCTGAACGAAATTTAAAAGCAATATTCAATAGTACTTCAGAAGGTTTTGTATTAATAGATGCCCACACTTTTGAAGTAAAAACCTTTAATCATAAGGCAGTTGAATTTGCCTTTTGGCATGGCAAAAACAAACTAGAAACTGGCAAACATATCTATAACTTTATTTTACCAGAACGAGTAACTGCTATACAAACACTTTTGTATAAAGTTATTGCCGGTGAAATAATTGCTTACGATAAAGATTATCCTCAGGCAGATGGCACTACAAAATGGTTGCACTACAACATAGTTCCTGTATATGAAAACAATAGAATGCATAGTATTTGTATTACAGGAAAAGATATTTCTGAAAGAAAAAATGCCGAGCAAAAAATTGCTGAGAGAGAAATGCGGTTTAGAAAACTTATTGAAAATAGTTTTGATGGTTTTATGCTAATTGCACCATCAACAGAAATACTAGAAATTAGTGAAAGAGGATTACATATCTTAGGAATTGAACAACAAGAAATTATAGGAAATAAAAACTTTCGCTTTTTAAGTTCTGAAAGTATAGCATTGGCCAAAGAAATGCTTCAAACAATTATTGACGACCCAAATAAAAACATACAAATTGAATGCAAACTTAATAGTACACAGGAAAAATGGATTGAAGCAAGCTTTCACAATCAACTAAACGAACCCTCTATACTAGCTATTGTCGTAAATTTTAGAGATATTACTACTAGAAAAAAAACTGAGGAAGAAATTAAAAAATTCAACGAGAGATTTATTCTAATCTCCAAAGCAACCAACGATGCTGTTTGGGATTGGAATTTAACTACTAACGAAATTTGGTGGAGCGAAGCCCATTATACGTTATTTGGTTTTAATCCAGCAGAACCATTGCCATCTCAGGAAGAGTTCATGTCTAAAATTCATCCTGAAGACGTGCCTAAATTGTTTGCTGGTTTTGAAAGAATTTATACAGAAAAAATTAAAGGATGGGATGGCGAAACCCGTTTTTTTAAACAAGATGGAACCATTGGAACTGCTTATCAAAGATGCTTTGTACTGTACAATGCCAACAATGAACCAATCAGACTTTTAGGATCATTTATGGATATAACCAAAGCCAAAAATGCCGAAGAAAAACTACGCCATAGTCACGAATTGATTGTAAAACTTACCAATAACCTTAAAGGGGCTATTTATCAAATAAAAACATACACCAACGGAAATTCGAATTTTGAATTTATAAGTAAAGGAATCGAACAACTTTTCCCTCATACAAGTTTAGATGAAATTAAACAGCAACTACTCGATTTTTCTTACATAGAAGACGAAGACAAACAAAGAGTGATAGATGGACTAAAACATGCATCAGAACATTTAGTAGATTGGGAATGCGAATACCGAGTGAAAGCTAAAAACCAATTAAAATGGTTAAGAGCCATTTCTCATCCTGAACAATCTGCCGATGGCAGCATTACTTGGTATGGAAATATTGACGATGTTACCGAACGCAGAAAACAGCTCATTGCAATAGAAACCCAAAACAAACAATTAAGAGAAATTGCATGGATGCAATCTCATGTAGTTAGAGCCCCTCTTGCACGTATTTTAGGCATTGTACAACATTTACACAAAGACATCAAATGGCTTAACCAATTTCCAAAACAAAAAGAAATGCTACAACATATTGTTAGTTCTGCCAACGAATTAGATGTAATTGTAAGAAAAATTATAAAACACACAGAAAGTATAAATAATTTAAATAACTTAGACACCTGAACCAATATAAAACCTAGAAAAATCCGATGAATCTTAAAATACTAATTGTAGACGATGATCCAATAGTTTTATACCTACATAGAATAATATTAGAAGATTGCAATATTGCTGAAAATCCCATTATTGCAGAAAACGGGAAAATTGCACTAGAAACTTTATTGGCTGAAAACAATCCTGAAATGAATTATTTGGTTTTTTTAGATATCAATATGCCCATTATGGGTGGTTGGGATTTTTTAGAAGCTATACAAAATACAATTATTCAAGACAAAGTGTTTGTGGTTATGGTTACTTCATCATTAGACGCAAAAGATTATCAAAAAGCCAAATCGTATTCACAAGTAATCAACTATCTAGAAAAACCTTTAAGCGAACCAGTTTGTACACCCATAAAATCTTTACCACAGGTAAAACACTTTTTTGAGAAAAGTTAATGCAATCGATAAACTAAAACTCTTTTAACAATATCGTAATGGTGTGTGGTGCAGTTTCATCACCGCCAAAATAAGGAAAAAGTTTATATCCTAAGGCTTTGTTGGTAGCTGCTAAACGTGGCATTGAAATACTAGTATCATTTACCACAAACTTATATTCACCACCAACAGCATGAATTTCACAGTTAATATTGGTATTCAATGGAATGGCTGTAATTTCTTGAATGCTTCTTAAACCATTATTGTAAGTGTAACCATATAATCGTAATGCATTGTTGTACCAAGCCCATCCAATTCTTGCACTAAACTGATGGTGATGAGATTGATTGTCTGAAAATCCGTACAGTTTATTTACGTCTGCTTGATTGGTAGCTAATCTTGTAGCATACCTAGCAGATTCATTAAAACGAGTGATAAATTTAACTTGATTGGTTTCAACCAATTGTATTGTTGTAGAATCATCATTTGCATAATGCATTCCAGCTTTAATAGTATAGGTTGTAAAATAAATGGCATTTTTAACACCCAAATTCATAGTAGAATATTCTTTCGAACAGCCTACCATCATCAATAAAATAATATAAAATGCCAACAACAACAGTTTATTCATAAAACAAGCTTAAGCCAATATCTAAAATACGATAAACACCTGAAAATGGTTGTGTACTTGAAATATTTACCAAATTGAAGTATCAAAACACAGGCAACCCACTAGTGAATTAAGCTATTGTAGTACACAAAAAACATACCTTTGTTCATTACTCAAATAAAGAATAGTGGCTGATATCATTCAATTATTACCAGATAACATTGCAAACCAAATAGCAGCAGGAGAAGTTATTCAACGACCATCAAGTGCTGTAAAAGAATTGTTAGAAAATGCAGTAGATGCAGGTGCTACAGAAATAAAACTAATTGTAACAGATGCAGGTAAAAGTTTAATTCAAGTTATTGATAATGGAAAAGGCATGTCTGAAACTGATGCAAGAATGTGTTTTGAAAGACATGCAACTAGCAAAATTAAAGCGATAGACGATTTATTTCATATAAAAACAATGGGCTTTAGAGGCGAAGCCTTAGCTAGTATTGCAGCCGTTGCTCAAGTAGAACTGAAAACAAAGAAAACCAACGAACAATTAGGTACATATATTGAAATTGAAAACAGTGTTGTATTAAAACAAGAACCTTGTGCCTTTACAAATGGCACAAGCATTAGCATGAAAAACTTGTTTTTCAGTGTGCCTGCTCGTAGAAATTTTTTAAAAACCAATGCTGTGGAAATGCGACATATTGTAGAAGAATTTATTCGTGTTGCGATGGCTTTTCCACATATCTTTTTTTCACTCACTAGCGATCAACAACAGGTTTTTCATTTGGAAGCAGGCAGTTTAAAGCAACGTATTGTTCAAATTTTAGGAAATCAATACAATGCTAAATTGGTGAATGTGAAAGAAGAAATGGATTATATGAATGTATATGGTTTTGTTGGAAAACCAGAAACAGCTAAAAAAACTCGTGGTGATCAATATTTTTTTGTAAACAATCGTTTTATAAAAAGTAGCTATCTAAATCATGCAGTGAATACAGCTTTTAGCGAAATGATAGCCAAAGATAGCTTTCCTAGTTATGTATTGTTCATCGATTTAGATCCCTCTCAAATCGATATTAATGTTCATCCTACAAAACAAGAAATAAAATTTGAGGACGAAAAAATTGTGTATGCGTTTATTCAAGCAGCTGTAAAACATGCATTGGCTCAATTTAGTATTGCACCATCTTTAGATTTTACGCTTAATCAAGATATACAGAGCTTAGAAGCCGTAAGCAAACCCTTTACACCACAGCAACAAACGGCTGCTGCATCGTCTAATTTGTATAAAACCTTTACACAGCGTAATCAAGCACATACGATTGAACCGAATGAAAAAAGTGAACTCAGCCATTGGAAAACATTTTTCAAACCATCTGAACTAGCACAAGAAAGCAAAAAAGAAGCCGCTGCAACAACCTTAAACAACGCTGAAAATACAGCACTTGCCTATGAAGCCGCTTATTCACAACAATTGCTTCATCAACCAAGCATTCATATATCTGAATGCATACAAATTCAAAAAACATACATTATAGCTACCACAGAAAACGGTTTTATTTTGGTGCATCAACAGCTAGCACATGAACGTGTTTTATATGAAAAATACAGTGTAGCAGCCCATGGCTCTAAAATGGCATCACAAAAATTATTGTTTCCAATTTCACTTGATATTTCAGCATCTGATGAAGCATTATTACAAGATTTGCTGCCAGAGTTAAATATGATTGGCTATTTGTTAGACAGAAACGAAAACAATCAATTTACACTTGTTGGTAGCCCTGCAGATGTTGCTGTTGGAAACGAAAAACATAGCATAGAATTATTGCTAGAACAATTTAAACATTTTAGTAGCGATATAAAATTTAGCAAACGAGAAAAATTGGTTCGTTGCATGGCTAGGCAACAAGCTATTAAAAGCGGTAGAACCTTGCAACAAAACGAAATGAAGCAATTGGTAGAAGAATTGTTTGTATGCAATA
>Ga0114938_1000496_pt1 | contig 29337 bp, 28 predicted proteins | sample AshMeaBigSpring_FD_88675 | JGI IMG/M metagenome (GOLD analysis project Ga0114938, IMG submission 88675) | Groundwater microbial communities from Big Spring, Nevada to study Microbial Dark Matter (Phase II) - Ash Meadows Big Spring | ecosystem: Environmental > Aquatic > Deep subsurface >... | reverse complement strand
TCCGGCAAGCGCGGCGGCACCCACAACAGCGTCACGCGCATCATGGTCAAGCCCACCCACATGATCGGCGGCTACGCCCAGCTCAGCTACGGCTTCAACTACTACGGCCCCGTCGGCTCCCAGCGCGACGAGGTGATCGTGGTGCGCAAGGCCGGGGAGGTCGAGTGGTATGAAGATTAAAGCCCAGCTCGCGATGGTGTTGAACCTGGACAAGTGCATCGGCTGCCACACCTGCAGCATCCCCTGCAAGAACGTCTGGACCAACCGCAAGGGCGCCGAGTACATGTGGTTCAACAACGTGGAGACCAAGCCCGGCATCGGCTACCCCAAGAAATGGGAGAACCAGGATGTCCACAAGGGTGGCTGGGTCTTGAAAGGTCGGCAGCCGGCGCTCAGGGCCGGGAACAAGGCCAAACGCCTGGCCGGCATCTTCCACAACCCGGACCTGCCCACGATCGACGAGTATTACGAGCCCTGGACCTACGACTACGAGAAACTCGTGAGCGGGCCGGGCAGCAAGCACCAGCCGTCGCTGCGGCCGCGCTCGCAGCTGAACGACGCGAGCATGGAAATCACCTGGGGGCCGAACTGGGAGGACGACCTCGCGGGCGTCAGCGAGACCGGCAGCGGCGACGTGAATTTCAAGGGGCTCGACCACGCCGTCTACCTGCAGTTCAAGAAAGTGTTCTTTTTCTACCTGCCGCGGCTGTGCGAGCACTGCCTCAACCCGGCCTGCGTCGCCTCCTGCCCCTCCGGCGCCCTCTACAAGCGGGACGAGGACGGCATCGTGCTCGTGGACCAGGAGCGCTGCCGGGGCTGGCGCTTCTGCGTTTCCGGCTGCCCCTACAAGAAGACCTATTTCAACTGGAAGACCGGGCGGGCGGAAAAGTGCCTGTTCTGCTACCCCCGCACCGAGGCGGGCCTGCCGACGCTTTGCGCCCACAGCTGCGTGGGCCGCATCCGCTACATCGGCGTTCTGCTCTACGACGCCGAGCGCATCCAGGAGGCCGCGGCGGCGACGGACGCGAGGTCCGTCTACCCCGAGCATCTCGACATCATGCTCGATCCCCACGACCCCAAGGTCGCCGCCGAGGCCGAACGCCAGGGCATCCCCGAAAACTACCTATCAGCGGCGCGGCGCTCGCCGGTCTACCGGCTGATCAAGGAGTGGCGGATCGCGCTCCCGCTGCACCCGGAATTCCGCACCCTGCCCATGGTCTGGTACGTGCCGCCCCTGAGCCCCGCGAACCGCGTCATCGATGACGCCGGCCCGCTGGAGGGCGTCGATGCCCTGCGGATACCGGTGACCTATCTCGCCAACTTGCTGACAGCGGGCGACGAGGAGCCGGTTCGGCTGGCGCTGAAGCGCCTGGCGGCCCTGCGGGCCTACATGCGCTCAATGCGGATGGGTTCCGCGGCGGACCATTCGGTGCTCGGCGCCGTCGGTCTGAACCCGCAGGCCGCCGGGGACATGTACCGTCTGCTGGCGCTCGCCTACCACAGCGAACGTTTCGTGCTGCCCACCGCCGGGCGCAAAGACGAGAGCGCGCCCTACATCGAACAGGGCAGCTGCGGGTACCCGCAATGACAGCCGAAAAGAGAGCCCTTCTCAACCTCTTGAGCCGTTGCCTGGCCTACCCCGACGCGGAGGCCCTGGACGCTCTGCCCGCGATGCAAACCGCGGCGGCAAGACTGCCCGACCCACATTCCCGGGAGAGCTTGTCGCATATGATCGCGCTGATGAAGGCGCAGTCCCGGCTGAAACTCCAGGAGCACTACACGGCGGTTTTCGACCTGAACCCTTCGGCCAGCCTCAACCTTACCTACCATCTCATGGGCGACCGGGAGGACCGCGGCCGGGCACTGGCGGAGCTGCTGGATCTTTACCGGCGGGCCGGGTTCGAACCGGCAGTGAACGAACTGCCGGATTTTTTGCCCCTCATGCTTGAATTCTTGGCGGTGTCATCGCCGGCCGAGCCCCCCGCGCTGATCGTGCGGTGCCTGTCTGCGGTGCCGGCGATAGCGGGCCGCCTCAAGGAAGCCGGCTCGCTGTATGCCATTCCGGTTGAGGTTTTGTGCACGCTGTTTCCCGAGACAAGGAGTGCTTCGCAATAAGGAGACCATATGAGCACGATCGATCTGATGGCGTTTGTGGCCTACCCGTATCTCTGCCTCGCTGTCTTTATCGTCGGCCACGCCTATCGCTACATCACCGACCGCTACGCCTGGAATTCCCACGGCAGCGAGCTCATCGAAAAGAGGACCCTGTTCTTCGGCTCCTACCTATTCCATTTCGGGATACTGGGCACGTTGGCGGGACACGCAACCGGACTGCTAATCCCCCAGACCGTATTCGACATGTTCGGGATCGATACGGCCGCCCACACGGCCCTGGCGCATTACGGCGGCAGGGTCGTGGGGTTCTGCGCATTCTTCGGGGTGCTCATTCTGCTCGGCCGCCGCCTTTTTGTCCGGCGCGTCCGTTTGATGACCACCCCGACGGACTTTATCGTCCTCATCGGATTGGCATTCGTAGCCGGTATCGGAACCTACGACGTGTTCTTCGGCGGCTTTCATGTGCTCGACACGGTTGCACCCTGGATCCGCGGCATTCTCACCCTGCAGCCCGACCCGGGCCTGATGGCCGAGGTCCCGGTTGCGTACAAACTTCATATTCTGGCCGCCTTCGCCCTGCTGGCGTTTTCCCCCTTCACGCGCCTCATCCACATCTGGAGCGTGCCGCTATTCTACATCTTCCGCCGGCCGCTGCTCTTCCGGCGGCGGGTGGCGGCGTGACAAGGGGGTCAGGGTTCGGGGTTCGGGAATCAGGAAAAAAGATTATGGGGTTCAACCGTGAATCCGTCTGGAGTTTTCAAGCCCGAACGCTGAACCCTGTCACCTGAGCAGTGAGGACACTTCGCATGGCTGAAACTGAAGAAAACGTCTGTTACGCGGTTTCAAACCCACGCGCGGCTCTGGCTTGGACGACGCTGGCTTTTTTTGCGGGGTTCTCCGGAGTTTCCGCCTTCGGGCCGATCGTTCCCAAGTTGAAGCAGGCCATGGATGTCGGGCCGTTTCTCATGGGCATCCTGGCCGCCTCGCCGGCGCTGACCGGCTCGCTTCTCCGGATACCGTTCGGTGCCCTGGTCGACCGCATGGGCGGAAAGAAGCCGATTCTGATCCTGCTGATGCTCGCCGCCCTGGGGGTTGCCGGGATCACCGCCATGTTCAGCATCGTCGGCACGCCTCGGGCGTCCCATTACCCCTTCTTTCTGCTCTTCGGCATTCTGTGCGGGTGCGGGATCGCGGTGTTCTCGGTGGGCGTGCCGGCCGTATCGTACTGGTACCCGCAGCGCAAGCAGGGGACGGCGCTCGCGGTCTACGGCGGCCTGGGAAACCTGGCGCCCGGGATGTTTGCCTTGCTCCTGCCGTTCCTGGTGGTCAAGCTCGGGTTCACCGGATCCTACGTGTTGTGGCTGGCGGCCCTGCTGGCGATGACGGGACTGGTTTTCGCGCGCATGCGCGACGCACCTTATTTTCAGTACAAGGAAATGGGCATGGACATCGATCCCGATGCCCTGCTCCTTGCGTGCGGGGAGGAGTTGGTACCGTCGGGCAAGGCCATGGATTCGATCCGCAAGGCCGGCGCGGACTGGCGGACCTGGGTGCTCACTTTTCTCTATTTCATCAGCTTCGGCGGGTTCATCGCCCTCACGGTGTGGTATCCGACCTTTTGGACCGATTCCTTCAAGATCAGCCTCGTCCATGCCGGGCTGCTGACGGCCGCTTTTTCCCTCTCAACCAGCATCCTGCGGGTATTCGGCGGGATCGCTTCGGACAGGCTCGGAGGCTTGCTGGTGGCCCAGCTGTCGTTCGGGGTGATTGCGGCGGGGGCCCTGGTGATCTTCGCCGGCGGGGGTTCGATGGCCGCGGCTTTCATCGGCCAGATGCTGCTCGCACTGGGCATGGGAGTCGCCAATGCCGCCGTGTTCAAGCTGGTCCCGCGGTTTACCCCCAAAGCGGTCGGCGGCGCCGCGGGCATCATCGGGGGTCTGGGCGCCTTCGGCGGTTTTGCCCTGCCCCCCATCCTGGGGCTTTTCGTGCGTTGGCAGGGCGAGGCCGGCTACTCCCAGGGCTTTGCGGTCTTTTTGGGATTGTCTCTCGCGGGGCTTGCGTTTCTTGTGATTCTGAAAAAGTACACCGAGACCAAAATGCCGTGACGCCGCCCGCTCTTTCAATAGAGAAGCAACGTGGGTCCGTCTGCCGCCGCCTTCGGTGGAGCCGCCGGACTGCAACGGCAATCGGGTGTATGGAACGAATCGCACCCCTGCCATCTACAGGGAGGCACCCATAAGCGACCGAGCGAAAAGACTGGCCGAACGCCTGCGGGCGTTCAACGCGGACATCATGGCCTTTGTCGAGGGATGTTCGGAGCAGGATTGGAAAAAAGCATGCCAAGAGGAGGAATGGCCGGTGGGGGTTACCGCCCGCCACATCGCCGCCGGGCATTTCGAGGCGGTCGACCTGGCCCGCATGATCGTGAAGGGCGAAAATCTGCCGGAGTTCACGATGAACCAGCTGGTCGAGATGGCCAACGCGCACGCCCGCCAGCATGCCGCCTGCACGCGGGATGAAGTCTTGGGGCTCCTTCGCCGCAATGGCGCGGCCCTCGTCGAGTACGTGGCCGGACTCTCCGACGCCGAGCTCGACCGCACCGGGCACCTTGCCCTGGCAGGCGGGAAGATGAGCGCCCAGCAGCTGGTCGAAGCGGTCATCCTCAGTTCGGGGGGCGAACACTTTGCGAGCATGAAAACCGCCGTTGGATCGTGACGGAGGCGGGCGGCACCCCCACCGCGTTTGCGGCAATCCCCATCCGAGCCTGTCTTTTGACAGGGCCGTCGGGTGCAATTATCTTGAAAAGGAAAGGCTTAGGCAAAGCCGTGCATTCCGGATCCGAGCCGGTGCCGACCGCCCGGTGAAATAGAAGAACGACCACCGCATCAGCCTGAAAACATTTTCTATCGACTCCAGGGAGGATTACGCTCCAAGGAGCCGGTTCAATATAAAATCGTCGTCATGAAGAGAGATGGACTTTGCAGGGATGGTGCGCACTTCGAAAGCTTCAACGAGAGGACCGAAAAATGCAGCGGCGCCAACTGCTGCATCACCGGATTCATGTCGAAGTGCGGCGCAGGACCTTTATTAATAGATCAAAGAGGTTGCAGATTCTTCAGGATGTCGTCCACCGGCGGCCGCTGCATGCATTATTGCGTCTCCCTTGACGGGCATTGCGACAGCGTCGAAGCCCAGCAGGAGTTGAAGAAAAGGAAGCGATCGCGCAACTGAACCCATCCGGCCGCGGCAACTACTCCAAACATTCTCAGCAACCCGCCTCCGAGCCTCATTCATCTGGCGTTTCCAATGAAATCCTGATAAAATCCACCGCTATTAGTACGATCGAATCGACCCAACACCTCAACATGTAGATCCAATCGGGTTGAGAGGATGAAAAACCACTCGAATCACTACAATGCCGCCGACCTCGAGGTGCTGCGGGGCCTCGAGCCGGTCAGGCGGCGGCCGGGCATGTACACGGACACCGCCCGGCCGAACCATTTGGCCCACGAGGTCATCGACAACGCCGTGGACGAGGCCATTGCCGGCTTCGCGGACCGCATCGAGGTCGCGCTGTTAAAGGACGGCTCGCTGCAGGTCGTCGACAACGGCCGGGGCATGCCCGTGGACCAGCATCCGGAGGAAAAGGTGTCCGGGGTCGAGGTGATCATGACCCGCCTGCACGCCGGGGCGAAGTTCGGGAACAAGAACTATCGGTTCTCCGGAGGCCTGCACGGGGTAGGTGTTTCGGTGGTCAACGCGCTGTCCACCCGCGTCGAGGTGGAGATCCGGCGCAACGGCCACGTTCATCAGATGGTCTTCAAGGCCGGCAAGAAAGCCTCCGATCTCAAGACCGTCGGCAAGGCCAAAAAATCGGAGACCGGAACCACGATCCGTTTCTGGCCGGATGCCCAATATTTCGAAACCATTAAATTTTCGCTCAGCCGGTTGCGGCATACCCTGCGAGCGAAGGCGGTGCTCTGCCCCCGGCTGACGGTCACCTTCCTGGACGAGGCCTCCGGCCAGACCGACAGCTGGTATTTCGAGGACGGCCTTAAAGATTATCTGGCCGAAGGCGTCAAGAATTTTGAGCGGATCCCGGAAGAGCCCTTCGTAGGCCAGGTGGAAGGCCAGAGCGAATCGGTCAGCTGGGCGGTCGTCTGGCTTCCGGACGGTGGGGACGGCATCTCCGAAAGCTATGCGAACCTGATCCCCACCCCCCAGGGCGGCACCCACGTGGTCGGGTTCCGGTCGGGGCTGCTGGCGGCACTGCGCGACTTCGGCGAATTCCGCGGCTTCATCCCGCGGGGCGTCAAGCTGACCCCCGAGGACGTCTGGGAGCGCTGCAGCTACATCCTGTCGGCCAAGCTTTCGGACCTGCAGTTCTCCGGGCAGACCAAGGAGCGGCTTTCCTCCCGCGAATGCGCGGCGTTCATCGCGAGCGTCGTGCAGGACGCCTTCTCGCGCTGGCTCAACCAGAACCCGGAGGCCGCGCAGAAGCTCTGCGAAATGGCCATCGAGAACGCCCGCCGGCGGTTGAAGGAGGCCGCCAAGGTGGTGCGCCGCAAGGTGGGCGTGGGGCCGGCGCTGCCGGGCAAGCTCACGGACTGCATATCGCAGGACCCGGAGGAGAGCGAGCTCTTCCTGGTGGAAGGCGATTCGGCCGGAGGCTCGGCCAAGCAGGCGCGCGACAAGAACACCCAGGCCGTGCTGCCGCTGCGGGGCAAGATCCTCAACGCCTGGGAGGAGGACGCCAACGCCATCCTCCAGTCCCGGGAAATCCACGACATCGCGGTCGCCGTCGGCGTGGACCCGGGGTCGAGCGACCTGTCGGGCCTGCGCTACGCCAAGAACATCATCCTGGCCGATGCCGACTCGGACGGCCTGCACATCGCGACGCTGCTGTGCGGCCTGTTCCTCAGGCACTTCCGGCCGCTGGTGGAGGCCGGCAAGATCTACGTGGCCATGCCGCCGCTCTACCGCATCGACCAGGGGCCCAAGGTCTTCTACGCCCTGGACGAGCAGGAAAAGAACGCGGTCCTGAAGCGGCTTGAAGACGACGGCCGTAAGGGCAAGATCAACGTCCAGCGCTTCAAGGGCCTGGGCGAGATGAACCCCCTGCAGCTGCGCGAGACCACCATGCACCCCGAAACCCGCCGGCTGGTCCGGCTGACCCTGCCCAAACAGGGCGGCACACGGGAAGTGGTGGACATGCTGCTGTCCAAGAAGCGGGTCAAGGACCGCAAGCGCTGGCTGGAGGAGGAGGGCGACCGGGCGGAGGCCGAACTGCTGTAACGAAGTGTGGGCTTTCAGCCTCGACGATCGCGGTTGGAAAGCCGCTCCCACGGTGGCTCAGGAAGACCGCCACTCATGTAAATACGAAGCACGAAATCCGAAACAAATTTCAAAATTCTCAAAAGGCAACCCTGTTTTGAATTTTGGGGATTTGGTTATTCGGATTTCGGATTTAAGATTTGGGTCTAATTCAACTGCGTCTTAACCTGTTCTTAACCGCCAAAAAAATGGTTTCGGAGTAAAGCAAGATGGTTCGTTCCAGCGCGTTGCAGGTGGAAAGCGTCGAGCAGCTGCCGCTTTCCGAATTCGTGCGGCCCGCCTATCTCAACTATGCCATGTACGTCATCATGGACCGGGCGCTGCCCTTCATCGGCGACGGCCTGAAGCCCGTGCAGCGCCGGATCGTCTATGCCATGAGCGAGCTCGGTCTGCGCGCTTCGGCCAAGTACAAGAAATCCGCGCGCACGGTCGGCGACGTCCTCGGCAAATACCACCCGCACGGCGACAGCGCCTGCTACGAGGCCATGGTGCTCATGGCCCAGCCGTTTTCCTACCGCTACCCGCTGATCGACGGCCAGGGCAACTGGGGTTCGATCGACAACCCCAAGGATTTCGCGGCCATGCGCTACACCGAATCCCGGCTTTCGCCCTATGCCGACATGCTCCTGGCGGAAGTCGAGATGGGCACCACCGAGTGGGCGCCGAATTTCGACGGCACGCTGCGGGAGCCGGTCACGCTGCCGGCGCGACTCCCCAACATCCTGCTCAACGGGGCGACGGGCATCGCGGTCGGCATGACCACCGACATCCTGCCGCACAACATCGGCGAGGTGGTCGGCGCCTGCACCCATTTGATCGACCATCCCAAGGCGAACGTCGAGGACCTCTGCGCCTTCGTCCAAGGCCCCGATTTCCCGACCGGCGCCGAGATCATCAACCCCCGGGCGGAGATCGTCGAGGCCTACCGCACCGGCTTCGGCATCATCCGCATGCGCGCCTCCTACGAGTACGACAACGGGGACATCATCGTCACGGCGCTGCCCTACCAGGTGTCGACCGGCCGGGTGATCGAGCAGATCGCGGGCATGCTGCAGGCCAAGAAGCTGCCCATGGTAGCCGACATCCGCGACGAATCCGACCACGAGGACCCCATCCGGCTGCGCGTCATCCCGCGGTCCAACCGCGTGGACAAGGACGCCCTCATGAGCCACCTGCTGGCGACGACCGAGCTCGAGAAGACCTATCGGCTCAACCTGAACGTCATCGGCCTGAACCGCCGGCCGCAGACGCTCGGGTTGGTCGAGATGCTGCGGCAGTGGCTCGAGTTCCGCAAACAGACGGTGGTGAAGCGGCTCAGCCATCGCCTGGACAAGATCAAGGAGCGGCTGCACATTCTCGAAGGCCTGCTCGTCGTCTACCTGCATCTGGACGAGGTCATCCGCATCATCCGCAAGAGCGACGAGCCCGAGAAGGAGCTGATGCGGCGGTTCAAGCTGAGCCGGGTGCAGGTCGAGGCCATCCTGCAGATCCGGCTGCGGCAGCTCGCGCGGCTCGAAGAGCTGAAGCTCAAGAAGGAGAAAAGCGAGCTCGAGGCCGAAAAGCGGCAGATCGAGGAGGTGCTCGCGTCGGATGCCCGCCTCAAGCGCCTGCTCAAGAAGGAACTGAAGGAGGACGCCGAGACCTTCGGCGACCCCCGCCGGACCCGCATCGTCGAGCGCAAGGAGGCCCAGGCCATCAAAGAAAAGGACCTGGCCCCGGCCGACCCGGTGACGGTGGTGCTCTCCGCCAACGGCTGGGTCCGGGCGGCCCGGGGCCATGACGTCGACCCGCTAAGCCTGGCGTACAAGCCCGGGGATTCCTTCCTGAGCGCGGCGCGCGGCAAGTCCAACCAGTTTGCGGTGTTCCTCGATACGGCCGGGCGCACTTACTCGCTCGAAGCCCACCGCCTGCCCTCGGCGCGCGGGCAGGGCGAGCCCATCACGGCGCGCTTCGCGCTGCCGCCCGGCGCACGGTTCGTTTCGGTGGCCATCGGGCCGGAGAACCAGCGGCAGGTCCTGGCGAGCGACTTCGGCTACGGCTTCGTGACGGCCCTCGGCGGCCTCCACAGCAAGAACCAGAAGGGCAAGACCATGCTGAAGGTCCCGGAGGGCGCCAATGCCTTGCCGTCACTGGCGGTCGAGGATGCCGACCGCCAGCATCTGGCCGCCTTCACCAGCGCGGGTTACCTGCTGGTGACCCCGCTGCGGGAGTTGCCCGTCCTTCCCAAGGGCAAGGGCAACAAGATCGTCCATATCCCGCGCCAGAAGCTCGCCGAGCGCGAAGAGGTTCTCAAACACCTGGTCGTGTTCGATCCCCGGGACCATCTCGTCGTCACCTCCGGCAAACGCACCTTCACGCTGACGCCGGAAACCCTCCAGGACTACCTTGGCGAAAGAGGCCGGCGCGGAAAGAAGCTGCCGCGCGGTTTCCGGTCCGTCGACCGCGTCGAGCGCGAGACGGCCGGGAGCGGCGAGAAGCCGACCAAAACGCCCGAGCAGACCACCTTTGAAAATTTCTGATGCAACGGACAGGACACTCCTCATGCAGCCATCCATCCGCTTCGCGCCCGCCGATTCCATCCACCCGCTGCTTGCCGCGGGCAACTATCTGCTCGACGCCGCTCAACGCTGGGTCCTGTTCTGGGATGTTCTGCGGCAGCGCGGCAACCGGTATCTGGAGCACCTGGCCGCGGGCCAGCCGCCGGTGCTGGTCTTCGGCTACGAAATGATACTGGACGGGCGCAGCCTGGACCGGCCGGTCAACTACGCGCTGGTTCGCATTCTGGACCGGCGCTGCCGTGCGCAGCCGCCGAAACCCGATGCGGTGAGGCCTGAAGCGGCGCCATGCAGGAGGGGCGCGCCACGCTTCGACCGGCGGCACCCCGTCGACGCCGGACCTCAACCGGCCAACCGCCGGCCCATCATCATCATCGACCCGCGCGCCGGGCACGGACCGGGCATCGGCGGCTCCAAGCAGGATTCGCAGATCGGCATGGCCCTCGACGCCGGGCATCCGGTCTACTTCATGATCTTTTCGACCGAGCCGGTGCCGGATCAGACCCTGGCCGACGTCTGCAAGGCCCATGTCCGCTTCGTCGAGGAAGTGCGCCGCCGGCATCCGGATGCGCCCAAGCCGGCCGTCATCGGCAACTGCCAGGGGGGCTGGGCCGCGGCCCTGATCGGGGCCGAGCGGCCGGACCTGATCGGCCCCATGGTCTACAACGGCTCGCCCCTGTCCTACTGGAGCGGAGTGCAGGGCAGCCACTTTCTGCGCTATCGCGGCGGACTGCTGGGCGGTTTGTGGATCGCCTCGCTCCTCTGCGACCTCGGCCATGGAACCTTCGACGGCGCCCATCTGGTGGCAAATTTCGAGGACCTCAATCCGGCCAACACCTTCTGGACCAAGTACTACCATCTCTACGCCCACATCGACACGGAAGCGCGCCGTTTCCTGGATTTCGAAAAGTGGTGGGGCGGCTTCTTTCTGATGACGGGCAAGGAGGTCCACACTATTCTGGGCGAGCTGTTCGTGGGCAACCGGCTCGAACGCGGCGAGTTCGAGATGGAGGAAGGCCGCCGGGTGGACCTCGCGCGCAACACCAGCCCGGTGGTGGTGTTCGCCTCCTTCGGCGACACCATCACGCCTCCGCAGCAGGCCTTCAACTGGATCGCCAACGTCTACGGCAGCGTGGAGGAGATCCGGCGGCGCGGGCAGGTGATCGTCGTGCATCTGCACCCGACGATCGGACACCTGGGCATTTTCGTCTCCGCCCAGATCGCCCGCAAAGAGCACAAGGAAATCATCGCGAGCTTCGACATGCTCGGCTACCTGCCACCGGGGCTCTACGAGATGATCATCACGGAAGACCCTGCGGCGGCAGGGGGCCACCAGGTGCGGTTCGTGGAAAAAACCACCCAGGAGCTGCTGGCGATCGACGACGGGCCGGGTGATGAAATGCCCTTTCACGCCGCCAGGACGGTCTCGGCCGTCAACGATGACCTCTACCGGACACTGGCGGCGCCCTGGGTGAAGGCGGCCGTCACCGAAGGGTGGGCCGAAGCGCTGCGCCAGCTGCATCCCCTGCGCATGCAGCGGTACCTGCTCTCGGACCTGAACCCCTGGATGATCCCGGTCAAGAGCTGGGCCGCGGCCATCAAGGGCAACGGCTGGCGCCGGCCGGCGGGGGAAGACCACCCCCTGCGCCGGGCCGAAGCCCGTTTTTCGGAAGTCGTGATCGACACCCTCACGCGCTGGGGCGAGCTGCGCGACCGCATGAGCGAGGTTTTCTTCAGGGCGGTGTACGAGAGCCCCTGGATGAAGTGGTTCTACCCGCTCGGTTGCGCCGACGTCCGCGAGGAAGAACTCCGGCGCGAAGCGCTGCGGCGACAGGATTCCGACCAGTGGCGGCACGCCATGGACCAAGGGGGATTCGGCGAAGCCGTGACGCGGATGATCCTGGCGGTGATGACGGCGGACCGTGACCTGACCCGCACCGGCTATCAGCTGGCCGGCCGGCTCTTCGAGACCGAGGCCCGCCTGAAGCATATCGACCGGAGGCGGTTGAAAGCCATGTTATTGTCCCAGGCGCGCATCCTGCAGACCGACAGCGGCCGCGCCATCGCCGCTCTGCCCGCGCTGCTTCCGACCCCAAAGGACCGCAGGCAGGCCCTGGAGCTGCTCGACGCGGCCATCCAGGACGCGGGCCTGCCGCTCAACCCCCAGGAGCAGGCCGCACGGGACCGCATCGGGGAAGCGCTGGGGACCATTGACCCCGCAATGAAACCGGCCGCGTTCAGTTCCTTCGGTTAACGTTGCTGCGCCGCTTTCCAGGACATGAAATAGGTTTCCACGTCGTCGACGAAGCCGCCGTGCCTGGGCTGCCAGCCCAGCAGGTTGACGGCCTTGCGGCCGTCCACATGCTGGTCGAGGGCGAGGCATTCGGCAAAATCCCCCATGCTCTTGGCAGCTTCAGCGACCGGGACAAGCTGGATCTTGCCGGCATAGCCGGTGACCCGCGCCACCGCCTGGAGCATCTCGGCCACGCTCCAGCGCGAGCGGTCCGTGATGTTGAACACTTCGCCGTAGCGCCCGCTCTGGCCCGCCCGCAGGTACGCATCCGCGAGGTCGTCCGCGTGAACCATGGTCCAGCGGTTTGCGCCGTCGCCGACGGCCGAGAGGTTTTTTTCCTGGACCGCACCGCCGAACCACATCCCGGTCAGCCCACCCTGATAGCCGTACACGCAGCCGGGCCGGATGACCAGCCCGCGCAGATCGGCGCAGTTCAGCACCAGCTGCTCCGAGGCCGGCCGGCGAGCGACCATCCGGGGCGGATTCAAGGGTGTGGTCTCGTCAACCAGACCGCCCCGGGTGTTGCCGTAGACCCACACGCCGCTCGTATAGATCAGCGTTTTGGGTTGCGGACCGCGTTTGGCGAGGGACAGGAGGAACTCGACCGTCTGTTTGTCGAGCGCGAAGGGGTCGGTCTGGTAATCGACCGCCGCATGGATCAGGACGGTGCACTCCGCCGCCGCGTCCCGCCAGTGGTCGGCCGCCTGCATGCTGCCGACCACCGGGCGGATCTCGTGCCGGGCAAGCATCCGCGCCTTTTCCTCGCTGCGGGTCAGCCCCCACACCTCGTGGCCGGCACGGCGATAGGCCATGGCCACGTTCGATCCGATGTATCCGGTGGCTCCCGTGATGAACACTTTCATGTCTGCCTCCCTTGCTGGAAAGGGTTGGTTAGCGCCATGGCGTTCATTTATTCATCGGCCGTGGGTTTGGCAAGTGCCGCCACGCCGGCTCCCATCCCCCCGGCGGACCCCGCCGCGTTCAATCCCAATAAGAAGGGGGCCTTCGCTCTCGCGAAGACCCCCTTCTGGTGAAGGCTTTCGGGCTAGTATTCCACGTGCCGGTAGATCTCGCCCTCCACCAGATAGATGACTTCCTCGGCGATGTTGGTGGCGTGATCGGCCAGGCGCTCGAGATGGCGGGAGATCAAGAGCAGGTTGATGTAGTAGCCCACGCGTTCGGGCAGTTCTTTGATCGCCTGCTTGATCTTGTCGTAGGCGTCGTTCTTGATGCTATCCACTTCGTCGTCCAGGGTGATGACCCTGTAGGCCATGTCCACGTCCATGTGCACCAGCGCGTCCAGGCTCATTTTGAGCATGCGCTGGGTTTTCTGGGCCATTTCGGCATAGTCGAACATGAAGGGCGGCTTCGGTCGCTTAGAGATGATTTCGACGCGCTGCGCGATGTTGACGACCTGGTCGCCGATGCGTTCCAGCTCGCCGTTGATCTTGATGACGGTGACGATGAAACGCAGATCGACGGCCACCGGCTGGTGCAGGGCCAGGACTTTCAAGCACTCCTCCTCGATTTCGACTTCCATCTCGTCGATCTCGTAGTCGGTCTTGATCAGGTTGCGGGCGACCTCGACATCGATGTTCTCGACCGCCCTGGCCGCCAGCCGAACTTTGTCTTCCACCAGCGAGCTCAGGGTGAGGATGCGCTTCTTGATGGTGTCCAGTTCCTTGCGAAAAAGCTTGGTCATGAGATCATCCCTCGGAGAATGGCAGGCTCAATACAATTTATAACATGTCCGCCGAAATTTAGCCAAGTATGAGGCGATTGTTAAGATTTGATTAGGGTTGCGCCGGCCATTGCGCATCTCCTATCAGCCGGCGGCATCACCTCGCTCAACCGGACATGCCGCGACGGCAGAGACCCACGGCGACTGGTTCATCAATATTTAGTGGCCCGCTAACCTACCGCTAACAATAGGTTGTTCAAATTTACTCGTGTATGCTATGATTTCATATTCACTGTCCGCGCGACTGAAGCGCCGAACCCCGAGCCTGGAGAGCGCTTGCCCGTTTCCCCCACTACCCGCGAGGTGCGACAGATGATGGAAGAGCAGAAAAACTACATCCTTGATACCAATGTTCTGCTGGAAGATCCCAATTCACTGGTGAAGCTGCGCAACGGAAACGAAAACAGTGTGTTCATCCCCTATCACGTGCTGCTCGAGCTGAACAAGATCAAAAAAGACCCCAAGCTTCGCCACATCGTCGCCCGGGTGATCGAGTACCTGGTGGAGAACCCGGACGCCTTCAAAGTGCTCAACACCGACTCGGTGGCCAACCCCTTTGTCAATCTGGTCGATAAGTTCATCCTGGACGAGATTCAGTCGAGCGGGATCGAGAAGCCCATCCTGGTCACCAACGACCGGATCTTTCAACTCCAGGCGCGGCTGCGCGGCATCAAGAGCGAAATCTACAAGGAGTCCGTGCCGTTCAAATCCGAGGCGGAGTACTTCACCGGGTTCGTGTCCAGCCGCGAGGATGCCGTGCCGAACGCTTTCATGTGGAACGAGCAGGGCAGGCCGGTGTTCTTCGGGGCGCATGGGGAAAAAGTGATCGACTACCAGCACAAGATATGGAAGGTGACGCCCCGCAATGTCTTTCAGAACCTGGCGCTGGAACTCATGATCCATCCGGACATCGACCTGGTGTCGGTGCAAAGCGAGGCGGGCTATGGAAAAAGTTACCTGGCGCTCGCGGCGGCGCTGTACCTCGTGCTCGAGCACAAGTCCCACCAGAAGATTTTCGTGATCAAGCCCACCATCGAGATCGGCCAGAAACTGGGCTACCTGCCCGGCAAACTCGAGGAGAAGATGGAGCCCTACATACGCTACATCGCCGATTTGGCCGCCAAGCTCCACCGGCTGCGGCCCGCCAACAAGCTTTTCATCGACGGCGACGTCTATCCCCCGCAGTTCAATCCCAAGGTCTTCGAGGTCCTGCCCCTGGCATACATCCGCGGCATGAACATCGAGAACGCCGTCGTCGTTGTCGACGAAATGCAGAACATGTCGCGGTCGGAGTGCCGGGCGTTGCTCACCCGCATGGGCGAAGGAGTGAAATGCTTCTGCCTGGGAGACACCCGGCAGGTGGACAATCCCTACCTCAACCAGGAGAACAACGGGCTGAACTGGGTGGTCAAGAAGTTCAAGGGCAACAAAAATTACTCCCACATCGTGCTGAAGGGCGAGAAGTCCCGCGGGCCGATCACGGACCTGGTGATCGCGACCGGGCTTTGAGCGGTTCGAACCGGGCTTTCTGTAAAAAGCAAAAAACCTCGGCAGCGGAAACGGAGCGTAAAGCCATCGACGCCTTTAACCCCGACGCCTGGCAGACATGGCTGAAACCGAGCCGCTGGAGCTTGTCCGGGTCAGAGTCAAACAGGCGGTCGCGGACACCAGGAAGACCAGGGAGCGGCTCGTGGCGTCGTTGAACACGCTTGAGGCCGGGGAGGGGCCATGACCGGCTGGAAGGAACTGCTCATCGGTATCCTGGAGCTGACCGATGAGGTCAAAAGACTCAACCGCGAAGTTGAGCGCGTACAGGACCACGTCGTTGCCGTGGACAAGCGCGTGGTCCGTCTGGAAACGATGCCGGAGCTTGCCGCTACCGCCAAGTTGACCAGGTAACCCCCATCCCGGCCGCTGCGATCGAGGCGGACGCCCAAGGCTCAGCTGTAATCCGGTCGAATCCGACCCGTTTGCCCCTGGAACGTTCCTTCAGGCGCAACCCCAGGGGCGACCCCCAGAAAGCCTTCTTTCATTATTCTAACATCCTCCTAATCGTTTTCTAATCCGCGGCCGTCATATCGATTTCTAGTCAAACCACCCGAGGTTCTATGGCGAAGGCGCTCCATCGAAACATGTCCGTTCCGGCCGAGTCCGCATCGACGCCGCAGATTCATCCCTCGGCCCGTGTGAGCGACTGCGTCATCGGGTGCTATACCGACATCGGCGCCAACTGGACGCTGATCGAGTCCCGTCTCGGGGATTACAGCTATCTGGCGGGGTCGGACGGCGTGGCGATCTACACCGATATCGGCAAGTTCTGTTCGATCGCTTCGCACGCCGTCATCAACCCCGGCGACCATCCCATGGAGCGGGTCACTCAGCACCACTGCACCTACCGCCGCCGCCGCTACGGTTTTGCGGCCACCGATGACGAGGAGGTCTTCGAGTGGCGGCGCCGGAACCGCTGCCGCATCGGGCACGACGTCTGGATCGGCACCGGGGCCAAGATCATGGCAGGGGTCTGCATCGGAATCGGCGCGGTGGTGGCGGCCGGCGCGGTCGTTACCCGGGATGTCGCACCTTACCAGGTGGTCGCGGGGGTGCCGGCGCAGCCGCTGCGCATGCGGTTCAGCTCCGACATCATCGAACGGCTGATGGCGATCGCCTGGTGGGACTGGGACCGCCTTACCCTGGAGCAGCGCTTCGGGGACTTATCCAATCTGGAGGGGTTTCTGGCCGCATATGGATGAACTCGACGCCGCCCCCGGTGCCGGCGCGCGCTCATCAGCGGCGCCGGAACCGGGACGGACAGGAGCATTCAAGGAACGCCTGCTCGCCGCCATGGCCGCCGCCTCGACCGATGAGGTCACCTCCATGTTGGACCGGCTCTGGCCTCTATGCCCGTTTTCCGTGCAGCAGGCCCCGCGGGCCGGGCTGGTGATGGTCACCGTGCGCGATCCGTTCGGCACGCCGTTTCATCTCGGCGAAGTGCTGGTCAGCGAGGCCGAGGTGCAGTTGGACGGCTGTACGGGCTACGGCGCGGTCTGCGGTGACGAACCCGAACAGGCGCTCCTGCTGGCGGCGGTCGCGGCCGTGGAGCGCAGCGGCCGGGCAGCCGTCCTGGGAGCCATCTTGGCGCCGCTCGGCCAGCTCGAAGCCAAAAGAGCGGCCCACAAAGCGCTTGCCTCAAAACTGGCGGCCGCCACCGAAGTCCGGTTCGAGTCGATGAAGAAGGAGAGCGTGGACTTCGGCTCGCTAGGGTAATCAATCTCATGGATTCCAGCGGACGCCGCTGCCAGAAAAACTATCGCCGCCTGCTTCAGGCGCTCAGCCGGCCCGGACGCATCGTGCGCCTGGAAGCGCCGGACGGGCTGTCGCCCCATGCGGCGGCGACCGCCGTCGCGGAGTGCCTGCTCGATCCCGAAGTCGCTTTCTGCGTGAGCGGCAACGGCGGCGCGCAGGCCCTGCAGGCCGCCATCGCCGCCGCCACCGGGGCGCGGTCGGCGCCCCTTGAAGCGGCCGATTTCGTCTTCTTCACGGGAGCCGGCTGCCGGGAGGGCGTCCGCCGCGCCCGGCGCGGCCGCCCCGAGAGCCCCGAGGAGGGGGCGACGCTCGTGTATTGCACGGATCCTCAGCCGGCGCGTGTTTCCGAGCGGTTCCGCGTGCGGCTGACCGGTCCCGGCATCTCCGGACCCGGGGGGATCGCCCCGGAAATGCACGGGATCCCGGTCGAGGAATTCCAGGAGCTGATGAGCGTCAACGCCGACTACCCCCTGGGTGTCGACGCGTTTTTTCTGCGGCCGGGCGGCGAGGTGATGGGCCTGCCGCGGTCGACCCGCATCCAGGTGAGGTGAGGCAATGGGCTATGTGGCCGTCAGAGGCGGGGCCGCCGCCATCGAAAACGCCGAGATCTTCGCGCTGGTCCGGCGCGCCGGGGGCGCTACCGCGCCGCTCACACCCGGGCAGATCCGCGAGCAGCTGCATTTCGCCGTGGACCGGGTGATGGGCGAAGGATCGCTCTACGCCCCGGACCTGGCGGCCCTGGCTTTCAAACAAGCCGCCGGCGACACCTTCGAAGCGGCCTTCATCCTGCGCTCCTACCGCACCACCCTGCCGCGTCTGGGCTATTCGGAGCCGATCGCCACCGACGGCATGCGGGTGATCCGGCGCATCTCCGCCGCCTTCAAGGATGTTCCGGGCGGGCAGATTCTGGGGCCGACCCCTGATTACACCCTGAGGCTGCTGGACTTCGATCTGAAGGACGAATCCCCGGCGCGCACGCAACAGCTGATCCGGCGCCTGCTGCAGCCCATCGAGCGGCTGGCGCCGCTGCCCGAGAGCTTCCCCAAAGTGGTCGCCATGCTGCGCGCGGAGGGGCTTCTGCTGAGCAGGCCGGCGCCCGGAGCGGAGCCCGGCCTGACGGACATCACCCGCCAGGCGCTCGCCTTTCCGGCCCCGCGCAGCGCCCAGCTGCAGACCCTGGCGCGCGGCGAAACCGGCGGAATGCTCGCGCTGGCCTATTCCAACATGCGCGGCTACGGGTCGGTTCACCCCGTGATCGGCGAGCTGCGGGTGGGCTTCCTGCCGGTGCCGTTTAAAAACCCGCGCACCGGCGCGGTGGAATGCGTCGGAGAGATCCAGGTGACCGAGGCCGAGGTCATCGCGCGGCTGGCGGAAACCGAGGGGGCGGCCCGGTTCAGTCTCGGCTACGGGCTGTGCTTCGGGCACAACGAGACCAAGGCCATCGCCATGGCGGTCCTGGACCGGGCCATGTCCGGCGGGGAGGCCGCGGCGCCTTCCGAGGACCAGGAATTCGTGCTGACCCACGTGGACGGCATCGAGTCCACGGGGTTCTGCAACCATTACAAACTCCCCCATTACGTCACGTTTCAATCCGAACTGGACCGCCTGCGCCGCATCCAGGCCGGGCAGCAGGGCCGGACGGAGGACGAGCCGTCATGACGCACCGGCGGACTTTTACGGCGAGCGCGCCGCCGGCGGACTGGCGCGACAGCCGGCCGCCGGCCGGAAGCCGTTACGCCTACGCCTTTCTGGACGAAGGCGCCAAGCGCGAAATCCGCCGTCGAATGCTCAAAGCCGTGGCCATCCCCGGCCACCAGGTGCCCTTCGGCTCGCGCGAGATGCCGATCGCCCGGGGGTGGGGCACCGGCGGGCTGCAGCTCACGCTGGCGCTGATCGGTCCGGAGGACGTGCTCAAGGTCATCGACCAGGGGGCGGACGACAGCGTCAATGCGGTCAACATCAAGAAGTTCGTGACCCGGGTCGCGGGCGTGGCCGTCACGACCGACCCGCGGGCCGCCACCCTGATCCAGACCCGGCACCGCATCCCCGAAGAGCCCCTGCGGCCGCACCAGCTGATCGTCTTCCAGGTGCCGATTCCGGAGCCGCTGCGCCTGGTGGAGCCCTCCGAGCGCGAGACCCGGCGCATGCACGCCGAGGCGGACTACAGCCGGATGTGGCTCTATCTCTACGAGGACATCGTCAAGTTCAACGAAATCACGGTGGGGGCGCGCTACCCGGTCATGGTCAACCGCCGGCATCTCATGGACCCCAGCCCGATCCCGCGCTGGGACGTGGCCAAGCTGAATCGGGCCGAGGCCCTTATGCTGTTCTGCGCCGGCCGCGAGAAGCGCATCTACGCCATACCGCCTCACACCGACGTGCAGCCCCTCTCCTTCGACGACTTCGCCTTTCGCGTCGAGGCCTTCGACGGGCGGCGCTGCGGCCGCTGCGGCTCGGAGGGAACCTACCTGGACGAGCTGATCGACGATGCGACCGGCCGGCGGACCTATTCCTGCTCGGACACCGCTTTCTGCGAAAGGGCCCGCCGGGGCAGCGACGTCAAAGGGGCCCTTCCGCCGGAGGAGGGCGCTGCGTGACGCCGATGCTTCAGGTCCGGAACCTGACCAAGCGCTACGGCAAGGGCTGCCCGGAATGCCTGGAGCGGACCGGGCCCCGGCACGAAACCAACCAGTGCCCGCGTTGCCGCTCGATCCTGGCCTGCCGCGCGGTGGCCTTCGAGCTTCATCCGGGCGAGGTGCTGGGAATCGTCGGCGAAAGCGGCTCCGGCAAGAGCACCATCGTGCGGATGCTGCATTTCGACGTCGAGCCCACGGCCGGCGAATTCTTCCTGCGCCTGAACGGGAACGCGGCCGCGCCGATCGACCCCGCGCAGAACCTGTTCACGCTCGGCGCCTTCCGTCGAAGGCAGATCCGCAACGAGCGCATGGGAATCGTCTACCAGAACGCCCGCATGGGGCTGCGCATGAAGGTGAGCGCCGGCGGCAACATCGCCGAGCGCCTGTTGATGGCGGGCTGCCGTCATGTCGGCCGCATGCGGGATCGGGCGGCCGAGTTGCTGGCGCAGACCGAGGTTCCGGTGCAGCGCATGGACGAGCTGCCGTGGACCTTTTCCGGAGGCATGCAGCAGCGGGTGCAGATCGCCAAGGCCCTTTCGACCCGTCCGGAGCTGCTCCTCCTCGACGAAGTCACCACCGGCCTGGACCTTTCGGTGCAGGCGCGGGTCCTGGACCTGATCCGCAGCCTGCAGCAGGAGCTGGGAGTGGCGACGATCGTGGTCTCGCACGATCTCGGCGTCATCCGCCTGCTCACCTCGCGCACCATCGTGATGCGCCACGGGCGCATCGTCGAGGAAGGCCTGTCCGATCAGATACTGGAAGACCCCCAGCATCCCTATACGCAGCTATTGGTGAATTCGACTTTATAGACGGTTTCGGGTTTTACGTGTTAAGCTTGAAGAGAAAAGTAGTACTTTTTTAGCGAATGATCTCAACCGACCACGGTTTGACTTAAAACTTCCAAGCAAGTTCGGTCCCTTTTTTGTGGGAGTGGCTTCCAGCCACGATCCTATCGCGGCGAGATGGCGCTGCCACAAGGAATAGATTTAGTTGCCGATGAAGTGGCGCTGACCGCCATGACCCGCTTGACACCCAAAACGGTTTTTTAAAATGCTTTGCGTCGAAAAACTCGAAAAGCGCTTCGTCTCCCACTTTCTGGACGGGAAAGAGATCCTCGGTTTCAGCCAGGTCTCCTTCCGGGTGGCGGCCGGCAAGGCGCTGGGCCTTTTCGGTCCCAGCGGCACCGGCAAGAGCTCGGTGCTCAAGTGCATCTTCCGCACCTATCTGGCCAGCTCCGGGAGGATCACCTACGACTCGGCGGCCTGCGGCCAGGTGGACCTCGCCGCCCTTCCGGAGAACGAGATCCTGAAGCTCCGGCGGGCGGAAATAGGCCATGTGACCCAGTTCCTGTCCGTGCTGCCGCGCGTCCCGGCGCTGGACGTCGTGGCCGAACCGCTGACGGCGACGGGCGTGCCCCGGGCGGAGGCCCGCGAACGCGCCCGCCGGCTGCTGCAGCGGCTCGGGATCGATTCCCGACTGCACGACGCCTTCCCCTGCACCTTCAGCGGCGGGGAGAAGCAGCGCGTGAACCTGGCGCGGGCCGTGATCCGGCCTTCGCGGCTGCTGCTGCTCGATGAGCCTACGGCCTCGCTCGATGCGGAGGCCTTGCAGGTCGCACTCGATCTGCTCTCGGAGGCGAAGGCCGAAGGCACCACCCTGGTCGCCATCTTTCACGACCGCTCCATCATGGACCGCCTGATGGACGATATCTACCTTATGCCCGCAAAGGAACCCCGCTAATGAGCTACGCCCGCGACCCAGCTCCCCAACTGATCATCCGCAATGTGCGCGTGGTCACGCCGGACGAGGTCCTGCCGGATGCCGTCGTGGTGGTGGAAGGAGGGATCATCCGCGAGATCAGCGCCCCCCTCGTTTTCACAAAGGGATTCGATGAGGTCGACGGCCGCGGCCGGCTGCTGCTGCCGGGATTCATCGACATCCACAGCGACGTCATCGAAAATGCCATCCAGCCGCGGCCGGGCGGCCGCTTTCCCGTGGACGTCGCGCTCCAGGAGCTCGACAAGCAGCTGGTGGCCTGCGGCGTCACGTCCATCTACCACTGCCTGTGCTTTCTGCACAGCGATGAAAACCCGCCGTTTCGCAGCGCCGAGATGACGGACTACCTGATCCACCAGATCCACGATCTGAAGGGCGGCTTCAGCGCCCGCACGCACATCCATGCCCGGTACGAAATCACCAACGACGAGGCGTTGTTGCAGGTGGAACGCCTGATCGGCCGGAGGTTGGTTCATTTTTTCTCCATCATGGACCACACTCCCGGCCAGGGCCAGTTCTCCGACGTCGCCCACTTCCGGAGCTATTATTCCAAGGCCCGGGGCCTGAGCCAGGAGCATGTCGATACCCTCATCGAACGCCGTCTCGAAGCCAGCCGCAAGGTGGATTGGGCGGGCCTGGAACGCCTGGCGCGGGTCTGCCGGGACAACGCGATCCGCATGGCGAGCCATGACGACGACTGCACCGAGAAGGTCTCGGCGGTCAGCCGGCTGGGGGTGATTCTCTCCGAATTCCCCGTCAATCTGGAGGCCGCCCGGGCGGCCCGCGAGCACGGCATGCTGATCTCGCTGGGGTCGCCGAACGTGCTGCGCGGCGCCTCGCTGACCGGCAACCTCTCCGGCCGGGAGGCCCTGAAAGCCGGGCTGGGCGACATCCTCTGCTCGGACTACGCCCCCATGTCCCTGCTGCACGCGGCCCTGCAGCTGCACCGCGAGGGCATCATGGACTTGCCGGGGGCCGTGCGGCTGATCACCCTGAACGCCGCACGGGCCACCGGCATCGATCACTTCACGGGCGCCATCGCGCCGGGGAAGGCCGCCGACCTGGTGCTGGTGGACGACCGCCGCAAGGTCGCCGCCGTCACGCGCACCTTCGTGGCCGGACGCGAGGTGTTCAGCGCGGGGGACTGATTTGAAACCACTTCGAGGCATATACAAAGCACCGCGTTTCACAAATAGGGTCACGTAAAATCCCCCTCACCCCCTTTTCATAAAGGGGGGAAGCCTTCTCCTCCCTTTGCCAAAGGGAGGGATCCCCCCTCTTTGACAAAGAGGGGCCGGGGGAGATTTTACAAACGATGTCAATTCAATTTCGAGACGATAAATAAGCAGGTCATGGCGCTCGGCACCACTTTATCGGCAAGCAAGGTTGTTTATGGTGGGAGTGGCTTCCAGCGACGATAACATCGCATTCCGGCCGCGGAGGGGACTCCCCCAAAATGAAACCCACTTCCCCGGAAAGAATACGGATGACCACTTCCGCCCTGGACCCTTTCGAGGATGCGCTGCCCACGGATTTCGGCCAACAGGTGCAGCAGACCGCCATCAGCGCCGCCCGCCGCGCCGGCGCCATCCAGATGCACCACTTCCGCAACCGCACGGTGAGCTGCAGTCGGCTCCTGCACGACATCAAAATCGAAACCGATCGGAAGTGCGAGAATGCGATTATCGCCGCCATCCGCGAACGCTTCCCGGAGCATGCCATCCTGAGCGAGGAAATCGGCGCTCTGGAGGGAGCGGGTGATTACACCTGGGTCGTCGACCCGCTCGACGGGACGGTGAACTTCTGGCATGGATTGCCCTTCTTCTGCACCTCGATCGCCTGCTACCGCAGCGCCGGTCAGGAGGCCGGAGGGGTCGACTCCTGCGACCGGCGGCTGGGGCAGCCGGTGGTCGGCGTGATTTTCCTGCCCTTCAGCCGGGAGCTCTTCATCGGGGGTGCCGGTCGCGGGGCTTTCCTCAATGGCCGGACGATACGGGTCAGCAGCAGCCAGGGCGCAGCCGATACGGTCGTGACCGTCAGCTTCGGCAAGACGCCTGAAAGCATGCAGCGCATGACCCGCAGGCTCGCGGGGTTGCTGCCCCAGGTGCGCAAGGCGCGCTGCCTGGGAGCGGTGGCGGCCGAACTGGCCTACGTGGCCGGCGGGTTCCTGGGCGGGCTGGTCTACGAAGGCATCAAATTGTGGGATTTCGCCGCCGGAAAGATCATCCTGGAAGAAGCCGGCGGGTTTTTAGAAGCCGTGGAAACCGAGCCAGATCAGTGGCGGGTGGCGGCGGGTGCGCCCGGAGTGCGAGAGACCTTAAAAGGGATAGTCTAATCCCACCATTTTTCATGCCATATTCCGGTTTTCGCCAGCTTGAGGCGATCGTCATCCAGTGTGAGCCCCTTGATAATGTATTCGCGCAGGCGCTGGGTGGCCCAAATGCGAAAACGGTTGCCGAGCGTTTCGAATTCGCTGAGCTCGTACTTGATACCCGGCTCTTTGAATATGCGATCGATAAGTTCTTTGGTCATTTTTCGGGTCATAGCCGCTGCTCCGGGTCGTTTTTAAGTTTCGCTACAGGCTGTTTCTCAGTTACCAGCAAGAATGCATACCAGACTTTATCTGACCTCCCAATAGCCGCCCTTGGCAGGGCCGATGCGGCGCAGCAAACCTTCTTTGCGCAATTTGGCAATCTGTTTTTCAACCGCTCGTGAACTGATTTCCAACCGCTTGGCAACCTCTTTAGCCGTCAGTCCCGGTTCGGCCTTCAGCATGATTCGGATTTTCTCCGAACTTTTCTCCGAACTTTTCTCCGAACCTTCTACCGCCTTTCGGTGAACCGTGGCGGTAAACAGGCACCCATCGCGGTCATCGATGAAATCAATCTGGGGCCAGGCGTCAAGGGCGCGTTTGATGCCGGAACCTAATCCGTGATAAGGCAGCAGCCCCTTGGCGACATACGAGACCAGGATGGGGTTGCGGATATTGGAGTTGCCCGCCAAAATTTTTTCCACGGTCAGATTATTCGGCAGATGCCCTGGGCTGATAATTTCGATGCGATTGTTGAAAATGAACAGGCGGACCGGCGCACTCACTAGATAGTCCCGGTGCACCAAAGCGTTCACCAGTAATTCCTCGAACACGCTTTCCGGAATTTCAGACAGACCGGGTGCGTTCACGCCTCGCCCGGCCTGCACCTTGTGAAGGTTCCGCATGACAAACGCCAATGCATCGTCAAAGACTTTCCGCAAGGGCCCAGCAAAGTCCTCGGTATCCAGATAGTCCGTGGCGTGAACCTTGTTGCCCGGGTAGCGAATGGCCTTGATCACGAACTGGGGCTTGATCCATTCCGGGCGTTCCGCGAACATCAGCACCCCGGCCAGGTTGAGGAAACCGGCGGCGGTTGCGAGGTTCATGTTCTGCAACAACCGGGTCAGCTCTACCGGATCGCTCGGAAACTCTCGCTTATAGATATCGCGCAGAAAGTCGCGAAACCGCAGTTTATCCAGCGCATCAATACCTGCCTTCGTGGGCAGCCCGTCGGCATGGAGCTGGTCCGTTATCTGGAACAACCGGCGCAGTTCCTCCTTTGAATTCAGCCTCCGTTTGTCGGCGCCGCTTTTTAGCCAAATGACCCCGTTGCGATCGAAATAGGGCTTGTCGATTCCCTTGGAAATGGTGAGGATGATTACAACCCGGCCGGCGGCTACGGCAAGGTTTTCTGTTGTTGGCGAGATAGGACTGCGCACATGCTGGCTGGCCGCGTTGCTGATAATTGGATTGATCCGGCCGACTTCAGATCGCGGAATCCCCTTAACCTCTCCGGCATCCGTCACACCGATCAGGATGCGACCGCCTTCGCTGTTGGAAAAAGCCACCATTTCCGCGGCGAGCGTATCCACATTGCGGATGTCCAGCTTGAATTGCAGCCGGCTGTCCTCTCCCCGGGCGACGATGGATTTCAATTCGGGCTTTTTCATTTTTCGATCACGCGTTTGAGCAGGTCGCTGCCGCGTGCGCCCATTTCGCGCAACAGCTCTTCGATTTTCTGCAAGGCCAGGGGCGACGGCCGGGCGCGGCCGTTTTCCCAGCGGTTGATGGTCGGGAAGGTGACGCCGAGCCGGGCGGCGAACTTTTCCTGGGTAAGGCCTGTTCGCTTTCGGATTTCACGGATGAATCGGGGGATGTTGACCCGGGCGTTCAAGGCAGTTCTCCTTGGATGGAAGGTATGACGCAGCCTGACCCAACCGGTATGCATAGCAAATGACCGGTCAGCTGATGTGTCATACACCAAGCGATTTTGTTGTCAAATGATTTTATATCACCCTAACCCGACTTCGCCGTCATCGGGGGAGGAGGCTGAAGGGGGGCAGAGGGATTTTGAAACCGAATTCCTTGGAAGCAGGTTATGGCGTGCTGTGCAGTCCTCGCGGCAAGATGCCGCTCCCACAAAAAGCTGAACTGTAACTCGAACCGAATTCTTTGAAAGAGGGGTGACTAAGGCGGGAAAGCGATTCTTGGCTAACCGTTTCGGCTATTTGGATGTAAGGATGGGGTCAGGGCGCCGGAGATCTTTGTGGAAGCGCAAGCCGGTCACCTGGTAGCCTTCGCGCTGGTAGAAGCGGTGGGCCTCGATCCGGTGGGAGCTGCTGTTGACGATGCAGGCGACCGCCCCATGTGACCGGAGCCAGGATTCCGCGTGCGCCAGCAGGATCGAACCGATGCACCGGCCGCGATGGTCCTCGGCGATGCTGAGGACAGTCACCCGGCCGTCGTACCCGCCGTTCATCTCGAAATACCACCCCGTCACCGCTGCGATGACGCCCACAACATATCCTTCCCGCACAGCTACCGCCACCAAGTGGTCGTCTTGAGGGATTATATTTCGTAGGCGCACGGCCATCTCATCCTCGCGAGTGGAATATCCCAGCTGGCTCATCAACACCGCCAGACGGCGGGCGTCGCCGATTACGGCCTCGCGGATGGAGATGGCGGGATTGGGCATCTTGAGTTGCATACAGAGGGCACTCCGATCAACCTGTGTCCGTTCAGAAATGGTAGATTTCGGTTCAAGCCAAGGCCGCAGCGATTTTACAACCGCAGGCGTAGTGGGACTACGGCGAGGATTGCGAAGAGCGAGAACGCCGGCTTGGACCGAAAGATGCCGTTTTTGGACGGACACTAAATATACCGCTTGCGGATCAAGGCGGACACCAGGTCCAGCAGGCTCACCACCACCACCAGGATGATCAGCATGGCCGCGGTCGCCCCGTAGTTGAAGCTGCGGATGGCGTCCCAAAGCAGCATGCCGATCCCGCCGGCCCCGACCATGCCCACTACGCTCGCCGAGCGCACGTTGGATTCGAAGCGGTAGAGGGAGTAGGAGATCCACAGCGGCACCACCTGGGGGATGATGCCGTAGGCGATCTCCTGCAGCGTGTTGGCGCCCGTGGCGCGGATCCCTTCCACAGGCTGGGGGTCGATGGCCTCCACCGCCTCGGAGAAGAGCTTGGCGAGCGTTCCCAGGGTGTGCATGAAGAGCGCCAGCACGCCGGCGAAAGGCCCGAGTCCCACCGCGCTGATGAAGAGCATGGCGAAAATCATTTCGTTGATGGAGCGGCAGGCGTCCATCACGCGGCGCACCGGCTGGTACATCCACGGCCGGGCCACGTTGCTGGATGACAGCAGCCCGAAGGGCACGGCCCCGGCGATGGCGAGCAGGGTGCCCCAGATGGCGATCTGGATGGTGATGGCGGCCTGGTGCAGATAGGCCCGCCAGTCGCTGAAATCCGGCGTCAGAAAACCGGACAGATAGGCGGCCATGTTGCCGCGGTAGGTGACCAGGTCCAGCGGCCGCATCTCGGACCCGTGCCAGGCCCACGTCAGCACCCCGCCGAAGGCCAGGCCGGCCAGCAGCCGGAGCAGCTTGCGCCGCAGGGGGGTTTCGGGGATCGCGAGGGGCTGGGCGGCGGCGGTCATATGGGGGTCACCTTTGGGTGAATTTGGCGAAGGCGGCCCATCGTTTTCCCCCTTTGGCCAAGGGGGCGGGGGGATTTATCCGGATGGGCCCGCCTTCGTCCGGTCGACCTAATTGTATTTGTCGACCAGCTTGGTGTAGGACTGGATGTCGGCCAGCTTCTTTTCGATCTCCGCCAGCTTCTGGGCTTTATCAGAGGCGGCCATGGAGTCGTTGCTCTCGATCTTCATCTTCTCCTTGGCCATGTCGATCTCCATGATCGGCAGCAGCTGGTGATTGGAGGAATCCTGGAAGGGCGCCCAGCCGGAGCTCATGCCCTTCAGCACCGCGAGCTCCTGGTCCCTGTTTGCCCCGATCCGGCCGTAGGCCAGAAAGAAGCCCTTGATCCTGCTTTTCCACTCCTTGGGCAGGTCCTTGCGCCAGACCATGGGGTCGCTCGGGATCAGGGGGCTCTGCCAGATGGCGCGGACGTTTTTGATCTGATCGGAGTGGGCTTTTGAAAACTTGTCCCAGTTCTCGGTGTTGTTGGTGGCGAAATCGACCTGCTTGTTGGCGACGGCCATCAGGTTGGTCTCGTGGTTGGCGTTGCGCACCAGCTTGAAATGCTTGGTCGGGTCGATGCCGCGCTGGCCCCAGACATAGTAAGTCGGGATAAGGTAGCCGGAGGTGCTGTTGGGGTCGCCGTTGCCAAAGGTGAGGTTCTTGCCGTCGCGGATGATCTCGTCGATGTTCTGATAGGGGCTGTCCTTGTGCACCACGATCAAGGACCAGTAGCCGGGATTGCCGTTCACGTCCACGGTCTGCACGAAGACTTCGCCGCTGGCGCGGTTGACGGCCTCGATGGCCGACTTGTTGCCGAACCAGGCGATCTGGACCTTGTTGAAGCGCATGGCCTCGATCACGCCGGCGTAGTCGGGCGCGATGAAGAGCCTGACCGGGATGCCCAGGGCCTTCTCCATGTCGGCCCGGAACGGCTCGAAGCCCTTCATGGCCGACGCGGTGGACTCGGTCGGGATGACGCCGATGGTGATCTCCTTGAGGTCTTCGGCGGCGGAAGCGGCCGCCGCCGAAAAAAGGACGATCGTGGAAAGGGCAATGACCATACGAAGTGCCTTGTTCATCTGTTTTCTCCTTCTTCTTAGGTTCGAGATGACTTTTTTTGACTCCAGCAACCCAGCAAGCCTTAAGGACTTCTCAGAGAGATAGATCTTTTCGGGTGGGAGCGGCATCCTGCCGCGATTTTATCGTGGCTGGAAGCCACTCCCAGTGCGGCATCTCACGATCCCGCCGCCAGCGCCGGTACAGCCGGGCACACGCCGAAGTTCAATGGCGTGGTGCCGTCGAGGTCGAAGCCGGTCGGCTTCAGGCCGTAGATGTTGCGCAGCGCGGTGGGGGTGAGCTCCGCGCTGGGGCCGTCGTAAACCACCCGGCCATCCTTCATCGCGATGGAGCGCGGGCAGTACTGGAAGGCGAACTGCACCTGGTGCAGGCTGACGAGGACCGTGACACCTTCGTCTTGGTTGAGGGCCGTCAGGCATTCCATCACCAGCCGGGCGGACTCGGGGTCCAGAGAAGCAATGGGCTCGTCGGCCAGGATGATGCGGGC
>Ga0114938_1000494_pt1 | contig 29404 bp, 23 predicted proteins | sample AshMeaBigSpring_FD_88675 | JGI IMG/M metagenome (GOLD analysis project Ga0114938, IMG submission 88675) | Groundwater microbial communities from Big Spring, Nevada to study Microbial Dark Matter (Phase II) - Ash Meadows Big Spring | ecosystem: Environmental > Aquatic > Deep subsurface >... | reverse complement strand
CGGGGCGGCCCGTGCCCACCGAAGCATCGGGACTACCGGTGCCGACGGAGGCGTCAGGGCTTCCCGTGCCGACCGATGCATCAGGACGACCAGTGCCAACTGACGCGTCGGGCCTCGTACGCAAGACCCGCTCAACAAGAATCACACCGCCAATCACAGGTTGCGTGCCCAAGAGGGCCGTTGCCGTTCCGTTTCTCAGTCCCGCGCCATTTGTGCTGTACAGCACTGAAGACGCATCAAATCGCGCAGCACCAATCGATGCAACACCCGTACGCCGATTCAGGGACCCAATTTCTCCCTTCAAATAGACTTTCGATGCTCCCTGTACGTACTGCCCTTCAAGCTGCAAAGCAGAGTCAACGATGAACTTCCCATCGATGACTTCACCGAATAGCGCAACTGGCGAACCAATACTTGCCTGATCCACGAATCGTGAATTCGCAGCCGTAGCAATCAGCTCGAAATTCTGCCCAAGGACTATTGCACGAAATTCAACTACTGAGAGGTCGTCCAGGCGCCCGATCGCAAGCAACTTGCCACCAGATGCGCGCTCGATCTCAAGGACATCTGAGACCCGTGCCATAGCCGCGGACTGCGACAATGCCGGTCGCGCATTCAAAGCGCTCACTCCACTCAGCAGGACAGCGATAGCGCCGAATACAAACACAGGACACCGCGCATTTGCCCTAATTCTCATTGGTCGTGCTCCGAATTCGAACTGTCTTTGTTCGCCAAGCTCATGCTTGGCGCGGACTGCCGATCCTTCCCCTAATCATCCAAGTCGTCGTCTTCAAATTCCTTCATGTCTGCAAATGACTCAACGAGAGGCGACTTGTCTTCCGATTCTTCCTGGTAGAAGTAGATCCCAACTCCAACCTGCACTGATTTCTCGCCGCGCTTACGTGCTGGACGAGGATAAGTCGCAGATTTCTGATCAATTTCCTGAATCACCGTCTCGAGGTATTCACGGATCTCCTGCTGATAAATCTCAATATCAACGAGCCTCAACCCCTCGTCTGGATAAACCATGCGATCGAATCGTTTGTCCTCTCCCTTTCCTTTCCCCAAATTAAAATCAACTGTCTCAATGTATCGACGAACTGCCTGAGAAAATATTTGAATCATCTCGGCCGTCATGTCCGTCGGAATGTACGTGCGCTTTTGAACGCGCAAGTACTGTCCACCTTCCAGAACTCGAGCGGCGCCGACTCTTATTAACTCCCCTACGAGAACCTCGTGCGACACATCTGGGTTGAATCTCCGGACCAAGTCTTCAAACGTCGGGATCTCGTCGGACCCATCAATCTTCAAGTCCCTCGGATACCCGTATGGCGCAAGAAACGCCGCATCCGTGTGCCATGCCTCCAGCACACTCGCGGCAAGTCCGGCATTACTCCATACGCCCCACTGCGTCTTCCCTTCGTTCCGAATGATCTTTGCAACTTCGCGTCTGGTGAGTCCGGTCGCAATTGCCACACGAGACAAGGTCACTCGACGACCTGGGACTGCCATCTCGCGTGCGCAGACCGTTACGTAGACGTCTTTGAGTACCCCCGCGAATTCCTGAAAAGTGATACCGCTCCTAAGCAGAATCCTGATGAGTGGCGTCATCAGGGAACGAAATGCTGCTAGAAGGTCCTGTTTGACATCATAAGTAGCTGACATGACTTAATCTAGCTGGATTGGACGATAAGCGGCTTCCCGCGCAAGCATGCACAACAGCGGGTTCCGAGAAATACTTAACTAATCAATAACTTACGAACTCGACGAGGCGTCACACTGACGCCAAGTGTTAGCTTTATAACGCAGGTCACTCTAAACATTAAGTTTTTGTTGCGCAGCCAACCTAGCTGCCGAGACGGTCCCTTACGAAAACATATGCGCCCGCCCCCACCAGGACGGACTTGTCTTCCGCCGTCGTTGCCGACGCCCGGCGCGCCAACCACTCATCAATGACGTCGACAAAGTCCTGGCCGCGATTGCTCACCATTTGCTCGAGAATTGGAACGTGCTGTCGCGGTACCCATGCGTAACAAGCTCTCTCAAACTTGCCTTTGGCACGTGAAGGTTTCTCGAAGAGGTTGTATTCAACTGAACCAAGAAACCCGCACACATGCTCAAGCACAATTTCACTCGCGATTGTTGACCCCTCCTTACCCGAACATGCAACAACCGAGTCGCTAATAAGCTCGACGGTCGACGAATCAGGCATATGCGCGACCCCGAGCTGAATCATGATCTGCAACAAGCCATTGGGATCTGCATCCCTAGTCGCAAGGGCAATTAGCTTCGCAAACTCTGATGACGCGCCGCCAATTGAAAGTGGCCGCGGTTGGCCATCGGCGTCCAAGAATCGGCAATCTCGGCGCCATTTCAGAACCAAATCGCAGCATGCCAGAGTCTGTTGTGCGGATATCTTTCCAAGCGGGATACTTGGAAGCGCCTGCAGATCAACTAGTGCACGAGCTGAGAGCGCCTCAATTTGAGTTGTAGAAATTCCACATCCTCTCAAAATCCGGAAAACGCGGCGAAGCATCAAGATTGCAGATGGCACGACGCCATTGTCTGTTTGGCCTGCTGCAGTTTGATTCGCTACAGATCCCGTAGAGCTCATAATCTCCTCCTGGATGCTGGTAACCAGTGCAGTTCAGAGATCCGTAACGTGCTTACATCTGCACTCGGTAAGTTACTAAGCCAGGCAGATCGACATGATCGACTGTGAACTGTACTTGCGCATTCAACGTTTGATCCGGTGAACAGTCTAAAGCACTCGCTCCTCCAGGCCGGTCGTCAACTCCTCCGCCCCCTCGCGCGGATCATGCTCCGTCACGGCCTGTCGACCTACGATTTCTCCCGTATTGCCAATATTGCCTTTGTTGAGGCTGCTGGCGATATGCTGCGCGAGCAGGGCAAACCACTGAGTTTCTCGCGCATTTCTGCAATTACTGGCCTGCACCGGCACGTGGTCAGCGATATTGTTAACTTGGATGGCGGCAGACTGACTGGCCTGGGCGCGGAAAAGGACTATCAGCGCAACCGACTCGCGCGCGTGCTGTCCGGCTGGTTCGAAAGTCCCGAATACACCGACGGCGATGGCCGCCCGCGCGTGCTGGCGATGGAAGGGCCGACACCGTCTTTCGAGTCGCTGGTGCGGGCATTCAGCGGCGACATCTACCCGACGATCATCCTCGACGAACTGCTGCGGGTCGGTGCTGTGCGTCGGCTGAAGGACGGCACGCTGCGGGCAGTCTCGCGGCGCTACACGCAGGGCGGCGCCGATCCAGCTGCTATCGAACACCTGGGCGGCGCCGCGCGGGACATTCTCAGAACGCTCGAACACAACATCACGGCGCCACCTGAAGCCAGGCTGCCCGAGGACTCCGTGATTTCCATCGCCCTCGATCGTGCGTCGATCCCGCTGCTGCGCCGGCTGATCCGCGAGCGCGGCTCTGCATTCCTCCATGACATCGAAGGCTGGGTCGCGGAGCACGAAAGGCCGGACGACCCGGATGCGGTGCGCGCGGGCGTCAGGGTGCAGATGGTCCTGGAAGACCGGTTGGACGCTGCGGGGGTGCCGCCTGGACCGCGCCGCGACTGATCAGCGCTAGCCGCCGATCATCCCGAGGAACTCATCCTCGTCCACGATCCTGACCCCAAGCTCGGTCGCCTTGCGCAGCTTCGAGCCCGCATCCTCGCCGACCACGACGTAGTCGGTCTTCTTCGACACGCTGCCGGATACCTTGCCGCCCAGTTCACGAATCCGGTCACCGGCCTCGTCGCGTGACATGGACGACAGCTTGCCCGTCAGCACGAACGTCTTGTCGGCGAGCACGTTGCTCCGCGCGGCAGCCTGGTGGGACTCCGGCCAGTGCACGCCGAGTCGTATCAGGCTGTCGATCACCTTTGCATTGCGCGTCTCCGCGAAGAATGCGTGCACGTGTCCTGCCGTTATCGGGCCGATGTCCAACACTTCTTCGATTCCGGCGGGGCTGGCCTGGCGCAGCGCCTCCAGCGTGCGGAAATGCCACGCAAGCGCGTCAGCCGTGGCTTCACCCACGTCGCGGATGCCGAGCGCATATAGGAACCGGGCAAGCGTGGTCTGCTTGCTCCGCTCGAGGGACTCGATCACGTTCGCAGCCGACTTCTCCCCCATGCGCTCCAGTTCGGCGAGCTGGGCGAGCTTGAGGCGATAGAGATCGGCCGGATTTTCCACGAGGCCTGCATCCACGAGCTGGTCGATCAGCGCGCTGCCGAGGCCCTCGATGTCCATGGCGCGTCGCGAGGCGAAATGGCGCAGCGACTCCTTGAGCTGGGCGGAGCAGACGAGCGCCCCGGTGCAGCGCGCGACCGCCTCTCCCTCCTCGCGCTCGACCGCCGAGCCGCAGACCGGGCATTTCTCCGGCAGCCGGACGAGCGAAGTCTTCTTCGGCCGCTTCTCGAGGATCACGCGCACGACCTCGGGAATCACGTCACCGGCGCGGCGCAGGATCACCATGTCCCCGACGCGCACGTCCTTGCGCTGCAGTTCGTCGATATTGTGCAACGTTGCGTTCGAGACCGTCGCTCCGCCCACGAATACGGGCTCGAGCCGCGCCACGGGCGTGAGTGCGCCGGTGCGCCCGACCTGCCATTCGATGGCCTTGACCCGCGTCATCTCCTCTTCGGCCGGGAACTTGTGCGCGATCGCCCAGCGCGGTGCGCGCGCGACGAATCCGAGCTCGCGCTGCTCGACGATCGAGTCCACCTTGTAGACGACGCCATCGATCTGGTACGGCAGCTTGCTGCGGCGCCGGCCCATCTGCTCGTAGTAGCCGAGCAGTCCGTCGACGCCATCGACGACGCGCATCTCCGGCGAGGTGCGCAGGCCCCATTCGCGCATCAACGCGAGGATCTCGCTGTGGCGGCCGGGGAGCTTGCGCCCCTCGGCGAGCCCGGCGCCATAGAAGAAGATCTCGAGCGGGCGCGCCGCGGCCAGCCGCGGGTCGAGCTGCCGCAGGCTTCCGGCCGCCGCATTGCGCGGGTTCACGAACACTTTCTCGCCCTGCTCGGCGGCGCGCCGGTTCATGTCCCGGAACCCGACCAGCGACATGAAGACTTCGCCACGGGCCTCGAACAGCTCCGGCCAGCCGCGCCCCGTCAGGCGCAGCGGCACGCTCTGGATCGTACGGATGTTGTGGGTCACGTCTTCGCCGGTCGCGCCATCACCACGGGTGGCGCCAAGCTCGAGTGTGCCCCCGCGGTAGGTCAGGCTGACCGCAAGCCCGTCGAGCTTCGGCTCGCAGGCATAGCGGATCTCCCGTTCGGCCTCGAGGCGCTCGCGCACGCGCCGGTCGAAGGCCTCGACTTCCTCGCGCGAGAACGCGTTGTCGAGCGACAGCATGGGCGTGCGGTGGCGCACTTCCGCGAACCCGCTGACGGGCGCGCCCCCCACCCGCTGGGTGGGCGACTCCGGCATCACGAGCTCCGGATGCTCGCCCTCGAGCTTGCGCAGCTCGACCAGCATGCGGTCGTACTCGGCATCCGGGATCTCCGGGTCGTCGAGCACGTGGTAGCGGTAGTTGTGGTATTCGATCTGCGAGCGCAGCCGCTCGACGCGCTGCCGGACGCTGGCAGGTGCGGGCTTCATCAGTAGCGGCGCAGGCGCTTGTTGCGATGCTCGAAGTGAACCAGCTCTTCGCGCAGGTTAAGTATCCGCTGCGCGGTCAACGTGCTTCCTTGCTCGTCCTGCAACTGGCCCCCCAGCCGCTCCGACAGGTGGCGACCCGTCGCGAGGATCAGATCGAAGGTCGCCGGTGCCTCCAGCGGGCCCGGCACGATGCCGAACAGCGAAATGCCCGGGAAGCTCTGCTGGTCCATGCGCGCCAGGTCGAAGGAGCCGGGCTCCACCATGCTGGCAACGTAGAAAAGCGTCTTGCCGTCTTCACGCTCGCGGTGGAAGACCGAGTAGCGCCCGTAGCGAAGGCCTTCTGCCTCGAGCGATTCGCGCAGCAGCTGGCCGTCCCAGCGCTCGACATGCGCGACCAGGCGCAGAGCCACGATGCGCTGGCGCGACGCCTCCTCGGTCTCGCGCATCGCGGGATCCAGGGGCTCCGGCTCCGGGGGCTCTTCCGGCTGTTTCTGCACGACTTCCGAATGCTCGAGCGGCTGCGTGCGCACCCACGGCGAGCGCTGGTGGTCATCCTGCACCTCATCGGGATCCGCGGCGCCGATGTCCACGATGTCCTCGACGACCGTCGTTTCGAGCGACGCGACATCGGCATCCGGCTCGAATCCCGGTTCGGGGATCCGCCGTCGGTCCTTGCCGACATATGCCGAGACGTCCACTTCCAGGTCGTCCGGAATCTCGACCATCGGCGGGCGACGAGGTGCGCGCATGCGCTCGATCGTGGGAACGTAGCTCGTCACCGCGGCCTCAGGCTCTGCCTGCGCCGCATCCTCCAAAGGCCCCCCGACATCGACGGTCGGCTCCGTCCGTTCGCGCGGCCACGGCTCCGCCGGCGAGGCCTGTGCCTTCGACTTGCGGGTTTCCCACCACCACAGGCCGAGGATCAGGGCTACACCGGCTGCCAGCAGGATCCAGCGCAGTTCCGGCACGGCGATCCCCGGTCAGCCGACCGCCGCCATCCTGACGGCCTCGTCGACGTCCACCGCGACCAGGCGCGAGACGCCGGGCTCTCCCATGGTGACGCCGATCAGGTGGCTGGCGAGCTCCATCGTGCTCTTGTTGTGCGTGATGAAGATGAACTGCACGCGTTCCGACATGTCGCGCACGATGTCGCAGAAACGGCTGACGTTGTTGTCGTCGAGCGGGGCGTCCACCTCATCGAGCAGGCAGAACGGGGCGGGATTGAGCTCGAAGATCGAGAATACGAGCGCGACCGCGGTCAGCGCCTTCTCGCCACCCGAGAGCTGGTGGATCGTGCTGTTGCGCTTGCCCGGCGGCCGGGCCATGACCGCGACGCCGGCGGTCAGCAGGTCGTCGCCGACCAGCTCGAGGTAGGCCGCACCGCCGCCGAACAGGCGCGGGAACTTCTCCTTGAGGCCGGCATTGATGCGGTCAAAGGTATCCTGGAAGCGCTGGCGCGTCTCGCGGTCAATCTTGCGGATCGCCTGGTCCAGCGTGTTGAGCGCGTCCGACAGGTCGGCGAACTGGCGATCGAGGTAATCCTTGCGCTCCGACTGCTCCTTGAGTTCGTCGATGGAGGCCAGGTTGACGGCGCCCAGACGCTCGATCTTCTCCCCGATCTCGGCGAGCAGCTGGTCCCAGACGGCCACGGTCGCGTCGTCCGCCAGCGCGCCCGTCAGCTGCCCGAGGTCGAAGTGCGTCGCCGCGAACTGCTCGAGCAGGGACTCGCGCCGCACGCGCGCTTCCTGCATGCCGAGGCTCACCTCGGCCAGCGCCGAGCGTGCGGACTCGACCAGCCCCTCCGTTCTCTGCCGGCCGACGTCCAGCTCGCGCACCTGCGCGTCGGCTTCCTCGACCGCGCGCCGGGCGCCGGCCAGTTCCTGCTCGACCGACAGCCTCTGTTCCAGCAACTGCTGCAGTTGCCGCTCGAGCGTCGCGAACGGCGTCTCGCCGTCCACCAGCTGGCGCTCGAGCTCCGACTTGCGCGCTTCCTGCTGACGCGACTGCTCGCTGATCCGCTCCAGGCTCGTCCGCAGCGTGGCGAGCGTCGAGCGCTGCGATTCAACGCGGATCGCCACCTGCTGGGCCGAGGACTGGACAGCGGCATGGCGCGCGCGCGCTTCGGCAAGCCCGGCGCGCAGTGCCTCGCGCTCGCGTTCCAGCAAGGGCTGGCGGTGCGCGAGTTCCCGCAGCCAGGACTCGGCCGAGTCGAAGCGCTCGCGCGAGGCGCGCGTCTCCTGCTCGTCCCGGGAGATGTCGTTCATCGCCTGCTCAAGCTCGACGGCGACGCGACTGATGCGCTCTGCCGCCTGCTGGGTGCGCGAGCGGATAGCCTCATGTACGCCGCGCACATTGACGAGGTCGTAGTGCAGGCGGTTGACCGCCGCATGCATCTCGTCGCGCCGCGAGTCCAGCTGCGTCATGCGCGAGCGGCACTCGACGAGCGCGGCATCGAGTTCCCGCGCGCGCCCTTCCTGCGCCGCCACGGCGGCCTGAAGCCGCCGCAATTCCTGTTCGCGGGCAATGACCCCCGCATGGCCGGCCTCGCTGCGCGCCACGCGCAGCCAGTCGCGCCCGATCCACACGCCGTCGCGCGTGATGACGGTCTGGCCGGGCCGCAGCGTGCGGCGCATTGCAAGCGCCTCGGCCAGCGAGTCGACTGCAGCGACGCCCTCGAGCAGCCCCGTCACGACGCCCGGGCCGGTCACTCGCGCCTGCAGGCTGCCCGCCGGCGCCTGGCCCCCCGACGCGGCGGCACGCTCGGCGAGCGTCAACTGCCCCGTATCGAGGCGGTCGGTTGCCGCCGCGATTGCGTCGAGTTCCTCGACGCAGACCGCTTCCAGGTAGCTGCCGAGCGCGGTTTCCACCGCACGCTCCCAGCCTTTCTCCACCTCCAGTTCCTGCGCCAGCCGCGGTCGGCGGTCGAGCCCCTGGTTCCCGAGCCATTCCGCCACGCGACCCGGCGCCTGGCCGAGCGCCGCCTTCTGCACCGCCTCGACCGCGAGGAGCTGGCCCCGCAGGGCCTGCAGTTCCGCCTTCGCCGTATCGAGCGAAGCCGACGCATCGCGCTCGGCGTCGCGCACGGACTGCAGTTCGACGAGGGTCGCATCGAGCTCCCGCTGCGCTTCCGCGCCGCGCTCGCGCGCCTGCCGTTCCGCCATCGCGAACTCCTCCGGCCGCGCGCCCGCGACACTGGCCTCGAGCTGCCCGCGTTCTTGCGCGAGGCGCTCGCGCTGCGCGACCAGCCTGGAGAGGCCAGCCTCGATCTGCTCGATGCGCGCCCGCTCGACCTCTGACTGCCGCGAGGCCTCGGCAAGTTCCCGGCTGAAGTCCTCGGAACGCTGCTGCAAGGAGGCCATCACCGACTCCGCGGTGGAGAGCGCCTCGCGCGCCGCTTGCTCGTCCGCCCGCGCCGCAGCCAGGTCCGGTTCCGCCCGTGCGAGCGCATCCGACAGCTCGCGCACCTGCTCCTGGTCGCGCCCGACCAGCACGCGCGACTCGGCCAGCTCGCCGGTGACGCGCTCGAGGTCCGTGCGCTGCCGCTGGCGCAGTTCGCGCGCGTGCTGCAGCGCCTGTTCCGTACGGGTCGCGTCGGCGCCGGCCTGGTAATAGCGCTCCTGCACCGCCGCGAGCGCATCCGCGCGGTCCGCATGCCGGGCACGCGCCCGCTCGACCTGCGCCTCGGCGGCGCGCAGCTCCGCCACTGCCGCCTGCATCTCGGTCTCGCGCTGCGACGAGAGCGAATGGCGCCCCCTCAGGTCGCCGTCGAGGTCGCGGATGCGCAGCGCGAGCAATTCGGCCTGCAGCTGGCGCTGGCGCTCGCGATGCTCCTGGTAGCGCCGCGCGATGCCCGCCTGGCGCTGGAGGTGGCGGATCTGCTTGTCCACTTCCTCCCGCAGGTCGTTCAGGCGGTCGAGGTTCTCACGCGTGTGCGAGATACGGTTCTCGGTCTCGCGCCGGCGGTCCTTGTAGCGCGAGATGCCCGCTGCTTCCTCGACGAAGGCCCGCATGTCCTCGGCGCGGGCCTCGATCAGGCGCGAGATCATGCCCTGCTCGATGATCGCGTAGCTGCGCGACCCGAGGCCCGTGCCCAGGAACAGGTGCGTGATGTCCTTGCGGCGGCACTTGGAGCCGTTGATGAAGTAGGTCGAGTTGCCGTCGCGCGAAACGGTGCGCTTGAGAGCAACTTCGGCGTAACCCGCATAGGCCCCGGCGATCTTGCCGTCGCTGTTGTCGAACACGAGCTCGACCGAGCCGCTGCCCACCGGCTTGCGCCCGCGCGAGCCGTTGAAGATGACGTCCGTCATCGAATCGCCGCGCAGGTGCTTCGCGGAGATCTCGCCCATGACCCAGCGCACCGCGTCGATGATGTTCGACTTGCCGCAGCCGTTCGGCCCCACGACGCCGGTCAGGTTGGCGGGAAAACTGACGGTGGTGGGATCGACGAAAGACTTGAAACCGGCGAGTTTTATTCTGGCAAGGCGCATCCGGGCTAGTGTAGATTAACCGCCCGCGATTGACGACGACCGGGACTGCCCCGCATGAGCCGCCAGGCGCCCACCGGCGACCTCGAAACTTTTCCGAATCCGGAGCCCGGGCGCGACTACGCGATCCGCATGCGCATCCCGGAGTTCACCTGCCTGTGCCCGCGCACCGGGCAGCCGGATTTCGCCACGCTCGACCTCGAGTACGTGCCGGATGCGCGATGCGTCGAGCTCAAGTCGCTCAAGCTCTACATCTGGTCGTTCCGCGACCGCGGCGCGTTCCACGAAGCGGTCACCAACGAGATCGCGAACCGCCTGGTCGCGCTCCTGGACCCCCGCTTCCTGCGCCTGTCGGCGCAATTCAACGTGCGCGGCGGCATCTACACGACGGTCGTCGCCGAGCATCGCAAGCCGGGCTGGTCGGCGCCGCCACCAGTCGCGCTGCCTTGATTCCGGCTGTGCCCGGCAGGCGACGCCGATAGGACTGGACCGCCGGAAAACCGGGGCTATAATCCCGCGCTCGGCTGCATGGGCTCGGAGAACTTGATGCCAGGCAAGAAGGCTGCGAAGACTGGAAAACCCGCGAAAAAGGCCGTCGCGCGCAAGGCGCCCGCCGTGCGCAAGGCAGCGAAACCGGCCCGCAAGCCCAAGGTCGCAGTGGCGCGCGCCAAGCCCGCCAGGGCACCCAAAACCAGGCCGCAGAAGGCGGCCCGCCCCGCTGTCACCGCGCGCCCGGCCGCCAAGGCCGCTGCCGTGCGCGAGCCGGCGATCCTGAAGCCAAAGCAGCCGGCGACCGTCGCACAGGTGGCGGAAGGACGCCCGGCCCTCGCGGCAATCCAGTTGCGCGCGCCGCGCCGCCCGCTCGGCACCGAGGACGAGGAGGAAGGCGCCGGCGGCCACAACCTGCTGCTGGGACCCCGCAATGTCCGCCCGTACCGTGAGCGCAAGGGCGAGCAGTACATGGGCCGCGACCAGCTCGAGCATTTCCGCGGCATCCTGAGCAACTGGAAGCGCGACCTGATGGAAGAGGTCGACCGCACGATGTCGCACATGAAGGACGAGGCCGCAAACCCGCCCGACCCGAACGACCGCGCAACGCTCGAGTCGGAGTTCGCCCTCGAGCTGCGCACCCGCGACCGCGAGCGCAAGCTGATCCGCAAGATCGAAGAGGCCCTGAGCCGCATCGACGACGGCAGCTACGGCTACTGCGTCGAGACCGGCGAGCCCATCGGCGTCAAGCGCCTGGAAGCCCGCCCGGTCGCGACGCTGTGCATCGAGGCGCAGGAGCGGCGTGAGCGGCGCGAGAAGCAGTACGGCGACCGCGACGACTGGTACCGCTGACGCGCGGCCCTGCGGCCGCTTCGCGCCCACACCGTCCGGACCCCTCCACCTAGGATCGCTGCTGGCGGCCGCCGGCAGCTACCTGAACGTGCGCAGCCAGGGCGGTCGCTGGCTCCTCCGTATCGAGGACCTCGACCGCGAGCGCTGCATCCCCGGCGTGGTCGACGAGTTCCAGAGGACGCTCGCCGCCTTTGGTTTCGAGTGGGATGGAAATGTCGACAGTCAGTCCGGACGCACCCACCTGTACCAGGCGGCGCTGGCACGGCTGCAGGAAGCCGGAATGTGCTATCCCTGCCGCTGCAGTCGCAGCACCCTCGCTGCGCTCGCGCTGGAGCCTGGTTCCGAGCCGGTCTACCCCGGCACCTGCCGCAGTGATCCAGCGGCTGGAAAGGACCCACACGCGCTCAGGTTCCGCATCGATCGCAACGGGCCGCCCGTCGAGTTCGCAGACATGTGGCAGGGACACGTGCGTCAGGACTGCGCCCGGGAAGCGGGGGACTTCGTGGTTCGCCGCAGGGACGGCATTGTGGCTTACCACCTGGCGGTCGTGGTGGACGACGCCGCACAGGGCGTCACGGAGGTCGTCCGCGGCGCGGACCTTCTATCCTCGACGCCGCGCCAGATCCTGCTACAGCGGGCGCTCGGGCTTCCCACGCCGCGCTATGGCCACCTGCCGCTCCTGACCGAACCAGACGGCACAAAGCTGGCCAAGTCCCGGCGCGCCGTGCCGCTCGCCGCCGGCGCGGCGCCGCGGCAACTCTGGGAGGTGCTGGGCTGGCTGGAGCAGGAGCCGCCGGCCGCGCTCATGGGCGCGGCGGTCGGCGACATCTGGCGCTGGGCGCTGGAGAACTGGCGGCCCGCGCGGCTCGCGGGCCTGCACGAGCGGCGCCTGCCGGCGCCGAGGCGGGAAACCTGAGGACTCTTACGCGACCCCGCGCATGGACAGCCGCACGCGGCCCTGGCGGTCCACCTCGAGCACCTTGACCTTCACGACGTCGCCTTCCTTGAGCTTGTCGCTGACCCGCTCGACGCGCTCTTCCGAGATCTGCGAGATGTGCACCAGGCCATCGCGTCCCGGCAGGATCGAGACGAAGGCGCCGAAGTCCATCAGGCGCACGACCTTGCCCTGGTAGATGCGGCCGACCTCGACGTCAGCCGTGATCATCTCGATGCGCCTGAGCGCCTCCTTGCCGGAGGCCTGGTCAACAGACGCGATCTTGACCGTGCCGTCATTCTCGATGTCGATCGTGGTGCCGGTCTCCTCCGTGATCTGGCGGATGACCGCGCCACCCTTGCCGATGACGTCGCGGATCTTCTCGGGATCGATCTTGATCGTGACGATGGTCGGCGCCCACTCCGACATCTGCGGGCGCGCCCTGTCCAGTACCTTGTTCATCTCGCCGAGGATGTGCAGCCGGCCGGCTCTCGCCTGCTCGAGCGCGACGCGCATGATCTCCGCAGTGATGCCGTTGATCTTGATGTCCATCTGCAGCGCCGTGACGCCGTCCGCCGTTCCCGCGACCTTGAAGTCCATGTCGCCGAGGTGGTCCTCGTCGCCCAGGATGTCGGTCAGCACCGCGAAGCGATCGCCTTCCTTGACCAGTCCCATTGCGACGCCCGCGACGGGCGCCTTGACCGGCACGCCCGCATCCATCAGCGCGAGGCTGGTGCCGCAGACGGTCGCCATCGAGCTCGAGCCGTTCGACTCGAGTACCTCGGACACGACGCGGAGCACGTAGGGGAACTCCTCGAGGTTCGGCATCACCGCGTTGATGCCGCGCCGGGCCAGGTTGCCATGGCCGATCTCGCGGCGCTTCGGCGAGCCGAGGAAGCCGGTCTCACCCACGGAGAACGGCGGGAAGTTGTAGTGCAGCATGAACGGCTCGCGCCGTTCGCCAGCGAGCGCGTCGATGATCTGCGCGTCGCGGCCGGTGCCGAGTGTCGTCGTGACGAGCGCCTGGGTCTCGCCGCGGGTGAAGATCGCCGAGCCGTGGGTGCGCGGCAGCGCGCCAACTTCGATGCGGATCGGTCGCACGGTCTTCGTGTCGCGGCCGTCGATGCGCGGCATGCCGTCGAGGATGAGGTCGCGGACGGTGCGGTACTCGAGCGTGTGCAGCTCGGTCGCCACCTGTTCCTTGGTGAACTTCGGGTTCTCGCCGCCAGCCAGCGCGGCCTGCGTGGCCGTGCGGATCGACTCCAGGCGCGCGACGCGCTCCTGCTTGACGACGATCCCGTAAGCCTTGGCGATCGCGGCCTTGGCCTGCGCGGCCACGGCCTGCGCGAGCGCCGTGTTCGCGTCGGGCGCCTTCCAGTCCCAGCGCGGCTTGCCCGCCTCCGCCACCAGGCGGTCGATGGCGCCAATCGCGGCCTGCATCTGCACATGGCCGAACAGCACGGCGCCGAGCATCACTTCCTCGGACAGGCAGTTCGCCTCGGACTCGACCATCAGCACCGCTTCGCGCGTGCCGGCGACCACAAGGTCGAGGTCCGACTCGTTCTTCACCTGGCTCGCGGTGGGATTCAGCAGGTACTGGCCATCGTGGTAGCCGACGCGCGCCGCGCCGATCGGTCCCGAAAACGGGATGCCCGAGATGGCGAGCGCGGCAGAGGCGCCGATCAGCGAGGGAATGTCGGAATCGATTTCGGGGTCCAGCGAGAGCACGGTCGCGACGACCTGCACCTCGTTGTAGAAGCCGTCGGGGAACAGCGGGCGGATCGGTCGATCGATCAGGCGCGAGGTCAGGACTTCCTTCTCGGACGGGCGGCCTTCGCGCTTGAAGAAGCCCCCGGGGATCTTGCCGGCGGCGTAGGTCTTCTCGACGTAATTGACGGTGAGCGGAAAGAAATCGTGCCCCTCGACACTGGTCCTGCGGCCGACCGCGGTGACGAGGACGACCGTGTCGCCCATCGTGACCACCACCGCCGCGTCTGCCTGCCGGGCGAGCCGGCCGGTCTCGAGCGTGACTTCACGCTCGCCATACTTGAATGTCTGCTTGGAAACGCTCACGGATTCCTCTGGGACCAGTCCCGAAGCCAGCCCGCGCGGAGCGCGGGTCGCGCCGCGCTAGCGGCGCAGGCCAAGTTCGTTGACGACCTTGGTGTACCGCTCGGGGGCGTTGGCCTTGAGGTAATCCAGCAGCCGCCGGCGTTGTGCCACCATCTTCAGCAAGCCGCGCCGCGAGGCGTGGTCGCTCTTGTGCGTGGTGAAGTGCTCGGTCAGCCCGTTGATGCGTTCGGACAGCAATGCGATCTGCACTTCCGGCGAGCCCGTGTCCTGCGGAGCGCGCCGGAACTTGCCGACAACCTCGGCCTTGCGTGCATTCGTCAATGGCATCTCGTTCACTTAACCCTTTTTTGAGAGCCGCGCATTGTACCCGCGGCTACCCGCCGCCTCAAGCTGACGCGGCGGCACCGCCGGCCAGGTCGACCATGATCCTCTCAGGCGCCACCCGGCCGCCCTCGCCGGCCATCCGGCCGACGCCCAGGAAGCGCCCGCCCGGCCCGTACATGCGGGCTCTCGAACCCCCGGGACCGGACACGAACACGGCCTGTCCCTGCAGGACGAGGGCCTGTTCGGCAGGGCCAAGCTGCACGGCCGGCAATGCCGCGAGCGCAGCGTCCGGCGGCAGCAGCAGCGCGTCCAGCGCCGACAGGTCGCGCGCGCTTGCCTCCACGTCGGCCAGCGCATGCATGCGCGGCGATACGAATGGCCCGAGCGCCAGCCGCCGGAGGCTCGCCACATGGCCGACGGTGCCCAGGGCCCGTGCCAGGTCCTCGGCCAGGGTGCGGACATAAGTCCCCTTGCTGCAGCGGACCCCGAAGCGCAGCCGCGGCCCATCGATCGCCAGCAGTTCGAGGCGATGGATCACGACGCGGCGGGGCGGACGCTCGACCTCGACGCCCCGGCGGGCCAGGCGATACAGCCGCTGGCCCTCATGCTTGAGTGCCGAGTACATCGGCGGCACCTGGTCGAGCTCACCGACGAATCCCGCCGCCACCCGGCGCACTGCGGCTTCCCCGAGCGACGGCACCGGGACGCGCTCGACGACCTTTCCCTCGCGGTCGCCGGTCTCGGTGCGCTCCCCGAGCGCGATCGTCACCTCATAGGTCTTGTCGGCATCGAGCAGGAACCCGCTCGCCTTGGTCGCCTGGCCCAGGCAGACCGGCAGCAGCCCGCTGGCGAGCGGGTCGAGGCTGCCCGTGTGGCCCGCCTTGCGGGCCTGATAGGCGCGCCGGATGCGCTGGAGCGCCGCGTTCGAGGTGAGTCCTTCGGGCTTGTCGAGCAGCAGGATGCCATCCACCTGCCGCCGCAGTCCCGTTGGCGCCCCGGGCGTCGCCTCCCCGCTCATTCCCCTTCCGGGTCGGGTTCGACGTGTCGCCGGCGGTCGCTCTCGACCGCCTCGTGGATCAGGGCGGACAGTCGTGCGCCGCGCTCGACGGAGTCGTCGAGCTGGAAATCGAGTTCGGGCGCGACGCGCAGGCGCATTTCGTTGCGCACCTGCACGCGCAGGTATCCCGCGGCATGACGCAGGGCCTCGAGCGCCGCCGCCGCATCGCCGACGCCGGCGAACGGCGTGAAGTAGACGCGGGCGTGCGAAAGGTCTTTCGAAACTTCCACGGAGGTGATCGTCACGGGGCCCACGCGCGGGTCCTTGACCTCGCGACGCAGCAGGTCGGCGAGCAGGCGCTTGAGCTGCTCCTCGACGCGGCGGGCCCTCGGGTACTCGCGCGGCATCTCGTCCGGGCCCCGCTCAGAGCTGGCGCGCGACCTCGACGCGCTCGAAGCACTCGATCTGGTCCCCGACCTTGACGTCGTTGTAGCCCTTGACGCCGATGCCGCACTCCGTGCCGGCACGCACTTCCGACGCGTCGTCCTTGAAGCGCTTGAGGGACTCGAGTTCGCCCTGGAAGATGACGACGTTGTCGCGCAGCACGCGGATCGGATTGTTGCGGCGCACGTAGCCGTCCACCACGAGGCAGCCGGCGACGGTGCCGAACTTGCTCGAGCGGAACACCTCGCGCACCTCCGCGAGGCCCACGATCTGCTCCTTGACCTCTGGCGCCAGCATGCCCGTGAGCGCCGCGCGGATGTCGTCGATCGCCTCGTAGATGACGCTGTAGTAGCGCACTTCGACGTTCTGGTCGCGGATCGCCTCGCGCGCCGCGGCATCCGCGCGGATATTGAACGCGACGATCTGCGCCTTGGAAGCGGCCGCGAGCATCACGTCGGACTCGGTGAGCCCGCCGACCCCGCTCGAGATGACCTTGACCGAAACCTCGTCGGTCGAGAGCTTGGTGAGCGCCTCGCGCAACGCCTCGGCCGTGCCCTGCACGTCCGCCTTGATCAGCAGGTTGACGGTGCCCTTGGCGTCCTCGCCCATTTGTTGGAAGACGTCCTCGGACTTCTGGCCTGCCTGGCGCGCGAGGCGCACGTCGCGGAACTTGCCCTGGCGGTGCAGCGCGACCTCGCGCGCCTTGCGCTCGCTCTCCACTGCCAGGAGCTCGTCGCCGGCATTCGGCGGGCTCGAAAGGCCCAGCATCTGGGCAGGAATGGACGGCCCAGCGCTCTCGATTTCCTTGCCAAGCTCGTCGAACAGCGCCCGCACGCGCCCGAACTGCTCACCGGCAACGACCGAGTCGCCGATCTTCAGCGTACCGCGCTTGACGAGCACGGTCGCGACCGCGCCGCGGCCGCGCTCGACGGACGCCTCGAGCACGACGCCGACCGCGGGAGCGTCGCCGACGGCCGTCAGCTCGAGCACCTCGGCCTGCAGCAGGATCGATTCCAGCAGCTTGTCAATGCCCTGACCGGTCTTCGCCGACACGTGCACGAAGATGTTCTCGCCGCCCCATTCCTCGGCGATGACGCCTTCCTGGGTGAGCTCGTTGCGCACCTTCTCGGGGTCCGCGTCGTGCTTGTCGATCTTGTTCACGGCGACCACGATCGGGACGTTCGCAGCCTTGGCGTGCTGGATCGCTTCCTTCGTCTGCGGCATGACACCGTCGTCGGCCGCCACCACCAGCACGACGATGTCGGTCACCTGCGCGCCGCGCGCGCGCATCGCCGTGAATGCGGCGTGGCCCGGCGTGTCGAGAAAGGTGATCACGCCGCGCGGCGTCTCGACGTGATAGGCGCCGATGTGCTGCGTGATGCCGCCCGCCTCGCCCGCCGCGACCCTGGTGCGGCGGATGTAGTCGAGCAGCGAGGTCTTGCCGTGGTCGACGTGGCCCATGATGGTGACCACGGGCGGCCGCGGCACCGCCTCTTCGGAGGCATGCATGCCGGCCTGCAGCGCTTCCTCGACCTGGTCGGCCTTCAGCACCTTGGCGACATGCCCCATCTCCTCGATGACAAGCACCGCGGTGTCCTGGTCCACCGGCTGGTTGATGGTCGCCATGACGCCCATGTTGAGCATGGTCTTGATGACCTCGCTCGACTTGACGGCCATGCGCTGCGCGAGCTCGGCAACGGTGATGGTCTCGCCTACCGCGACCTCGCGCTGCACCGGCTCGGTCGGCAGCTCGAAGCCATGCTTGCGGTCCATCGTCACCGAGGCGACGCGACGGCGGGATTCCGGCCGTGCACGGCCCTTCTTGTGCTTGGCCGAAAGGCCGCCCGCGATGTGCAGCTCCTGGCGGCCATAGCGCGTGCTCTTGTCTTCCTCGGCCGTCTTGCGCGACTTCTCCTCGCGCTGGCGGCGCTCCTTTTCGGCCTGCTCGCGCGCGCGCTGCTCGGCCTCGCGCCGCGCCTGCTCCTCGGCCTGCCGCCGCGTGGCCTCCTCGGCCGTGCGCCGCTCGGACTCCTCGCGTTCGCGCCGGACGGCCTCGCGCTGCTCGACCTCGCGCCGCAGCTTCTCCTCGGCCGCCTGGCGCTCCGCGTCCTCGGCCTCGCGCTGCCGGTCGATCTCCTCCTGCGCGACCCGCGCCTGCTCCTCGAGCACGTCGCGCTTGATGTAGGTGCGCTGGCGGCGCACCTCCACGCTGACCGTGCGCGCCTTCCCCATCGGGGCCGCGACGCGGATCTCGCTCTGCGCCTTGCGCTTGAGCGTGATCTTGCGCGGCGCGCCGCCATCCTCCGCCTTGCCATGCGCCTTGCGCAGGTGCGTCAGCAGCTCGTGCTTGGCGTCCTCGCTGATGCGGTCCTGCGGACCCTTGACCTTGATGCCGGCTTCCTCGAGCTGCGCAAGCAGCCGGTCCACCGTGACCTTGAGGACTTCCGCGAACTGTTCGACCGTGACGTCGGACATCTGTGCCACCCTCCGCCGGCCGTCAGGCCTGGCCCGCGTTGCCGAACCAGTGTGCGCGGGCCGCCATGATCAGCTGGCCGGCGCGTTCCGGGTCGAGGCCCGGCACCTCGCCCAGCTCGTCGAGCGACTGCTCGGCCAGCTCGTCGCGCGTGCGGATGCCGCGCGAGGCCAGCTCGTAGGCAAGCTCCTTGTCCATGCCGTCGAGCGCGAGCAGGTCCTCGGCCGGGCCGGACTCGTCGATCTTCTCCTCGCTCGCAATCGCCTGCGTCAGCAGCACGTCGCGCGCGCGGTTACGCAGCTCCTCCACCATCTCCTCGTCGAACTCCTCGATGCCGAGCAGCTCGCTGGTCGGCACGTAAGCGACTTCCTCGATGGTCGAGAAGCCCTCCTGCACCAGCACGTTCGCGATGTCATCGTCCACGTCGAGCTGGGTCTTGAACATCTCGCGCAACGCGCCCGCCTCCTCGTCGCTGCGCTCGGCGGCCTGCTGCTCGGACATGACGTTCAGGCGCCAGCCGGTCAGCTCGCTCGCGAGCCGCACATTCTGGCCGCCGCGGCCGATCGCCTGGGACAGGCGATCCTCGGTGACGGCGATGTCCATCGAGTGCGCGTCCTCGTCCATGACGATGGACGTCACCTCGGCCGGCTGCATCGCGTTGACGACGAACTGCGCCGGGTTGTCCACCCATGGGATGATGTCCACGCGCTCGCCCGCGATCTCGTTCGAGACCGCCTGCACGCGCGAGCCGCGCATGCCGACGCAGGCGCCCACCGGGTCGATGCGGGGATCCAGGCTCTTGACCGCGATCTTGGCGCGCGCGCCCGGGTCGCGGGCCGCGCCCAGGATCTGGATCAGGCCCTGGCCCACCTCGGGCACCTCGAGCTTGAACAGCTCGATCAGGAAGTCCGGCGAGGTGCGCGACAGGAAAAGCTGCGGGCCCCTCGCCTCGGAGCGGACCTCGCGCAGCAGCGCCTTCAGACGGTCCTGCGGGCGCACCAGTTCGCGCGGGATCATGTGCTCGCGGGGCACGAAGCCCTCGGCGTTCCCGCCCAGGTCCACGTACACGCCGTGGCGGTCCACGCGCTTGACGATGCCGGACACCAGCGAGCCGACGCGGTCCTTGTACTCGTCCACGACCTGCGCGCGCTCGGCCTCACGCACCTTCTGCACGATGACCTGCTTCGCGGTCTGCGCCGCGATGCGACCGAATGCGACCGACTCCATCGGCACCTCGACGAATCCGCCGACCTCGGCCTTCGGATCCACGTCCTTCGCGTCGTCGAGCCGGAGTTCGCGCTCCGGGAACTCGAGTTCCGTGGAATCGTCGGCGAACACCTTCCAGCGGCGGAAGGTCTTGTACTCGCCGGTCTTGCGGTCGATCTCGACGCGCACCTCGATGTCGTCGCCATGCTTGCGGCGCGTCGCGGACGCGAGCGCGGCCTCCAGCGCCTCGAAGATGATCTCGCGCGCGACCCCCTTCTCGTTCGAGACCGCTTCGACGACTTCCAGTATCTGCTTGTTCATGCTCAACTCACCAATCGCGCCTTGCTGATTCCCGCGAGCGGCAGCCGCCACACGCACCCGTCCACCTCGATCGTCACCATGCCGTCCTCGACCGCGCCCAGCCGTCCGCGGAACCTGCGCCGGCCCTCGACGGGCACGGCGAGCTCGATGCGCGCCTCGCTGCCCGCGAAGCGGGCGAAGTGCGAGGGCGTCCGCAGCGGCCGGTCGAAGCCGGGCGAGGACACCTCCAGCCGGTACTCGTGGCCGACCGGATCCTCGGCATCGAGCACCGCGCCGATCGCGTGGCTCACCCGTTCGCAGTCGTCGAGGCCGATCGCGCCCCCGTCCCGGCGGTCGATGTACACGCGCAGCACCGAGTGCCGTCCCGCGGCGGCGTACTCGACGTCCAGCAACTCGTACCCGAGCGCCTCCACCACCGGCTCCAGCAGGCCGAACAGCTTGTCCTTCATCCGGCCTCCGTCGGTCCCGGAAACAAAAAATGGGCACGAGGCCCATTTCCGATCGCAACAAAAAGGCCCCGCGAGGGGGCCTCCTGATCGACCTTCCGGTTCCGGGGGACCACGACCGGGCCTCGCTGCCCGGGCCGCGGTGGCCTGCGCCACGCCCCCGACCGGCGCGCATGATACCGCAGGCCGAGGGGCGGCCTCAACCCGCACAAGGTGCCCTTGCGCCGCGGACGGCTGCGCTAGACTGCGCCTTCCCCGCCGCCGAGGTCTTCCGGCCATGCGATTGTCCAGCGCCCTGACGAGCATCCACAAGTGGGTCGGGCTCGTCATCGGCGTCCAGGTGGTGCTGTGGGTCGCGGGCGGCCTCGTGATGAGCGCATTCCCGATCGAGCTGGTGCGCGGCGAGACGCAGTCCGCCAGGCCCGGGCCCGCCACCATCGGCGCCGGGGAGATCGGCGTGGATCTGCGCGATGCGCTTGCCGCCCATGGCCCCTTCACCGGGCTGCGGACGCTGCGCATCGCAGGCAGGCTCTACGTGGAGGCGCAGCGTGGCGAGGATCCGGTGCTCCTCATCGATGCCGCCGACGGCAGCGTGCGCGACGGTATCGACGAGGCGACGGCGCGCGCGGTCGCGGCGCGCGACTTCACGGGCGAGGGCGGCGTCGCCACGGCAACGCTGCTCACGCAACGCCTCAGCGAATACCGCGGCCCGCTGCCCGTCTGGCAGCTGAAGTTCGACGATGCACGCGAGACGGCGATTTACGTGTCCGCGCAGAACGGCCAGGTCGTCGCGCGGCGCACCGACATCTGGCGGCTCTACGACTTCTTCTGGATGCTCCACATCATGGATTACAGGGAGCGCGTCGACTTCAACCACCCGCTCCTGATCGCGGCCTCGGCGGTTGCACTGGTGCTCGCCGCGACCGGCTTCTGGCTCCTGTTCTATCGCATCCGGGTCCGGAGGCAGCCATGAACCGCATCCTGCTCGCCGTCGCCCTGTCCGTGACGACGCTCGCCGCACGCGCACAGATCGCGCCGGGCGAGCTCGACGCCGCGGCGGCCGCGCTGCAGCCGCGGGTCATCGCATGGCGGCGTGACTTCCACCAGCACCCCGAACTCGCGAACCGGGAGACGCGCACGTCCGCCAGGGTCGCGGAGCACCTGCGCGGGCTCGGGCTCGAGGTCCGCACGGGCATGGCGTACACGGGAGTGGTCGCCGTCCTGAAGGGCGGCCGGCCGGGGCCGGCGATCCTGCTGCGCGCCGACATGGACGCGCTGCCCGTCACCGAGCACACGGACGTCCCTTTCCGTTCGACGGCGACCGGCGAATTCCGGGGCCGCACGGTCGGCGTCATGCACGCCTGTGGCCACGACGCGCACACCGCGATCCTGATGGGCGCGGCCGAGGTGCTCACCGGCATGCGCGAGCGCCTGCCCGGCACGGTGCTGTTCGTGTTCCAGCCGGCGGAGGAAGGCGCGCCTGAGGGCGAGCGCGGCGGCGCGCCCCTGATGCTCGACGAGGGACTGCTCGGGATCGCGCAGCCGGAAGCGGCTTTCGCGCTGCACGTGGGTTCCTCGCTCAACACGGGCCAGGTGTCGTTGCGCCCCGGGCCGTTGATGGCCGGCTCCGACTTCTTCCGCATTGTCGTCACGGGCCGCCAGACGCATGGTTCGCGGCCGTGGTCGGGCGTGGACCCGATCGTGGCGGCGGCGCAGATCGTGAATTCGCTGCAGGCGATCGTGAGCCGCCAGATCGACCTCACGAAGGCGCCGGCGGTCGTGACAGTCGGTGCGATCAACGGCGGCGTGCGCCACAACATCATCCCGGACAGCCTCGAGATGCTCGGCACCATCCGCACGTTCAGCGAATCTGCGCGCGAGGACGTCATCGCGCGCCTGGGAAGAATCGCGGAGAGCGTCGCCGCCGCGAATGGAGCGACTGCGAAGCTCGAAATGATGCCGGCGCCGAATCCGGTGCTCGAGAACGACCCGGCGCTCACGGAGCGGGCCGCGGCGACGCTGCGGCGCGTGCTCGGCGGGGACGCCGTCAGAACCAGCAGCCTGCTCACGGTGGCCGAGGATTTCGCGCACATCACGCGCCGCGTCCCGAGCGTCTACTGGTGGGTCGGTGTCACCCCGCCGGGCCGCGATCCCGCGACGGTGCCGGACAACCACTCGGACCATTTCTACGTGGACGAAGACGGCATCGCCGTCGGACTCCGGTCGCTGCTGCACGTGGCAGTGGACTACCTTTCCACACGTGCAAACTAGCCAGCCATCAGGGGGATTGATGATGAAGAAGATCGTTACTGTGGCCGCGGTCGCGCTGCTCGCCGGCACCACCGCGCAGGCCTTCGATGTCTACACCGACTACACGTTCAGCAAGGAGGTCTGGAACGTCACGATGGTGAAGGTCAATCCGAACCGGATCGACGATTACCTCGAGGGACTGAAGCAGACCTGGCAGAGCGGCTGCGACATCGGCAAGAAGATGGGCACCGTGCTCGATTGCGCCATCTACGTGAGCGACACGTCCGCGAACCGTGACTTCAACACGATCCTCGTGATGAAGTTCCCGAGCGGCGCGAGCAGCGACCCGAACGAGGCGCAGTTCAAGGAGTTCCAGGCCGAGATGCGCAAGCAGCTGGAAGAGCAGAAGCAGGACTCGCTGGTCCAGGGCTACGAGGAGTTCCGCACGTTCTTCAACGAGCAGAACTTCCGCAAGATCGAGTTCAAGTAATCGTCATTGCCGGGCGGTTCCGGCGGAACGGCCGGAACCGCCCAGCAGGTAGACCGCGAAGCTCCCGAGCCAGTGCCCGCCCTCGTAGTGCTCGCCTGTGACGGCGGGCAGCGCCGCGTCCGCATGGGCCGCGGCCGCGGCAACCAGTGCCCGGCGCCGCCGGTCGCGCTCGCCAAGGCCCGCGGCGACGCCCTGCAGCATCCAGGCGCGGCTCAGGTTCAGCCCGTCGATATGCGCGAGCTTGGGATCCGCCCGATCGGTGACGATGCCGGGCTCGAGCCAGGCCGCACTGCCGTCGCGCGCGATGCCGGGCAGGAAGCGCGTGAGCCATCGCGCGTACTCGGCCCGCGGCAGCACGCGGCGCATCAGGTCGGCCTCCGCCAGGCAGGGCGACAGGAAGTCCTCGCCGGACGGCTCGTAACGGATCGGGCAGTCCACGTCGGCCAGGTAATAGCTGCGGCTGCGCTCATCGATCAGCGCCTGCATCCCTCCATCCCCCGCCACCACCGCCCAGTCCCGGATCAGGCCGAAGGCGAATGCCGTCTGCGAATGCTCCCCCACGCGGATCGGGTAGCGAAGCTTTGGCAGCCAGGCGCGCACGCGCGCGGCGGCTTCTGCCTCCAGTGGCTGGAGGACCCTTGCCCAACGCGCGGCCTCCGGGTCGTCCCAGCTGCGCAGCTCGGCGGCGAGCTGCAGCAGCCACGCGAGCCCGTAGGGCCGCTCGAATGACGACCGCCCCGGGCCGCGCAGGTACGCGAGCTCGGCCGCGGCGTTCTCCGTCGTGAAGCTCTCGCGCAGGGCTGCCCGCGCGGATGCCGCGAATTCCGCCTCTGGATGCAGCCGCGCAAGGCGCGCGAGGAGCCAGTGGCCGTGCACCGCGGAATGCCAGTCGTAGCAGCCGAAGAACATCGGGGTCAGCTCGCGCGGCGGGCGCACGTCGGCATCGCCGCCGAGCACGTGCGAGATCTTGTTCGGATACTCCAGGTGCGCGCAGGCGAGCGCGAGGCGCGCGAATCTCGCGGCGGCGGCCCGGTCGAGCGCGGGAGCCGGCGATGCCACGGCGGCGCCTGCCGCCAGGGACAACACGAGGGTCGCGAGCGTGCGCATCACGCGCCACTCTAGCGCAGGCCCCCTGCTAGGATCGAGCGATGGAGCGCAGGGCCCGTGACCCCGCAGCCGCGTTTGCCCGCATCGCGCGGCGCTACGGGCAGGGCCTGCCCGCGCGCAAGCTCGCGCTGCTCTCGGCGCTCGCCCGCGCGCGGCTGCCGGGGCCCGCGCAGGTCCGCCGCCTGCACGAGGACCTGTGTTTCCTGGAGGCCTACCCCGACGATGCGCGCGTGCACCGGGCCGCGCGCGCGATACTGCGCGCCTTCCGCGATCGCGCCGACCTGCGCCGCCATCGCCAGGCGCTGACCGGCAGCGGCATCGCCGGCACCGACACGCCATTCCGTTTCTTCTGGCCGACCGCGCGCTGGATCGCGGAGGTGTGGCCAAGCGCGCTCGTCCTCGAGCGGGACGACGACGACCACGCGCGGGCCATTCTCGGGGCGCTGCCGCAACTGCTCGAGCCTGCGCAGGCGGAATGGCTGCGCGGCCAGCGCGCGCCGACGCTCGCCGTGCTCGACCGCCTGCGGCCCGTCGGCGTGACCGACGCCGACTTCCTCATCGGCCTGGTCGGCGCGATGCCCTGGGACGAACCGGGCCGGGAGGCTTTCTTCGACCACATGGACCCGCCGTTCGTCCTGCGCGCGGGCCGCGGCACGCCCGAGCGCACCGCTTCGCGCCTCCTGCTCACCGGGATCGCGTGCAGGCCCGGAGGACCGGACCGGTCGCGCCCGGACCTGCGGGCGGAGGCCGGCCGGGCACCGCGGCGGGCGCGGCGCCTGCGCGCCGGGGAGTCCCGCGCCCTGATCCGCCTCGCCCGCTTCTCGATGATCACCCGCGAGCGCGACGTCGCCGTGTTCCAGTATCCCGACACGCGCGATGCATTCCTCGTCGACGACGGCGGCGGGCTTGCGTTCGCGCTGACGGGCTTCGAGCCGTCGCGGCGCGCACTGCTGCCCGCAACGTACGCGGGGCTCACGCTGCAGAACGGCGTGCCCGTCGGCTACGTGCAGCTCGACGTGCTCGGCCGTCACGCGGCGATCTCTTTCAACACCTTCGAGACCTTCCGCGGCGGCGAGGCGGCAAGGGTCTTTGCGCGCCTCATTGCCGCCGCGCGCCACGTGTTCGGCTGCGACCACTTCAGCGTCGAGCCCTACCAGCTCGGCGACGCCAACGACGAGGGCATCGACTCGGGTGCCTGGTGGTTCTACCGGCGGTTTGGTTTCGGTCCCCGCGTCCCGGCCACGCGCCGACTCGCGGCACGCGAGGATCGCCGGCGCGAGGCCCGGCCGGCATACCGCAGCTCGCGGCGCACGCTCCTCGCCCTCGCCCGGTCACACCTTTTCTTCTCGCTGGACCCGCGCCGTCCCACGAGGCTGCCGCGCACCGAGGCCTGGTTCGCCGGGGCGGTCGCAATGCTGCGCCGCTTCGACAGCGCGGACCCCGGCGCAAGGCAGGCCGCCGCGGTTCGCGCGGCCACGCGACGGCTCGGGATCGCCCTGGCCCGCGTCGCCCCGGCCGCGCGCGCGATGCTCGCGCGCTGGGCCGGGCTCGCGCTTGCGCTGACGTCGCAAGGCCGCTGGGATCCCGGGGAACGGCGGGCGCTCGGCCGGCTGATCGTTGCCAAGGCCGGCCCCGCGGAGCGAGACTTCCAGCGGATGCTGCTGCGGCACGGGCGTCTGCGGAAGCTGCTGGACTGCTGAACCGCGCAGCCCGCGCCGCCGGGACAGGACCATGCGCAGGATCGTCATCGGGATCGCCGCCGCCGCCCTCCATCCCGGGTGGCCGGCGTGCGCCGCCAACCCGGTCTGGGAGCCCCTGGCCGGAGCGGGCGACGGCGCGTTCGTGGAAATCGACCGCGCGAGCCTGGCCCTGCGCGAGGGATGGCTGACCGTCTGGCTGCGATTCAGTTTCGCGGAACCCGTCCGGGGGCGCATCCAGTCGTTCCGGTCGGCGGTTGCAGAGCACGCGATCGATTGCCGAGGCCGGCGTCATGCCGTCATGCGCATGACGACCTACAGCGGCCGCATCGGCGACGGCGACGTCATCGACCGCTGGGACGACGACCCGTCGGGATGGGAATGGCGCGCCGAGTCCGCCGGCGCGGCCGACGCGGCGCTCGTGTGGCTGGCCTGCGCTCAGGCGCCGGCGATCGCTTTCAGCATGCCCATGACGATGAGCCCGCCGTAGGTGCCGAGCACGTAGCCGAGGATCGCGAGCAGCACCCCGACCGGCGCGAGGCTTGGATGGAAGGCGGAAGCGACGATCGGCGCGCTGGCCGCACCGCCGATGTTCGCCTGCGATCCCACCGCCATGAAGAACACCGGCGCCCGGATCAGCCAGGCGACGAGCAGCAGGATGCCCGCGTGGCAGAGCATCCACACGGCGCCCACCGCCACCAGGATGGGCGCCTCCCTCATCTGCGCGAAGTCCGCATGCGCCCCAATGCTCGCGATCAGCAGGTACAGCATCAGCGTGCCGATGCGCGAGGCGCCGGCGCCCTCCAGGTTGCGCGCCGGCGTGAACGACGCGGCGACTGCCAGCGCGGTCACGATGATGAACTTCCAGACAGTCGCGTCGAAAACCGGATTGCCGGCGCCGAGCGCGCGGCCCGCGAGCGTCGCGACCCACATGCCGCCGAAGCCGACGGCGACGATCAGGACGAGGTCGGTGAGCGACGGCACGCGCGTGGTCTTCGCGGTGAATTCCGCGACACGGCGCTTGAGATCCTCGATGGCCGCCGTGTCGGCGCCCGTGCGCGCGTCGATCCGCGCCGACTGCCCGGCGAGATAGAGCAGGAAACCCATCCAGACGTTTGCGACGGTGACATCCACGATGACCATCATCCCGAACATCGCATCGGGCGTTCCGGCCATCTCCGCGAGCGCGACCATGTTCGCGCCGCCGCCGATCCAGCTGCCGGAGAGCGCCGTCATGCCGAGCCAGGTGTCAGGCGGCACCGCGGACTGGAAGATCCAGAGCGCAATCGGGGCGCCGACGATGACGCCCGCGGTGCCGGCCAGCATCATGATGAGCGCTTTCGGGCCGAGGCGCAGGATGCCCGGCACGTCGAGCGCGAGGATCAGCAGCATCAGGCTCGTGGGCAGCAGGTAGGCCTTGATCCAGTCATACACGGGCGAGTCTGCCGGCAGCACGCCGAGCGTGGTGAGCGTGGTCGGCACGAAGTAGCAGAACACGAGGCTCGGCACGATGCCGAACAGGCGCTTGCCTGGGCCGGTCTCGCCGAACCGGAAGATGATGGCCAGCACGGCCATCAACACCACGAGGACCGCGACCGGATCCATGACGAGCGCGCCGCCTGCTTCCATGGCCCCGTTACTCCGCGACGCGCGCGCTCGCGATCGCGACCCGAAACTGATTCGCGTTCTGGAAGGGGCCGAGCCCGGTCGCCACCTGCGTCTGCTGCCCTGCGCCCAGGGTGCCGGACAGCTCGCGACGAAATTCGCGCGTGCGGCCGGCGGCATCCGCGTACTGGACGGCGATCGCAAGCCCCGTCACGGGCAGCTTCGTCGGGTTGCCGATGGCGACCACGAGCATGCCCGACTGGTCGATCGCTGCCTGGTGGCGCAGGTACTTGCCCGGATTCTCGGGTAGCTCGAGGCGCATCAGCGAGGCCGTTGCCGCCTCTCCCACTTCGCCCTGCGCGCCCGAAGCCGCGGCGAAGTATTGCCGGGCGGCATTGCGGTCGCCCGCGCGCAACGCGATGTTGCCGAGCGAGTAATAGGCGGGCCCGGTCGGCAGCAGCTTGATGCTGGTTTCGAGGTCGCTGCGCGCTGCGGCGTCGCTGCGTTGCCGCTCCGCGATGAGCCCGCGCTGCAGGTAGTAATAGAAGAACCCGTCATTGCGACCGATCGCATCGGCGTAGGCCTGGGTTGCCGCCCTGAAGTCCTTCTGCACCAGGTAGGCGTCCCCCCTGAGGGCATGGAAATGCGCCTCGCCCGGCAGCAGCCGGATCGCCTCTCCCGCCTTCGCGAGCGCGACATCCGCCTTCTTGTCGGCGAGCGCCTTGCGGCCGGCGTCGTAGGCGTCATAGGCGGGCTTCGCGCGCGTCGTCTGCGCGAGTGCCGCCTGGTAGCGCTCGGCGCCCAGTTCGCCGCCCTTCGGCAGCGCCGCCGCCCGCTTGCGGTTCGTGTCGAGCCGCTCCTGCGAGGGCGGGTGGCTCGCAAACAGGCCCGCCAGCCAGCCGGCGTCCTTGCGGTCGTTCATGCGCACGAAGGTTTCCTGCAGCGTGACCGCGCCCTGCGGGTCGTAGCCCGCCTGCTGCATGAAGTTCATGCCGTACTTGTCCGCCTCGAGCTCCGCCTCGCGCCCATAGCGCTGCATCAGGAGTTGCGCTCCGATGCCGGCGCCCGCGACTGCGAGGCTGCCGTAGTCGCTGTCGCTGGTGGCAACCTGGGCGACGATCAGCCCGCCCTGCAGCAGCATGCCGCGGCTCATCTGCTGCGCGGAATGGCGCGCCGCCGCGTGCACCACTTCGTGCCCGAGCACCGCCGCGAGCTCGGACTCGGATTTGAGCTGCATCAGCAGCCCGCGGTTGACCGCGATCTTGCCGCCCGGCAGCGCCCAGGCGTTCGGGATCGAGTTGTTCAGCACGGTGAATTCGTACGGCAGCTTGTTCGGGCTGACCGCCGCGACCCGCTGGCCCACCTGCTGCACGTACGCCGTGAGCTGCGGGTCCATCGCGTAGTCGCCGCCCTCCGCCTGCCGCATGGGCGCGTAGTTCTTGCGGCCGATCTCGAGCTCGGTCGCCGAGCCGACCAGCATCAAGTCCTTCTTGCCGGTCACAGGGTTGGTGGCACAGGCGGCGATGACGGCGGCGGCCGCAACCGCCTGGAGCGTTCGATGGGCGGTGCGTTTCATCTCAGTACCT
>Ga0114938_1000492_pt1 | contig 29448 bp, 20 predicted proteins | sample AshMeaBigSpring_FD_88675 | JGI IMG/M metagenome (GOLD analysis project Ga0114938, IMG submission 88675) | Groundwater microbial communities from Big Spring, Nevada to study Microbial Dark Matter (Phase II) - Ash Meadows Big Spring | ecosystem: Environmental > Aquatic > Deep subsurface >... | reverse complement strand
TGCGGCATCAGGTATTAAGTCCTCTACTCGCGGACGTTTTACTCTCTTTTTCTTTTCCATGTTCAAAGTTATAATTTTGTTCGTGCTTTTCTAACTTTGACACACTTTTTTGAATGGCCTCCATCGTGTATTTTAGGGGCGTTAGCCCTGATATCTTAATTTTATCGTTCATTTCTTCGTCATTATCACATACAATGCAAACAAATGCTCCTGTCATTCTTCGTTCGAAGTCATGGCATTTCAACTAACTGTATCAAAACCATTTTCTTTGGCAATTAATATATACAATCAACTTATATAGATTTTTAGCATAACTAATTATCTATTTCGAGCACCTTCCCTAAAGTATAGACTATGAGTTGTTTTTCAAAACTATAAACAGCATCGATGATTTCCACCAATGCGTTCGGGCTATCTTTTTGATAGCCGACTGAAAATCGTATCGCATCATATTTTTTAAGCCAGCGTTTACCCTCTTCCTGATAAGTATATTTTTTGATCGTGGATGGTTTTAGCAAACGCGACTCTTCCTTTCTGGTTCCGGCAACAATTCCCTTAAAATAAGTTTCCTTGACATTCAGTGACAGAATCTTCCAGCCAGTTGTATCTATGGTTTTGTTTTCAGGTGTTTCCGCAACCGTATGTTCAATGATTATCCGGCTTGCTGCATCGTAACTAATCGGAATTTCATTCATAATGCACATAATAGCTTTTTCAATAGCCGGGTAGGGTACAACAAACCATTCTTCAGGTATATGACTTCCGATTTTTACTTGTAATCGAACATCTTTGAATACGCGGTGTATCAGCGATTCAAACAGAGATACATTCATATTGAACGCTTTCCATGAAGCCACAATTTCTACTTTTGCATTCAGATAAGTAGGCTCATTCTCGGCATTGGCAATACGATCTGTAACCGTTGTTGTGCTAAATCCAATTTTATACAGATTTTCGACAGACTTGATTTCCGGATTTTCGGACATTGATTTCAGTACATAGATATAGCCGGAAGGTTTATCTTCAGTTGTTTCATTGAAACGAGAGTTGAAATACTCACTTATGGTTTCGTTATTTTCACGCACAGCATACCCATTTTCATACAATGCTCTTCGCAAAGTGTCTAATTTCAGATCAGACATAGTGCCATTCTCAAATATACAAATACTTCGACCCGTCAGATGCCCCTTACTGCTTCGGCTAACCTCAATTACTTCCGCCAAATACACTAATATACCATCCAATACGAAATAGCATCCGGGATTTTCCAGTTGGCTTGAAGTAAACTTCACAAAGCTACGCTTCCCTGATTTTAATTCTTCATGGACCCTTATAAAACCATCGCGATACAGATGAAAATCTTCGCATTTGCGACGCTGTGCAATGTAGTCGGAAGCATCAATTTGGGGTGTCTTTTTCAGGTGTTCGGGAACAGTTAGTATATCTGACGCGGCATCGTCAATATCTAATAATGGATCGTTGAGAAAATCAGCAATATCAGCATCGGTAATGGGTTGTTTGGGCCGCAGGAGCTCAAACCGGTCGTATGGCAAAAGCTGATTTAATTTCTCTGTATCATTCAAAATTCCCTGCAGACGACTAAACATCAACCTTTCTTTCATACCTTTCGTTTCGCCCGGTAAGCGGTGGTGGTGTTCGTAGAATGCGTTTATCTCTTCAAACGACTGTACCAATCTGTCGTCGGATGTTGGCTTCAGCTCCGTTGGTTTTACATCCGCAAACAAAGAATCGTTGAAAATGTCCTGCAATTCTTTTTCTATATCCATCATTTGATTTATTGGTTTTTATCCAATTGTTTTTGCCTCTCTTTTCGCAATACCACAATAGCCTGTGCCAAGCGTCGGTTATACGGATTTGGGTCTGTCAGTTCTGGTAAAGCACCGTTGTGCTCTTCCTTGAATTGAGGTAGATATTTTTTGAAAAGAATAATAGCTTCCTCGATAGGCATATCGATTTTACTTTCCTCAATCACATTCTGAACCACTTTGAGCACAGGAGCCGTAACCGATTTGGAAAGAATCTCGTAGCCCCGCTGAAACGGATTAATGGTATCAATCAAATTCATACTCAGATTATCGATATTGACAAACCGTTTGCCAATCACCATAAAAGTATTGCCTGCATTCTGCTCCATGCTTGCGCCTTTAGTTACAGCATCGAGGACTAAATGTTGTCGCACTTCTTCTACTTCGTCGGACGAAAGTTCAGGGTATTTTTCCTGAATGATTTTTGGGATAAGTACCTGATTTATCACTTCAGGGGCAATGCCACCACCCATGGAGCGAACGATCATATCGTCCTGCAGAATGGTCGCTTTCAGGTCGGTGAGATCACCGGCCACAATTTCTTTGGTACGCACGGACGAAAGCGGTTTCAGTCCTTCTACAAATATGCGAGGAGTATCATCGTCGCCCGATTCTTCGTCTTTCTTGGTTTTGAAACTCCATGAAGGAGCCATCACTTGCTCCATAAGCAGTGAAACGGTAATTGCTTTCAGCATATCGTTGACGGCAGTTTCCACTTTTTGCTGTACTGCATCCGGGCAGGCAATCAGGTTGGTGAATTGAGCATGTGATTTTCCTTCGCAGTCGCGTGTACAACGTCCGATAATCTGAACTACTTCGGTCAAACTCCCACGCACACCAATGGTCAAACAATGGTCGCACCATTGCCAGTCGAATCCCTCTTTGGCTGTACCCAGAGCAATGATAATATCCACAGCATCAGGTTTGTGCATTCGTTGCAGGAATGCTTGTAGTTGTAATCGTTCGCGCGGGTTATCTTCCACCAAATCGGCAATTTTCAACAACTGCCCATTCGGAGTTCGTACGGTGCAAATACGGGTTTCGTAGTTGACTTCTACTGTTTCACCAATTTTATCGATAATCTGTTTTACTTCGTCGTATTTATCGCCTGTGGAAGCACGGGAATTGACGGAAGGAATATGTATAATTGTTTTCTTAGTCAGGTCTAATACATTCTTAATGTCGTTCAGATAGGATCCCTGATAGAAGTGATAACCAATGCCCAGACTTTTCAGGTATTGGTAACCGTTCAGCTGTTCGTAGTAATTGTAGGTTACCGGGTGAAAACGGTTTTCGTCGTCGGGACGAAGTACCGGCACGCCATCGCCCCGGAAGTAAGATCCAGTCATGGCAATTACGTGGGCATTGGTTTGTGTCATTAATCGGTGAACCAAATCGCCCAAACCGCTATTGGCATCGGCTGAAACATGGTGAAATTCGTCAATAGCCAGCAAGCAATCGGCAAACGCCTCATCACTTAGTTCTTTTGCCGCAAAACGCAAAGTGGCGTGTGTGCAAACCAAAATTTCAGACTGTACGTCGGCAGTAAACTCCTTAAACCGTTTGACTTTGCTTTGCTCATTCTCGGCATCACACAGGTTGTAATACTTTGCAACTTTCCAATCGGTAAAGAACCCGTATTTTGCCAAATCGGTATTGTTAAAAGAGCGTCCGATTGTTTTTTCGGGTACTGCAACAATGGCTTTCTTCAAACCCTGATAGTGAAGTTTATCCAATGCCAGAAACATCAGCGCACGGCTTTTGCCCGAAGCCGGAGGAGCTTTCAGTAAAATATACTGTTTGCTTCGGGCTTCATAAGCCTTTGCCTGCATTTCTCGCATTCCCGACTCGTTAACATTGGTGGCTTTGCCCGTTTGGGCGTAGCTTATATTGACTATATTTTCCATCTGTATTATTCGTTAAACCTAACAGCTTGTAGAAACCTGTTAGGTTTTCATTTTTATTTTAAAATTCCTTTTTGCGTTCCTCAATTATAGGCTAATCATTTAACACCAATACTGGTTATTTTTGTTCCCGACATTAATGTCGGGAACAAAATGTAACTATTTGCATTTCAGCTATTTATATTCACTTAAAAATATTCGTTATCGATTTTGCTACATATTGAATTTCTCTATAAATAAAATTAGCTCTTCATTTTCATCCCTCTTACACCCTCAATATTGATACTTACACCCTCATTTATGCCCTCAATATTTATATTTACACTCTCACAAATCAGTTTTTTAATCATGTCACACATTTTCTATCCATTCAAACAAATATCTATCATCATATTCAATATCAAATTTTTGTAGAAACGCAAGATATTCTTCCCTGAATGTTTTTCGTTTATGGTGTTCGGGTTGGTTTAAAACATATTTAACCACATCATCTATTTGTGATTTGGAGTAGGTAAATCCACCATATCCGTCTTGCCAGTTAAATTTTCCCTGAATAAATTTTCTTTGATTCAACCAATTGGAAGAGCCCGATTTAATCAATTCCGTAATTTTTGACACCGACATGGTTGGGTGTAATCCAATAAAAATATGTGTATGGTCGGGATTACAATATATAGCTAACGGTTTGCATTTATTGCCGGATACGATTCCGCAAATGAATTTTTCCAATTCATCGCGAAATGTTTCTTTAATTAGGTTCGTGCGTCCTTGTACCGCGAAGACAATTTGGACGTACATTTGGGTGTAGCTGTTTGCCATTGATTCGTTTTGTTAGATTTGTATTAAGATATCACCGCTACGCGGCTATGTTTCACTTATTTGTTCGTTTGTTTTCTACAAAGATGTCACCGCTACGCGGCTAAATTTCATTTTTGGTCGTTCGTTGCTACAAAGATATCGTTTCTACAATGATATCACCGCTACGCGGCTAAATATCATTTTGGTTCGTTCGTTTCTACAAAGATATTACCGCTACGCGGCTATGCAATTCTACATTTTTTAGGAGCGTAGCTCCGATATCTTTGTAGAAAATGCTACCATCGTGGGCATTAGGGGCGTTAGCCCTAATATCTTTGTAGAAAAATCGCCCATGTGTGTATTTTAGGGGCGTTAGCCCTGATATCTACAATGATATCACCGCTACGCGGCTAAATATCATTTTGGGTCGTTCGTTGCTACAAAGATAACACCGCTACGCGGCTATGCAATTCTACGTTTTTTTAGGAGCATAGCTCCGATATCTTTGTAGAAAATGCTACCATCGTGGGTATTAGGGGCGTTAGCCCCAATATCTTTGTAGCAAAATCGCCCATGGGTCTATTTTAGGGGCGTTAGCCCTGATATCTACAATGATATCACCGCTACGCGGCTATATTAAAAACCGAATCTCCGTCTCTACAAAGATGTCACCGCTACGCGGCTATGTTTTGTTTTTGGTCATTCGTTGCTACAAAGAGATCGGGACTACGTCCCTAAAATTTATATTGTATTTCATTTTCTACAAAGATTACACCGCAACGCGGCTAAATATCATTTTGGGTCGTTCGTTGCTACAAAGATATTACCGCTACGCGGCTATGCAATTCTACGTTTTTTTTAGGAGCGTAGCTCCGATATCTTTGTAGAAAATGCTATCATCGTGGGCGTTAGGAGCGTTAGCCCTAATATCTTTGTTGAAAAATCGCCCATGGGTCTATTTTGGGGGCGTTAGCCCTGATATCTACAATGATATCACCGCTACGCGGATATATTAAAAATCGAATCTCCGTCTCTACAAAGATGTCACCGCTACGCGGCTATTTTTTGTTTTTGGTCATTCATTGCTACAAAGATATCGGGACTACGTCCCTAAAATTTATATTGTATTTCATTTCCTACAAAGATATTACCGCTACGTGGCTAAATATCATTTTGGTTCGTTCGTTGCTACAAAGATATTACCGCTACGCGGCTATGCTATTCTACGTTTTTTAGGAGCGTAGCTCCGATATCTTTGTAGAAAATGCTATCATCGTGGGCGGTAGGGGCGGTAGGGGCGTTAGCCCTAATATCTTTGTAGAAAAATCGCCCATGGGTCTATTTTTGGGGCGTTAACCCTGATATCTTAAATTTTCCTTTCATTTCTTCGTCATCTTTTCATACAACGCAAACAAATGCTCCAGCCGTTCTTCGTCCGAAGTGAAGGGAGACGGGCGATAGCAGCTTTCCACTACACGGTCCAGACGGGTGTGGGCTTCGCGCAGATTGGTGGGCATTTTGTCGGGGTCGTACATTTGTGCCAGCGTTTTTTCGGTGTGCTGCTCACGGGCTTCCAAAACCTTAAACGCAGCATCCTCGATCTCCTTCCGCTTGGCGTCGGTGATTTTTGGGAAGGGAAAGGTGTTGTAACAAAGAAAAATCGAATATCTAAAATCAGTTCTTAATCTTCCAGCATTTTGACGTGTCCAAATGTTATGCATTTTTGAAGTCATTAAACCAAAAACATATAAATTAGCATCGTATATTACTTGTGCTGAATTTGGAACGATATCTCCATTAGACATAAAACCCATTGGAATATATTCTCTGTTAATTGACGAGACAATTGGTATTATTAGAGAATTATCGTTACATTCATAAAACTCTCTAAATTGGTGAGCTTTTTTTGCTTGTAAATGTAAAGTTTTGTCATCACTGTTTAACCTGTAATTTCTACAATTCTCAATCGCCTCATTAATAACTGGAATAGATTGAGCCAATCCCAAATCTTCATCGCTTATCCAATAACAATACCGTTCTATATCATTTATAAATTCAGCAGAACCAATTTGTCTTCTAATAATTCTTTTTGCTTCTGGAAACTTCAATAACAGTTCTTCTTTGTCTGCTTTTGAAATTCGAAGAAATTCTTTATCATTAGGCATATTCCCTCTTCTCATTTCAGGTAGAATACTAATTGGCTTTAATTGCTTTTCAATTGTATGATTAATATTATCTTTCAATGTTGGTGAAATGTTTTTAACTTTTCGTTTTTCACCGCCAATATATAAATATTTAGGATTAGAACTAATATTTCTCAAACCAACAATAATTACTGTAACTCCAGCATTATTCATCGCATTATTTGACCATTGAAACGAATCATATGCAAAATCGATTTCAATTTTTAAATCAAAAATACAATTCCACAATATAGCGACTTGTTCGCCCTGACAAATTGAGTTTGTACTTACAAATGCAGATTTAGATTTTGCCTCTTTTATAAACAAACTTGATTTATAGAACCAACCTGAAATATAATCTAATTTTCTGTAGAACTTCAATCCACCAACTGATAAATCAAGATCTTCTTTTTGACTATCATTCTGATTTCGACTTCCCAAATACGGCGGATTCCCCATCACATATACCTCCTCATCGGGCGTATGCGGGCAAACAGTTTTCCAGTCCACACGGCAGGCATTCCCGTGTACAATGTTTCCGCTTCGGCGAAGAGGCAGCGCGTCCACATGGGTTTGGAAGCGGCTTTCGAAAGCCTTGTTCATCTGGTGCTCGGCCAGCCAGAGCGAAAGCGTGGCGGTTTCGTGGGCAAACTCATCCAGTTCAATTCCATGAAACTGCGTGAGTGAAATATTCGAAAAAGGAAATTCTTTCATGCCATGGTTCAGTCTTTCTATTTGTTCCCAAATCTGCATTTCAAGTTTTCGGAGCTCCTTGTAGGTGATAATCAGAAAATTGCCGCTACCGCAGGCCGGGTCTAAGAATTTTATCTTCGAAATGCGTGCGAGTAACTGGCGCAGCTTCTTTTCGTTGCTGCGGGAGTCGGCAAACTCTGTATAAAGTTCGTCTAAGAAAAGCGGCTGAATGAGTTTCATAATATTGCTCACCGAGGTGTAGTGCGAACCCAGCGAGCTGCGCAATTCTGGCGAGATAACCGCCTGAATCATGCTCCCGAAAATATCGGGATTGATTTCTGCCCAATTCAGTCCGCCACATTCGAGCAGAAGACGGCGTGCTTTCCAACTCAGTGTGGGCACGTCGTAATGTTCGGCAAACAGTCCGCCGTTTACATACGGAAAGCGGCTGATATGGGCAGGCTTCATAGCCCTGAGTGTGGCATCGTTGGAGCTCATCATATCAAATGCTTCGCCGATTAGGAAACTCAGGTCGCTTCCATCGGTCAGCGTGAAGTCGTTGAGCGTAGAAGTAAATATCTTATCGGGAAAAATGCCTGTATCTTCGGCAAAAAAGCAAAACAGCAGTCGCGACATAAACACATTGAGCGACTGTATGGCCTGCGTGTCGGTAAAATCTATTTCGTTGTAGCGGCGTATCTCGTCGAAAATGCGTGCCATTTTATAAGCCGCCTTTACGTCGGCAGCTTGTTCCTCCGGTGCCTGGTAGCGTTCTACTCCTGCTAATGGCATAAAAAACTGATAGTCGTAGCGCAAGCGCTCCACCGTATTTTCGTAGCTTTCTTCCTCCAGTGGGTCGTAACCCAACAGGGTTTCGCCATCGCTCACCACCAACAGACGCACGGCTTTCAGTACTTTGGCATCCTGTTTCAGGGCTTCGAGGGTTTCCACCAGATTTTCGGTGGCGCAATGCGTGTAGGCCAGAAGCTTTTTAACTACAATGCTGTTGGGCTGTTTCGAGAGATTGTCTTTTCCGTCCTTAATGCGGTTGATACGGGTCTCGGACATGCCGTTGAAAATGCGCAACAGGTCGTAGCCCAACCCGGGTGCGGAGGTATTTTCGCTTAGTTCGTGTAAGCGGGTTTCTATAGTTTGATAGGATATGGTGGTGGACATGAGGGTGAATTTAATTGTTTGGTCTTTGTTCTTTCCACGGTTTAAAAACCTTCGGGAAAAACATAGTGCATTTATAATCGTTTTGAAATATTCTATTGGTTATATCTTTGCTATCTTCAATTTTTTCAAACTCTTTTTTTAACGTACCCCAATTGTTACGAAGATAATCTTCGAAATCGATTTTCTCATTGGCATTATCAAAGCAAATGATATTAGGATAGAAATCAAAATCCATAATTTGTGGGTTTGAATGATCTCTTTCAATTATTCTCTGAAGAAGTTCTTTGGATGAATTTTTCATAAAGCACCAATAGCAATAAGCATTTGTATCTCCTTCAAATTGCAGTGAAGGGAAGTCTGGCATAATAGTTGAATATTTACAATTTGATATTATATCAAATGTTTTGATTACAACATTCTGCCAAATTATTTCTAGTTTATGTCTTAAAAATGGCAAATACGTCCCGATATAATCCCATACGGTTTCAGTTTTTTCTTCTTTCTGCACATCAAACAAATCTCTGATTCTAAATAATTCGTTAGAATACTTATAATACCATTCATTTTGATTTGAATTCATTTCCCAACCGTGGGTATCTTTCAGATAGTATTCTAATTTTTCGAAAGGACTGGCATCCAAAAAGAACCTCTTTCTCCACAATTTTTCAACTTTGTCATAATCAGCTGTTTTATTAACCGGAGTATTCGTATCCTGAATTCTGGTATAGATATTACCTTGCCTTATTACTTTCCCTTGTTCTTGAAAATCGTCTTCTAAGACATAAGGTGTATTTGTAGTATTCTCAATTACAATTACATCAATATTGTTTTCTGAGATTGAGATTGTTTCAACTTTAACAATAGGTCTAAACTGGCCAACAAATCTTTTTGTCCTTAAAAAACTTATCAGGTGTTCAGTTTTTTTTCTATTCTTGTCAGTCGATATATCATTAAATTCACCTGAATTTGTCACTCCTATAATGATATAAGCATCCCTATTCTCAATATTATTTGCCATACAAATAATATCGTGCAATAAATCGGCATTATTTTCGTGCCAACTCCTTTTAAAATCCCAATAACCACCTTCTGTTTTTGTGGCGATTAATTGTGAAATAATATGCTCCAGGTCATTCATTTTACATTCTATGAAAGATGTCACGTTCGATTTTTAAACACAATCATCACTTGTCCTTCTCGTGTTCAAATTATCACAAAGATAGATATTTATTCACAAACAATAGAACAATGTTATCTGCAAATAAATGCAAAGAAAACAGATTGTTTTGACAGGTTTTGTCAATAACCAAAAAAACTTCAGATATATAATGCATTACACGGCTATACCCTCCAACGATATTTCATCGCGGAAAAAAACGTTTTCCAATGGGCGAACGATATTTTATACGCCAAAAAAACGCCGGAAACCTTTCGGCCGTCCGGTGCGCCCCGTCTTGCTGTTGTTGACAATAACCTCCAACTCATTGGCCAGATTTATCCACGATGGAAGTTTCGTTGTCATAGCCATTGCATTGCGGTAAATGCAAAGCAGCGCAAGCAGGCCGTTTTCAAAATATATTTAAATACAATTCTATTTGTATGTCTCGGTAATAATGAATATATTTGCAGCTTCAAACTAAAACAAATACAGGGATCTCTTGTAGTGCACATCTTTCAATGATTGAGCAACTTGCAATTGATTTGTAGAAAATTGAGTCTTTCTGTTGCCGCGGAAAGACTCTTTTTTTTGTTTGTCCCGACATGGCATCGCAAAAAAAAAGCGGAAACACAAACCGAAGTCTGCATTTCCGCATCATTATGAAAAAAGGAAAGGGGTTCTACTTTTTCGACAATCGTTTCCGATCGTTTTCATCCAGCAGGATTTTGCGCAGGCGGATGCTCTTTGGAGTCAACTCTACATATTCATCCTCTCTGATGTACTCCAACGCCTCTTCGAGCGAAAACTTGATAGCAGGGATAATTCTCACCTTATCGTCCGAGCCCGATGCGCGCATGTTGGTGAGCTTCTTCGATTTGGTCACATTCACCACCAAATCGCCCTCTTTCGAGTGCTCTCCCACTACCTGTCCGGCATATACATCGTCCTGTGGATCGATAAAGAACTTACCGCGATCCTGCAATTTGTCAATCGAATAGGCAAATGCATTACCGGCATCCATCGAGATGATAGCCCCGTTGAGGCGGCGTTCGATATCTCCCTTCCACGGTTGATACTCGAGGTAACGGTGTGCCATTATCGCTTCGCCGGCAGAGAGAGTCAATACTGTATTTCTCAGTCCGATAATACCGCGCGAAGGTATGTTGAATTCAATATTAACGCGTTCGTTTTTGGTTTCCATCATCAGCAACTCACCTTTGCGGCGTGTTACCACATCGATAACCTTGCTGCACGATTCTTCCGGCAGATTGATAGTCAGTTGCTCGATAGGTTCGCACTTCTGACCGTTTATCTCTTTGATAATTACCTGCGGCTGACCCACCTGCAATTCGTAACCTTCGCGGCGCATGGTCTCAATCAAAACCGAGAGGTGCAATACACCCCGGCCATATACAGTCCAGCAGTCGGCCTCGGGCGATTTCTCTACACGCAGAGCCAGGTTTTTGTCCAACTCCTTCATCAGGCGGTCGTGGATGTGTCGCGAAGTCACCATTTTACCCTCTTTTCCGAAGAAAGGAGAATCGTTGATTGTAAACACCATCGACATGGTAGGTTCGTCAATAGCAATCGGATCCAGAGCTTCGGGTTCCAGGAAGTCGGCAATCGAATCTCCGATTTCGAATCCCTCAATACCCACCAGCGCGCAGATATCGCCGGACATGACCGATTTTACCTTGGCGCGACCCAGGCCTTCGAATATATGTAGTTCTTTGATGCGTGATTTTACGAACGAGCCATCCTTTTTGCAAAGCATTACATCCTGATTCTCGCGCAATTCGCCGCGATGTACACGACCAATGGCAATACGACCCACATAATTGGAGTAGTCGAGAGAGGTAATCAGCATCTGCGGAGAGCCCTCGCGGTGCAGGGGAGCCGGGATGTGTTCGATAATCGATTCCAGCAGATAAGTGATATCTTCCTCCTGTTTGTTCCAGTCGGCACCCATCCAGTTGTTTTTGGCAGAGCCGTAAACGGTGTGGAAATCGAGCTGTTCTTCTGTAGCGTCGAGGTTATACATGAGGTCGAACACCATTTCGTGTACTTCGTTGGGGCGACAGTTGGGTTTGTCCACTTTGTTTACCACAACAATAGGTTTCAGACCCAGATTCAGCGCTTTTTGAAGCACAAAGCGGGTCTGAGGCATCGGGCCTTCGAAGGCATCTACCAGCAGCAGACAGCCATCGGCCATGTTCAATACGCGCTCTACCTCGCCACCAAAGTCGGCGTGGCCCGGGGTATCTATAATGTTGATTTTGTAGTCTTTGTATGTTATCGAAACATTCTTCGACAAAATAGTGATTCCGCGTTCGCGTTCCAAATCGTTATTATCCAGAATTAAGTCACCAGAGGTTTGATTTTCGCGGAAGAGCTGGCCCGCCAATAACATCTTATCTACTAACGTTGTTTTACCGTGGTCAACGTGTGCGATAATCGCAATATTCCTAATCTTTTGCATACCTATTGAATATGTGGATCACTCCACTTTTTAAATTATGGCGCAAAGGTACGACAAATAAATTACAAATTGGCTGTATGTCAGTCGCAAACACTCTAAATTGAGTTAAAAAGAGGGGTGAAGTTGTGTCTGTTACACTACGGGCTGAGTTTCTGCGGTGTTGATTTCTGTGGTGTTCTCATTTTTCTTTTTTCTTTTTTCTTTTCGCTTAATGTCACTTATCTGAGATTTGTAAGAGGATTCCATTAAACTAAGGCATGATTTGTATTGGATGGTATTGTAAATCTGATTGGCCGACTGCAGGTAATTGTAAATATTGAGGATTGTTTCGATAATAAGCTTTTTGTTTCTCGAAAACGTCTGCTTATTCATTTCTTTTACATTTATGACTCTGTAGCTCCATTCCAGCTTATCGTATTGTTCTGAATATTTACAGATGTATCCGGTTGCTTCTATCTTAGAGCTGTCGAATCGTTGGATGTGAGATGAGAATTTGTGGAGAAACTGAATTTGTTCTGTTCGTTTCAGGCGCTCGAGCTGATAGGGGGTGTGTATAAACAGCTTCATCATGCGGTTTGCATAGGCTTGCCGTTTTTTATCGGGATAGAAGGTGTTTCCTTTGATGATATGATACAGCATATTGTAGTATACGAGCATTTTTCTGCAGGTTTCATTCTTTGTTTCTTCCCTTTTTTTTTCATACTCCTCTTGCCTCAGCATACGCTGCTTCTGATTGATTCCCGATAGTTTGTCCAGCATCTCGCGAAGTCTGCTGTCTTGTATCTCCTGCTCTATGTTGTCCAGATAATTATAGCAATCGGACGAAAAAGCGCAAAGCTCGGTTTTGTTTAATTTATTTAAATTCATACGGTAATAATGGGAATTTTTTTGTATCTTTGTCTGGATTTAGGGGTTGTTGCTCTGGTGTTTTAAGGATCGAAAGCGAAGTTACTATATTTTTTATGTTTTTCGTGTTTTACTGATAATATTCTTCTCTTTTTTATATGTATTTCAGTATTTACTCTTGCATCTCTTCTCTTTTGTCCTGTTTTGTTCGGTTTTTCTTTATCACAGTCTTTGTGTTTTAAGTGAATTTCCGGTTTTGATAAATAGTGACTACTGTATCGTGTCGATTCTCCTGATTTTTCTTTTACTCATCTTCTGTTTTTGCTGGGTTGTACCAAATTTGTGAAACCTCAACTGGCATATTATTTTTTTTTCTGGCAATTCTGCAATGGATTGTGACTTTTTTACTCTCTTTATTCGGACTATCTATCGGTTAATTATTTTATTTGCCTTTTAAGGAGGTAGTTTTTGTATCTGTTTATATAAATCAGAGTTTGTTGCCCGAAAAAAAATCCCGCGAAATTCTCTTTTTGCTCTTTTTTATGCTCGTATCCGGTTCTGATTTACTTAATGTAAAGGGTTTTCTGGTTATTTACACCTGTCTTTTTGTTTCTTCCCTTTAAATAATCAGATTTCCACACTTGATTTTGCTTGTGTACAGATTTTTTTTTGTATTTCCGCCGGGAAATTGCTCATTGTACTGTCATTTTTGTTTGTAGCGGGTAGGATTTTGCTTGTGTACAGATTTTTTTTTGTATTTCCGCCGGGGAAATGCTCATTGCACTGTTATTTTTGTTCGTAGCGGGTAGGATTTTGCTTGTGTACAGATTTTTTTTTGTATTTCCGCCGGGAAATTGCTCATTGCACTGTCATTTTTGTTTGTAGCGGGTAGGATTTTGCTTGTGTACAGATTTTTTTTGTATTTCTGCCGGGGAAATGCTCAATGCACTGCTATTTTTGTTTGTAGCGGGGATGATTTTGCGTGATGTAAGTTGTTTTGTTGCATTTTACACCTGTTTTTTGTGTCGGAGCACTCTTAAGAATAACATTATCCCCCGGAAATAATAGAAATTTGTACAGTCATGAAGGGCCTTTGTTCGAAAGTTTGAGTATTTTTGGCGGAAATTTGAGCTTTTGTGCAGGCTTGCGTGCACGGGGAATAATTGAAAATTTAAGCCATTCGTGCAGATGAGAAAACTTTTAACCGGATTATAAATTTTCTGAATATACCCACGGACACCATCGTTGTACGCGATGTCTGGAGGTATAGGGTAAATAGTCTCACTGATCTATAATCTTATAAATCTTACTTTCAACAAATGTCTTGATTTCATAAGCGAGATTTTTGTACTCTAATGTTTCTGTTTCATCCGGTATGTATATATCACCCGGATATCGCGCATCGACGCCAAAATCGCTAAGTTCTTTTGGATCGATATCCATGAAGCCGGAATCAAAATCGGAGCATTCTGAAAGTAGAAATTCAATGTTATGTGTTTTTTTATTTCAACACCATTTGCAATTAGAAATGCTTTTAGGAATTTCTCGACAGCTTGTTGGCAATGAAAGCCTGATCTTCTGTCGCTTTGTTCATATAAAAACACCTTCCTTTATAACTTGTTTTAAAATATGACTGGTTATTTCTATTTTTGAATTTATTTCTTCTTCACTTTGAATTAAAATGTCTGCTGGTATTTTTAGGAAAGCCAGTTCTTTTCTGATTATTGATTGTAATGTTCTTTTCTTTCGAATGTCAATTGTTTCCTGCGTAATAATGAGAAAATCATAATCACTATCACTGCTATTATCTCTTCTGGCACGTGACCCGAACAAAACAATCTTGCTATTCGGGATGATTTTATTAGCAGTTTCTCGAATAATCGATAATGTGTTTAAGTTGTTATTAATCATGATTCAATCATTTATAAAAGTCTTAAATTATTGAGATTGTGTATTGATTCAAATTTTGGGGAGGGTATATTGGTGCAACGAATATATCATAATTCTGATTTAGTATAATAGTTTTCAAATGTAGAAATAAATTTCGATAAATCAAAAAGGATTGAAGGGTGACAATGTCAAATCAAGCACAGGCCATCCGGAATTTCAATACGATTAGGTCTGTTTTTGCGCTTATTCCTGAAATATACAACATACGAAGCATCCTGGAGGTTCAAACCTGCTTTTTGCAGAGCCCATACCCTAAACGCAAAACTGCCCGCGCTTCACAGCGCAGGCAGTTTAAATCTCTCTCAATTAACAAATGAAAACACAAATCTCACTTACCTAAATCAGGTATCGTGTGATTACAAAACTTACACACAATTTCGTTTTGATGTTACAAAGGTAATTTGAATCTGTATAAACAAATTGTTTTTTTTGAAAAAAATCACCGTAAACGTTTCCAAAATAGCCTTTTAACTATGTAAACGTTTACAGTAGGCGGTATTTATTGTCTGATTTTTTATCAGAGTGATTATTTGCTCGCTTTCAGTCCACGAATTACCGCCGACGTAAATCCGGCGTGCTCCATTTCGTTGAGTCCTTTTATGGTTATTCCGCCCGGGGTAGTCACCTTATCAATTTCGGTTTCGGGGTGAGTGCCGTTGCTCAGCAGCAACTCTACGGCTCCCTTCACTGTTTGCGCTACAATGTCGCGTGCCACATCCGGATAGAAGCCCAGTTCTACACCGCCCTCCATGGCTGCGCGCACATACCGCAGTGCAAAAGCTGTACCGCACGAAGCCAGTGCAGTTCCCGCAGTCATCATTCGCTCTTCCACAAAAATGGCTTTCCCCATTTCGTCGAAGATAGATTTCACCACCGCATCCTGCTCTTCGTTCGAGTTGCTCGATGCGATAATCGACATACTTTCCAGCACCGAAATAGCTGTATTGGGTATTACTCTGAATAATATGGGAGGATAGCAATCCTCTTTGGCCAGATATTCGGTCAGTTGATCAAAAGTCACCCCGGCAGCAATCGATACAATCATCTGGTTTTCGTAGTCTATCGAAAACTTCACCTGCTCCAGCACGCTTTCTACCAGCCACGGCTTCACGGCTACCATAATTATGTCGGCCTCTTTTACCGCTTCCAGGTTGTTGGTTGTCACAGTCAGTCGCGCATCCACCGCTTTCAACTGACTCAGTATCTCTTCGTTGAGATCCGATACGGTTATCTCTTCTGCTTTTACCAGAGTTCCTTTTATCAATCCCCGGGCAATAGCGCCACCCATGTTGCCGCCGCCGATAATGGTAATTTTCATAGTCTCAATATTTTAAATGTTGGTTATTGTCAAAGAAGAATTCCTGCGTGCCCGAATTCACTTTCTGCCATTCGGGCCGTTTTCTTTTCAAGGCTCAAAGGTAAAAAAAAATCGCTTTATCCGGCCTCCTGTCGGGTGTTTTGAACAAATAATCGGAAGGCTTTGTTTTCTTTTTGTATTCCAATCGGAATTATTTTAAATAAACTACCCGATTATGAAGTCGAAAGCGCTGTTTTGCCTCGCATTTTTGTGTTTGATGCCCGCTTTGCTCTTTTCGGGCTGCCTGCAAACCTCCCCAAAAAACGACCATAAAATGAAAAAGTTCAGAATTCTCACGCCCGAAGAGGAGCTTGTTATATTGCACAAAGGCACCGAAAAACCCTTCACCGGTGAGTATTGCGACCACAAAGCGGAGGGCATTTATCTTTGCAAACAGTGTGGTGCTCCGCTCTACACTTCGGCGCAAAAATTTCAGTCGCATTGCGGATGGCCCTCTTTCGACGACGAAATTGAGGGGGCTGTAGCCCGCATTCCCGATGCCGACGGACACCGCACCGAAATCACCTGCCGCAGTTGTGGCGGACACCTCGGTCATGTTTTCACCGGCGAGGGTTTTACGCCCAAAAACACCCGGCATTGCGTAAATTCCATTTCCCTCGACTTCGCGCCAACCGAAACGGCCTACTTTGCATCCGGCTGCTTCTGGGGCACAGAGTATCACTTCGAAAAAGCCCCCGGCGTACTACTCACCGATGTGGGATACATGGGCGGAACTACCCGAAACCCCACATACAAGCAGGTTTGCACCGGCACCACCGGTCACCTCGAAACCGTAAAAGTGATCTTCGACACCCGAAAAACCGACTTTGACACTCTGGCGCGGCTCTTTTTCGAAACGCACGACTTCTCGCAAACCGACGGGCAGGGTCCCGACATCGGCAGCCAATACCTGTCTGCCGTTTTTGTGCAATCGCCCGCTCAAAAAGAGACCATACAGGCACTCATCCGCCAGCTCGCGCAAATGAACTACCATGTGGCCACCGAAGTGCGTGCCGATGCCCCTTTCTGGCCGGCCGAAGATTATCATCAAAACTACTATTCGCACAAAAACGGCACCCCTTACTGCCACATCTACCGCAAAATATTCGACAAATAAAACAAGTAAACTCCCTTTTTTTTCTTTTAATTTGGGCGCACCCCTCGCGCACTCGGGTCGGGCTATCCGCTCATAGTCCTCGCCGGTTCAGCTTTCTGTGGGAAATCATACCTCAGGCAGCCGGCTGTGGGCTATCCGCTGCTATCCCTTGCGCTCGCCACACCACCGGCATTCACTTCGATTAGCCGTCCAAAACACCCCTGTCGTCCGTAGCCTGCAAAAACCGTAGCGCGGCTGTTTGGCATAGGCTCCGCCCAATGTCATTGCTAAAAGCAATGCTCCTGCTTTGTAATATCTAAACGGTATCGCGCCGATGGTTTGTCAGGCTACGGTGGACGGAGAGATAATCATTTAATTTTATGTTCTCAAAAACCATATTTCTTCTTCTACTATAGATATCCTGATTGCTTAACTCATAACCACCAACGATACAAAGGTCTTCAAATCTATATTCAAAGCCACATTGAACACTTCTGTAAAAGCGCATTGGAAAGAAATTCGTATTATAACTTTTCGTCAATGTTTGGAGTTGATTATTTCCAGTAACGCTAGTGTATTCAATATTAATTTTATCTCCGTTAAAGGGGTAAATTATCAAACCAGGTGTTATAAATAGAGATATTGTATTGCGTAGAAATTTAATTGATGGAGTTCTGAATCGGACAGATGGCCTTAAAATGAGGTTGGAGACATGTTCGCTATTTTCACTTATTTCCCATGCCGTATTTTTATTGTCGGGCAGATTCCCGCCATATATTGAGTGGTGTATATCGGACTGAAGCCCGACCCCTAATCCAATTCCAATATATTTAAAAATATTGTAGTTTGCTTCCAGGTCGAGTTGAGATATTTGTCGGTAGCCCATATATTTCAATTCGATGTCATATCCCTTGTCTGTTTGAGCAATAAGAAAATTTGATATTAAGATAAAAAGTAAGAACGTCAACTTTCTCATGTTAATATTTTTTTACCTGTCTTTTCCAAGTTTTAAAGTGAGTACTATTAGCAATTGCGAGTCGCTATGGTTTTAAGTTTTGAAATGCGGGAAAGGCATTTCTTTTTTTCGGGATGGCAAGTCCCTTGCATTGTTGTTTTGGGTGAATAGTCACGCCAAACGAAATCTATAGCTTAGTGTATAGTGTCTAAATTTTTACTCTAATAAAACTATCATCTACTAACACAATAAAGCTAATATTAAGTATATGGCGCAAAAGTAAAAAAATAATTATTAAAAAAATAATTGAATACAACTATCTCCCCATGTTTTCACCTACGAAACCTACACCTCTACATGTATTTAACGCATATTAACAACAAGCCAAGAGGAGATTTAGCATTATATAGTAATTCCATATATTTAATCACAAAATTATATTTAAGACTTGCTTTCTGCCTTCAAGAAATAAAAGAGTACAGGCTCAGGTAAATATTATAGTGATTTCATTGTTCGATTTACCCCATTATTTTCGTAGTTTTGTATCCTGTAAAAATCATTTATTATCAGAAGGCAATATAACACCAAAAATCAGACTTGTTTAAGCCTTGATTTCAATCATGCATTAAGAATTAAAAATTATGAATTAAAAAAACATTATGGCAAAAGAATACAAAAACCTGGCAATGCATACAGCCGAGCATATTCTGAATCAGACGATGGTGCGAATGTTTGGATGCACCCGCTCTGTGGTGTCGCACATCGAACGCAAAAAGTCGAAATGCGACTACATTCTGCCCCAATCGCCCACCGACGAGCAAATGCAACAGGTGGAACAGCAGGTGAATGAGGTTATCTCCCGTCATCTGCCGGTCACCACCGCATTTATACTCAAAGAAGAGGCGGCTAAGATTGTGGATTTGAGCAAGTTGCCCGACGACGCCGAAGAGAGCGTGCGGATTGTGCGGATTGGCGACTACGATGCATGCGCCTGCATCGGTATGCATGTGGAAAATACCTCTGAGATAGGTCAGTTCCGGTTGTTGAACTACGATTTTGAAGATGGACGCCTCCGGGTTCGCTTTAAAGTAAGTGGCGAATGTTAAAATAGTTAATTATCAGCTATTTGCAAAAATAATTCAGCGAAATTTGTGTTATATTTGCAGGTAAGAAATCCCGCCGAAACAGGCATTCTCACAACCCCAATAACTGACAGTATGTACCGATCTTTATCCCTTATCTTCGTTTTGCTCACAGTGCTGTTAGGCAGCTGTCAGCAAGACCCTACCGTTGAGGGACGATGGGCCTTTGATAAGGTAGATGCAGGAACGCAAAATCCCGCCAAAACATTTGAGTTTTTGGGCGGGACTTTTTCTGAGGGTTATTCTGATATGTGCTTTACGGATTTGCAGCCTGTGGGGCAATACAGTTTTGATGGATCTCATCTTCAGGTATTTGCCACCAACGGCTGCTCCTATAATCTTGTTTATTTGGCCGACTACAAGGCTATCTTCGACATCAAAGACTCTACCGGATCTGTTACGCGGGCGGTCTATATCCGTCCCTGATTGATTATGGCTTTACCCTGAACCGACTCACACCGCGCGGCGTGATTCTCCGGATATTCCCTTTCTTATCAAAATTGAGACTATCCAGACATAGCTGACGCAACACATAATCGTTCTTTTGTGGAAAAATGCGGTGATACAATATGTAGTATTGGCCATTTTCCTGAAATACAGTATGATGACCGGGGCCGTAAGTAGTGCTATCTGCCGATGTTTTTAATATCGGACTTTCGGGACCCTCTTTCCACGGGCCAAAGGGGCTCGAAGAGGTAGAATAACGCACATTGTAGGTCGCATCTATCGCTTTTCCGTTGGAATACATCAGGTAATAGGTGTTGTTTCGTTTCAGCATAATGGGGCCTTCGAAATAGTTCGGGGGCGTTATGTCTTCAATTTTACCCGAAAACCCATTCATCTCCTGGTTAAGTTTCCCCACAAAACAGTGGCCGTTTACCCAGTCCCAACCCGAACCCCAATAGAGATAAGCCACGCCATACGTGTCGATAAATGCCTCCGCATCTATCATGTGAAAACCGGGAAAGGCATTCTCCCTGACCAGCGGAGAGTTGTCTGCTTTTGCATTTTTCCACGGTCCCAGCGGGTCTGATGCCACGCCGGCCCATACTTCATTTCCTACCGACACAAACATGTGGAAAAGCCCGTCTTTACCTTTCACCACCGAGGGCGCCCACACTTTGGCGGCTTTCGAGGTTGAACTTGTACAGGCCGCTTTGGTTGGCCAGTTAATCTTCTTGCGGTCGAATGTCACAAAATCGCGGGTCACAAACACAGCCAGATCATCGGCACCCCAGGGGTCGATGGTGGCGTAGATGTAGTACAAACCCTTGTGTTTTACAAGAGTGGGGTCGGCAAAATATCCGGGCAAGATAGGATTTTCAATCCTTTTCTGAGCAGAAACAGAGAAGAATCCCAAGACACTGAATAGCAATACCAGCCTGGAAAAACGAGTTTTTGATTTCATTTTAATTTTGATCTAAATTATTTTTTGAGGATATTGAATGTTTGCTTGTTATCTAACCGCAAGATATAAAAACCGGGATTCAGAGCACTGATATCGAGCGCGCTTTCCGTCATTGTTTTCAGCTGCAACTGCCCAAACAGATTCACAACCTCGGCGACAACAAAAAATCAAAAGCCAATTTTCAAAACCAAATCCGAGACATACGATATTTTATCCAGCCCTTCGAATCGGATTTCCTCTTTCGTCTGTTTGAATTTCACCTTTTTCCCCGAAGCCAGAGCCACCACAGAGCGGATTTTCTTCGTCAGCGCAGGAGGCAAAACCAGCAAACCGCCTTCCGGCATGCGTGTAATATGCAGATAGACATTTTTATCCGTTTTGGTTGAGCCACCCCACGAGCGCGAATATTCAAATGGTCCCTCTTCAGTTCCGTACACCGATTCGCCGTTTACCTTCAGCCAGGCGCCAATCTCACGCAGTCGGGCAACCTGAGCCGGCTCTATTTCGCCTTTGGCGTTTGGTCCTACGTTCAGCAGCATATTTCCACCCCGGCATACCACGCCGGCCAATGTGCGAATGCAGCTATCCAGCGGCATCACTGTGCCACGTGTTTGCCAGCCCCACACGCCGGCTATCATGGTGCAATACTCCCACGGCAAATCTTTGCGGATATCCTTTTCGCGAATGCGCACCTCGTGTGTGTCGAAGTCGCCCATCCAGCCCGAGCGCGGATTGATAACAATCGAACTTTGCAGGCTTCGCACCATCCGGTTCAGCTTCACAGGGTCCCAGGTGAAGGCTCCCGTATAGGGCTTGTCGGCGGGTCGTTTTTGCCAGCCGTTTTTGCCCGTCTCCAGTCCGCCATGTCCCAGCCAGCTATCCTCGCCGCCGTCGTACCACAGGATGTCAATATTTCCGTAGTTGCTCATCAGCTCCCGCACCTGCGTGTAGGTCTGTTGCTTCATCTCTTCCGCATTGCGGCGATACATGGTCGGGAAGAAAAAACCCGGATAACGCCAGTCCAGCGGCGAGTAATAGATCCCCGTCAGCATACCCATTTTTTGGCAGGCCAGCGTATATTCTTTTATGAAATCCTTTTTTGCCGGGCTCATCATCGAATTGAAGCCGCCCGCTTTCGAGTCGAACAGCGCAAAACCATCGTGATGCTTTGCCGTCAAAACCATATATTTGCAACCGGCCTCAGCGGCAATCTTCACCCACTCGTCGGCATTAAATTTCTCTGCCGTAAACTGATCTTTCAGTTTCGCGTATTCGTCTATATCCTGACGTTCGTTAAACATCGCCCACTCGCCCCGGCCCTGTATCGAGTAGAGGCCCCAGTGGATAAACATCCCGAATTTCGCATTTTGCCACACTTTCAGCTTCTCTTTGGGCAACAGCAGCGACGAGTCGCGCGCCACCTGCGCATCCACAGCCGCCCCCAAAGCGGCAAACATCAAAATAAATAGTAAAAATCTCTGTTTCATCATTTTGTTTTTTCAGGTAATAATATTTCAGGTACAAATATAGAGTGATTTGCAGCAAAAAAGGTTCAATCTGGCACAAATAAAGTTTGCTCAAAGCCCAATCCCTGAAATTATTTGGGCGAAACCCTCCGTTACTCTCCGGGTCGGGCTATCCGCTCATAGTCCTCGCCGGTTTATCTTTCGGCTCACTCTCAAACTAATGCAGCCGGCTGTGGGCTATCCGCTACTATCCCTTTCGCTTCGCCACACCACCGCCGGATGCTTCGTTCAGCCTTTTTTTTCGACCACGTCGCTATATTTTGTGGTTCAGCAATCGGAGTTTCGACAATCCCCAGAAAAACAACGAAAGCACAATACCAATTATCGCTGCCAACGCCATACCCTTCACCTGCACAGACCCAATAGTGACAGCAGCACCGCTCACACCCACCACAAAGGTGACTGCACCCAGCACCATATTGCTGTTTTGGCTGAAATCAACTTTCTGCTCCACAAACATCCTGAATCCCTGTACCGCTATCACTCCATACAGCAATATCGTAATACCACCCATTACCGCCGGCGGAATAGTAGATATCACCGCCGAGACCTTACCGATGCACGAAAAAGCAATGGCCATAATGGCCGCTCCCCGTATCACCCAAACCGAATAGACCCGCGTAATGGCCATCACTCCGATGTTTTCGCCATAGGTGGTATTGGGTGGCGAACCGGCGGCCCCCGATATCAGGTTGCTGATACCATCTCCCAGCAATGAACGGTGCAGCCCGGGCTCTTTCATCAAATCGGTTTCCGTTATTTTTCCGGTCACAATCAGGTGACTGATATGCTCCGCCAGCACCACAATGCATGCCGGCGCTATGATAATAATCGCGTTGGGGTCGAATGTAGGCGCACTGAATGTAGGCAGAGCAAACCAGGCCGCTCCCGCTATCGCCGTGGTATCCACCATGCCCATAAACAGCGCAGCTATATATCCCACCACCACAGCAAACAAAATAGGTATTACCTGCATAAAACCCCGAAACATCACACTGCCAATTATCCCTGTCAGCAACGTTATCATCGACACCATCACCACATCTGCCGGGGGACTAAATGGTTGCACCACCTCTCCTACTGCGGTGGGCCACGGTGCCAGTCCGGCCTGCTGTGCCGCCACCGGCGCCAGCTCCAGCCCGATTATCGCCACCACAGCACCCATCACCGCGGGGGGCATTACTACATCAATCCATCTGATTCCCCACTTTTTTACCACAAACGAGATGGCGATAAAGAAGAGTCCGAAGAAAATAAATCCGGTCTGGGCATGGCTAAATCCACCGTATGTGCCCGCAATCAGCAGGGTTGGCGAGATAAACGCAAAACTCGAACCCAGATAGGCCGGTATTCCGCCCTTGGTTACCCACGAATAGATGAGCGTGCCTATACCGTTCATCAGCAGCGCAATGGCCGGATTGACGCCCAACAATATGGGCACTAAAATGGTTGCACCAAACATGGCTGTCAAATGTTGAAAACTCAGGGGAATGCTCTCCAGCAGAGGCATCTTGTCGTGAATACCGATAACGTTGCGTCTCATCTTTTTTTCTTAATGTTTGAGTTAATTGATTATATCTGTTTGCATTAGCGTTGCAAAGATATCATTCGTTTCAGAAAACAGGGCGCTCCCTGCACCCGATTTTTTAATTATTCCCAATTATTTCTTTTTTAAAACAGTTTTAAGGGTCACACGGCGCTTCTTTCTTGGCAACTCGAAATAAATTTCGTTACTTTGTGCCCGAAATGACGGAGTAGTATGAAAGTAGTTCAGTCATTAATAACCAAATAAATAAAAGTTAACTCGAAACAACAGAAATGGGAAAAGTTTTAATCATTGGTGCCGGTGGTGTCGGCACGGTTGTAGTTCATAAGGTGGCTCAAAACCCCGACGTTTTTACCGAAATCATGTTGGCCAGCCGCACCAAATCGAAGTGCGATGCTATTGCCGCCGATGTTAAGGCGCGTTACGGCACAGAGGTTAAAACCGCACAGGTCGATGCCGATGTGGTGCCCGAACTGGTGGCTTTGCTCAACAGCTTCAAACCCGAACTGGTGATCAACGTGGCTCTTCCTTATCAGGATCTCACCATCATGGATGCCTGTCTCGAAGCCGGTGTAAACTACCTCGACACAGCCAACTACGAACCCAAAGACGAAGCCAAATTCGAATATAGCTGGCAGTGGGCCTACAAAGAGCGTTTCGAAAAAGCGGGCCTCACGGCCATCCTCGGTTGCGGATTCGACCCGGGTGTTACCAGCGTTTATACAGCTTACGCGGCTAAACATCATTTCGACGAAATACATTACCTCGATATCGTGGATTGCAATGCCGGAGACCACGGCAAAGCTTTCGCTACAAATTTCAATCCCGAAATCAATATCCGCGAAGTTTCGCAACGCGGCAAGTATTGGGAAAACGGACAATGGGTGGAGACTGAACCACACGAAATTCACAAACCACTCAATTACCCCGAAATCGGCCCCAAAGAGTCGTACGTTATCTACCACGAAGAGCTGGAGTCGCTGGTGAAAAACTTCCCCACACTCAAACGCGCCCGCTTCTGGATGACTTTCGGTCAGGAGTACCTGACTCACCTGCGCGTTATTCAGAATATTGGCATGGCCCGCATCGACGAAGTGGAATACAACGGCGTGAAAATCGTCCCCATCCAGTTCCTCAAAGCCGTATTGCCTAACCCCGGCGATCTGGGCGAAAACTACACCGGCTGGACCTCTATCGGTTGCCGCATCAAGGGTATTAAAGGCGGCGAAGAAAAAACATATTATGTTTACAACAATTGCAGCCACGAAGAGGCATTCAAAGAGACCGGTACTCAGGGTGTTAGCTACACTACCGGCGTACCGGCCATGATTGGTGCCATGATGTTTATGAAGGGTATCTGGAAAAAACCGGGCGTGTACAACGTCGAAGAGTTCAATCCCGATCCGTTTATGGAACAACTCAACATCCACGGTTTGCCCTGGCACGAACAGTTCAATATTGATCTCGAACTCTGATTTATTAATCATTACGATAAAAAAAGAGGGTATTGCAAATATGCGGTACCCTCTTTTTTGTCAATATAATGCTCTTTTGCAGTATTTTCGTCAATACAAGAATCCAAATAACCAAAGCGGAATTATATTATCAGAGCCTATTTCGATGTCATCTTTAACGACATAAGCATTTTTTAGCTTCTCAATCTGTTTTTGGGGTTTGTTTTTACCACCGACTTCCAACGTATACTTATCCGAGACCAGAAAATCTGATTCGTTTGAAGCATTGGTTTTATAAACAACACTTAGTTGATTATAGATAAAAGTTTCTCTGATATTGCCTGTATTTGCATTTTCATCGGCCTGGTTATACATTAAGTTTGAGTTGTTCAGATAAATCTTTTCCGGCTTATTTAAGCTGTTAATCCCTTGTTCGGGAACATACAACAGCTGAAGCAGTCGGGCATCGTTTAGTAGTTGGATATAATTCTTCATCGTATTCAGGCTTATACCCGTGCGCACACTCAATGCGTTCATATTTGGTTTGAAAGGCACAGACGCGCTTATTATTTTCAGAAGCTTTTTCAAATAAATAATATTAGATGACTGAATGGACGCAAATTGTGGGATATCAACCTCCAGAACCGTAAGTATTATTTCACTCAGTTTTTGATGAAACGATGCTATATTTTCTTTATAAAAAGGGTAATAACCATACTGCAAATAATTCTCAAAATAGGCAAGTGGTTTGGTTTCACCGACAATCTGAATGGCGATTTCAATGTGGTTTTTGAGCAAATCTTCCAAGGTGAATATGGGATAACTACGTTTGGTCTCAAAAAGCAAAAACTCTCTGAAAGAGAGACCGGGCATGTCGTATACCACCGCTCTGCGACTTAAATCAGCCTTGGCCTGTTGTAAATGCAGCATCGATGAACCGGTGAAAATAATTTGCAATTGTGGCATATCGTCATAGATGTTTTTCAGTTCAATTGCCCAGTTTGTGTATCGATGTACTTCGTCTATTGCCAGTAGCTTCCCTCCTTTTTTGTAAAACAAGTCTGCCAGATCATATAGTTTATTGTCGCTAAAGTACAAATCATCTAAGCTGACATAAAGCACAGAATTGTCGGGAGCATAATTTTGCTTGATATATTGTAAAATAAGGGTTGTTTTTCCAACACCCCGACTCCCTTTTATTCCAATAACCCGGTTTGTCCAATCAATTTTATGAATGAAATCACGAATTATATCAGTTTGAATATAAGCGTATTTATCGTAAAATTTTCGTGCCAGTTTCTCCATACGATGACTTTATTTGCCTGCAAAGATAGCTATAAAATCAAAAAAACATCAATACATTGATGCTTTTTTGATTAATTTATAACAATGCATTGATATAAATATTATGTATATGTATCAACACATTGATATATTTCCTGCTTTAGATCTGCCTGAACTCAAAAGCTCAGCACCGATTTATCCACCGGTTTGCGTTGTCCCTTCTTTTGTTTCCACTCCAGTTTCAGGCCCTGGCCGCCACCCTGCTGAAAAAACTGCATCGAAATGCGGTGTAATCCTTTTGCCAGAGCCACATCCATTCGTCTCTCGTCCATGCCGTGTGTACCGTCGTTGTCGAGCACGCGGGTGTCGTCAATCACCAGTCGGCTACCGTCGTCCGATTGCAGATAGAAGGTATAAATATCCGTCTCGGGCACATTGATAAAACCATCGAAGGTGAAACCGTAGTACAAATCTCTATTTCTTTCTTTGAGATTAAAGTCGTCTGTTACGCCCGTTTTCAGCGGGGTGAGCGACGCGAAGTCGGGCAACTTCAGCCAGCTGCCTTCGTAGTAGCGGTATCTCAGTCCCGGTGCGCCGCTGTAATAGGGCAACGCAGGAGTTTCTTTGCGAAATACTTTTGTGGAAACTGCACTCACTCTTTTGCCTTTGAGAAATCCGGCCACCTTTACCGTTATATCGTTCTTGCCCGTTAGTCGCGTTTGCGGGACTACAAGCGGAGATGATGCCTCCGGAACCGTACCATCAGTCGTATATCGAATCTGTACCGACTCTTTGTTCGTTGTGGCCGAAAAGAGAACTTCATCGGTAAATATATCGTTTTCAGAGGTGATTGATGGCGCATCATATACTACGGGTTGTCCGGCAATCTCCAGTACAATCACTGTGGCATATTTCGATTGTTTCACAGCTCTCACATCTATGCTGTATTCGGCCTCTTTGGCTTCGATAGCAAGTGTGCGGCTTTTTTCGGTTAGTGGATAAGCTCTTAATATCTTGTTCCCGAGTCCGTTCAGTACCAGGCGGCCATTTGCCGGCCAGTCGAAAACGCTCAGATACAGTAATCTGTTTTTCCCGATAACCTTTTGGGTGCAGCGCCCCCATGTGAGTTGGCTAAACGGACTGGCCAGTGTTTCGTACACCGCTTCGCCGTTTTCGCGCATCCAGGCTCCCACCTCTTTGAGTCGCTCCACCGAAGGAACAGGCACATTACCCGTCGCATCGGGGCCAATATTGAGCAGATAATTGCCCCCTTTCGAGGCAATATCTATCATATTTTGCACCAGCACTTCGGTTGATTTCCAGTTGTGGTCGAATTTGCTGAAACCCCATGTCCCGTTCATCGTCATACACGATTCCCAGTTTTTACCCGGAATGCCGGTGGCCGGAATATATTGCTCCGGCGTCTCCAGATCTCCGTGAACGCCTCCACCCAGCCGGTCGTTGGTAATCAGATTGGGGTATTTGGCCAAATATTTGGTGAATTTGCCGGCAAGTTCAGGTGTCATTTTCACAGGAGTATCCCACCAGACTATACGGGGATTGAATCTCTCCATAATCTCCTTTACCTGAGGTAGTGACACATCTTCGATGTATTTGGCAAAGTCTCCCTCCTGCTGCTTGTCCCAGCCTTTTTTATAGAAATAGCTACCGCCGGGGTGTGTCCAGTCCTGATCCTGAGAGTAATAGAGTCCGAGTGGCATGTTGTGTTTTTTGCACGCGTCGGCCAGTTGCTGCACCACATCTTTCCCGTAAGGAGTGGCATCTACCACATTGAAGGGGTCGGCCGATTTATACATGGCAAAACCCTCGTGGTGTTTCGCGGTGAAAACAATGTACTTCATTCCGGCCTCTTTGGCCAGTAATACAATCTCTTCGGCATTGAATGCAACGGGGTTAAACTGTTTGGCATAAGCCTTGTAATCGGCTACCGGTATCTGAAGGTCCATCATTATCCACTCGGCAATGTTGTGTGTGCGCTTGCCATTCCATTCTCCGGCGGGTATCGAATAGAGCCCCCAGTGAATAAACATCCCGAATTTAGCCTCTTTCCACCAATCCATCTTCGGATTGTCTGTTTTATGTTGCTGTGCGCTCAATTGATATGCAACGACTAAAGCCGCTACAACAATAATTCCAAATCTCTTCATATATTAAAATGTCTGTTTTATTGGTTATACATGAATGCATAACAGTCGGACCCAACGGATTGTTACCGTTGCAAACATTTTTTTTGAAGAATTGATTGGTCAGGGAGCAGCAAGAAACGGGTCTTTTGAAAAGTATCTTCTCAAAAAACCTCCTCGCAGCTCACCATTTCCCATCCGCAATAGATTACCCGCAGCAAATGCAGTGTAGTTTTGCCCACCGATGCCAATATCCGAGGGTCGGCAGCATAGCGTTGGAGTTGCGCTTCGGCTTCCGCATTGAGCTTTTGCACCAAAGCAGATTCGGGATTTTTGGCTTCTGCTTCCTGAGCGCGTGGCACATATTTTAGCTCTACCAGGTAGCAATGTTGCATTTCGGGATGGGCAATAAAATTGGGGGTTAACCACAAGTCAGCGAATCCTTTGCCCATTTCGGCTTCGGAGTGGATGGTGAAATAATTGAGCAAATTCAGATAAACCAAATGAAACATTTGCACCGTT
>Ga0114938_1000489_pt1 | contig 29547 bp, 28 predicted proteins | sample AshMeaBigSpring_FD_88675 | JGI IMG/M metagenome (GOLD analysis project Ga0114938, IMG submission 88675) | Groundwater microbial communities from Big Spring, Nevada to study Microbial Dark Matter (Phase II) - Ash Meadows Big Spring | ecosystem: Environmental > Aquatic > Deep subsurface >... | reverse complement strand
TGCAGGCGGCCAAGGGCGTGGCCTGGAGCGGTTGCGCTGGCGTGAGCGGCTTCGAGGCCATTGACCGCGTGCTCGAAGTGGACCAGACGCCGATCGGCAAGACGCCGCGTTCCTGCCCGGCCACCTACATCGGCTTCTGGGACACCATCCGCAAGCTCTTTGCCGAAACGCTGGAAGCCAAGGCGCGTGGTTATGCGGCCGGGCGTTTCAGCTTCAATACCGGCGAAGGACGTTGCCCGAGTTGCGAAGGGCAGGGCGTGCGTACCATCGAGATGAGCTTCCTGCCGGACGTGAAGGTGTTGTGCGAGTCCTGCAAGGGCGCGCGCTTCAACCCGGAGACCCTGGCCGTCACGTGGCGTGGCAAGAGCATTGGCGATGTGCTGCAGATGGAGGTGGACGAGGCGGTGGAGTTCTTCGCCTCCATGCCGAGCATCGCGCACCCGCTGCAGCTGCTCAAGGACGTGGGCCTGGGCTACCTCACGCTGGGCCAACCCTCGCCCACGCTCTCCGGCGGCGAGGCGCAGCGCATCAAGCTGGTGACGGAACTCAGCAAGGTGCGTGACGAGGTGGGTCGCCGCGGGCAAAAAGCGCCCCATACGCTCTACGTGCTCGACGAGCCCACGGTGGGCCTGCACATGGCCGATGTGGACAAGCTGATCCGCGTGCTGCACCGGCTGGTGGACGGCGGCCACAGCGTGGTGGTAATCGAGCACGACCTCGACGTCATTGCCGAGGCCGACTGGATCCTCGACCTCGGCCCCGAAGGCGGCAAGGACGGTGGCCGCATCGTGGCGGCGGCGACGCCGGAGGAGGTGGTGCGGCTCGGGACCCACACCGGTTGCGCACTGAAGTCAGTGCTTGCTCGCTGAGCTTTTGGGTGCTATAAAAAGCATAGCACTCTGCGCTGACGGGCTGGCGTTGGAAGCCCATTCCTGCTATAAACCCGGCAGGGAGGGGCCGATACAGGCCGCAGCTGAAAATGGAGCTGATATCGCTGGAACAGGTATTCCGCATCCTGAGGCCGGGCGTGCCGCTGCCTTTCGGGGTGCGCGACGCCAAGGGGCGTCTGCTGCTGGCCAAGGGGCTGGTGGTGCAGGAGCAGGGCAAGCTTTACGACTTGCTCAACCGCGGCATGTATGTCGACGTGGACGAGGTGGAACGGCGTCCGACGGCCCTCGGTTCTGGTCATGCCATGCCGGCGCCGACGGAGCGGCTGTCGGTGCGCTGGGAGGCCTGCCTGCGCAAGCTGGGGCTGCTGCTGCGCGCCCCCGCCGGCCCGACCTTTCTCGATGAGGTGCGCGACCTGGCGGCCCGCATGGCGCGCCTGCCGGAAGCCCATACCGACCAGCTGATTTTTCTCATCGTGCGGCACGACTACCGGCAGACCGAGCGTTATGTCGAGGCGCATTCCCTGCACGTGGCCACCCTGTGCCATCTGGTCAGCCGGCGGCTGGGCTGGACGGAGAGTCAGCGCCTGAGCCTGATCGGCGCGGCGCTGACCATGAACCTGGGCATGGTCAATCTGCAGGCCAAGCTGGCCAGCCAGCGCACGCCGCCGTCGCCCCAGCAGCGGGCGGAGATCCATGCCCATCCCAAGGTGTCCGCCGACCTGTTGCGCTCGGCCGGCCTGCAGGACGAGGACTGGCTGCGCGCGGTCGAGCAGCACCACGAGTGTCCGGGCGGCGGCGGCTATCCGCGGCAGGTGCAGCAGCCCTGCGAGCTGTCGCAGCTGATTCGTTTCATCGACACCTTCACCGCCAAACACAGCGTGCGTGCCGGGCGCGCCAAACTGGCGGCCCACCAGGCCGCGCGCGACCTGTACGCGCAAAGCGGCGGCAACCCGCTGGCGGCGGCGCTGATCAAGGAGTGCGGCATCTACCCGCCGGGCTGTTTCGTCAAGCTGGCCAGCGGCGAGACGGCGGTGGTGACGCGGCGCGGTGCCTCCGCCAAGGAGCCGCTGGTGGCCGCGCTCACCAATGGCCAGGGGGAGCCCTTGTCGCGCCCGGTGCAGCGTGATACGGCGGTGCCTGCGCGCGCCATCGTTGCCACGCTGGCCGAGACGGCAGTCATGGTCCATGTCTCGGCGGACCAGCTGTACGACTAGGCTGGCACGACCTGCCTGATGCACTGTTCCTTGTGTGCATCACGTTCGCTACTGAATTGATAGCGGTCGAGTCAAGAATGCCGAGGCTTGGTGGAAACGCGCATGGGAACCTGAGGCGGTAACCGATACACTGCCCGCCCATGCAGCTCATTTCGCTCGACCAGGTCTTCAGGATCCTCAAACCCGGCATCCCGTTGCCGTTCGGCATCCGCGACGCAGAAGGCCGGCTGCTGCTGGGCAGGGGGCATGTGGTTCCCGACCAGGCGCGGCTGCTGGAGCTGCTCAACCGTGGCATGTTCGTCGATGCTGAAGAGGTCCGGCGCAGCATGGCCAGCCGCGATGCCGAGCCCATCGCGCATCAGGTCGAGAAGTTCTCCACCCGTTGGGACGCCTTGCTGCGCAAGCTGGGCTTGCTGCTGCGCAGCCCGGCAGACGGCGAGTTCCTGCCGCAGGTGCACGAGGTGGTGGAGCAGGTCTGTACCTTCCCCGAGGCACAGGGCGACCAGATCCTGTTTCTTATCCTGCGCCATGACCACAGCCGGCATGAGCTGTATGCCGAAGCCCATGCCCTGCATGTGGCCGCCCTGTGCAGCCTGGTGAGTCGGCGCCTGGCCTGGCCGGACGCGCAGCGCCGCAGCCTGGTCGGTGCCGCCTTGACCATGAACCTGTCGATGGTCAACCTGCAGGCCAAGCTGGCGGGCCAGCGTACGCCGCCGAATCCGTCGCAGCGCAAGGACATCCAGAGCCATCCGCTCGCATCGGCCGCCGTGCTCCAGGCCGCCGGGCTGACCGATGCCGCCTGGCTGGCCGCGGTCGAGCAGCACCATGAAGCACCTGGGGGCAGCGGCTACCCGCAGCAGGTGGCGGCGCCGTCGGAGCTGGCGCAGCTGATCCGGCTGGCGGACAGCTTCGCGGCCAAGCACAGCGCCCGTGCCGGGCGGCCCAAGCAGGCGGCTGAGCAGGCCGCACGCGACCTGTACGCCCAGAACGGCGGCGATGCCCTTGCCATGGCGCTGATCCGAGAGTGCGGTATCTACCCGCCGGGCTGCTTCGTCAAGCTGGCCAGCGGCGAGACGGCGGTGGTGATCCGCCGCGGCGCCAAGCCGAAGGAGCCGTTGGTGGCGGCGCTGACCAACGCCCATGGCGAGCCCCTGGCGCGGCCGGTGCAGCGCGACACGGCGCAGGCCGCGCGCGCCATCGTGGGTACGGTGGCGGAAAAGGCGGTGACGGTGCAGGTATCAGCCGACCTGTTGTATGGTTGATGTCGTACGGCGGAGGCTGGCTCAGGCCGCGTCCTCCGAGCGGTAGAACGCGCAGCGGTTGCGCCCACTGCGCTTGGCGGCATACATGGCCTGGTCGGCATGCTGCAGCAGCATGTGCGGGTCTTGCCCATGCTCGGGAAACACCGCCACGCCCATGCTGGCGCCCACGTCGACCAGTGGGGCATCGTGGGCCGGCCCAAGGCGACAGGGTTGCGCCACCCGTTCCAGCAGCTTGTGCGCGATGGCGTCCAGGTCTTCGGTCGCTTCGATCTCCGAGAACAGCAGCACGAATTCGTCGCCGGCCAGGCGGCACACGGTGTCGGAGGCGCGCAGCGCCGCCTGCAGGCGGCGGGCCACGATCTGCAGCAGCGCATCGCCGGCTTCGTGGCCGTGGGTGTCGTTGATGTCCTTGAAGTGGTCCAAGTCGAGAAAGCCGACGGCGAACCGGCTGCCGTGGCGCGCGTGCTGCGTACAGCTGCGTTCCAGCCGGTCCTGCAGCAGCATGCGATTCGGCAGCCCGGTCAGCGGGTCGTGGGCGGCGAAATGGCTCAGGGCTGCCAGGCGCTTCTTCTCGGTAACATCCTGCACGGCCGCCAGGCTGTACAGGGGCTGGCCGTCGGCATCGCAGACCCAGATGGCTGACAGCAGCACGTCCAGCACGTCGCCGTTGCGGCAGACCATGCGGTACTCGACGTCGTCGCAGCGCCCGTTGCGCATGGCCTGGGGAATCACCACGTCGCGCGCGTGGCGGGCCGACTCCGGAGTAAGGAAATCGGTGGCTGGCCGGCCCAGCACTTCGTGTTCCGCATAACCCAGCTTGTCCAGCCAGAGGCGGCTGACGCTGATCAGTCGGCCCCGGGGGTCGATCGACTGCAGCATGGCGGGGGTGCTGGTGTAGAGCGAGCGAAAGCGTTGTTCGCTGCTGGCCAGGGCGCGCACGATGCGCGCTTGCCCTTCGACCGACGCGGCCAGGAACAGTGCGGGCAGCAGGCTGGCGAGGACCGCGCTGTAGAACAGGCTGCCGCCCCACCAGGCGGATGAGGCCGGCGGCAGCAGCACGCCGCGGGCCATCAGGCAGGCGAGGGAGATCGCGGAGAGCAGTGTGGCCAACGCGGTGAGCGAAAAATGCGTCTGCGCCCCGACCAGCACCAGCGCAATGGTGACCATGACAAAGGGATGCGGCAGGGCGCTGGCGGCGAGCAGGGTCAACAGCAGGCTCAGCAGCAGGAGACCGAGGGTGCGCGGCTGTGCCAATGACACACGCAGCGGCGTCCAGCCCTGCAGCCACAGCGACAGGGCCAGCGGCAGTACGGCCACGGTGCCGATCAGGCTACCGGCAAACCAGAGCAGCCAGAGTTCGGCGAAGGTCTGGGGCTGTGCGGCCACCAGTACCGCGGCGCCGGCAAAGGCGCTGCAGAAGGAGGGCAGCAGGGCGCCCAGCAGCAAGGCGCGGCCCAGCCGGCCTGGCTGCTGCAGCATGTCCTCGTCGACACCGTAGCGGCGCAGCAGCGCCGCGGCCAGCACCATCTCCAACCCATTGCCGGGCACGAAGGCCGCGGCGGCACGCCAGGCCGCGGCGTTCCAGCCCTGAAGCGGCGCACCCGCCACCAGATTCGCCAGCAGGTTGGCCGTCAGCAGCGCGAGCAGCATGGGTGGCCAACGGCGCCAGGGCTGCGCCAGCAGGGCGACGGTCCCGACCGGGTTGGCCAGCCACAGCGTGACGACCTGAACCGGCTGGCCGGTCAGCGCCTGTGAGAGCAGCGCCAGGGCGACGTAGAGCAGGGCGGGCGGCAGGAGCCAGCGCATTGCGCTGACGGGGCGGGGCGGCTCGGTCACGGCGAAGCTTTCCTGCAGCGGTGCGTCCATGGCGGAAGCACCTTGCTCAAGCGGATGCATGGCAGACGGGGCATCCTCGCTTCAACCTCCCTGGCCCGTGGGCGTTGGCGTGTCGACTGACACTGCGACCCAGTATACGGAGCCGGCCGCAGCCCCGCAATGCGCTGAAACACTGAGGCGCGGCACGCGCCGGGCGACGCACAATGGGCGCCACCCGCAGGAAGGAGGCGCATGGTGTCCGAGTTTCGGTTTGCATCGTCCGACGAGATGGGCGCGGGCCTGCTGACGGGCGTCGAGCATCGCCTGCGGCACGACGGCATCCGGCTGTCGATCTGGGAGAAGTACGCTGACCGTCCGCTGGACAAGCGGGTGGTCGTGCTGGCGCATGGTTCGGCCACGGCCGGGCGCGAGAGCTTTGACCTGCAGGTGCCCGCGCATCCCTCGGTTAGCCTGATGGACTTTCTGGCGCGGCAGGGCTTCGACGTGTTCGCGCCCGACATGCGCGGCTTCGGCCGCTCCACCCTGCCTGAAACGCACCTGCGCACCGAACAGGCCTGCGCCGACCTGGCTGCGGTGGTCGACTATGTGCGCGACCTGCGCGGTGTTGATCAGGTGCATCTGATCGCCTGGTCCTGGGGCACGCAGTACGCCGGTCAGCTGGTGATGGCGCAACCGCACAAGGTGGCCCGCTACATCAGCTACGCCCAGATGCACGCCGACAGCCACGACCTGCAATTGCGGCGCGGCCGGCTGGAGGCCTTTCGCCGTGCACCCTACATCCGCATCACCGAGGCGGGCTGGAAGCTGCGCTTCTATTCGCTGACGCCCGAGGAGGTGAACGAGCCGGACGTGGTGGATGCGTTCGCGCTGGCGGCGGCAGAAGGGCAGCCCAAGTCACCTACCGGGCCGCAGGTCGATCTGCTGACGCGCCTGCCGCTGGTGGATGCGGCAAAGATGCCGGTGCCCGTGATGCTGGTCCACGGCCAGTACGACGACGTCGCCGACCTGCCGGGCCTGTGGCCTTTCTTTGCGGCACTGCCGAATCCCGACAAGCGCTACGTCGTCATTCCCGATGCCGGCCACATGATGCATCTGCAACTCGGCCACCGCCGCTTCCAGCAGGCGGTGGCCGAGTTCCTCGTGGGCTGACCAGGGGTGCTCAGCCCGCGCTCTGCAGCGCCAGGCCGGCGTGTTCGCGCAGCGGATGGAAGTGGATTCTGGGGAAGCGCTCCTGCGCCAGCCGCACGTCGTAGGGTGAAGTGCACAGATAGGCCAGCGTGTCTGCCGCATCGCGTGCCAGGCGCTGCGGGTAGGCATCGCAGAACGCCTTGAGTTCGGCCGGTGTGTCGGCCGTGATCCAGCGCGCGCCGGTGTACTGGCAACCTTCCAGCCGGACGTCGGCGTCGTACTCGCTCTTGAGGCGGTGCTGCACCACTTCGAACTGCAGCTGGCCGACGGCACCCAGCAGCATGTTGCCACCCATCTCAGGGCGGAAGACCTGGATGGCACCTTCCTCGCCGAGCTGGGCCAGGCCCTGCTGCAGCTGCTTGGTGCGCAGCGGGTTCTTCAGCACCACGGTCATGAAGAGTTCGGGCGCGAAGAACGGCAGGCCGGTGTATTGCAACGCCACGGAACCATCCGTGATGGTGTCGCCCAGCTGCACGCCGCCGTGGGTGGTGAAGCCGACGATGTCGCCGGCATAGGCCTCCTCCACCGCCTCGCGGCGCTGGCTCATGAAGGTCACGACTGATGTGGGGCGCAGCTCCTTGGCCGAGCGCTGCACTTTCAGCTTCATGCCCGGCTGGTACTTGCCCGAGCAGACCCGCACAAAGGCAATGCGGTCGCGGTGGTTGGCGTCCATATTGGCCTGCACCTTGAACACCACACCGGAGAAAGCCTCGTCGTCCGGCTGCATTTCCTTCACCACGGTCTGTTTGTTGACCACCAGCGAGCTGGTGCGCGGGCCGGGCGAGGGCGCCAGGTCCACCAGCGCGTCCAGCACTTCCATCACACCGAAGTTGTTCACGCCGGAGCCGAAGAACACCGGGGTCTGCTTGCCGGCGAGGAAGGCGTCGCGGTCAAAGGCAGGCGAGGCGCCGGTAGCCAGTTCCATGCTTTCGAGGGCGGCATCGAAGTCGTGGCCGAAGCGCGCTTTCAGCGTGGCGGAGTCGCTGAGCGGGATGGCTTCGAAGTCCTGCGGCCGGCGCTCGCTGCCGGCCTCGAACACCGTCATGGCCTGGGTGCGCAGGTTGATGATGCCGCCGAAGGTCTTGCCTTGGCCCACCGGCCAGGTCATGGGCACACAGGGCATGCCCAGTTCACGTTCCACCTCGTCGAGTATGTCCAGCGGATCGCGCACCTCGCGGTCCATCTTGTTGACGAAGGTGATGATGGGTGTGTCGCGCTGGCGGCAGACCTCGATCAGGCGGCGCGTCTGCGCTTCCACACCGTTGGCCGCGTCGATCACCATCAGCGCCGAGTCCACCGCGGTCAGCACGCGGTAGGTGTCTTCCGAGAAGTCCTTGTGGCCGGGCGTGTCCAGCAGGTTGATGACGTGCTCGCGGTACTGCATCTGCATCACCGAGCTGGCCACCGAGATGCCGCGCTGCTTTTCGATCTCCATCCAGTCGCTGGTGGCGTGGCGGCTGGCCTTGCGGCCTTTGACTGCACCGGCGATCTGGATCGCGCCTGAGAACAGCAAGAGCTTTTCCGTCAGCGTCGTTTTACCGGCGTCGGGGTGCGAGATGATGGCAAAGGTACGGCGGCGCCGGGTTTCAGGGGCGTAGGACACAGTGGTTTCCAGAGGGCGGAGAGGCGGGTAGGACGCCTGAGATGAGGATCTTGGCTCGGGCAAACTGCGAAGCGATGCCGGCCGTCCAACAACCGAATTTTACCTGCCCGCTCCTGTACAGTGCGGGGCAGGCCGGGCCTTGCCCCGGGGTTTGAAGGACAGGAGAGCGAGATGGTTTTGCAGCAGTTGCTCGGGATCGAGTTGCCCCTCATCCAGGCGCCGATGGCCGGCGTGCAAGGCAGCGCTCTGGCGGTGGCGGTGTCGAATGCCGGCGGGTTGGGCTCGCTACCTTGTGCCATGCTCGGGCCCGATGCCCTGCGTGCGGAACTGACGAAGATTCGCGACCAGACCGACAAGCCCTACAACGTCAACTTCTTCTGCCATCGACCGCCCGCGCCCGACGCCACGCGCGAAGCGCTGTGGCGCCAGAGCTTGGCACATTACTACCGTGAGTTTGACGTCGACCCGGCCACCATACCGGCCGGCCCGGGCCGCCTACCCTTCGATGCCGCGGCCGCCGACCTGCTGGCGGAGTTCAAGCCGCCGGTGGTGAGCTTTCATTTTGGCTTGCCCGACGCGGCGCTGCTGGTACGCGTGCGCAGCTGGGGAGCCAAGGTGATCTCGTCCGCCACCACGGTGGACGAGGCACGCTGGTTGGAAGCGAACGGCGCGGATGTCATCGTGGCCCAGGGCCTGGAGGCCGGTGGCCACCGCGGCATGTTCCTGACCGATGAACTGACGACGCAGATGGGCACCTTGGCCTTGCTGCCGCAGATCGTGCGCGCCGTACGGGTGCCGGTGGTCGCCGCCGGCGGCATTGCCGATGTGGCCGGCGTGCGCGCCGCGCTGGCGCTGGGGGCCGCGGGCGTGCAGGTGGGCACTGCCTATCTGCTGTGCCCGGAGGCCACGACCAGCGCCATCCACCGGGCGGCGCTGCAAGGCCCGGCGGCGCAGCACACCGCCCTGACCAACCTCTACACGGGCCGGCCGGCGCGCGGCATCATGACGCGCCTGATGCGCGAGCAAGGCCCGCTGAGCCGCCTGGCACCGGCGTTTCCCTTGGCCACATCAGCGGTGGCGCCGCTGCGCGCCAAGGCTGAGGCGGCCGGCAGCGGCGATTTTTCGCCCCTGTGGGCGGGGCAGAACGTCACGGGGTGCCGTTCGGTGCCGGCTGCGCAGCTGACGCGCGAACTGGCCGGAAACTGAAAAAAGTGCACGCAAAAACGGCGGGCTTCGTATAATTGGCACTTTCCGAGGAGCGTTGCGGCTCGTCCCGCCTGATGACCAGGCCGACGGGTTAGGCTCGGACCCCAAGGCTGTCGGCCTTGCCTTCCAACTGCGCTCACCCACTGGTTCGCTGTGCGGTGAGTTAGCCCCTCCCTTTCAGTGTCTCCAGTGGTGTTCTAACCGCTATGCATTGGAGTACACATGAGTGCCGTTCTCAAACCCAACCAGGATTACGTCGTTGCCGATCTGACGCTGGCCGACTGGGGCCGCAAGGAAATCAAGATCGCCGAGACCGAGATGCCCGGCCTGATGGCGATCCGCGAGGAGTTCGCCAAGAGCCAGCCGCTCAAGGGCGCGCGCATCACCGGCTCGCTGCACATGACCATCCAGACCGCCGTGCTGGTGGAAACGCTGGAAGCCCTGGGCGCCCAGGTGCGCTGGGCCTCGTGCAACATCTTCTCCACCCAGGACCATGCTGCCGCCGCGCTGGTGGCCAAGGGCACGCCGGTGTTTGCCTACAAGGGCGAGAGCCTGAAGGACTACTGGGACTACACCCACCGCATCTTCGACTTCGGCCCCAAGGGTGCCAAGGACGAAGGCCCGAACATGATCCTGGACGACGGTGGTGATGCCACGCTGCTGATGCACCTGGGCAAGCGTGCCGAGAAGGATGCTTCCGTCATCGCCAATCCGGGCAGCGAAGAAGAGCGCGAACTGTTCGCCGCCATCAAGGCCAAGCTGGCCGAAGACCCGACTTGGTACAGCCGCAAGAGCGCCCAGATCATCGGCGTGACCGAAGAAACCACCACCGGCGTGCACCGCCTGAAGGAAATGAGCGCCAAGGGCACCCTGATGTTCCGCGCCATCAACGTGAACGATTCGGTGACCAAGAGCAAGTTCGACAACCTCTACGGTTGCCGCGAATCGCTGGTGGACGGCATCAAGCGCGCCACGGATGTGATGATCGCCGGCAAGGTGGCCGTGGTGGCCGGCTACGGCGATGTGGGCAAGGGCTCGGCCCAGGCCCTGCGCGCGCTGAGCGCCCAGGTGTGGGTGACCGAGATCGACCCGATCAACGCGTTGCAGGCTGCCATGGAAGGCTACAAGGTTGTGACCATGGAGTACGCCGCCGACAAGGCTGACATCTTCGTCACCACCACCGGCAACCGCGACGTCATCACCTACGAACACATGGCGGCGATGAAGGACCAGTCCATCGTCTGCAACATCGGCCACTTCGACAACGAGATCCAGGTTGCCCAACTGGAAACCAAGTGCAAGTGGGAAGAGATCAAGCCGCAGGTCGACCACGTGATCTTCCCGGACGGCAAGCGCATCATCCTGCTGGCCAAGGGCCGTCTGGTGAACCTGGGTTGCGGCACCGGCCACCCGAGCTTCGTCATGTCCTCCAGCTTCGCCAACCAGACCATCGCCCAGATCGAGCTGTTCACCCACAGCGATTTCTACGAGCAGGGCAAGGTCTACGTGCTGCCCAAGCACCTGGACGAGAAGGTGGCTCGCCTGCACCTGAAGAAGGTCGGCGCGATGCTGACCGAGCTGACGGACGAGCAGGCGGCCTACATTGGCGTGCCGAAGCAAGGCCCCTACAAGCCCGACACCTACCGTTACTAAGCGCTACTGCGCGGCCGTGATCCGTCGTTGCGGGGCCCGTCCGGAAATCCTCACGACCCTCGAGGTCGTTCCGGTTTCCGGCCACCCGCGTCTCGGCTGACGGCCGCTCGCTACGCGCCGAGGCGTAGCAGCACTTTCCCATTCCATGCGAGCTGATCAACTTCTCGTCGAACGCGGCCTGGCTGCGTCGCGGGCGCAGTCACAACGGCTGATTGGCTCAGGCGTTGAATGGCGCCTGAGTGCCGCTTCGCCGTGGCGCAAGGTGGCCAAGAACGGTGACGAGATTCCGTTGGTGGCCGAAGTACGCTTGCTGGATGAGGCCGAGGCGCGTTATGTGTCGCGCGGTGGCCTCAAGCTGGAAGGCGCCCTGAAGCAGGTGGGGTTGTCGGTCCAGGGCCTGCAGTGTCTCGATGTGGGACAGTCCACGGGCGGTTTCACGCATTGCCTACTGGCGCACGGCGCGGCGCGGGTGGTGGGGCTGGATGTGGGGCGTGACCAGCTGCACACCAGCTTGCGCGCTGATTCTCGTGTGGTCTGTCTGGAGGGCTTGAATGCCCGCGCCATCACGGCCGAGTCCCTGGCCCAGGCGTGGGAGGAGGCCCTGTGTGAAACGGTCGAGGACGAGGAAGACAACGAGACCCAGCCGCAGGCGCCCTACGCCTGGATGCGCAATGGTGGCGAGATCGCCGACGACTACGACGACAGTGACGACGCCAAGGAGCACGAGATCGAGGCCTTCAAGGCCCAGCGTGCTGCGCGGGCCAAGGCCGCGGCCGAGGGCACCTTGCCCAGGCAGCGCCGCCGCCGCGCCGAGTTTGCCGACCAGCAGGTGACGCCGGTCTTTCAGGTGATCACCGGGGATCTGTCTTTCATCTCGTTGACGATGGTGCTGCCGGCCCTGATGCCCTTGCTGGCGCCCGGCGGGCATCTGCTCATGCTGGTCAAGCCGCAGTTTGAACTGCAGCCGGGGCAGGTGGGCAAAGGCGGCATCGTGCGCGACGCGTCGCTGTTTCCGGTGGTCGAGCAGCGTCTGCGTGAGGCCTGCGCGGCGCTCGGCCTGACGGTGCATGACTGGTTCGACTCGCCGATTGCCGGCGGTGACGGCAACCGCGAGTTCTTCATTCACGCGATCAAATAAAAAGGAGGGCATGCATATGAGCGAAGCGCCCCGACTTCCCCTCAGTATCGAGTTTTTTCCGCCCAAGACGCCTGAAGGCGTGACCAAGCTGCGCGCCGTGCGCCAGCAGCTCTATGCGCTCAAGCCCGAGTTTTGCTCCGTGACCTATGGCGCCGGCGGCTCCACGCAAGAAGGCACGTTTGCCGCCGTGCGCGAGATTCTGGCCGAAGGCATGGACGCCGCTTCGCACATCTCCTGCATCGGCGCCACCCGTGCCACCATGCGCGAGAACCTGGCCACGCTCAAGGCCATGGGCGTCAAGCGTCTGGTGACGCTGCGCGGCGACCTGCCCAGCGGCTACGGCCTGGGCGGCGAGTTCCAGTACGCCAGTGACCTGGTGGCCTTCATCCGCGCCGAGACCGGCGACGACTTCCATATCGAAGTGGCCGCCTACCCCGAGATGCACCCGCAGGCCAGGTCGCCGGCGGCCGACCTGCAGGCCTTCGTGAGCAAGGTGAAGGCGGGGGCTGATTCGGCCATCACGCAGTACTTCTACAACGCCGACGCCTACTTCCGCTTCGTGGAAGAGGCCGACGCGCAAGGGGTGACGGTGCCCATCGTGCCGGGCATCATGCCCATCACCAGCTCCACCCAGCTGATGCGCTTCAGCGACGCCTGTGGTGCCGAGATTCCGCGCTGGATCCGCTTGCGCCTGCAGAGTTATGGCGACGACACCGCGTCCATCAAGGCTTTCGGCCTCGACGTGGTGAGCGAGCTGTGCGAACAGCTGCGCGCCGGTGGTGCCCCGGCCTTGCACTTCTACAGCATGAACCAGAGCGGTGCGACGCTGGCGCTCTGCCAGCGCCTGGGCCTCTGACCGCGGACGGACGGTTCAGCGTTCGTCGTAGCTCACCACCACCTTGGGCGTGAGCGCGCGGGCCTGGCAGGTCAGCACGAAGCCCTTGTCGATTTCCCAGCCTTCGAGGGTGAAGTTCTTCTCCATCTCGACCTTGCCTTCCAGCACGCGGGCGCGGCAGGTGCAGCAGACGCCGCCTTTGCACGAGTAGGGCAGGTCCAGGCCGGCGGCCAGGGCGATGTCGAGCAGCTTGTCGCGCGGCTGCAGTCCGAGATGGTGTGTCTTGCCGTCGAGCACGACGTCGAACTTGATCGGCGCTGTCGCGGCGTTGGTCGATGCGCCGGGCGCAGGCGGCGGTGTCGGCACGCCGGCCGTGGCAAAGCGCTCGGTGCGCAGTCGTGCCTTGTCCAAGCCGGCGGCCAGCAGTGCATGTTCGGTGGCCTCGATCATGCCCTCGGGACCACAGACGAAGGCCTCGTCGATGCCCGCCACCGGAATCAGCGTGGCCAGCAGCTCTGAGACCTTGGGGCCGTCGATCCGGCCGTTGAACAGCGGCACATCCTGCGACTGGCGTGACAGCAGATGGATCAGCGACAGCCGCGTCGGATAGCGGTCCTTCAGGTCCTGCAGCCGTTCGTTGAACAGGATGCTGTCGGTGCGCTGGTTGCCGTAGACCAGGGTGAAGCGCGCCTCAGGGTCATCGTCCAGCGTGCTGGCGATGAGCGACAGGATGGGCGTGATACCCGAGCCGGCCGCAAAGCCGACGCGGTGCGCGCCGGGGTTGTTCAGGTGCGTGGTGAAACGGCCATCGGGCGGCATGACGTCGAGCGTGTCACCCGGCTGCAGTTGGGTGGCGGCCCAGTTGGAGAATACGCCGCCGGCCACCGGCTTGATGCCGACCTCGATCTCCTGTGCGCGCGCGTACTGCTGCGTGCTGCTGCAGATCGAATAGCTGCGCCGCACCGCCTCGCCGTTGATCTGCGCACGCAGCGTGAGGAACTGCCCGGGCTGGAAGGCGTAGGTGTCGCGCAGCGCGGGCGGGATGGCCAGCGTCACGGCCACCGCACCGGCGGCCTGCGGCGTGATGCGCTTGACGAACAGTTCGTGGAAGTGAGGAGTCGACATCGTGCTCAGTAGGGTTTGAAGTAGTCGAACGGTTCGCGGCAGTCCAGGCAGCGCCAGAGCGACTTGCAGGCCGTGGAGCCGAAGTGCGAACTCTCCACGGTATGGGCCGAACCGCAGCGCGGGCAGGTGACAGCATGTTTTTGGCTCTCCGCCCTTGCGTGGTGTGCGTCAGGCGCTCCTTTTTCAGGAGCGTTCCTGGTGACGAAGCGGATGACCTGCTCGGCCGCTGCCGGGCCTTGCGGCGGCGCGATGCCGTAGCGGCGCAGCTTCTCGCGTGCTTCCGGGCCGATCCAGTCGGTGCTCCAGGCCGGCGCCAGCTGACGCGTGACGCGCGTGCGCAGCGGGTGTGGCGCGAGTGCCGCGCGGATGTCGGCCTCGATCTGGTCCATCGCGGGGCAGCCGCTGTAGGTGGGGGTGATGACCACCTCGACCTCGTCGCCCTCGACGCGGATGTCGCGCAGCATGCCGAGTTCACGAATGCTGACGACCGGAATCTCCGGGTCGGGAATCCGGTCCAGGAGGGCTTCGATCTCCTGTCGGTTCACCAGCTGGCTCCGGGGTGCTGGCGGGCCAGTCCCTGCATCTCGCCCAGCACGTAGCCCAGGTGTTCCGAATGGCGTCCGCACTTGCCCTGCGTCACATAGCCGGCCGCGGGCGGGCGCTGCAGCGTGGCTTCCTGCAGCGCGTCGTCCACCAGCGCGTCCCAGTCGGCCTGCAGTGTGGCGGGCAGCACGCCAGTGCTCTGCGCGGCGGCGGCGCTCTCCGCTTCCGAGGCAAACCAGAACTCCTGGGTGTAGGGCATCAGGTGCTGCAAGGCGGCTTGCAGGCGCTGGCGCGATTCGGCAGTGCCATCGCCCAGGCGCACCAGCCAGTCACGGCTGTGGCGCAGGTGGTAACGGGTTTCCTTCAGCGACTTGGCGGCGATGGCGGCCAGTTCCTCATCCTTCGAGTTTTGCAATGCCTCCCACAGCAAAGCCATGTAGGCGCTGTAGAGGAAATTGCGGGCGATCGTGGTGGCAAAGTCGCGCTCGGCCGCGGCGGCCGGCGCCAACAGGCCGGTGTGGCTCGGGAAGTGCGGCAGCTCCAGCAGGGTGTAGTTGCGGAACTCGGGCACGTCGCGGAAATAAGCCAGGCTGTCTTCGGTCAGGGCCGGCGCGCTTTTGCCTTCTGCGTTGAGGCGCGTGGCAGCGTACTGGTAGAGCAGGCGCGCCTGGCCGATCAGGTCGAGGCTGACATTGGCCATGGCCATGTCCTCTTCCAGCACCGGTGCGTGGCCGCACCATTCGGCATTGCGCTGGCCGAGGATGAGCGCGCTGTCGGCCAGTTGCAGCAGGTAATCGACCGGGGCCTGCATCACATGTGGCCCACTTCGTCGGGGATGCGGTAGAAAGTCGGGTGACGGTAGATCTTGTCGCCCGCCGGGTCGAACAGCTCGCCCTTGTCGTCGGGCGCGCTGGCGGTGATGGCGCTCGACGGCACGACCCAGATGCTCACCCCCTCCTGGCGCCGCGTGTAGACGTCACGCGCCATCTGCAACGCCTGGGCGGCGTCGACCGCGTGCAGGCTGCCGCAATGTTTGTGTTCCAGGCCCTGCTTGCTGCGGATGAAGACCTCCCACAGCGGCCATTCCTTTTGCGTGTTGCTCATGCGGCCTCCTTCATGGCGCGGTGACGTTGTTTCTCGGCATGGGCCAGGGCAGCGTCGCGCACCCACTGGCCGTCGTTGTGGGCTTTCACCCGGGTGGCCAGGCGCTCGCGATTGCACGGGCCGTTGCCGTTGACTGTGGCCCAGAACTCGTCCCAGTCGATGGCACCGTAGTCGTAGTGCTGGCGTTCCTCGTTCCACGTCAGGTCGGGGTCGGGCAGGGTGACGCCCAGCACTTTCGCCTGCGGCACGGTGGCATCGACGAAACGCTGGCGCAGGTCGTCGTTGCTGATGCGCTTGATGCCCCAGCGCATGCTCTGGCCACTGTGCAGGCTGTCAGCATCGGGCGGGCCGAACATGGCCAGCACCGGCCACCACCAGCGGTTCACGGCGTCCTGCACCATGGCACGCTGGGCGGCTGAGCCCTGCATCATGGTCAGCAGCGCCTCGTAGCCCTGGCGCTGGTGGAAGCTCTCTTCCTTGCAGATGCGGATCATGGCGCGCGCATACGGGCCGTAGGAGCAGCGGCACAGCGGGATCTGGTTCATGATGGCCGCGCCATCGACCAGCCAGCCGATGACGCCGACGTCGGCCCAGTTCAGGGTCGGATAGTTGAAGATCGAGCTGTATTTGGCGCGGCCGCTGTGCAGCGCGTCCAGCATCTCGTCGCGCGAGGTGCCCAGCGTTTCGGCTGCGCTGTAGAGGTACAGGCCGTGGCCGCCTTCGTCCTGCACCTTGGCGATCAGGATGGCTTTGCGCTTGAGCGAGGGCGCGCGCGAGATCCAGTTGCCTTCGGGCAGCATGCCGACGATCTCGCTGTGGGCGTGCTGGCTGATCTGCCGCACCAGCGTCTTGCGGTAGGCCTCGGGCATCCAGTCCTGCGGTTCGATGCGGCCGTCGCTGTCGACAGTGGCGTCGAAACGGGCTTGCGGTCCAGCCTGGGTGGTGTCGGCCAGCGCCACCGGCTTGGTGACGCCACCATCGGGAAGATCAAGTGCCTGCGTGTACATGCCAGTCTCCTGCGGCGCCTTCCGGGCCCCGTTTGAGCGGCAGTATAGTCAATTAACCGACCGATCGGTCGGTTAATTGTGCTGGGGTTAACCCCCGGTGTCGAGCGACCAGGTGGCGTGCCGGTCCTGTGCCAGCAAGGTGGCCATCTGCGGCAGGGCCGCTTGCAGCGCGGCCTTGAGCGTGTGCGGCGGATTGATGATGAACATGCCGCTGGCTGGCAGCCCGGGGCGGGTCTTGCCGGTGGCCTCGGCGCCGACGGTGGCCTTGCCGCTGGACTTGACCGTCAGCGTGGCGTGCAGCCAGGGTTTGCCGGCCTTGGTGGCCAGGGTCTTGAGTCGGCGCGGCAACTCGTGCGCCTCGGGGCGCGGGATGATGGGATACCAGATGGCGTAGCAGCCGGTCGGGAAACGCTTGAGCGCCTCGGACACCATGTCGGCGGTCCGGGCGTAATCGCTCTTGATCTCGTAGCTGGGGTCGCATAGCAGCAGGGCGCGCCGCGACGGTGGCGGCAGGAACTTGCGCGGGCCTTCAAAACCGTCTTCACGCAATACGGCCACTTGGCGGCCGGCGTCGAGTTGGGCCACGTTGGCCGCCAGCGTCTTGGCATCGGTTGGGTGCAACTCGAACAGCTTGAGCCGGTCGTGCGGGCGCAGCAGGTGCTGGATGATGAAGGGCGAGCCCGGGTAGACGCGCCAGCTCTTCTTGTTATTGAAGTTGGCGATTACTCCCAGGTAATCCTCCAGAGCTGGTGCCAGTGCTTCCCCGTCTTGTGGTTGGAGCAGGCGCTGGATACCGTCCGCGGCCTCGCCGCTGGTCTCGGTAAACTCGCTGTCGAGCCGGTACAGGCCAGCGCCGGCGTGGGTGTCCAGCACCGTCAGCGCCGCCTCCTTCTGCGTCAGGTGGCGAAGCATGGCAATCAGCGTCGTGTGCTTGAGCACATCGGCGTGGTTGCCGGCATGGAAGGCATGGCGGTAACTGAACATAGGCGGCTATGGTAACTGCGGGCGCCGATCCGGGGTTGGCTGAAATAGCCGGTTTTTGTATAATGGCGGGCTTCGCAGCGCTTTTGTGGCCCCGCGGCGAAGGCATTCCATCCCACCTAAGAGATTCCCACCAGAGGAAAACCGACCGTGGAAAAGGGCCGCCCAAACCCTCTTTCAAGAGAAAACTCATGACCAAAACGATCAGCGCCAAACCCGCTGACGTGAAGCACGAGTGGTTTGTGATTGACGCGACCGACAAGGTCCTCGGACGAGTAGCCAGCGAAGTTGCTCTCCGTTTGCGCGGCAAACACAAGGCCATTTATACGCCTCACGTCGATACCGGTGACTTCATTGTCATCATCAACGCAGCCAAGCTGCGTGTGACCGGAACCAAGGAGCTCGACAAGGTGTACTACCGTCACTCCGGTTTCCCGGGCGGTATCTATGCCACCAACTTCCGTGACATGCAGGCCAAGCATCCGGGCCGCGCTCTCGAGAAGGCCGTCAAGGGCATGCTGCCCAAGGGCCCGCTCGGCTACGCCATGATCAAGAAGCTCAAGGTGTACGGTGGTGCCGAGCACCCGCACACCGCCCAGCAACCCAAAGTGTTGGAAATCTAAGGAGCCTTGAGATGATTGGTGAATGGAACAATGGCACCGGCCGTCGCAAGTCCAGCGTCGCCCGCGTGTTTCTGAAAAAAGGCACCGGCAAGATCACGGTCAACGGCAAGGATATCCAGGAATATTTCGGCCGCGAGACCTCGATCATGATCGCCAAGCAGCCGCTCGTGCTGACCAACCATGCCGAAACCTTCGACATTCAGGTCAACGTGCACGGCGGCGGTGAGTCCGGCCAAGCCGGTGCCACCCGCCACGGCATCACGCGTGCCCTGATCGATTACGACGCATCGCTGAAGCCTGCACTGAGCCAAGCTGGCTTCGTGACCCGCGATGCCCGTGAGGTCGAGCGTAAGAAGGTCGGCCTGCACTCTGCACGCCGTCGCAAGCAGTTCAGCAAGCGTTAATTTCACAGCAAGTTTCGCCTGCTGCAATTTGTTGCAGCGCAACGGCCGCCAGAATGGAAATTCTGGCGGCCGTTGTCATTTCCGACTGCTAGACTCCCCCTTCCATGAGATTTCGTCTGCTGCGTCGCCGCCTCACCATCAGTGCCCCGCGCATGGCCGTGCGCAGTGCGTTGCCGTGGCCGTTCCGTTGGGCGGTGGTGGCCATCGTGCTGGGGTTTTGCGCTGCCATCGGCCTGTGGGCCTTCGAGTTCGGCAAGGACATTGCCGGCATCGACGGTGACAGCGGCGAAAGAATCATCCAGTTGCGCGGCGAGGTGAACACGCTGCGCCAGCAGCTCGCGGCCATGCGGGAAGAGCGCGACAAGGCGCTATCGGTGGCCAGTACCTCGACCACGCTGTTGACCGCGGAGAAGGCGGCGCAGGAGAGCCTGAGTGCATTGAACAAGCAGTTGGAAGCCGAGAACCGCAGCCTGCGAGACGACCTGGGCTTCTTCGAGAAGCTCATCCCGGCCGGCGGCAGTGAGAGTCTGGCCATCCGCGGGCTGCAGGCGGAACTGCAGGACGGTCGTCACATAAAATGGCAGGTTCTGGTTATCCAGCCGCTGAAGAATGCGCCGGAGTTCAATGGTCGGCTGGAGTTGAGCTTCACGGGCCTGCAGGGCGGCAGGCCTTGGTCGGCGTCCCTGCCGGCAGGCCCCCAGGTGCTGAAATTTCGCCAGTATGGTCGGGTCGAGGGCGTGTTTGAATTGCCACCCCAGACCGTGGTCAAGGGTGTTTCCGCCAAAGTCATGGACGGCGCGGTAACCAAGGCCGTGCAGTCGATCAAGTTGTAGTTTCCATCTAGGAGGAGCCGGACATGTTCAACAAGAAAAAGCAGCCCCCGATCAAGAGCCTGATTGCTGAGGGCAGCCAGATTGACGGCACCCTGACGTTCTCCGATGGCCTGCGCATCGACGGCAAGGTGATTGGTGACGTCAATGCCACGGCGGACCAGCCCAGCATCTTGGTGATTTCCGAGACGGCTTCGGTGGTCGGCGAAATCCATGCCGACCACGTCATCATCAACGGCAGCGTCAAAGGACCTGTCTACGCCCGCCTGATGCTGGAGCTGCAGCCCAAGGCGAACATTGAGGGCGACGTGCACTACAGCGCGCTGGAAATGCACCAGGGCGCGATCATCGCCGGCCAGCTGTGTCCGGTGGGTGCGGTGGAAGACAAGCCCACCCTGAAGCTGGCGGCCAACAACGAATAAGCCGCCGCCTGAATTCTTGAGCGAAATGGTGTACTATTCGCTCAATTCGTCTTAATTGGAGACTTCCATGAGTGCCGTCGCCGACAACATCCAGTCCGAGATGCCTGCCCCGATTCTGTTCACCGACAGTGCTGCTGCCAAGGTGGCTGACCTGATCGCCGAAGAGGGCAACCCAGACCTCAAGCTGCGCGTCTTTGTGCAAGGCGGCGGGTGTTCGGGCTTCCAGTATGGCTTCACTTTCGACGAGGTGGCCAACGAGGACGACACCACCATGACCAAGAATGGTGTCTCCCTGTTGATCGATGCCATGAGTTACCAGTACCTGGTCGGTGCCGAGATCGACTACAAGGAAGACCTGCAGGGTGCCCAGTTCGTGATCAAGAACCCGAACGCCACTACGACCTGCGGTTGCGGTTCCTCGTTCTCCGTTTGAGCGTCGACCCGGCTCAGGCCGGATAGACCGCTCCCAGCACACGGGCGCCTTGGGCGCCCGTGACGCTTTGTAGGCTGCCGGTCTGTCGGTGCAGGGTCCTGCAGGCCAACCAGGCAAAGGCGGCGGCCTCCACCTGGAGCGGCGGCAGGCCAGCCTGCGCCGAAGAAACGACCGACCAGGACGGCAGCAGGGCCTGTAGTCGCTGCATCAGGTAGCTATTGAGGGCGCCGCCGCCACAGACGATGAGTTGATGCCCGCCATTCGCGTGGCGCTGCACATCAGCCGCGCAAGCCCGGGCGGTCAGCTCGGTCAAGGTGGCCTGCACATCCGCTGCCGCCACCTCAGGGAAGGGCTGCAACTTGGCGTTCAGCCACGCGGGGTTGAAGAGGTCGCGGCCGGTGCTTTTCGGCGGAGGCAGCGCCAGATAGGGTTCGCTCAACAAGGCCTGTAGCAGTGCCTCGTTCACGCGGCCACTGGCCGCCCAGCGGCCCTCGGTGTCGTAGGGCTGGCCGGTGTGCTGCCGACACCAGGCGTCTATGAGGGCGTTGCCAGGCCCGCAATCGAAGCCGAGCACGCTGGCCTCGTGCAGCACCGACAGATTGGCGATGCCACCAATGTTGAGTACAGCGACGGTCTGACCTGCTTGCCCGAACACGGCCTGATGGAAGGCCGGCACCAAAGGGGCCCCCTGGCCACCGGCGGCGACGTCGCGGCTGCGAAAGTCGGCCACTACATCGATGCCGGTCAGCTCGGCGAGCAAGGCAGGGTTGTTGAGCTGCAGGGTGTAGCCGATGCCGTCGAACTCTCCGGGGCGGTGACGGACCGTCTGCCCGTGGGCGCCGATGGCACGGACGTCGGAGGGGGCTTGCGAGGCGGCATGCAGCAGTTCATGGACCACATGGGCGTAGCTGCGGACCAGCGCGTTGGCGGCTAGGGCGGCCCGGTGTAGCTCGTTGTCGCCGGGGGTGTTGAGGTGCAGCAACTCGGCGGCGAGCGACGCCGCAAAGGGGTGATGCACATGCTGGATGACCCGTGCTTGCCCTTCACTGCATTCGGCAAGCACACCGTCCACCCCGTCCAGCGAGGTGCCAGACATCAGGCCGATGTAAAGCTCAGGCATGAACTCCCGTGCGGGAATTACTGGGCCGAGCCCGGTTGCAGAGAGGCAGCAGCCAGCAACTGCTGACGGACGGCCGATGCCGAGCGCAGGAAGGCCGGTTTGGCAGCAGCCGAGACCGGCACAGTTTCGCTCTGGCGGGCAATCGTGAGCGGGTCCTGGTGGTTACCGTTGACTCGGAATTCGTAGTGCAGGTGCGGTCCGGTGGCCCAGCCGGTGGCGCCCACAGCACCGATGTTCTGCCCCTGGTTGACCGTCTGCCCCCGCTTGACGCTGATGCGACTCAGGTGTGCATAGACCGTGGTGTGGTTGTTGCGGTGCTTGATGAACACCACGTTGCCGAAGCCGTTCTGCACCCCAGCGAACTCGACAACGCCGTCGCCCACACTGCGCACCGGCGTGCCGACCGGCGCGGCGTAGTCAACGCCCAGATGCGCCCGCCACTGCTTCAGAATCGGGTGGAAGCGCATCTTGAAGCCGCTGGAGACGCGGGAGAACTCCAGCGGAGACGCCAGGTAGGCGCGACGCAGGCTTTGCCCATCCAAGGTGTAGTAGCCGCCCTTGGTCAGGTTGTGCGTGGCTCGCCCATGCTCATGCGCGGCGGCCGCCTGGTTGTCGGGCTCCTGGAACCACATGGCCTGGTAGGTCTTGCCGCTGTTGACGAACTCGGCGCTCAGGACGCGGCCGGCCCGCAAGGGCTCGCCATCGCCCTCCAGCGTTTCATAGACCACCGAGAAGCGGTCGCCTTTGCGCAGGGAGCGGTGGAAATCAATATCGCCGGAGAAGATCTCTGCGACCTGGATGGCAATCGCGTCCGGGATGCGGGCGTCATCGGTGGCCGCAAACAGCGAACTGCGGATCACGCCGCTGGCCATGCGGGTCGACGCCGTCAACGGAGCGGTCTCCAGCCGGGATGTGAAGCCATTGGGCTGCTTCTCGATCACCAAGCGTGTGAAGCGGCCATCGTCTTCCGGGCTCCAGCGTGCGGTCAGCTTGACCAGGGTGTTGTTATCGCTGGCTTCTACGGTCACGCTGCGGCCGACACGGCCCAGCAACGTCTTCTGGGCATGGGCATCCGCGCGCAGGAAGGCTGCGGCGGCCGGATCGTTGATGCCCAGGCGCTTGAGCAGGGTGTCGGCTGTATCGGTCGAGCGCGTGAGATCGGAGCGGAACAGGTTGAAGCGGTGGAGGTCCAGTACCTCGGCCTGGGGCTGCAGCGCCAACGGCGTCACGGCCTCGCGGACCTCCCGCACCGGCAGCTGCTCGGCATCCGGCCCCAGCGACACCACGGCCGACGCCACGGCGTAGGCACCGCCGCCGCCGAGCAGCAGGGCAGCAGCCACAGCGCCCATGACCCGTTTCGGGTGGCGCTCGACCCATTGCCCCGCGAGGTTCAAAAAGGTGCTACCAGCGGTGATCAGACCGTTTTCCAAATGACAACCCGAGAGATGTAAGGTGCGGCCTGATCGGCAGGCGCGGCACCTCCGAAGGTGCGGCACACTAAAATCCGGCGCAGTGGCAAATGGCAAGTATAGCCCGCGCAGCCCCCCTGGCATCTGGAAAAACCCTTATGAATCAAGCCTCCCCATTGAATTTTCCTGTTACCGACCGTGTCCGGCACGCCTTGGCGGTGACCTTGCGCGGTTGCGAGGAACTGATTCCGGAGGCCGACTGGGTGCAGAAGCTGGCACGCGCCGAGGCTACTGGCCAGCCGCTGCGTATCAAGTTGGGGCTGGATCCGACGGCGCCCGACATCCACATCGGCCACACCGTGGTGCTCAACAAGATGCGCCAGCTGCAGGACCTGGGGCATCAGGTGATCTTCCTGATCGGCGACTTCACCAGCCTGATAGGCGACCCCTCGGGCCGCAACAGCACTCGCCCGCCGCTCACCCCCGAGCAGATCAAGGCCAATGCCGAGACCTACTACAAGCAGGCCAGCCTGGTGCTGGATCCGCAGAAGACCGAGATCCGCTACAACAGCGAGTGGTGCCTGCCGCTGGGCTCCATGGGCATGATCCAGCTCGCCGCCAAGTACACCGTGGCGCGCATGATGGAACGCAACGACTTCCACGACCGCTTCAAGGCCGGCAATCCGATCTCGGTGCACGAGTTCCTCTATCCGCTGATGCAGGGCTATGACTCGGTGGCGCTGAAGAGCGACCTGGAGTTGGGCGGCACGGACCAGAAGTTCAACCTGCTGATGGGGCGCCACCTGCAGGCCGAGTACGGCCAGGAGCCGCAGTGCATCCTGACCATGCCGCTGCTGGAGGGGCTGGATGGTGTGGACAAGATGTCCAAGTCCAAGAACAACTACATCGGCATCACTGAAGACGCCAACACCATGTTCGCCAAGGTGCTGTCCATCAGTGACGAGCTGATGTGGCGCTGGTACACCCTGCTGAGCTTCCGCAGCTTGGACGAGATCAGCAAACTCCAGCAGGAGGTGGCGCAAGGGCGCAATCCGAAAGAGGCCAAGGTGCTGCTGGCCAAGGAAATCACGGCGCGCTTCCATTCGGCCGCCGCAGCCGAGGCGGCCGAGCAGGACTTCATCAACCGCAGCAAGGGTGGCATTCCCGACCAGATTGAGGAGCAGACCGTCAGCCTGGACGGGGGCCCAATCGGCATCGGTGCCCTGCTCAAGCTGACCGGCCTGGCTGCGTCCAGCGGTGAGGGTAACCGCCTGATCGATGGCGGCGGCGTGCGCATTGACGCCAGCGTGGTCAGCGACAAGGGGCTCAAGCTCGGTGCCGGCACCTATGTATTGCAGGTCGGCAAGCGCAAGTTCAAGAAGGTGACGCTGGTCTAGTCGGCGCGTCTTTTTCGAGACAAAACCAAGGGAAAACATTAACCGACCGATCGGTCGGGAGATGTTAAATTGGCTCGGCCATGCGGTCTGCTGCGTCAGGCTCGCGTGGTGTCGGTCACGTCAACCCGAGGGATGTCTCATGCCTGAGTCTGCCGGCGCATCGGTCGCCGAATCACCCGTTCTGTATGCCGAGCAGGGGGCGGTGGCCATTGCCACCCTGAACCGGCCGCAAGCGCTCAACAGCTTCAACCGCCAGATGCACTGCGAGCTGTGGGCCGCGCTCGATCGGGCCGAAGCCAATCCGGCCATCCGTGCTCTGGTGATCACCGGGGCGGGGCGCGGTTTCTGTGCTGGCGCCGATCTGTCGGAGTTCGACTTCGCGCCCGGCCCCGATCTGGTCGAGCGCGCCAATCCTGGCCCGGTCATCGAGCAGGCCTTCAATCCCAGCGTGCGGCGTTTGCAGGCTCTGCGCATGCCGGTCATCGCCGCGGTCAATGGCGTGGCGGCGGGTGCCGGCGCCTCGCTGGCGATGACCTGCGACATCGCCATCGCTGCACCCCAGGCCAGCTTCATCCAGGCCTTCAGCAAGATCGGACTTATTCCCGACGCGGGGGGCTCGTGGTTCCTGCCGCAGCGTCTGGGCCTGGCGCGGGCCATGGCGCTGGCCATGACCGGCGACAAGCTGAGCGCCGAGCAGGCCCGCGACTGGGGCCTGATCTGGCAAGTGAGTGATGACTGCCTGGGCGCCGCTCTGGAACTGGCGCAACGACTGGCGGTCATGCCGACCAAGGCGTTGGTGGCGACGCGCCACCTGTTGCGCGAGGCCGGCTGCCGCAGCTTGGACCAGCAGCTGGATGCCGAGCGTGACACCCAGTCGGCGCTGGGGCGCACGCATGACTACATCGAAGGGGTGCAGGCGTTTCTCGACAAACGCAGCCCGCAATTCAAAGGGGAGTGAGACATGGGCCATCCGACCCAAGCTGAGGTACTGGCGCGCGAAGTGGGCGCTTCCATGTTCGCCGCCGATCGCGCGTCACGCGAATTCATGCAGATGGAACTGCTGTCTTGCGCGCCGGGCCGCGCCGTGATGCGCATGACGGTGCGCGAACCCATGTTGAACGGCCATGCCATCTGCCATGGCGGGCTGATCTTCACCCTGGCGGATTCCACCTTCGCCTTTGCCTGTAACAGCTACAACAAGGTGGCGGTGGCGGCCGGCTGCAGCATCGAGTTCCTGCGGCCGGCGCATCTCGGCGATGTGTTGACCTGCGAAGGCGTCGAACAGGCCCTGCAGGGTCGGCACGGCATCTACGACATGAAGGTGAGCAACCAGCGCGGCGAAGTGGTGGCCATGTTCCGCGGCAAGAGTGCCCAGATCCAGGGCACAGTCATTCCGGAGGCCGCATGAAGCAGCGGGAGTTCCCCTGGGAGCCGATCGAGACGGCCAGCATCGACGAGCTGCGCAGCCTGCAGCTCAAGCGACTCAAGGCCACGCTGCAGCACGCCTACCAGAACTCATCGGTGTACCGGGCGAAGTTCGATGCCGCCGGTGTACACCCGGACGACTGCCAGTCGCTGGCCGACCTGGCGAAGTTTCCCTTCACCACCAAGAAGGACCTGCGCGACAGCTATCCCTTCGGCATGTTCGCGGTGCCGCGCGAGCAGTGCGTGCGCATCCATGCCTCCAGCGGCACCACCGGCAAACCGACGGTGGTGGGCTATACCGCCAAGGACATCGATACCTGGGCCACCGTGGTGGCGCGCAGCATCCGCGCCGCCGGTGCCCGTCCTGGCGACATGGTGCACGTGAGCTACGGCTATGGCCTCTTCACCGGCGGCCTGGGTGCGCACTACGGCGCCGAGCGGCTGGGCCTGACGGTGGTGCCCTTCGGCGGTGGCCAGACCGAACGCCAGGTGCAGCTGATCCAGGACTTCAAGCCCGACATCATCATGGTGACGCCAAGCTACATGCTGGCGATTGCCGAGGAGTTCGAGCGCCAGGGTCTGCGGCCTACCGAGTCCAGCCTGCGTATCGGTATCTTCGGCGCCGAACCCTGGACCAATGACATGCGGCGCGCCATCGAGCTGCGCATGGGGCTGGACGCCGTGGACATCTACGGTCTGAGCGAGGTGATCGGTCCCGGCGTGGCCAGCGAATGCGCGTTGACCAAGGACGGGCCGACGATCTGGGAAGACCACTTCTATCCGGAGATCATCGACCCCGAAACCGGCGAGCTGCTACCGGATGGCCAGGTCGGAGAGCTGGTCTTCACCAGCCTGACCAAGGAAGCACTGCCCATCATTCGCTACCGCACGCGCGACCTGACGCGCCTGTTGCCGGGCAGCACGCGCAGCATGCGGCGCATCGAGAAGATCACCGGCCGCAGCGACGACATGATGATCGTGCGTGGCGTCAATGTATTCCCGAGCCAGATCGAGGAGCTGATCCTGCGGCGTCCGGAGCTGGCACCGCACTACCAGTGCATCCTGCGCCGCAGCGGCCCGCTGGACGACCTGCACGTGGTGGTGGAGACGCGTCCGGGCGTCTCTCCTGACAGCCTGGCCGCCCGTGCTGCGGGCAAGCAGTTGCAGCACGAGATCAAGGCCTACATCGGCACCAGCGTCGAGATCGAGCTGCGCCCGGAAGGCGGCGTGGAGCGCAGCTTGGGCAAGGCCAAACGGGTGCTGGACCAGAGACGCTAAGATTGCCCCGACAAGAAACATCCGGGGAGACTTCTACATGGATGACAGGGCTATCTACCGCAAGTCAGGCAAGGGCACGGAGGCGATCGCATCCCGTTCCCTGACCGGCAAGCTGCGCACCTTGCTGATCCTGGTCGACGGCAAGAAGCCGGTCGAGGAGCTGCGTCGCCTGGCTGCCGGGCTGGGTGAGGCGCAGGATCTGCTGACCCAACTAGCGGCCGAGGGCTATCTGGAGTTGGTGACCACGCCGGTCGCTGCGCCAGCGCCAACGCCGGTGCTGGCACCGTCGACCGGCAAGCCGGCCGAAGCGCAGTCAGTGCCTGCCTTGGCGCCGGTCAAGCAGCTGGCGGCCCGGCTGTTGCTGGAAGCCCTAGGGCCCTTGGCGGATGAGTTGTGCCTGAAGATCGAAGCCGCCAGCACCCTGCCCCAGTTCGTCGAGGCCATGAAGCGGGCTTACGCCATGGTGCGCGAGGTGCGTGGGCAAGCGGCGGCCGATCGTTTTGGCCAGGAGGTCGAGGCCAAGATGCCTGCCGCCTGAGCGGGAGGGGCCGGCCGCGTTACGGTGCGAGGGGGCAGGCGGCGAGCCAGGCGGCAACCCGTGCTGCATCACCTGCCGACAGACGCCAGGTCGTCACACCGCGCGGCAAGGTCAGCGGCAGTTGCAGCAAACGCCGGTCGCGTGCGACCAAGGCACGCACCTTGCTGTGGGTTCCGGCGTACAACGGCAGATCGTCCAGACGGGTCAGGCGCCAGCTGCTGCGGGCTTTGCCGCTGCCCACTTCGACACCTAACCATTCATCGCCGGCGGCAAGGCCGGCCTGCTCCGCGGCACCGCCGCGCAGCACGGTCTTGATCTGGATGGCGGCGCCGTCCGTCACACGCAGCCCGAGCTGCTGTGCCAACTGGGCCGGCTCCTCATGTACGGTCACGCCATGGCGCGACAGCAGTTCGTGCAGCGGCAGCTCGGCCGTGCTGTGGACCCAGCGCTGCAGCTCGCGTGCCCAAGAGCGGCCTGAGACGGCGTGCAAAGTCTGCAGCAGATCGCCTTCCGTCATCGGGCCGCCACGGCAGCGTTGCCACAGGGCGCGCATGACCTCGTCCAGCGTGTGCGGGCCTTCGGCGCGCAGGCTCAGGTCAAGGCAGAGTGCGACCAGGGCGCCTTTGCTGTAATAGCTCACGGTGGCGTTGGGGGTGTTCTCGTCCTGCCGGTAGTACTTGACCCAGGCATCGAAGCTGGCTTGGGCCACCGACTGCACCTGCCGGCCAGGCGTCTGCTGCACCTGGTTGATGGTCTTGTTCAGCAGCTTGAGGTAGCCGGTATCGTCGATCAGACCGGCCCGGCGCAGCAGCAGGTCATCGTAATAACTGGTGAAGCCTTCGAAGAACCAGAGCAGCCGGGTGTAGTTCTCCTGGCTGTAGTCGTAGCGGGTGAGCTCGGCCGGGCGCAGGCGCTTGACGTTCCAGGTGTGGAAGTATTCGTGGCTGATCAGCCCCAGCAGGGTGGTGTAGCCATCGCCCGGTCGGGCACCCAGGCGCGGCAGGTCGCGGCGCGAGCAGATCAGCGCCGTCGAGTTGCGATGCTCCAGACCGCCATAACCGTCGTCGGTGGCGTTAAGCATGAAGACGTAGCTGTAGAACGGCGGCTTGCGCGATGTCCGCTTGCCCTCGCCGTGCCAGAACCGGATCTCGGCTTCGCAGATGCGGCGCACATCGGCCAGCAGGCGTTCGCCGTCAAAGCTGGGCGGCGCGCCCGCCACCACAAAACGGTGGGGAACCCCGGCGGCCTTGAAGCTGCCACACCAGAAATCTCCTAGCTCGAAGGGGCAGTCAACCAGCTCGTCGTAGTCGGCCGCGCGGTACAGGCCGAAGCCACGCCGGTTGAGCTTTACGGGCGTCAGGCCACTGACAGCCGACCAGTGGCTGGTGGCGCGGTTCGGCGCTAGCTCCAACTGGTGCGGTGCGTCTTCCAAGCCCAGCACCCGCAGGCACAGGCTGGTGCCGTTGAAGAATCCGCGCGTGGCATCGAGCCAGGCCGTGCGCACCGAGTTGTCGTAGGCGTACACCTCGTAGCTCAGCACCAGCGGCCGCTGCGGCGTGCAGTCAATCTGCCAGCTGCATTTGTCGAGCTGCTGCAGCGCGACGGCCTTGCCGCCTTGCCGGGCCTGCAACCGCTGCAGATGCTTGGCGAATTCGCGCACCAGGTAGCTGCCGGGAATCCACACCGGCAAGGCGACGCGTTGTTGCGCCTGCGGCCGTGCGATGGTCAGCGTGACGCGGAACAGGTGCGCGTGCAGATCGGCCAATTCGATCCGGTAGTGCACGGCGCTGGGGGGCTGCTTGGGGGGCATGGGCGGCTTAGCGGACGTCGCTCAGGTATTTCTCGATTTGCTGTGTGTTGATGGCGCCCGGGACACGCGAACCGTCGGCAAAGATCAGTGTCGGCGTGCCGGTGATCTTGTGCTTGCGGCCGAGTTCCAGGTTGCGTGTGATCGCTGAGACATCACAGCTGGCTGCGGCTGGCTGCTGGTCGCGGTACATCCAGTCCTGCCAGGTCTTGCCCTTGTCCTTGGCGCACCAGATGTTTTTCGACTTTTCGGCCGAGTCAGCGCTCAGGATGGGGT